>Ga0228535_1000415_pt1 | contig 123301 bp, 113 predicted proteins | sample SJ1metagenome_FD_168457 | JGI IMG/M metagenome (GOLD analysis project Ga0228535, IMG submission 168457) | Enriched culture of PCE-dechlorinating microbial communities from Ithaca, New York, USA - SJ1 | ecosystem: Engineered > Modeled > Simulated communities (microbial... > Unclassified... | reverse complement strand
GGTGCGCTTTCGCAGCCTGCTCGAAGGCCTCGACCGTCCCGTCCATGTAGTCGAAGCCTCCCGAGCCGTGGGTGTGGATGTCCACAAAGCCGGGGGAGAGGTACTGGTGGCGGCAATCGATGGTGGAACCGGCTTTCTTTGCCCAGGTTTGAGCAGCAGACATCGGTCCAAATGCAAGGATGCGCCCCTGCTCTTCCACCAAATATCCGTTTTCCTCAATCCTATCTTCCAAGATAAGACTGGCATTGATGAAGAGTTGCATCGGCCAAAGCCCTCCTTGGCTCATTCGTAGATGGCTAGATTTGCGTTTACATAGCGATCAGTAATGCTTTTAATGTCGGCAACCGCCTGTTCACAACACTTTTGGCTGTTTGAAGCAACTTCCCAGCGAGCCATTCCTTCCTCACTACGACTGATGCGTTGGGCTATTTGCAGCCAATCCCCGGTTAGATCGGTTTGTACATCAATGTGCTCCGGAAGCCCACGACGCATCAGTGTCGCGTCCAAACTGCTTCCATCCTCCATTGCAGTAAAAACCTTGAGACCTTGTTTACGAAACAAGTCTTCCACTTCTGCAACAACCGGTTCCAGGTACTCATCAGAGAAGAAATGACACGGCCACTCCCTTTCTCTGAAAATACTCTGTTGCCGCTTAAGGGCTTGCATATAAAGCTCGGGAGAAGCGGCCCATACTTTGGCAGTGAGCAAGGTGAAGTACAACGTGTTTTCAGTTGCAGCAAAGCCCTGAGAAAAGTCGTCCAGATTATAGGGAAAATTCATATAATAATGAGCGGATTCCTCACTGGCCACAAAATACTGCTTCTTCAGGTTCCTTCGAAGTGCCTCCTTGATAAAGGAGTGTCCGTTTCGAATGATATGAACCCCAATGCCGCTCTTCGCTTGATACACGACAGAGAGAGGATTTGCCTTCACATCGTAATACATGTGTGGGTCCCATGCAGAAGTTGTGAAGAAACCAGAGGCATGCACTTTCTTGAAGAACTCATTGATATGTGGAATCAGGATAGAGAGGTTGAACGATGGGGTAATTTGTTCACCCTCCTTGGTCATGATGTCCATTCGATCACCATCACCATCAAAACAGAATCCAAAATCAAATTCCCCACTTCTCATCATGTCCCATGTCGGCTTAATACTTTGTGCGATAATAGGATTCGGATCACCTGCGGGAAACCGGCCATCTGGAATCAGATTCCTTGCACGCACTGCAGCACCTGCAAATTGCAGAGCCTCGGTAACCTCGGTGCCTGCAGCTCCACAAAGGTAGTCTACTAAAATGGAAGTGCCCTTGAGCGAATCTTTTTCCAAGCCGGCGAGTTTCAAGGAGTAGGAGATGTATTCATCCAGATAACGATGCACCTTCACCAACCCTCTCTTCTTCGATGGGGACCATTGGTCGGAGTTATCGCAATAAAATTCCCGGATGCAGGTAATACCTCCTTTGGGGCCGCTTCCCATAGCCAAGGTCTGGAATCCAGGAGCCATTACCTTCATTCCTATATAGGTTCCCGGATTGTGGCTTGCAGTAAACATGACAGCTGCTGATTGGGGGTTTTGCATACAACTGTAATAAAACTGACAGGTGGAAATCTGCAATGGATTTACGACAATATCCAAACCCATGTCAGCAAATACTTCAATGGCAAGCTCTAGTAATGGTGGAGCTGCCAGTCGTGCGTCTCTTCCAACAACAACAGAAGACACCTGCAGGACTTCGATGAAGTACCGGCCGATGGCCTTGACAAGACGCAGCATCAATGGTGCATGAAGCTCTGCACTTTTTGTTCTGATATCATATGCCTTGAACATGCTCGTGTTCAGCGCTTTTCTTTCAATTTCCGACAACTCTTCATATTTCATGGTCAATATCCTTGAATTACTCTACATTCATATCCAATATAAGCAGATGCATACGAAGTATATGATAGGGATCCTTCACCCCAAGTGCGACGATTCGCTCTTGGGGCAACCCCTTCCGTGTACGTATCTGAATCCACTCTTCTCCTTTGTCAGAAGGAAAGGTGGAATAGGTGTACTGTTTCAAACGCTCATACCAAAGAGCAAAACGCTCATCTTTGGCAACCCTATAAAAACGGGCACATGCATAGAGTGCTTCTACATGAGGCCACCAGAGCTTCAGATCCCAAGTGGACGCCACGAGTCGGGAGAATGCCGAACCATCACACACTCCTTTCGGTTCTCCCCCATCGGTATCCACATAGCGCAGCAAACCTCCCCACTCTTCATCCCATCCTAGTTCGAGCGATGATAATACATAGGGAGAAAGCACCTCATAATACTCGTCACCAAGCGCATCAAGGCAGAACCACATGCATTCAATTGCATGCCCGGGATTGCGATGCCTGGCCAGCAATCCATGTTCCTTGCCAGCTTCCTTGTAGACCACCTCACGAATCTGCATGGTTCGATTCTGTGCAAAAACCTGAAGCACGGAATGGGCTGCTGTTTGGGCATCCTTGTGGACATCAGAGGCTTCGGGCAATCCCAGCGCTCGAAGGACCGTTGCCAGCTCATGAGCGGTGTTGCAGATAATCATGGGAATCGATTGCGCAGTCGCGCCAGGGGGAAGTGGGTAGGGCTCGGTTCTGATGATACCCCGTGCCATAACCTGCTTCATTTTGTTATAGATGCCGAGAGCTTTCAAACCAATGTCCTTTCGCTTGGCAAGCAGGGCATAACGGGAGAAACCCATGATTACAAAACAGTCGGCATACATGCTTGCATACTTGCTGCCATCGGAGGCGCATGGCTTTGCCTGCCCCGTACGATCAAGCAAGAAAGCACAGACCTCATCCTCACCGCCCAGCAGTGCATGCTCGCTCAGCAGGCTGTAGAGTGCATCGCATCGTTTTCTGTAGCGCATGAGCGTTGCGTCATCAAGGCCTTCAGAACAATGAGGGTGATCCAAAAGGTACGAAAGACACCACAACATCCTTCCTTGGGACCACGTGAACTTGTCATCTGAAACCTTTTGCTTTCCATCATTCGTGAAACACGTAAACACCCCACCGTATGCATCATCAAATGCTGAATCCCAAAATGGAAGAATCTGGGACAATAGATGGTCTTTGAACCATGAGAAATCGATGTCCATAGTAAGTCCTAACCCGGTACCGAAGTCTCCTTCGGTACCGAAATACGGGTCAACCCATTTTGAAACTTGAGGCAATGGATTTCCCTTGCTTATGATTCATCAGGTAGACGATTCCAAATACGACCACCAACAAGATGACCGAGAGTGCACTTGCTTCTCCAAGCTTGCCATCAGCTACGGCTCCATAAATCTGAATGGGAACCGTTCTGGTTCGTGAGCTGTAGAGCAGAATGGTAGTACTCAACTCCTGCAACAACGTTGTGAGGGTGAGAATCGACCCACTAATAATCGCCGGCATTATGAGAGGAACACTAACTCTGCGGAATGTATAGAACCAGTTCGCCCCTGCAATGGTGGAGGCTTCCTCCAGAGAAGGATTCAATTGCGAAAGGCTGGCTGCAACCGAGCGGTATACATATGGAGTACGACGAACCATGTAAGAGATGACGATGATGGTATAGGTACCCGTCAATTTGATCAGACTATTGCCGCTGAAGGCTGAAAGCAGGGCAACAGAGACAACCGTACCGGGGAGAATGAATGGGGCCATGATCGATAGATCGAGCAAGGCAGCCCCCTTGGGCTTCTTCCTTTCTGTGATGTAGGCGATAAGGCTTCCCAATACCGCGGCCAATACCGTTGCCAGGATAGATAGGTAGAAGGTGTTGAAGAGCTCCTTGTTGGAATATTGGGGAATCCGAAGATAATTTCTGAATGTGAAACCTTCAGGGAAGAGACCTACCCACTTCTCAAAGAAAGACATCACGATGATGGTAATCTGAGGCAAGAGTGAAACCACAAGAATTATGATGCAATACACGATGGCAATAATTCTGATTGCCTTTCCTTCATGCAGTTTGATTTCCGAGTGTGTTGCCGAAATGGTCTCATACTCGTGTCTATTGATCACCCTTTTCTGAAGATACAAAACCAAGGCAGTAATCAACACATTGACAACTGCAATGGAAGCAGCACCATTGAGGTCCCAAAAACCATTGACCCGGAAATAAATCAACGTAGGAAGTACATATTTGTCTCCGCCGATAATCGCAGGGATACCGAAATTTCCGATTGCCCTGACAAAAACCAGCAAAGCACCTGCACCTAGGCTGGGGAGAATCAAGGGAAAGGTGATGGTTCTGAAGATGTGCCATCGACCGGCACCCATCAACATGCCAGCTTCCTCCAACAAAGAATTTGCCGAAGCAAATGCCCCGTATGATAGTTGGAACACAAACGGGTAATACGTCAGCGTCATACAGAGAATCATGCCGAACATACCATAAATTGTCGGTACTTCTATGCCGAGAGGAGCGAATATAAAATTCAGGAAGTGACGAACCACCCCCTGTCTGCCCAAAAGAATCACCCAGGTGAAAGCACCAACGAAGGAAGGCATGATTATCGGGAGAATTCCTAGACTCAGCATCAGATTTTTACCGGGCATTTTCACACGAGCTACAAAATAGCCCATAGGAACACCGATTAAGACACAGAAGAACGTTACTGCGAGGCTTACGATAAACGAATTGAGCAATGCTTTCTGATACATCGCACTTTCAAAGAATTTGGTAAATCCCTGCAAAGAAAAGGATCCCAGAACCAACTTGTTCCCCGAAGGCATGAATGCCCTGAGCATGGTCACCACCATCGGGTACACAAGGAAGATTGCCATAAAGGCAAGAGGAACTGCAAAAACAAGATAGGGAGTCAGATCTTTCTGCAAAAACTTCTTCAAGCTTTTCTCATCACTGCCCTTTATGTTGACTGGAGGTGTGGACTTATTGATATTCATTAGTTTCGAACCTCCGGCAGGAACATGAACGGCAAGCCTTCCTTCACTTTTACGTACACTGAATCACGTTCGAAAACACCTTCCACCATATAGGGCATATCGATCTCCATCGAGGCATCGCTTATACTCGAATCCAGAACCACCTCGTATCTGACGAATTGTCCCAGATGCTGTATGATCTGTACGGTTCCCCTGATGCCTTCAGGGGTCTTCTCCCTGCAGATTTCCAGTTGTTCGGGACGTGCTCCGAGCAGAACAGAGGCTCCATTTTCCACAATCTTTTTGTTGCTGAATCGAATATTCTCAGGACGCACTGAAATAGTCGTTTGAGTACCTACAATAGTGGCTTTTCCTTGTCCGGAAAGTTTTGCATTGAAGAAATTCATTTTGCCAATGAAGTTTGATACAAAAGCATTGTTCGGGCGGGTATAGAGTTCATTGGAAGAACCAATCTGCTCCACTACACCTTTGCGCAAGACAGCCAACCGGTCTCCGATAGCCATTGCTTCTTCCTGGTCATGAGTAACAAAAATGGTGGTAATGTTGGTAGCCTTTTGAATTCTTCTTATCTCAGCCCTCATGTAACGACGAAGCTTGGCATCCAAATTGGCGAGCGGTTCATCAAGCAACAGTATATCCGGGTCATACACGAGCGCCCGGGCGATTGCAACACGCTGCTGCTGGCCACCGGAAAGTCCTGTTGGAGAGGGGTTGCGCTTCAACTCCTCGGTCAGGCCGACCAACTCCATCACTTCTGTGACTTTTTTCCGGACGATGTCATCCGCAGTCTTTCGAACACGCAGCCCATAGGCTACGTTTTCGAAAATATTCATATGTGGATACAGAGCAAAGCTCTGGAATACCATGCCAATATTTCTTCTGAAAGGAGGAATAAGGGTCATATCCTTATCTCCATAGAGTATCTGACCGTCTGTTATCGACTCCAATCCCGCAGTTGAGCGTAATAGCGTGGTTTTTCCACACCCGGAGGGACCGAGAAGACAAAAGAGCTCACCGGGTTCAATGGCAAAGGAAACATCCTTCAAAGCATGTACGGGATTCTTGGATTGTTCCCCGAAGATTTTATTCACGTGTTTATATGTCAGGTTCAGACTCATGATTGGTAGGTACTCCTGTAGTTACTTGACTATTCCTGCCTGGGTGAATCCCCAGGCAGGAATGAACATTACATCATATTCGAGAAATCGTTGATCAAGGTTTCCTTGATGTTCTTTGCTTCAAGATCATCGTAGGGGAAGAGCTTTATTTCACTGAGCGCCGGCAGATTCTCAGGTCCGGGCAACTCGGTGGTCACTACTCTTCTGTTACGGGTTGAACGAATGATTTCGTACGCTTCCAAGCTGGTGATGAAGTCCATGAATAATTTTGCAGCCTCGGGATTTGGTCCGTTTGCAATAATTCCGGTAGCGTCAAAGCGTGCACCTGTTCCCTCCGCAGGATAGACATAGGTGACAGGAGAACCCTCGCCAATATATTTACCGATATTGGACTCACCTGTGACGGTGATTGCATACTCACCGCGCGCTACAGACTCCGGACCTGCAGTGGAGCTTGCTGTAAATACTGCGTTCTTTGCGAGTTTTGCCAGGAAATCATTCCCATACAACTTGTAGAGCATGTAGACCTGAGCATAGGCAGAACCCGAGAGAGCCGGATTTGCAAGAATGATTTCACCCTTGAAGCGGGGGTCGACAAGGTCGGCCCAGGACTTTGGATAGTCCGAACTCTTCAACAGATTGGTATTTACCATAATCGCCTGAAGCGGCATGGAGGATCCATAGAATCTCGGCACGTCTGCACTATCGCGAACCGATACATCAATCTTGGCATGATTGATGGATTTATACGGTGCCAGGAAATCATAGGCAAGCTCCATATTTTCCTTTGCAACCATCAAAAGAATATCTCCATCTGGTTTTGGCTGTTCGGAATAGAGCCGATTCACCAATTCCCCGGAGCCAGCCCGGATAATGCTTACATTGATACCCGGTTGCTTTTCGTTGAACTTCTTTACGAGAGCTTCTGCCTCATCCTCGCTGGCTCCACTCCAGATGGTGAGCTTGTCAACCTTTTTCGTTTCACTTGCACCTTGTGCGAACAAGGGATTGAAGAAAAGAATCAGAGTGAAGAAAACAATAAGCGCCTTTTTCATACCATGCCTCCTATGTGTTGGTACGTTCTTGAAACCAAGAAAGTAAATTTTCCATAGTATATGGGCGACATGAAAGAAAACGCAAGTTTTATTTTTCTTTTTTTATCTATTAACGCATATCAACTTTTCTTTTCCGGATATATAATCAGAAATAGCAATTTTAAACAATAATACGCAAAAAACTTCTATCGTCAAATGAAAGATTTCCTGCAATGAGTGGTTTTGTCGCTCTGAAGGTGGAAACCATCAAGGGATCCTGGCGTAATTGCAGTTCCAGCGCTTCTTCAGTCGCTGCGAGGGTTGGATGGAGCTGAGGATACCCATCGCTTGCCAGTACGACTATGGTCGGAGCATCGGGGAGGTTCACAATCTGTACGTGTTGGTAATCAGAGAAAAAACCATCCAACACAGTGTATCTGTAAGATGATGGAAGCACGGAATTCTGAAAAGCTGGTTGCAGTTGCATGAATTCTTCTAGTTTTGCCTGGATCACCTGCGGATTTGCCAAAAGGTATTCAACGGTTTGACCCTGCAACATCGCATGTTCAACCAACAGTGCACGAACATCCTCCATAAGAGTATCGACAGCCTTATGACGCGTCGTTAAAACAGAGCCGACAAGCGCCTGGCAATCGCCGAGCACCCATACCTGCCTATGGAACCTGCTCACAAGAGAAACATATGCCGAGCAACGCTTTGCAGGATTGGAATAGGCCGCCTCCTCTACCCCTTGGCTCTGATACCAAGAGAGTATTGATGCGTTCATTGCATGAAATGCCTGCTCCATAGTCGCTGCAGGGTCCAATGTGGAAAGGCAGGAGAGTATACTCTCTTTTGCAATGATCCCACTACTGCGCTGCGTAGGAACCAACTGGAGACGGCTGGTACATCCATCAACAACAGCGGCAAAGTGTGCATTGACGAACACGCCATCCTCGCATAATTCAGCCTTACCTCTTTTGCCGATACACAGTTGCTCTAGAACTTGCATCCCCTACTCCTGTCCACCGTGTTGTATTGCAGCAATTTCCTTAAGGAGAAAGCGGGTGTTATAGTCAAAATCCTCCACCATCTCCAGTGTCAGGTTTGCATGGGTTCCTGCCAACAGTTCAAGCACTTGGCGTGCAGGAAAACCGTATTTATCGAATGTATGGTGGTCATCAGAGAAATGCTTTGCCGCCGTATTGGTGGCATTACTGTGCAAGTGACAGTTAACAACCTTGTCGGTTTCAATTATTCTTTGAATGGCAGGTAGATAAGGAAAATCATAAACAAAGCTTGATATCCATAAATGGCCGACATCCAAACACAGATACACATCCTGAAGGGCAGCAAGCCGCTCCATTTCCCATGGGGTTTGGAAAAGATACCCCACACGAGGATTCAGGTTCTCGACGGCCAGTTTGACTCCATAGGTTCTGGCAACCTGCGCGACATGCTCAAGTTGCTTGAAAGCCTGAACGGCATGGTAGCGGTAGATGTCCTGGTTCGGATAGTCAGCGCCGCAAATGGCACCATCGGCATGCACTATGTACCGGGAAAAAGAGGGGTCGTCAAGCAGTTTTTTCCTTGCAGCGTTGGATGACGGCATTGCCCGATCACAGACATATCCCGGATGGAGCACCACAATATCGGCATTGCAGGACCGTGCAGTTTCAAAGCTTTTGCAGATGGCATCATAGCTTTGTGCAATTACTTGCTCATCATGACTTCCAAAATTTGGAAAAATGGGAAGGGCCGGGCAACAAGCATGCACCGATGCGATGCGACCTGCAAGCATGGGACTGACTTCAGATAAGAGTTGCTCGCTCATCTTATAGGATAGTTCATAATGCATCGACGGGAATGCAGTTTTATATGCTGCAATTTCTGATGCAGAAGAAAATCCAACGAGAGACATTACGTGTTTTTGCATAATCAGGCTTCATCCACAACCATTACTTTCACTCCCTGGCTTTCAATGACCGTTCTGATCTCTTCAGAAATGGAATCGGTGATGAGGTAGTGGATGGAATTCCAATCACACACTTTTGCCAGGGAAAGATGCTCCATCTTGGAGCTATCGACCAGGAGACAGACTTTGGAAGCACTTTGGATCATGGTTTGTTTCGTGTCGGCCTCAATGAGGTTCGTACAATAGACACCATGCCTGGAAGAATACCCGGCAGCACCAAGAAAACACCAATCAGCATGGATTTGTCGATAAAACTCCTTGGAGAAATTTCCCATCAACCCCATCGACGGCCTTCGGAGAATGCCGCCAGCCATTAAAAGGTCTACTTTCTCAGCGTGCATCAACTCCTGCATAACCAATAAGGAGCTTGTAGTAACGGTGATGGGCAGATCGGCAATATACTGAGCAATGTGCAGTGTAGTGCTTCCATTGTCGATGATAATGGACTGTCCACTTTTAATGAACGTAGATGCAAGCTTGGCAATCGCTATCTTCTGGTTGGTATATTCATTGATGGTTTGGGAAATGAATCGTGAACTTCCCTGTGTTTCCGCAGGTACTGCTCCCCCATGGGTTCGTACCAGCAATCCTTTGGTCTCCAGTTCATCCAAGTCGCTACGGATGGTAACTTTCGAAACATCCAGTGAACGAGCAAGCTCCACCACTTGCACAGACCCATCCCGAGCAAGCACCGAAAGAATCTCTTTTTTCCTAGCTGCAGGATTCATGGTCTCTCCTTGTCGACAAACAGTAACACTTGTATTGTAATAATGCTAGGGAAATTTGTCATCCCTTTTCTTTTTTGCTTTTCAATTTTCCTAAACTTTCCTTTTCCTAGCACTGTATCGGGTGAACAATTGAGTTTCTCCATACCTTCAGCTTCTGCCCAAAGCCCAGTGTATAGGCAGGACTGGTCGAGGCAAGTGTCTGAAACTCAATGGCAGGGGGGTAATAGCCGATAAGGCGACGATAGAAGTCGGAGGCTTTCTGTCCATTGAACAGAATTCGATTCAGCATGGCATGTTCGTCAATGAACAGTTTCAAATCGTTGGGTATCACAGTGGTGTATGCAGAGTCGGCCGAGCCTTTTCGCTCAAACTCTGCCAAGACATCCCACAAGGCGATATCATTAGCCAGAAGGAGATTCCACTTCTGCTCATAGGTTTCAATCGGACCTTGGAGTATTTCTGACATAATCGGCCAGAACGCATTGCGTTCATGACCGTAATACTGCTGCTTGAGACTCGATACCACGCTCGGTCCGGTACCAAGAATCAGGATCCTGCTCTGCTGCGAGTGAATGGGAGGGAAGCCTTTCAGCATCCAAGATACTCCTTCACACTCTCTGCACAGGCAACACCATCCATTGCTGCACTGACAATTCCTCCGGCATACCCGGCCCCTTCGCCACAGGGAAAAAGACCTGCATGATCAGGGTGCATCCTGCTTTCAGAATCACGAGGAATCCTCACAGGGCTGCTGGTTCTCGTCTCAGATGCCAGTAACAGGGCATCATTGGTCAAGAATCGAGAAGCCTTCCTGCCGAATGCCTCAAATGCAAGGGCAAGCCGCTTGGATATAAAGGCAGGAAAGAGGGCGTGCAGATCTGCATTCACCAACCCGGGGATATATGATGATTCGCACAAATCCTTCGAACGTACATGCTTGACAAAATCCACCATGCGCTGCGCCGGGGCCTTGATGCTCTGCTGCGCATATGCAAAGCTTCGTCTTTCAAGGGCTTCTTGGAACTCAAGCATACCCAGGGGACCGCTGAACTTGTCGGTGGGGAGATCCTCGGGATGAAGCTCGACCACCATGCCGCTGTTGGCAAACTCACCCTTGCGGTCCGATGCGCTCATTCCGTTGACCACCTGCTGGCCGGCCTGCGTCGCTGCAGGAATGACGAAGCCGCCGGGACACATACAGAAGGAGTAAACACCACGGCCCTCCACCTGATGGACGAACGAGTATTCAGCTGCAGGAAGGTATAACCCCCTGCCCTCTTCCTGTTTATATTGCATCTGGTCGATGAGGTGCTGTTTATGCTCAAGGCGTACACCCATGGCCATGGCTTTGCTCTCTATGCTGATTCCCTCAGCATGCAAATACCGATACATGTCTCGGGCGCTGTGACCGGTGGCAAGAACAACGGGACCGAAATAGGTTGCACCGTCAGAGGTTTGCACCCCTTCTACCACCGACCCCTTCCTCAACAACGCGACCACCTTGCTTTGGAAGTGAACCTCTCCCCCATGGGAAAGAATGGTAGTCCGTATCGCCTCGATCACCTGGGGCAGCTTGTTGCTGCCGATATGGGGATGGGCGTCGTAAAGAATATCCAAATCGGCTCCGTGCTGACAGAGCTGGCTTAAGATTTTGGAAACATCTCCTCGCTTGGTGGCACGCGTATAGAGCTTGCCGTCGCTGAAGGCACCGGCTCCGCCTTCACCATAACTGTAGTTGCTCTCCTCATTCACCACACCGGTACGCACCAGGGAGGCAAGATCCTTCTTGCGCTGGTGTACATCGGTTCCCCGTTCGAGGAGGATGGGTTTGAGTCCCAGTTCCAACAGTCTGAGCGAGGCAAAGAGACCGGCAGGACCCGCACCGACTACAATTACGCTTTTGCTCTCACCGACGTTGCGGTACGAAACCGCTTCAAAGGGCGCATCATCCTCTGTCGAGGAGAGCCTGACGATCAAGTCGACCACTACGGGACGCCGACGAGCGTCTATGCTGCGTCGAATGATGCGGACACTTGCGATGTCGCGTACCGGAATACCTGCTTTCTTTGCAGCTGCTTGCTTAAGGGAGGAAATATCGGCGGCTTCCTTGGGAGACAGCCTGAGGTTGATATCAATGTGCATGCCTGTATTGTATCGGCGTACCTCAAGCAGGGTCAATGAAGCTCTCCTTTAAAACTTCATATTCCTCCTGCAACTCTGCATATACTCTTGGCCAACCATTCATAGGGAGGACGTACCGTGTCGACATACAAATCAATGAGGAGACCCCTTTATGCCAAGATTACGAATCATCCTACTTGTATTCCTGCTGGTCTGCACCCCGCTCACCGCCCGGCAACTCACCCTTGAGCAAGCACTGCAAAGTGCAACAGCCTCCAGCCTGACCGCCGTTAATGCAAAGCTGACCTTGGAGAAGCAGTTGAACCATGCCTCCATCAATGCCCATCTGCCATCCATCAGCATATCGGCGGGAGCGACGGCTTCAACAAGCCTGCTTGAGCAGAACTCAAGCGCCCAGATCTCGCCTGCAGCATCCCTCTCCTTCTCGCTCTCCAGTACAGACCGATATGCAAAAGCTTCCAATGCATTGCTCGCAAAAACCGCTCAAACGACCTACAGTTCCAGCCTCCAGAGCCTAGGGATGCAGGTAATGCGGGCATACTGGAATGTAGCTGCAGCACAACTATCCTATGAACAACAAAAAGCGGCGTGGAAACAGTCACAGGCTTCGCTTGAGGCGATGCAAGCAAAATACGAAGGAGGAAGGGCCAGCAGCCTTGCAGTAAGTCAGGCCAAGCTTGCATTCTCACAAGCATCCCTTACCTTGGAGAGCCGGAAAAACGACTATGAGAGTGCCAAGCAGACTCTACAGACCCTGGTAGGCTATGAGTTTGAGGAAACCGCCGACGAGTTGCTGGACATCCAATCACTCAAGCCGCTCGCCGATTTACAGAACCTCGTACTCGCAACGTCCTCCATACAACTACTCGCATACAAGATTGAACAAGCAGAAATCTCCCTTAAGCAGACCCACGCAACCACCGCCTCTCCCATCTTGGCATTCAGTGCATCGACTTCGCTTGCAAGCTCCTTGTCGACCGCCGGTAATTCTTACATCCGGGACACCACCCAGATCGGCATTTCCGTATCACTCTCCCTTGACCCCTATCTGCCGAATTCCAGTTCTCAAGTTACTTTGGAAAATCTCCAGCAGGATATCGCCCTTGCAGAAAACGAACTGCAACAGGGTATACATGCTGCAAAATCAGAGGTAAAAACCCTCTACCAGAACCTAATGCAGCTTGAGGCGCAGCTGCAGTATCTCTTTGAGTACCGAGAGGCATCGGAAGTCACTTTCGCCTATTCCCAAGCCGCCTACGAGGCCGGTGAAATCACCTACCTGGAGCTCATGGAGAGCGAACAACAAATGCAGAACGCCCGGCTTTCCATCCTGCAGCAACAAGTCACCTATACCGTATCGCTCTACGAGCTCGCATATCTTTTGGAAACCGACGTCAAAACCATCATCAATGCATAAAGGAAATCAACTATGAAATCATCCATGCTGGATCGTATCACAACCATCATCCTGCTTCTCATCTGCCTCGTACTCAGTGTCGTCATCATCGCTCGGTTCACCGGTGGTTCATCGAAATCCGGAATGAACCAACCGGGCATGCAGGCCCGTTCGAATGAATCGTCGGTTGTGAATGTAGCGGTGCAGGAAGTGAACCGTACTACATTCTCTCGAACCACCACCCTCGGAGGCGAGTTGACCAGCGAACGCGAAGCTGTGTCGATCACCAGCACCCTTTCGGGTAAAGTAACCGAAGTGTTTGTAACCGAAGGGCAGACTGTTTCCAAAGGTGATCCAATTGCAGTAATCGATCCATCCACAGCTGGAAGCACCTATAAAAGCACCACCGTCACCAATGTGATGGACGGGACAGTCTATCAAGTATCCGCCTATGTCGGACAGCAAGCCACCAACGGGACGGTGCTGGCCACCGTCGGGAAAACCGGGGAGTTGGTGATAGAGACAGCCTTGTCCGAACGGTATCTGGCAACGTTGCATACGGGGCTTGAGGCCTCCTTCACTACCGCAGCATGGCCTAACGAAATTCAGAGAGCCGTAGTCACACACATAGGGTCCCAGGTACAGGCATCCAATCGGACCGTCAAGGTAATCCTGTCCCCTTCTGTCCAGGATGACCGGTTCAAGGAAGGCATGTTTGTCTCGGTGACTCTCATAACCGAAAAGCTTGAGGATGTTATCGTGATTCCCAGTGATGCAATAACCACATACCTCGGAGAGCCGGTTGTCTATATTGCCGAAGGAGGAACAGCAAAGCGGGTTGCCGTCACCATCTCCGTTTCGGACGACAACCTCAGTGTGATAACCAGTGGCCTTTCAGGAGGTGAACAACTCATCACCGCAGGCTCCGTGGTTGAAGGCAGCAGGATTGCCGTCATCAAGGAGGATGTATGAAACTCAGTGAACTTTCCGTACGCAGACCGGTTCTGATCAGCATGACCTACCTCCTGCTGCTTCTTGTATCGCTCCTCTTCCTCAAGGACCTTGATATTGCACTCTACCCTTCGGTTGAAATGCCCGTGCTTTCGGTGATGGTCGAAACAGGTGATGCAGGACCCGAAGAGGTCGAACAGCAAGTTACAAAAATCATCGAGAATACGGTGGGATCGTTTGAGGGACTTGAAAGCATCACAAGCCAATCGTCCGACGGCAGGGCGATGGTGATGCTCGAATTCGCGTATGGCACCGACCTGGATGAGGCTGCCAACAGCTTGGAAACGCTGCTCGGCAGGATGACCAGGCAGCTGCCCGACTGGGCCGAAACCCCATCGGTGATGCGATTCGACATGTCCTCATCCTCCACCTTCATGCGCCTGATGCTCACCGGATCCATGGATGAGCAAGCACTGAAACAAATCGCTGAAGACACCATATCCCCTCTCTTGTTGCGACTTGAGGGAGTAAGTCAGGTCGAAGTCAGAGGAGCAGGCGATACCCGGATTGAAGTCTCCATCGACCCGATCCGGCTCGAAGCCTTCAACTTGACGCTCTCCGATGTCAAGAATGCACTCGCCTCACGAAATGTCCAAGGAAAAGTGGGGACCATCACCCAGAACCTCATCGAATACTCCATCTCCTTGGATGAACGATACACCGATCTTCAATCCATACGGCAGACGGTAGTGGCAACCATCGACGGGGTGCCGATTCGCCTAGAGGATATCGGGATAGTGACCGAATCTTTGGAAACCGGCTTCGATGAGCAATATCTGGATGGATCGGCTGTAGTAACACTCAGCCTTTCCAATGCTTCGGACAGCAACGCGGCCACCGTAGCCGGTCAGGTGACGAAGAACCTTATACAAATCCAAAACCAACTGCCTGAAGGCATCCGCCTGGTGGTGCAGCAAGACTCGACTTCCATGATTTCCTCCACCCTGTCAGAAGTATACAAGAGCGCCATCCAAGGGGTGATCTTGGCTGCTGTGGTGATTTTCTTGTTTCTCAGAAATCTGAAAGCAACTCTTGTCATCTCCCTGTCCATGCCGATCTCCATCTTTTTCACGCTGATGATCATGTCGCTGCTGGGCATCACCATCAACAGCATGAGCATGAGCGGCTTGATACTCGGTATCGGCATGATAGTCGATGCTTCAATCATCATTTTGGAAAACACCTATACGTATCGTCAACAAAAGCATAGCAGCGCCGCCTCAGCGATACTGGGAAGCCACAATATGAGTACGGCGATCATTGCATCCACCCTGACAACGATTTGTGTATTTCTTCCCCTCCTCATCTACAAGAACGAGCTGGAAATGATCGGCATCATGTTCCAAGACCTCATCCTCACCGTTTGCATCGCTTTATTTTCCTCGCTGTTTGTGGCGCTTACCTTGGTTCCTGCTCTCAGCGGCAGCATCCTGCGTCTGGATACTCGGGTGCAGAAACCGTTGAAATGGAGGGTTCTCCGTACGCTCGATACTGGGTACGTCTTTATGGAAACCAAGCTGGAACAGGCTTACGCACACTTTCTCTCCTATTTTTTGCGCCATCGATTCCTGTTGATCATGCTGTTGATACTCTTGCTTATCTTCAGTCTCTCATTTTTCGAGGGCATCGGGATGAACCTCACGCCCCAGATGAATGCAGACGACAGCGTCACGCTCTCGCTCACCCTGCCAAGCGGAACCACCAAGGAGGCAAGCCGCAATGAGCTGTTCAGGATCCAGAAACTGGTAATGGAAGAGCTGCCCGCAGATGCATATTCACAAATCATGGTACAGGTGGGGTCCACCAATACAGGGTCGATAGAAATCAGTCTTCCCGACATTACCGAACAACACTACACTGCAAGTGAAGTCAAGAAAATCATCACTCCTTTGCTTGCAACAAATCCTGCTGCTGTATGGACATTCGGTGGAGGTAGAGGACCAATGAACAGTAGTCCCATCAACATCAGCGTGAGCGGCAGTGATGCCGAAACGCTCAGCCGGACCGTCAATGAGATAGCCTCCGTCATCGCCTCCTTCGTTCCCGAGGCGACCAATGTCGCTACCGACTTGGCAAATGGATCGCCGAAGGTGACGATTGCAATAAATCACCAATTGGCCGAGGAGTTGGGTATCTCGGTAAGCGAGGTTGTTTCAACGCTCTCCTCCGCCCTTACCGGCTCGACCGCCACCACCATCACGACGATGAACGTCGACCAGTCTTATAATGTGGTAGTCTCCATGGATGGTACAAAATATAGTTCCATCAGCGACCTCGGGAACCTGTTGGTCAGCAGCAAAAGCGGCACCGTACATCTGGACAGCATAGCCACATTTTCAACCTCTACCGCCCCTGCCTCAATCACCCGTGAGAACAAGGAGCGGGTGAACCATGTAACTGCCAGCCTTGCAGAGGGCTATACGGCCGATGTGGTGCAGCAGAGAATCCAGACGGCCCTCGATCAACATCTGTTGGTAAGCGAAGGTGTGACTGTCAGCCAAGGCGGCGACATGCAGCAGCTTGCCAATTACGGTCCAACGCTGGTGATCATTTTCCTGCTCGCCTTGGTTCTCGTCTTCGCGGTAATGGCCGCCCAGTTCGAATCGTTGGTAGATCCTTTCATCATCTTTGCCACCATACCGCTTCTTCTCATCGGTGTCATCTTCATCCATATCATCACTTCCCAGGCGTTCACCCTCTTCTCGGTGGTCGGTATCGTCGCCCTGATCGGGGTTGTAGTCAATAACGGCATTGTCCTGGTCGACTCCATCAACCAACTGGTCAGGCAGAAGATGCCGGTCAAACAAGCATGTCTTACTGCGGCACGCACCCGGCTCAGACCCATCCTGATGACCACAATGACTACCATTCTCGGTCTTGTTCCACTTGCTTTCTTTCCCGGCGAAGGTGCTGAGATGATGCAACCCATCGCCCTCACCTTCATCGGGGGCCTGGTCACTGCAGGCTTTCTCACCCTCTTTCTCTCCCCGAGTTTGTATTCACTCTTGAATAAACGCAGGGAGAAACGATTCTTCGATCCCAACAGCCTTGCAAACCAACTTGCAGTGTTTGACAAGGAGGGAAGATAGTTCTTCAAGACGTTCTCTCCAAACGTACTTTGGCATGCCTCGCAAGGGGCATGCCTTTCATTGCCTAACCAAAGCCTTTGTGATAGTGTTTGGCCCATCATGGAACACAACCTAATCGTCGGGCAGCTGCTCGCCCTCTTGACCGCAGCTTGTTGGGCACAAAACTCGATCATCTACCGCCATATCGGTGCAAAGGTAGGCTCGGATGCTGTGGCCCACATCAGAATGTGGATCGCCCTTCCCATGATCCTTGCCCTCACCTACGCGGTGGAAGGTTTTTGGTTCCCAACCTCCCTTTCCGCCCGGACCTATGTCTTCCTGCTTGCAAGCGGGGCGTTCGGCTATTTCGTCACCGACATGCTTTTATTCAAGGCCTACATCCTGCTGGGAAGCAGGGAGTCGATGGTCATCATGACACTCTCTCCGGTTGTGACAGCCTTCTTCGGCTACCTTCTCTTCGATGAACGGCTGAACCTCATCCAAATACTTGGCATATTCACCACCATCGTAGGTGTTGCTGTGATGGTGCTGCTCGATTCGCGCCGAAACGTAGAGAAAAATGAGCGGGACACCAACCTCAAGGGATTTGTATATGCAATCCTTGCATCGGCTTTACAGTCACTCTCCTTCCTGCTGGCCAAGTTCGCCCTCGACGAAACAGGCCCGGTTTCCACCAACCTTCTGCGCAATATCGGGGGCTTATCCTGTTTCCTTGTCTTCAACTTCCTCTACAAGCGTAATGCGGTCCAGCACTTCAAGGTCTTTCGCAACCGCCGCTACCTCATTCTTCTCATCCTCGCCGCATTCGCCGGCCCAGTGCTGGGCATGTCCAGCCAGATGCGGGCTTTCACGCTCGCACCGGTCGGCATTGTCACCACCATCACCCAGGTCACCCCGATTCTCCTGCTCCCTTTCGACCGTTTCATACTGCATAAACGTCTCACTGCCTCGAGTCTTGCAGGCACGTTCCTCTCGATAGCCGGGGTTGCTGTTCTCTTTTTGGCTGCATGATACAGCTTGCCTAGAGCTCTACTTTTCGCTACGCTCGAAGTATGAATGTACTCTCTCTGGAATCTGTATCCAAAACACTGAAGGATGAACCACTCTTTGAAGGAGTCAGCTTCGGTTTGGAAGAAGGCGACCATGTTGCTCTCATCGGACGCAACGGCCAAGGGAAATCCACCTTTCTCAAGCTTATCGCCGGCCAAATCGTCTGCGACAGCGGAACCATTGCCATGAAAAACGGTACCGATTTGGTCATGCTCGACCAGGGAGTTCAGTTCGAAGAGGGTGCTACCGTAGCAAGCTACCTGTATGACGGACAAGGGGTGCGCATTGAGACCTATCGTGCTTACCGTCAGGCGTTGGAAAGCGAGCACAATGAGGCGGTGTTGGCCCATCTCACCGAGCAGATGGAGCTCTTGGGTGCTTGGAACCTTGAGAATGATTATGCCTCGCTGCTGGGAGAACTGGGTCTCTACGATATTCAGGACCAACGTATGGATACCCTTTCAGGGGGGATGCAGAAAAAGGTTGCCATTGCACGGGTTCTGTGTGCCAAGCCCACCATGCTCCTGCTCGATGAGCCGACCAACCACTTGGACATCCAGACCATCGAATGGTTGGAACAGTACCTGAAAAACAGCAGCGCCACCATAATATTGGTCACCCACGACCGTTACTTCCTCGACTCGGTATGCTCGGCCATCCTGGAGATGGACAACGCTTCAATTTTTCTCCATCCAGGTTCTTTTTCCTCCTACCTGGAGCGCAGGGAGGAACGACTTGAGCGATTGCAAAAAGAACAAGACCGGATAAAAACCGTGCTCAGGCGTGAACTTGAGTGGCTCAAGCGTGGGCCTAAGGCACGTACAGGCAAGGATAGTGGAAGGAAGGACCGCATCGAAGCGTTGCTGGCCAGTCAGAGTACAACAGGCGACGAAGCGATGCAAAGGTTCAGCTCCCAAAACCGACGCATGGGCAAGAAAATCCTTGAGGCAAAGCACCTGAGCAAACGATATGGCGATCAGGTGGTGATCCAGGACTTCTCATTTTCCTTCATCAAAGGAGCCCGAATAGGGGTGGTTGGGCCGAATGGAAGCGGCAAATCAACCTTGCTTGACCTGCTTTGCGGTTATCTGGAGCCCGATGAAGGCAGTCTGGATGTCGGAGTGAACACCGTGTTTGCCTACTATGACCAGGGCGGCAGGGCTTTGACAAGCGACAAGATCATCCTCGAATATGTCGAGGACATCGCCGAACGAGTGACATTGGGCCCCAACCAGGTGGTAAGCGCCGCCAAGTTCCTTGAGCTCTTCGGGTTTCCTGCCTCCATGCACCGACAAAGCATTGCCAGCCTCTCCGGAGGCGAGAAGCGTAGGTTGTATCTGGTTTCCAGGTTGCTGGCCAATCCAAACTTTCTCTTGCTCGACGAGCCCACCAACGACCTCGACCTTCCTACCATGGAGAACCTCGAACAGTACATCCAGGACTTTGCCGGCTGTACTCTCATTGTCAGCCACGACCGGGCGTTTCTCGACCTCACCTGTGATGAGCTCTTCATCCTCGCCGATGACGGGTCGGTCACCTATGAAACCATGCGATACAGTCAGTGGCGTGAACGCGAGAATGAGAAACCTGCGAAGGCAATCCAACCTGTCCAGCCTCCGCCTGTACAAAACAAGCGCAACGAGAAAAAGGGCTTGAGCTTCAGGCAGCAGAAGGAATTTGAAGAGTTGGAATCCACCATGGAATCGATGCAGCAACGTCTTGTAGAACTTGAAGCAAGCTTTGCTGATGCAAAACCTACCAAAGAGGGAACGCTCGCTGAGCGGACAGAGAAATACCATGCACTTCGAAGCGAACTTGAAAATCTGGAAGACCGTTGGCTTGAGCTTGCGCAAAAGAGCTGACATCCTTTTTTTGCTATGCATCCTCGGCTTGCCAATACCGGCCTATGCTTTCTCATTGTCTTCCCTCTCAATCGGGACCGGCAATGATTGGTACACCATGGGGTTGGGATACAACCAGGATGATGGATTTTCCTTCGGGTCGTCCTTGGAAGCGACCTTTGACAACAATCTCAGCTTCCAGACCTTCATAAGAAGTTATACCGACCGCATTCAAAGCAACCGACGTTACGATGAAATTCAGATAGGTGCAACCTACCCTTTTCTCTTTCCTGCAATGCACAATGCAGGAATCGGCATCGTAGGCTCGGCAGGGGTTGTATTAAGTGGAAACTTGGGCTTGCAGACCATCCAGAACAGGTTCCACACCCTCATCGGCCGCGATCAGGTCACCTTGACATATTATGAGGACCAATTCAAGAGCCACCCTTATCTTGCACTGAAAGCACAAGCCGGCTATCTTGTTTCCAACACATTGGTAGGTATCGAGCTGGGAACATCCTACACCCACCAATGGGAATTCCTCCTTGAAGCGAATACCTTTGTCTCGTATGGTGGTTTTCTCACCATTCGACTTGGGTACATAGAGAAGTTCGTAGAAGGTCTCTATCCAAGCCAAAAGATCCAAGAACAGCGGTATGAAGGCCTCAGGCTTGCCTATGTCTACGACGGAGGCCTGTTTCAGTCTTCTTTCTTCTCTTTCTTGGGGTCGGGAGCCTCATACGGTTCTTTCGGCCTAGATGTACTTGCATTCAAGCGGCCCAAGACCTATACACAAACCGATTTCACCTTCACATCCGGTATCTTGTACAATATGGAAGGTCACCAAAACCGCCTCGTGGCATTCTCCTTCGGCCCGATCAGTCTTGAGACCAGACATACAAACGGCCCCATGCTCAACCGATGGGAGGACCAGAACGACCGGATGAACCTCGGGTCCTGGCAGCTTGGATACCGGTGGGAATTTAAGAGCCTGTCAGCCTTCTTCACTCCCGTTGTAAAAGTATCCGCCGGGCTGCACCGTTTCAATCTCCAGCAGAACTATACCACCACGTTGGTGGAGGAAATCAGGCCGAGCATTGGCATGGAGGTCGGCCTGAAGATTGGAAATACCCATTGGTGGGTGGTCGGTAACACAAGCTACCATCCACGGCTTGCAGTGGCCCTCTACTATGTGTTCAATGCTGATTCGATTACCACCGTGGAGTATTTCAAACCTCATACCGGCCCCTGGATTGTTATGGCCGGAATCGTGCTCGATATCGACCACGACCTCAGCTAAGCGAAAACCGCTCAAATAGTGATTGCCCATCCAATCCCAAGGTAAATTGCCATAGCCCGGGACCGAAAAGATAGGCAACCTGGGTAAAGGGCCTGAATGCAATCGAAGGGCCTCCCAGAACCAAATTCGTTGTCAATCGAGCACCGGCAGCCCAAGCACCCTCCCATGTCAGTGAGCCGGTATTCAAATACCAGGCACTTTGGGCAGTCAGCTCCAAGCCGGCACCGGTCATTCCTCCATAGGGAATCGGTGCATCGAAAAGGCCTAGAGGAAGTCGAAGTGAGGCTGATAGGCGGAGCTTGCCGTTACCCTGTTGCAATGGAGCAAAGGAGAACAATGCAAAATTGTTACCAATATTCGCCGAGCTTGTCTCGATGGCATCCCCAACAAATCGTACCATGGCCGAGCTTTCAAAAAGACGCACCTGTATCCCCACCGATCCAAAAAGAATCGGAGCGTTCACCCCGCTTTGCAACATTGCACCACCACTGGCGGTAAATCCTGAGGTTCCGAAGAAATCCATGGTCCGGCTGTTGCGCTTTTGCAGGGTATACCCAAGCACTGTAGAGCCGGTTGTGGTTATGCCTGTCGGGTCCCAGACCAGGGATATCTGGGGTTTGATGCTCAGCGCCTGAAAATGGGAGTACCCCGTCCGTGAGAAAAGAGGTACTACCGCGGCAGCATAGGCATTGCTCCTATACGGTTTATTCTCGGATATATACTGGTTCAAGGCCAAGCCCAGTGCAATGGCATAGGTCGAGCCGTCGTACTGATAGGTCACATCAGTCACCAGTTTTGCTTTGCGAATCGACCACCCTACGCTGCCTATAAGGTTGTGCCGGCGCAGCAGGCTGGTTGTGTGAAACCACACCCCGGGCTGGAATTGATTTGCTTCGACGAATGGGAACGGCAACGCCAGATTGAATTGCAGGCTGTCATAATAGGGAGTCACCTGATACGAATTGGATTTTGCAAGCGGAGCGGTTTCCAAGGGAGGACGCAACGTAACCTTACCTTCACTTTTGGGTGAGCGCTCAACCTTTCTGACTGCAACACCTTGCGGAGTATACGTTTCATAGAAGAGTTCATCCTCTTGCACATGGGCGTTGTAGACTCCCACACCGTCGGTGTGGACAAGCTGTATGTTGCCTGTTTCAAGATTGAGGCTATAGAGTTCCAGCTCCTTGACGAACAGTATCGACTCATCGTCGGCGAAGGAAGGGCTGCGTAGCTCATCGGCGGTAGGGCCCACCAGCAACAACGGCTCTTTCCCTTCTTCAAGCAGGAACAGGGAAGAATTTCCATCCTTCAAGGAAAGATACACGAGTCTCGTTCCGTTTGCATTCAATGAAGGCTCAAAGAAACTTGTCCGTTCATCCGAGGCCAACGTGCTTGTCTCCAGGGTATCGATATCCAGTTCAACCAGGTCGTAGAAGCTCCCGTTGATGCGGCTGGCTACAATACGTGATCCGTCACAGCTGATGGCAGGCTGCACCAAGCGCTGTGCCTTGGTAAGTCTTTTTGCCTTGAGTGTTGCAAGATCGAGCAGATACAGGTCGCTGTAGCTGACGGCAGCCATGGCAAGCGAGGAAGGGTCGTTGGTATCGGCCCATAATGAGGAAAAGACCGCCTTATCGGTTCCAAAGGAGATGGAAGAGCCTCCGTCGATGCTCAAGTCCATCAGTCTCTCCGCCGAACCATCAGGCAAATACCGATACAACGCTCTTCCCTTATAGGGACTTTGCACATATCCGATGAGCCCGATGGATGTGGAAACAGGAAGGAACCGATCACCAGCCATAGGCTCCGAGAATAGATTGTCCGAGGAAGTGTCTACATCGTCGACTTCATGCAGGGAGAGAGAGAACACCTCGTTGGCCGAATGGCCGGTTACTTTCTTATAAGCAGGAGAGAGGCCGAAGAAAGGAAATGCTGCAAAGCGGCGATTGATGTCAGCGAATGCAGAAGGCCCGTAATGACGGATGAGGTAGTCGATCATCAGGTAGCCGGTTACATAGATGCGGTTGGAGGGATGGAAGGGACCGTTGTAGGCTCCTTGGGAGAGAGACCACATGGAGTCTTCGGCCAACGATGCCTGGTAGATTCGGGCAAACGGTAGGCTGTCCCCCCTTCCTCCGTTTGCTGCAAACGCCGTCTCTGCATAGGTGGTGATGCCTTCAATCCACCAACCGGGCATAAAGACGGTGCTCATTGCAGTCACTCCCGGGCCGAGAAAACGCAGGAACTTGGCAGGCCCTACCGGGGCGGTGAGGTGGATGTAGTGAGTCAGTTCGTGAATAAACAAGCTTTTCAGCCAGTCCTGGGTTCGAGAACCAAGGAAACGGTCTTCGGGACTGGTGACATACAAATAGACGGCTGAAGGGAAATTGATATAGTATCCGTTCGCCCAAGCCGTATTGCTTGTGACGATTACCGGAACCTTGGCCGCAGGGGTATGAGAAAGAAATGAGGTGAGCTGTTCAAAGACCTCGTCGGCAAAAACCGAAACGTGCCGAGCATATGCTACATCTTCCTCTTCAAAGATTATGCGGGTATATTCGGTCTCAATCTGCTGATAGGAGACGGCCAGCAGTGAGGCGGAACTAAAAAGAAGCACAAGCAGTAGAACTTTTAAACGGGCCATGAAGCACTCCTTGCCCTACTGTACTGCAACCTGCTTTGACAGTAAAGAAACAAGGAGGGAGCTCTCCGACATCTGCATACAGAAAAAGCAACCCCCGCCGTATCGGCGGGGGGGAAGAAAGCTTGAAAACCTTTATGCAATCGTATGAATCCAACCTTCAGGAGCCTCGAGCCTTCCCATCTGGATGCCGGTAAGGGTGTCGTACAGCTTCTGGGTGATCGGACCCATCTTCTCCATGCCGCTTGGCATGTTGATCACGCCCTTGCTGGTGGTAATCGAGCCGATGGGAGAGATGACTGCTGCAGTACCGCACAGACCGCCTTCAGCGAACTCGGCAACTTCCTCAAGCGGAACCGGACGCTCCTCTGTCTCGAGGTGAAGAATCTCCTTGGCAACATACATCAGCGACCGACGGGTGATGGACGGCAGGATCGAAGGACTCTTGGGGGTTACCACCTTGTTGTCCTTGGTTACAAAAATAAAGTTTGCTCCACCGGTCTCCTCAACAAAGGTCTGTGTTGCTGCATCGAGGTAGAGGTTTTCTGCAAAACCGTTCTTGTGGGCCTCATGTCCTGCATACAGGCTCATGGCGTAGTTCAGTCCACCCTTGATATGGCCGGTACCGCGAGGTGCCGCTCGGTCGAATTCACTGACCTGAAGCTTCAAAGGCTTGATTCCACTCTTGAAATAAGGACCTACGGGAGTACAGAACATCCTGAAGGTGTACTCGGGGGCGGGAGCAACACCGATGACCGGGCCGCTGCCGAACAAGAACGGCCTGATATAGAGGGTGGCACCGCTGCCGTAGGGAGGCACATAGGCAAGGTTGGCTTTCACCAGCTTGTCCAGGGCATCGACAAAGCGGTCCTGGGGAAACGGAGGCATCAGAAGCCTGTGTGCCGTTTCGTACATGCGCTGGGCATTGAGATCGGGACGGAATGCTACGACCTTTCCATCGATGGTGGTATAGGCCTTCAGGCCTTCAAAACAGGTCTGTGCGTATTGTAGAACACCTGCACTCTCGCTGATGGTTACATTGGCATCCTCTACCAGAGCCCCACCATCCCACTGGTTGTTCTTCCAGTACGAGACATACCGACTATCGGTCTTGGTATAGGAGAACCCAAGACTGCCCCAATCAATGTTTTTCTTTTCCATACGCTGTTCCTTCGGCCGAAATAGAGCCTTGTGTGACTTGTATTGGGGGCCATTGTACAACTTCGTATGCATTTCGTCTATTTATATGCATAATTATTGCATATAAATAGACACATATTGCTCACTCATTGGGTTTTCAGGGCGGCATCGAAGGCCACCGATGAGCTGTTGAAATTCATTTTCTTCACATATGCACAGCTTTCTGCAGCCCCGTAGACCCTGTCCATGCCTGAATCCTCCCACTCAACAGACAAGGGGCCGGCATATCCGGCGCGGTTGAGTTCACGGACGATTCCATCGAAATCGACATTCCCATGGCCTACCGAAACAAAGTCCCAGCAGCGTCTGGTATCACCGAAAGGAAGGAACGAACCCAAAACCCCTGCACGGGGATTGCGATTGAGTTTCACATCCTTCATATGCACGTGGTAGATGCGATCTGCGAAATCCCGGACAAACCCAACCTCATCAACACCCTGCCATACCAGATGGCTGGGGTCAAAGTTGAGGCCAAGGGTTTGTCGGTGATTGAAGAGCTCGAACAGACGCTCGGTTGTGTACCAATCGAAGGCGATTTCGGTTGGATGAACTTCCAAGGCAAATCGTACACCACATGCATCAAACACATCGAAAATCGGAGTCCAAAGATCATATACCAACTGGAAGCCTGCATCGATCATCGCTTCGCTGGTTTGCGGATACGAGTACCATCGCGCCCAGATGGGAGAACCGGTAAACCCATTCACCACCGAGACACCGAACTTTTGGGCTGCCCGGGCAGTATCCTTCATCTCCTCGATGGCCCATGCCCTGATCGCCTCGGGCTTACCCGCCAAGTGGGCAGGTGCGAACCCGTCAAGGCGCTCGTCCCACACATCACAGACACATTGTCCTGTCAAATGGGCGCTGATCGCTTTGCAGACAAGGCCGTGTCGCTGCAGGGTTTCGTGCACCATGGGAAGGTAGGAAGGATCATGCAGCGCCTTCTGCACATCGAAATGTGCGTGGGTGGCAAGTTCGAGCCCATCATACCCCATCTCTTTTGCCAGACGGCAGAGGTCTTCCAAAGCCAAATCCCCGAACTGGCCTGAAGCCAAGGTAACCAATCGACTCATATACACTCCCTCTTTATGCAAACCGCACACATTCACCAGTCTCACTGCTTGTATAGATTGCATCGGTGATGCGCATCAGGATCAAAGCCTCAGCCGGTGTATTCATCGGCTTTTCACCTTTCGTGATGCTCTGGACAAAATTCACTGCATTGGCAACCCTGCCCATCGTCTCGTCCTTCTCAACCAGAATTTCGCGATTCACCTGCCTGCCATACTCCTCGGTAAAGAGCATAACAGTGTCGCAGCTGGTTTCATCCACCCCATCAATACCAAACAGGCGCTCGACCTTTCCCCCAGCCTTGCTGCCTTGGAATGTCACCGAAACCACTTCCCGTTCATTCATCTCAGCCCAGGAGTTGCGGATCGTAAGGCACCTGCCGTCCCGAAAGGTTACCATGGCATGGCAGGCTGTCTCCACATTGGTGTTGCCATTGCCGTCAGCGATACCCCAAGGCCCTTTGAACGAGGCGTTACCCATGAAGTCATCGAACGTGACGGCAAGGACGGCCTTAGGCTCAGGGTAACCCATGAACGAAAGAGCCAAGTCGATCATATGCAAGAGGTCGATCACCGGTCCGCCTCCGGAGAGTTCCTTGTCGGTGAACCAGCCTCCGAAACCGGGGATGCCCGATCGGCGGATCCAGGTAGCCTGCGCCGAGTTTATCCTTCCCGCATCCCCGTTCTCCAGATAGCGGTAGATGGCTTGGCTTTCAGGCCTGCAACGGTTGTTGAAACCGAACATCAAATGCTTGCCCGTCCTCTTTGCCGCCTCATACATGCCAAGCATCTCCTGTGCATTGCGGGCAGGAGGCTTTTCGCAATACACATGCTTACCGGCTTCAAGAGCCTGTACGGTAAGCGGTGCATGGAACTTGTTCGGGGTAACAATGGAAACTGCGTCCAGACCAGACTCCTGCCCAAGCATTGCTTCCAAGTTTGGGTAGATGGACTGTATCCCCCAATGTTCCGCAAACAGGCGGGCACGTTCGGCGTTGGAATCGGCGACGGCCGAAACAACGGCACCGGCCTTCTGGAAACCCTTCACATGGTAGGCTGCCATTCCACCTGCCCCAACTATACCAATATTCATGGCGCTTCTCCTATTTTCCCTTCTTGTTGCTCTGTGCAAGCACTGCAACAATGATGATGATGCCGGTGACCAACCCGTTGAGGAATGGAGGCACGTTTGCCATGATCAAGACGGTATTGATGATCCTAAGCATCAGGACACCGAGGAAGGTGCCGATGATCTTGCCCCGCCCGCCATCCATGCTTGTGCCTCCGATGGCAACTGCTGCGATGGCATCCATCTCATAGCCCATCCCGGCACTGGCGGCCTGAATTGAAGTCAGGCGGCTGGCAAGCAGGAAAGCCGCCAACCCATAGAGCATGCCTGCATAGGTAAAAATGAGGGTCTTAACCCGATTCACATTGATGCCGCTGAGGCGTGCAGCCTGCTGATTGGAACCGACAGCGTAGACATACGTACCGAACTTGGTCTTTGCCATGAGCAGGCCGGTAAGTACGGTAATGAAGATCAGAAACAACATCAGATGGGGAATTGAAAGAATACGACCGGCGGCAATGGCACGGAAGGGTGCATACATGTCCTTGTCGACGGTGAAAGGCCCTCCCTGCCCCATCTGGTTGATCACACTGCGCCATGCACTCATGGTGGCAAGGGTGACGATGAAGGGGGCGATTCGACCTTTGGTCACCAAAAGGCCGTTGATCAAGCCGGCCAGGATTCCAGCTCCCAGACAGAACAGGAAGGCCAGAGGGATGGAGTGGGTGGAATTGAGGACCACCACACCGAAACCGCTGATCAGGGCGACCGTGGAACCAACCGACAAATCAATCATACCGGCGGAGATGATCAGGCTCATACCCATGGCGCAGATGCCGACAATCGCACCCTGTACGAACTGGTTGGTGATATTGTTCCACGTCAAGAACGAGGGACTGACAATAACCGCCACCAGTAAAAGCAGTACAAAACTCAACCAATGGCTGTAGTTGCCACTAATATTTCTCCAGGTGTCCCGCACCTGCATCCTCGATAGCGTCAAACCCTTCAATTGAGTACCTCCCCTCTTGTTCCGGTCGAATATTCCATAATTGCAACTTCGGTAATCTCATCACGAGACAGTACTGCCGCAGGCATTCCCTTATAGAGCACAAGGCAACGGTCCGCCAGCTGATGAATCTCAGGGTATTCACTGGTGAATACAATGACTCCCTTACCCTGGGAAGCCAACTCCACGATCAGCTTGTAGATGGAGAACTTCGCCCCCACATCGATGCCCTGGGTCGGGTTGTCCATAATGTAGACGTCGGCATCGAGTTCAAGCCACCGGCTGAGAATCACCTTCTGCTGATTCCCCCCCGAAAGAGAAGTAATGACGTCCATATCACTACCCACCTTGATACCCAATCGCTTCTGACTTGCATCAAAGCGCCTCTTCTCCTCGTTTTTGTCAACAAATAAGCTCTTGTGCCTGGCAACAAAGAAAGCGAGGGAGTTGTTGTTCCTGATACTCAAATCCGGCAGAATACCCCGTTCCTTTCGATTACGGGGCACCATGGCGATTCCCCGCCTCATGACACCCTTGATGTCGTGCATCGCAAGCGGACCTGCAGCCGTCTCGACTGTCCCCCCTTTCAGGGTAGAAGCGCCGAACAATGAAGTGGCAAGTTCATCTGTTCCAGAACCTTGCAAGCCGGTACAAACCAGGATTTCCCCTCGATGGAGTTCAAACGAGACATTGCTGAAACTGGAACCCGACAAGTCTTTTGCGGTGAGAACCACCTCATCGGTAATACTGGCGGCAATGCCATCCTTTATATGGGCCTGTACAAAGCTCTTTCCAATGAGCAGCTCAGTCGCCTGATGCTCATTAATATCCTTGATCAAACCGCTTCTAATGAACGATCCATCGCGCAGAACGGTATATCGATCGCAAATGCGGAAAATCTCAGGCATTTTATGAGAAATATAAATGAAGGAGACGCCCTCCTCCTTCAACCGCTGCATAATGGAGAACAGCTTCTCAATCTCCCGGTTGTTCAAGGCGGTTGTCGGCTCATCCATGATGATGAGCTCACTGGAGAACAACAGCGCCCTGGCAATCTCTACCATTTGCTTTTGAGCGGTATCGAGCTCGGCGACGAGGGTATGCGCATCGATGCCGCTGTTCATGGAATCGAGCACCTTCTGGGCGTGCTCCAGTTCCCGTTTCCTATCAACCATCCACCACTGCCTGGTGTACTCTTCACCGAGGAACATATTCTGAAAGACCGTCAGGTCGTTGCATAGATTCAACTCCTGGTGGATGAATCGAATCTTCAATTCTGCTGCTTTTTTAGGGGTCATACCCTCGACGATGTTCCCATCGATCCCAATCGTACCTGCATCCGGACCAAACGTTCCGGCCAGAACGTTCATCAAGGTCGTCTTTCCTGCTCCATTCTCACCGAGCAGGCCGTGAATCTCCTTGCTGCCGACGGAAAAAGAGACATCCTTCAGGGCCTGCACCGCCCCAAACGACTTTGATATGTTCTTCATCTCAAGGATCATAACAATCTCCCTACCTATACAAGAGATGCCCAGAGGAGGCCGATAATCCAGCCTCCAGAGGGCACATGTTCCAAAAAACCCAACCCTTACAGGCTGTAGCGTACCTTGTACAGCTCGCCCTGCATATAGGTCTTGTAGTTGGTCTTGTCGATCATCTCGGTGGGAACCTTGTAGTTCTTCTCGAGCTTCTCGCCCTGCAGTACCTTCAGACCGAGGTCGATGGCATCGCGGACCATGGACGGGGAGAAGGTGTAGGTCATGAAATCGATGCCGCTGAGGCCGGAGTTCTCAAAGAGGTTCATGAACCCTTCACCGGCGGAGACGCCGTTGATCAGGCGGATGTTGATCTTTGCACTTCCGTGATAGTTCTTCAGGGCCTCGACGATACCGAAGACGATTTCGTCGTCATGAGTCCAGATCGCCTTGATTGATTCGATCTCAGCCTTGCTCTTGGTGTTCAAAAAGTTCTCCATCTGTTCCATGGCAGTCTGCTGGCTCCAGTTGGTGACGAAGGACTGCACCAAGTTGAAGTTGGGACTTGCAGTTGAGAGGAATCCATTGGTGCGTTCCATCGGGACGGTAGAGCTGTCACCCTTGAACTCGAGGTAGTTTACCTTGCCCTTGGCCAGGTCGTCCTTGAAGAACTCATTGAAATACACTCCGGCGCCTTCGCCGATCGCAACGTTGTCACCGCTGATTTCTGCATCGGGAACAAGACCGGGGATGAATCGGTCATAGACAATCAAGGGAACACCAGCGTCCATTACCGACTGGGCGACACTGCGCAGTTCATCGCCATTGACCGGCCAGAGAACCATTACATCGGGGTTCATGCCGAGGATGGTTTCAACGGCATTGCTCTGCTCACTGCTTTCAGCTGCTGTCATGAAGCGGTAGTCAAAACCGTACTGTGCAGCCAGTGCCTTTACCTGAGCCTCACTGTGGCGTATGGACTCTGCAGTGAATCCATGGTCGGCGCTGGGGGTTACGACTCCCATCAACTGCTTCTTTGCACCAGCTTCCTTGGAGCCCTGTGCAAACACGACGCTGGTTGCTACCAGCAGGACAAGAAGGAGTACCAATACCTTTTTCATTACAAACCTCCTACAGGCTGATGATCTGTGTTGCCTGTGTTTGATTCAGTATAAATCTTTCTGAAAATCTGTCAACATTTTTCGTAATATTACAATTATGACGACCATTCTAACAGTTATAACCTAAAAAACAGAAATTTATTTCAAATCTTGTAAAATTTTTCACAGTTTTACATTTTTTACTTGCCTGCAATGAAAACTGCTTCTATAGTACATCTAGAGGTATACCCATGGCAGCTGCACCAAAGAAAATCACCTATACGGCTATCTCCGAACTCTCAGGCATCTCCATCGCCACCATCAGCAGGGTCATCAACAACAGTCCCAATGTACGTGAAGAAACACGCAGGATGGTCATCGATGCGATGAAGGCTCTTGGATTCGACACCTCCAGCCTGGAGGCGGTAGGCTCGAAAACCAACGACCTGATCATCTTCAACATCCCCAGCCTGGACAACCCTTTCTACAGCCTCATCATCCAAGGAGCAAAAGCCGCCGCCCAGCGCAACGGGTACAATATGTTGGTCAATGAAGATCCAATCGATGAAAAATCCTATGACACTTTTACAGATTTGTTGAAAAAAACAAATGCAGCCGGGCTGATCACCACCAACTGCATCAACCGATCTACCCTGCTCAAGCTCAACTCGTCCATCCCCTTGGTCCAATGTTGTGAATGCATCAGCAGTGTCGACATTCCTTTTGTGACCATCGACGATGTATCGGCGGCCCGCAATGCAGTGGAGTACCTCATCTCCCTAGGAAGAAAGCGGATAGCCTTCATCAACGGCCCTCTACAGTACAAGTATGCCCAGGACAGGCTGAAGGGGTATCTACAGGCCTTGGAGCAGGCATCCATCAAGAAGGACCCGGAAATCATCATCCAGCTGCAGGAAATAAGCTACGACATGGCTGTCTCGGCGGCGTTCCAGCTGCTTAATTCCGACCAAAGGCCCGATGCGTTCTTCGCCTCCAGCGATGTCTATGCTGCGGCGGCCATCAAGGCGGTGAGAAGGTCGGCACTGGAAGTCCCGAAGGACATCGCCATCGTCGGATTCGACAACATCGAATTGTCCACCATGTGCACCCCGTCAATCACCACGGTCAACCAGCCCAAGTTCCAACTTGGCCTGCTCAGCTGCGAGATGCTCATCAAACGCATAAGCGGCGAGCAGATTCCCATCTCCAGCATGTACATGGATACCGAGTTGATCGTACGCGAAACAACCCAGAAGCCCTCTACTACCCTTTCACGGCCCCGATCATGACGCCTTTGACGAAATACCGCTGGAGGAAGGGATAGAGCACGATGATGGGAAGCGTGCTGGTGATGATCACCGCACTCTTGATTGAAATGGCGATCGTGCTCTTGTCCCCCGAACCGGCCGCATCGCCGACCATGCTGGTGCCGGTTACAATGTTGCGCAGAAAGAGCATGACCGGAAATTGGCTGCTCTTGAGGTAGATGAGGCCGTGGAACCAGTCATTCCAGAAAAAGACGGCGGCATAGAGGCCGACGGTAGCCAAGGCTGCAGTCGATAACGGCAAAACGATGAGAACCAGGATGCCTTTATAGTCAAGACCGTCGATGATGGCGGCCTCCTCCAAATCGACGGGGATCGACTTGAAGAAGTTGATCAACAAAATCAGGTTGAACTGATTGATTGCAAACGGAATGAGCATTGCAAGCCGTGTATTGGTCAGCTGGAGATAGGATACCAACAAGTAGTTGGGGATGAGTCCACCTGAGAAGAACATCGAAAAAATGACCAGACGCATGACGGCTTTCACACCCTTAAGGCGTGTCTTGCTCAACGGATAGGCGAACAATATCATCAGCGTCAGGCTGATTGCCGTCCCGGCTATCGTATAGAAGAAGGTATTGCCATACGCCTTGAAGAAGTTCGGATAGGAAAAAATCTGGATGTACGATTGAAGGTTCAACCCCTTGGGGATGAGAAAAACCTCATTGTTGATGATTGCCTTCGGACTTGAGATCGAGAGGGCGAGCATGTAGAGGAAGGGAATCAGGCAGACGGCAAGGGTGAGGACCATCACCAGGTACACCACGAAGGAGAAGAGCATCGAAGACGGGGTTTTATAGGTTCTCATGCTAATATATCCCCTCCCCGGTCAGTCGCTTGCTCAAGGCGTTGGAGGATGAAACCAAGATGACGCCGATGATGCCGCTGAACAGGCCGATGGCCGTGGCATAGGAGTAGTTTTGGTTGGCAAGACCGGTTCGGTACACCAAGGTATCGATGATGTCGCTGACCATGCTGTTGTCCGGGGTATAGAGCAACAATACCTTCTCAAAGCCAAGGGAGAGAAGCCTTCCCACACTTATGATCAACATCACCATGATCGTGCTCATGATGGAAGGGATGGTGACAAAGAATATCTGCTGGGTACGGCTTGCTCCGTCAATGGTGGCAGCTTCGTACAGCTCGGCGGGAATCGCCGTGATGGCGGCGAGATAGATGATGGCGGTCCAGCCTGTATATTGCCAGGTGTCGACCAGGATGTAGATGACCCTGAAGAATCGGGCCTCATTCATGAAGTAGAGCGCCTCTTTGTCGAACAGGTGCTGCCGGAGCAGGTTAATGATGCCGCTTGAGGGGGAAAGCAACTCCCCTAAAATGGCGATGACGACCACCGTTGAAATGAAACGCGGCATGTATGAGACGGTCTGCACCACTTTCTTGAACGGGAGGATGTGCACCTCGTTGAGCAGGATGGCGAACAGAATCGGTATGGGAAAGTTCACCACCAGGTTTAGAATACTGAGGACCAATGTATTGCGAAAGGCCCGCCAGAATGCAGGGTCCGACCAAAATCGGGAAAAGTAGGTCAAGCCCACCCACTCGGTTCCAAACGGACCCATTCCTGGACGATATCGTCGGAAGGCAAGGACGCTGCCAAGCATGGGAACATACTTGAACACCAAGAAATAGAGCAAGGGAAGCACCATCATGGCATACAGCTGCCAATACCGTGCGAAATACGATTTCCTCGGCAGTTGCTTCCCTTGTTTCATCCAAACCCTCCTCACGTCTGATTACAAGCTGGTGTTGTACAACTCGGTAAACTTGTCAATGCCAAGGCTCTTCATCTCCTTGACGTAGGCGTCCCAATCCTTCTCGATGCTCTTGCTGCCGGTCAGGAAGGCCGAATTCCATCGTTCGAAGGCATCGGAGAGCGGAGTCTGCAAGGTGCCCGCTTCCTCGGCTTTCCGGTCGTCGAACTTCGGAGTCGGAGGGATGGCCTGGATGACATCACCGATGGCCTCAACCTCTGCGTTGATGCGCGCATAGTTCTCATCGTACTTGGTCATCTCACGGGCATTGACCCACACCATCTGCGTTACATCGCTGCCGCAGCCGTACTTGACCTGCAGGCTCTTGTAGATGCCTTCGCTGGAGTTTCGGATCTCATCGGAGAAGACCACCTTGCCGTTCTGCACGGTATAGGTCGTACCTTCAACACCCAGACACCAGAGCTTGGCGTTCTCCTCGGAGAAGAACATCTCGTCGACTGTACGGACGAGCTGCTCGAAATCGGAGCGTTTGGCCGTCTTGATCGGAAAGAGGATTCCCGACCCTGTCTTGCTCTTGGGTTGATGGTGTGCACCGGCAGGCCCTGCAAGGGCGGGATACATCTGCAGCTTGAAACCATCGATGGTGCTGTTCGCCGTCACCCCGCCGATCTGGTCGTAGTAGGCATAGCTGGCCATGGCCTTGCCGGTCGCAAGCTTTTGCGTCCAGCGGTCGCCGTCGATTGGTTCGGCCATCTCAGGATCGAGCAGGCCTTCGGCATAGAGCTTGTGCATATAAGTTATGTAGCTCTTGTACTGCTCGCTGATGGCACCGGCAAAGTAGCGCTTGGTTGCATAGTCCCAGCTGAGGGTGTTGCTTCCACTGGCGCCGTTCTTGCCCAGGCTGATGCCCCACGCGGGCATGGTCATGCGGTAGAGCACCCGTGGGCCGGCCAGGATGGTCAACGGATAGGAGGATGGGTTGTGCTGCTTGAACACCTTGAGCACCTGGTACAGGTCGTCAAAGGTCTTCGGTGCTGTAAGGTTGTACTTCTTCAGGAGGTCCTCACGCAAAATCAGGCCGCCGTCGTAGAACGGAACATCAAAGAGGGCAGGCAGGAAGTACCGCTTGCCGTCCTTGAGCTTGAGTGCCGCTACATCCTCCTCAAGACCGAACTCCTTGACTCTGGCATTGAAGTTGGGTGTCCAGGCCTCATAATCGCTGATGGGCACAATGGCACCATTGAGCGAAAGGGCGGCATTCTCACCCTTGGTGGACTGATAGAGGATTACATCAGGTGCATTGGTTCCGGTATTCAGCGCCAATGAAACCTTCGTTTGGTAATCGACGATCGGGATTACTTCAAATTCGACCTCGGCATTCACCCGCTTCTGGACTTCGGTGACTGTCAACCAATCATGCTTGAACGGCAGGGTGGCATTGTCCGAATAAAATACGGAAAATGCAATCGGGCCGCTTGTGGTCTCCTTAACCCCCGCCCCAAACAGCGAGAAGGAAAGCGAAACCAAAACCAAGAGAGCAACCAACAGGGTTTTCTTCATAGTGCCCCTCCTTTTGTATTAGAAACAACCGTAAAACGGTGATTTCGGACAACATCAGGTGCACAGTAGCGCGAGGGTGCAAGGAACAACAGGTGTACACCACTTGTATAGTATATGCACCAATTCCAGCAACTAGCAACAATATTTTTTACTGTAGTCAGAAATAAAACTGAAAATATTTTTTAGTTACAACTCCAATTTTCCCATGACAACGCTATGCTTTGCCCCGGTTGCAGAAGGCAGGGTATTCGGCTTTCCAACCAGCCGCTGCCATGCTAAAAGCGCAAAGGCGACTGCCTCCTTGCTGTCGCTGTCACGACCGAAATCCTTCCAGGTATGGACAGCCGTCCCCAACTCTTGTTCCAGTGCATTCAGGATTGCCAGGTTGTGGCTTCCTCCCCCACCGACGACCAGATAGTCAAGGTCGGCGTTATAGAAACGCTTCAAGCCTATCTTAACCGAACGGACGATGAACCGGGTGGCTGTTGCCAATACGACGGGTGCAGACAGGCGCCTGCTGTCCGCCTGCTCCAAGAGCCGCTGGATATAGGCTTTGCCATACAACTCCCTTCCCGTAGATTTGGGCAGGCCGAGGGGGAGATATGAATCGACCTGTTCCATCCACGAAAGAAACGCAGCATCGACAGCACCTCTTTGCGCCCAGGCTCCTCCCTCATCGTAACGCAGCGCATTGTTGCTGTAGCGGGCGACCAGCTCATCGATGACCATGTTTCCCACCCCGGTATCGAAGGCGAGCACTTCATCGGGGGAGCAGGCTGCAGGCAGAATGGTGATGTTGCCGATTCCTCCAATATTCAACAGGGCGATCGAAGCATCAGTTCGTCTGAACAGCAGGTATTCGGTATAGGGAACCAAAGGGGCGCCTTGACCGCCTGCTGCAAGGTCACGCGGACGAAAGTCGCTGACTACAGGACAACCGAAGGTTTCAGAAAGGAAGCTGCTTTGGCCTAATTGCAACGTAGAGCGGACCGCTCGCCCCAAATAGTCGGTACTCTGCGGAATGTGGTGGAACGTGTGGCCGTGCGTCCCGATCAAAGAGATGTCCGAAGGCTTCAAACCGGCGGTTTTACAGACCTCGAGGGCTGCTTCCACAAAGAGATGACCCAAGAGTGCATCCATCAGACACAGCTCCCGGCTGCCTCCCTCCTCACCTTGGGCGAGGACCAGCAGGCGGGAGCGCACCTGGTCGGAATAGGGACACGAAACAAATGCCAGTTCCTCGAGGTAAAGAGATTCTCCTTCACCTTCGATGCGGACCAAGGCGGCATCGACTCCATCGGCGCTGGTCCCGCTCATCAGTCCGATGACCAGGCTCATGTCCGGGCCCCCAAAAAATCCTTGTAGATGCCGGGAGTCGACCCTTCGATCAGGGTCGCCCCGACGCACTTCTCGTAGAAGGCGGCAGGTCCCACCCCGCCGATGATTGCATAGGCATAGCCTTCATCACAGAGAGCGTGGAGGGAACGCAGCAAGAGGGCCTTTCCAATACCCTTGCCCTGCATGCTGTCCAGCACCCTGGTCGGACCGAAAAAATCCAAGGCGGTTGCATGATAACAGGCATACCCAAGAATCTGCTTCTCCTTCACTGCAAGGAAGAGCGAGATGGGATGGCGGGCAAAACAGACATCGGCCTCCCCCTGTGCTGCGGGCGAGGAGTGCTCGCCTATCCAGGAGAGGACCCGCATTTTATCAGGAGCCATAGCCCGCTGAATGGAAATACCCTGCTCTTTCAGGCTGGCCAGCAAGGAATCACTGCAGGGCAGGTCATAGAGTCGTACCAACATGTCAGGCATAAGAACCTCCCAATGAGACGGTGAGCCTACCCTCCAGTGGGAAAGGCTTCTGTACATACTTCGCCAAGGCGGCTAACACTGGTTTTGTATAGGCATATGCGGCTATGCTGCGAATCCGTGCATCCAAGAGGGCCAAGTCGTACGGATTGCGCAAGGCGATGCAAAGCACAGGCTTATTTTCCACCAGGGAGTTCACCAGTTGTATTTGCCCTGGATGAAGATGACCGTTGTAGGTTGCACAGACTACCGATGAACTGCTGCTTGTCTGCTTCCCTACGCGTTCGATCTCCTCGTTGCCGGGATTCTCATCGGTCACGATTGAGGATCCTCCCAACAAGGCGGCCATGTACGGGGCGAACACCAACGCTTCCTCATCACTGGAAACGTTGGTCGCCCGGAAGCATTTGGGACCGACAAAACAGGGATTGTCGCCTAATGCAAACGGCACATCCTGCACCAGGGTAAGACTCTGCCGGTGGAGTTTCTGATTCATCGCGCGGTGCTCAGGGCAGTCGACAACCGACAAGGGCGGTCTCTGCTCTTCTGCAAGCATAGATTTTGCCATGAGAATGTTGTGTGTCGACTGCTTAAGATCCGCCTCACTCAACACTCCGGCATCCAAGGCGGCTTCAACGGCTTCAACGGCTTCACAGCCGAGACAGACATGGTGACTGATGCACACCAGGTCCACTCCGGCCTTAAGTGCCGCAACCGCTCCCTTGACGGTGCCATAGTGCTTTGCTATCGCATCCATCTCCATGCAGTCACTGAAGATCAGACCTTTGAATCCTAATTCACTACGTAGAAAATCGGTGATGATGCTTCTGCTCATCGTAGCAGGGACATTGTTCTTTTCAAGTTGGGGAAACAGGATATGACTTGTCATTATGCCCATCACTCCACCTGCCACCGCACTTCTGAATGGAGCAAGATGCATCGCCAGCTCTTCCTTGGTGCCTTCGACAACCGGGAGGGCCACATGACTGTCGAGGTGCGTATCGCCATGGCCGGGAAAGTGCTTGGCTACGGCCATTACCCCGCCACTTTGTAATCCATCAATCATCGACAGCCCGTAGGAAGAGACAACCTCGCTGCGATCGCCGTAGCTTCTCACCCCGATCACCGGATTATGCGAATTGCTGTTCACATCCAAACACGGTGCGAAATCCACATTCACACCAAGGGCCCTAAGCTCGGTCGCCGTCAACAGACCCGCATCAAAAGCCGACTTCTCTTCACCTGTTGCGGCAATCGCCATGGCAGAAGGGACGTTTGTGCAGTCGCCAGAGAGCCTGGTAACCATGCCACCCTCTTGGTCGATCGTGATAAGGGCGGGGTGACCGCACTCATGCTGCACCAATTCTTGAATATCAAAACACAGCTTGTACAGCTGTTCCTTGCTTGCAATGTTGCGCGAGAAGAGAATTACATTGCCGATTTTGTAGCGCCGCACAGCCTCAATGAAGGAGTCGTCCATTCCAGTTCCCTCAAACCCGCAGACAAAGTGCTGGCCGATCATAATCCGTCTCTCAATTCCCATATCGTTCAAATCTCCTCTTCTCGTTCATGAACGTCTGCGCGTCCGCCTCTGATCTCTGCAATGTGTATTCAAGCTTGTCGGCAAAGAGTTCTTCAGGCTCGAAGCCTGCAAGCTTGGAGAAATGTGCATTGAAGTCAAGCTGATCAGGATACAGCCGATGGATGGTTGAAAGCACCTGCAGACAGATGCTGAACGGACGCAGGGTATGGTAATCCAGAATGTGGGCGTACAGGCCGTGACAGAGTCGGCCCTGATGCTTGCTCTGGCCGGGAATGAATGAAATCGGGGTGAACACTACCGATGTCAGGCCCAACTTGGCAACTTCGCTTGCCAATTTCCAGGGATCGATGAACGGGGCTCCAAAAAGCTCGAAGGGTGCACTGGTTCCCCTTCCCTCGCTCAGGTTGGTCCCCTCGAAGAGGCAGAATCCTGCATAGAGAAACACAGCCTCGACATGGGAGAGGGCGGGACTGGTCATGGTCCAGGGTCGACCGGTCTGCTGCCATAGAGAAGAACGTCCATACCCGGAAAGCTCTACAATTCCAAGTTCACCACACAAGCGGTAGTGGTGTTGCATCCAAAATGCAAGTTCTCCGATGGTAAGGCCGTAGCGGACGGGAAGCCCGCCGGGGCCGACAAAGCTTTCCAGGGATGTGGGAAGAATGGGTCCTTCCACAATGGAACCTCCCAAAGGATTGGGCCGGTCCAGTACGATCACCGGTTTTCCAAGCTCAAGCAATTGCTTAAGAGTCGCTATATAGGTATAGAAGCGTAACCCTACATCTTGTATATCGAAGAGAATACCGTCAAGGTTCTGAAATACGTCAGGATCGACGGCCTTTCCCCCACTGCTGTAGAGGCTGTGAACCACCAAACCGGTTTCTTCGTCCCGTTGGTCCTCAACATCCTTCCCATCTGCAATGAAGGAGCCCAGGCCGTGTTCGGGGGCGAAGAGATCGGTTATATTGAGGTGTCTGCAAAGAAAGGACTTCGAGGACTCAAAGGTTTTTGTAAGGCTTGCAGCATTCACAACCAAGGCCAAGCGCTTGTCGCCCAAGTGCATCCCCGAGAGTGCATCCACCGCCTTGTCGACGCCACAAAGCATACCGTTTCCCCCTCTCGTCATCCTAGACCACAACAAAGAGCAGAGCAAGCACTTGCCCCACCTTCCAACCTGGAGTATACCAAAGCTGTAGCAAGGAGGGTGATGATGAGCTACCATCTGGATTTTTCCCAACTTGATTTGGATTTCCTCAAGCGTTGACTTTTACAAGAGGACCTTATTCCCAGCCATCTGTCTTGCATGCCTGTGCGACCTTTCCCGCATTCAATGGGTCAACCCCCTCTTTGCAAGATTGCTCCTTGAAGCAGGGTATGGATCGGTTGCAAGGGTGTCAGCTGCCGACAGCAGCGAACTGGTGCAAGCCATAGCTGATGCCAATGCAAGATTGCTGCTGTTCAAAGGAAAAATCGGCCAGAAGGATATGGCAAGGCTTGTGTACTGTGCAAACCTTCTCAGCCAGGAGCTGGAGTGCTGAAACCGAAAAACGACGTTGCCCTCTGGCAAAGGCAACGTCGAAAATGGGATTTACTGTGTGTGTTTTTGGAATGTTACAGAAGGTTCTCGATGGCCTTCGCCACCTTGCCCAAATCATGGGAGGGTTCGAAGCGCTGTACAACGTTTCCGTTGCGATCGACAAGGAACTTGGTGAAGTTCCACTTTATCTCACTGCTCTTCTCATATTCGGGGTCGGCCTTGCGCAGGATTCCATCAAGAATAGGTGCGATCTTGTGGCTCATATCGAAGCCCGCGAATCCCTTCTTGTCCTTGAGGTGTTTGTACAACGGGATTGCACCTTCGCCGTTGACTTCAACCTTTCCAAACTGGGGAAACTGGGTTCCAAACTTGAGCTTGCAGATTTCGTGGATCTCCTCAATCGACTCAGGAGCCTGTCCATCGAACTGATTGCAGGGGAAGTCCAAGATCTCAAAACCCTTCGCCCTGTATGCTTCATATAATTTCTCAAGCTCGGTGTACTCGGGGGTGAACCCGCACTGAGTTGCTGTATTGACGATCAAGAGCACCTTGCCCTTATAGGTGGAAAGCTTGACTTCCTCCCCTTTTCTTCCGTGTACGGTGTAATCATATACGCTCATGTGCTCCTCCTGTTATATCGTTCACTATTTTATTTTTCGCAACTTATATGTACATACTAATCACCCCATGCCAATTTGTCAAGTGTTATAGTATGAATTTCTTCAATCAAAAAAAAATGTAACAGTTTTTCATAAAGTAGAATAAATATAATTGCTTTTCAGATTCCGTAATGATTTTTCAGGATGCTTGAATTAATGCCGATACCCAAAAAGTTCAGAAGAAGCATATGTACTTTTCATAAAAATCAGTATAATATAATTATATTTCATAGGATGGTAGTATGAATAATCGTTTTTCAGGTCCAGTAATCGTTTTTCATGAATTCTCTCTACCCGAAAAAGGCACCCCTGTCGGGTATGCAGCCCTTATTGATGCATATAACCTTCCCTGCCCATTTCCCACAATTAAAATGGCAATCGGGACGAAACACACCATCGTAAAAGAGAATGATTGGCATTTGCTCACTCCTAGATATCAGCCGGAAAATTCCGTAAAAGGACATCTGGCTTTTGCATTGAAATATGAAGGCGTTGATTTATGCGTCCTTAAGAAATTATTCGAACTCCTTAACCCGAACGAAATATGCAAGATGGTTCAGGCCTCAATAACGGGAGCCTATAGCAGACGAATTTGGTTCCTCTATGAATGGCTGATGGGAAAAGCCCTCGATTTGCCGGATGTACAAAGAGGCAATTATGTGCATGCGCTCGATCCTCTGAAACAGTTGGCCGTAACCGGAAAGAGATCGATGCGGCATCGAGTTGTAAACAATCTTCCAGGGACTCCGGATTTTTGTCCCCTGATACGACGAACTGAGGAATTGGATGCATACATTTCCATGAATCTCAAAGAGAAAGCCCTTCTCGTCTCGACGAATATCCCCAAGGACGTAGTTGCCCGTGCGGCTGCATTTCTACTTTTAAAAGATTCACTAGCAAGTTTTGCCATTGAAAATGAAGCACCTCCCCACGATAGAATCATGCGATGGGGCAATGCGATTCGTGATGCCGGGAAGTCACCAATCAGCAAGGATGCGCTTGTACAACTTCAAAAAATGGTAATTGGAGACAGCCGTTTTGTGAAACCTGGGTATAGAGAGACTGGAGGCTTCGTCGGCGAACATGATAGAGATACGGGAATGCCTGTTGTGGAACATTTCAGCGCGAAGCATGAGGATATTGATTCTTTGATAGATGGATTGGTTGCATACAGCAAAAAAATCACCCACACAATCGACGCAGTCTGTGCAGCGGCAGCAATCGCGTTCGGATTCGTCTATATCCACCCATTTGTGGATGGGAACGGACGTATTCATCGGTATCTCATCCATCATATCCTGGCAGAAAATGGGTATAATCCCCCAGGTATGATATTTCCGGTATCCAGTTCGATGCTGAATCGAATAGCAGAATATGAAGTAGTATTAAGAGGTTACTCACAAACAATACTGCCCTTCATCAAATGGGAAACAACAAAAGATCATAACGTACGTGTTCTCAATGACACCGTCGATTATTACCGTTACTTTGATGCAACAGCACACGCTGTCTTTCTCTATCAGTGTGTCAAGGAAACAATAGAGCATGAAATTCCTGAAGAAGCGCATTTTCTTGTGCGCTATGATACATTCAGGAAAACAGTACAAGACGGTATTGAAATACCCGATACTACTGTTTTCCTGCTTTACAATTTCTTATCACAAAACGGAGGAAAACTGTCCAAGCGGGCACAAGAAAAAGAATTTCATGCTCTATCACAAACCCAGATTGAAAGGTTCGAGCAACTATATGAGCGACTCTTCATCGAGTAATCTCCCGTTTATAGCAAAGCCTTTACCTTCTCTTCTATTTCGGCCATGAAACTGGTCGGCTCAAAACGTTCGACCACCTCGCCGTTCCTGTCGATGAGGAACTTGGTGAAGTTCCATTTGATCGAGCTGTCCTTCTCGAACTCGGGGTCTGCAGCACGCATGCGTTCGGTCAGACGAGCGCTCTTCTCATGCAGGGGATTGAAGCCCGCAAAGCCCTTCTTCGATTTAAGGAACGTATAGAGCGGGTGTTCGCCCTTCCCATTGACCTCCAGCTTTGCAAACCGCTTGAAGGTGGTGCCGAAGTTGAGGGTGCAGAACTGGTTGATCTCCTCGATGGACCCGGGAGCCTGCTCCTTGAACTGGTTGCAGGGAAAGTCGAGAACCTCAAGACCCTTTTCTTTGTACGCTTTATAGAGCTTTTCCAATTCATCGTACTGGGGTGTAAAGCCGCAGTGGGTTGCCGTGTTGACGATCAACAGTACCTTGCCCTTAAAAGCAGAAAGCTTGACTGGCTTTCCGTCCATTGCAGAAACTTCAATATCGTATAGGTGCATCGCAGATCTCCTCTTACACCAAGCATCCTGCCTTTTGGGGCAGGATGCAAGTCCTTAGTGACTGGAACTGATGGTAAAAGAGAGACGGTGGACTCCGCTGCGAACGCGGTACCGTTCCAAGGTATCGGGTCCGCAGGTTGCTGTTCCCACCCCGCGAACGGCACTGTCCAGGTACAGGTGGTTTACATTGCTCCTCACCAACTCATCGGCATGCCGTTTCTCCCAGAGCTCCGAAAGCGAATACCTGTGCAGGGCAAAACAAAGCTCGTCATGGCTCTGCAAGCGTACTCCTCCGGTATCGCCGTCGTAGAGGTCCAATCGGCTGACCTGAGTCCTGACCCCGTAATCCTGGGGCACGATGTAGGGCACATACAGCTCGTCGATGGTGGCAAAGTAATCGCCGATTGCAGCACCCTCGCAGCGGTCTGGATAGTTCTCATGCGGTCCCCTTCCGAACCAGCGAACAGCTGACCAGCTTGTATCGAGATCGCACTTCAACCCCACTCTTGGATACTCCTTGACAGCGTCATTGAGGTGTATGGTGCAGCTGTAATAGAGCTTGTCGCTGGAGAACACCCAGCTCTGGTCGAAAGACCCCAGGTCCAAGCCATGCGGAGTCTCGATTCTGTGGCGGCTGCACAGTTGACCGTTTTCCATGTGGACATCCACCAATGCCAACGCTGTCTTGTCCAACTCGTTTGCCAACCACTGGCCGAAAGCCTTGTTGTCGTGGTAGAAGGCGTACTCGGGCAGGTCCTTGTTACCCTGCAGCGTCTTGAGCCCGTCGTTCTCCGTAGGGCATCGATACAGGCTAATGCCCAAGGGGGAAGCCAGCAACTCGCGTTGACCGACAAACTTGAGGCTGGAAAGGTGGCCTTCTGCATTAATTGCAGCTTCATAGGCTTTTGTCTCCAGACGATAGCTGCCGTCTTGTTGCTTCTCAAGAAATGCCTCTGCTGCAGGGAATGCCCGCTTGACCGGCTTGGACAGCTCAAACTGGTCCCAAGCCAGAACATGGCCTGCCTTTGCCCAACAGGTATCATTTTTGAGGAAACACTCAAACAGCAGTAAAGTCCGCCCCCCAGTCATCAAGGACTTCGCTTCCGGCGATGCGAGTGCCTCAAGCTGGAAATCCCATCTGGTTCCTGCTTCAAGAACAGGAAGGTCGATCTCTCCTTCCAGTCGATCGGCTTCAGACTCGCTGAAAAGCTTGTAGCGCAGGCAAAGGTTCTCCGTGGTGGAGAAATCCAGTTCACTGATAAGAGCGAACTTCCCGCTGCCGGGGTGGTCGCTTTTGATATGAATCGACTGCTGCACCTTCAGGCATTCGGCCATGGCGGGTTTGCAGGTACGATCGGGAAACACCAAGCCATTGAGGCAGAAGTCGTAATCGGTGGGCTGATCACCGAAATCCCCTCCATACCTCCAAGCTCGTCCCCCTTCCTTATCGGCGGCCGGATAAGCTCGGGGCCCGATCGGCCCCCCCTTCTCATCGACCAAGATTCCCTGGTCGACCCAATCCCAGATGAAGCCTCCCTGAATGCCGCGCGAAGAGCGGATGGTTTTCCAGTAATCGGAAAGGCTTCCGTTGGAGTTGCCCATCGCATGGCTGTACTCGCACATGATCAGGGGCCGGTCGTCGTCGCTGCTCTCCGTGTTGTGGTCCCAAGCCTCGATGAGCGCAATGGGAGGATACATCGGGGAGACGATGTCAGTGGCAAAGCGCCCTCGCTTGAGACTCTCAAGGGTGTGGGATCCTTGGCCCCATTCGGGACGATTGGCTCCCTCGTAATGAATGGGACGGGTGGGGTCGTACCGCCTCAGCCAGCCGGCACAGGCGTCCTGGTTGTGACCGTACCCGGCCTCATTGCCCAGCGACCAGATAATGACCGAGGGGTGGTTGTAGTCACGCCTGACCATCCGCTGCACCCGTTCCAGGAAACAGGAGGCCCACATTTCATCACGGCAGATACTGTCGTAATTTGCGTGGGTCTCTATATTGGCCTCGTCCATGACATATAGGCCGTAGCGGTCGCACAGCTCGTACCAGATGCTGTCGTCGGGATAATGGCAGGTGCGCACGGCATTGAAGTTGTGCTGCTTCATCAGCCGGATATCCTCCACCATGCTTTGGACCGTCAACGTCTTGGCCATATACTGGTCGTGCTCGTGACGGTTCACACCCTTGATCAACACGCGCTTGCCGTTGATCAAAAGCTTTCGTTTGGAAATCTCCACCCGCCTCAAGCCGATTGGAAGAGCCCTGTGCTCATTATCAAGCGAGAGGCCGATATAATACAGTGTCGGCTGCTCGCTGCTCCAAAGCAGGGGCTTGTCGACAGAAAAGGAGGTGACACACCACCTGCTTGCCGGCTCGACCTGCCTGCTGTTCATGAGATTTCCCTCAGGGTCGTAAAGGCTGACGACTACCGGCTGGTTCTGTGAGGTGGTCTCTATCCTTACTTCCACCTCCGCCTTTTGGAGACTCGGTTCTACTACGGCAGTTACTTTCACATCCTCAATCGTCAGGCTGGGAACACTGGACAGGACGATGCTTCGATGCAGGCCTCCGAACCACCACTGATCCTGGTCCTCCACATAGGAGGCGTCGCTGTAGCGAACAACAATCAGGGTAAGCGTGTTCTCTCCTTGGCGTACATACTCGGACAGGTCAAAATGTGATGCCAGGCGTGTGTCCTTGCTCATCCCGACAAAGCTGGAGTTGACATACACCTCCAGATAGCTCTCTGCACTGCCGACTTCAAGAACCGTCTTTCCCTGTTTCCAGACTTCATCGATGGTGAAGGTGGTACGATAGACTCCGGTTGGGTTTTGTTCAGGCGGATAAGGCGGAGTATTGGCAAAGGGCATGATCACATTGGTGTAATGAGGCTTGTCATAGCCTTGCACGCTCCACGACCCGGGTACGAGGATAGGATTCCAATCAAGGCCGGCATTCTCATCAAGGACCTGCTCCTCCACCGACAAGGGAGAGTCGTAGTACCGGAAGGACCATGTGCCGTCCAGGCATCGATAGCGGGGATTGCTCTGTGCATCCCAATGCTCCGGGCCTTTGCGGGCATGGTCCAATGCCTCTTCCTGGGTAGGAAAAGCCATGGGAAGCGAATGCATCTCCAGACGGTTCACACTATTGATTCTTGGCTGCTGCCAAGCGCGATGGTGTAAAAACAACGTAGCCATAGGTACTCCTTCCAATGTTATTTGACAGATCCCAGCACACCTTCTACAAACCGTCTCTGTTGGGTGAAGAAAAGAATCAGGGTGGGCAGAGTCGTGATGGTTACCGAAAGCATCAGGATTCCGTAGTCAGTAGTATAGCCTGCGGTCAGGCCTGTGATAAGCAGGGGCATGGTCTGACTTTCCTGGCTTTGCATGATGATCAAAGGCCACAGGTAGTTGTTCCAGGCGGCCATGAAAGTCACAATCGCGGCGGCTGCGAACGTCGGGGCCATGATGGGAACAAATATCCTGAAGAAAATTCCCAGTTCCCCGAGTCCATCAACGCGGGCGGCTTGAACCGTCTCCAGCGGGAATGACTCAGCGCTCTGGCGGAAGAAGAAGATCAGAAAGGCCGTGGAGATGGTGGGGAGAATGAAACCGACGGTCGTATCGAGCAGCTTTGCCTGGCTGAACATGCGAAACAGGGGAACCATCAGGGCGGCGAAGGGCACCATCATGGAAAGCAGCAGAAGACCCATCAGGGTGTCCTTGCCCTTCTCACGGTAAATCTGGAATCCATAGCCGGCCAAAGAGCAGATCAGCAGGCTTGCCGCTGTGTTGGCCAGCGCATTGCGCATCGAGTTCCAGAATGCATTGCCCAGCTTGACCGTCGAGGTGAGTGTCTTGAAGTTCTCAAACAAATGGGTGCCGAAGAAAAGTCTTCCCTTGATGATATCCACGCTCATATTGGTCGAACCGACGATCATGAAATAGAACGGGAAAACCGAGAATAGGCAAACTATGGAAAGGAACACATAGGTCCCGATTTTTGAAAAGTGTTTTCGTTTCATCGCTTGTCCCCCACTTTAATCTGTACGAATGAGAGGATGGCAACCATCACCAGGATTGCGTACGAAACGGCGGCTGCGTAGCCGAACTGGGGATTGTACATGAACGAGAGGTTGTAGATGTATTGGCTGATGGACAGTGTTGCGATGCCCGGTCCTCCATTGGTGATGTTGCGCACCTCGTCAAAGAGCTGAAGCGTTCCATTGGTGGACATGATGGTGGTCAAGAGAATGACCGGCTTGAGCAGCGGGATGGTTATGGAGGTGAACTGGCGGGAGGCCGATGCTCCGTCGATGCGGGCGGCCTCATAGACGCTGCGGTCGATGTTTTGAAGTCCGGCAAGATAAAATACGGTGTTGTAACCGGTCCAACGCCAGGTAATGGTCAGGATTATGACGAACTTAGCCCAAACTGGATGGGTGAGCCAGCTCATAGGACCTTCAAGGACACCAAGGCCGATGAGGGTGGTATTCACGATTCCATCGATGGAGAAGAACGATTTGAAAATCATTGCCGATGAGACCAGGCTGGTCGCACACGGCAGGAAAATGACCGTTCTGAACATTCCCCTGCCCTTGAGTTTCGGGTCGTTGAGCAATGAGGCGAGGACCAACGCAAAGAGAAGCATTACAGGGACCTGAATCACCAGATAGGTGATGACGTTTCCCACCGACGTGAGAAACATCTCGTCCTCGAAGAGTCGGGCGTAATTCTTCAGCCCGGCGAATTTCAGATTGTTTCCCCTACCCGATTGCAATGAGAGCAGAAATGCACTGACCATCGGATAGAAATTCAGGATGAATATGAACAGTGCAGCGGGTATGACAAACAACCAGCCGAACAGGTTGATTTTCTTTGTCAATGTTGTCTTTGCCATGATGCCTTTCCCTTCTTCAGATGCTCAATCAAACAACTCCGATACCGCCAGTATACAGCGGTATCGGAGCATGCGTTAGTCGATTCCTACTCGCTCATCAAGAATTCTACGTTCTTCTGGGCGGTTGCAAGAGCGGCATCGATGTCTCCACCCTGCATGACTTCGCTCAGAGCACGGGCGATTGCATCGCGGGCTTCATAGTTATAGACACCATACTTTACATTGGGAACCTTGCCTGCATAGTTGACCAGGTCCTCGTAAATCTTCTGTCCACCGAAGAACTCGATGGGAGTGGAGTATACAGGACTCTTTGCTGCGGGCAGCCATGTTGCAATAGCTCCGCTGGCAGGAAGAATGGTCTCGTAGAGGGCGACGCTTCCACCGAAGGTCTTTGCCAGGAAGTCGATGGCGACGTCGGGATTCTTCGAGTTGGCCATGACCATCCAGCCCGATCCACCTTGGCTGGAGTAGTTCACCGAACTGGCGATGTTGGCGAATCTGGGAGTATTGGTAACCGCCCATTTGCCGCTCTGGCTCTTCTCGGCCTGTATAGATCCGCTGATCCAGCAGCCGTTGATGGTGGAGGCCACTGTTCCGTTGTTCAAGGTCGCAATATAGGCGTTCCAGTCGGGAACGAGGATGCAGACGCCGCTTGCAACCATTTCCTTGGTGATGCGAAGGGCTTCCTTCAGCACCTTGTTGTCCTTGATGAAGGCCTTGCCGCTTTCATCAAACATCCACGTCCCTGCGCTTTGGAGCATCAGCATCGGGAAGTCGGGTTCGTTGGCTACCGTGGAAATCATGGCGACGCCGGTCTTCTGCTTGACGATTTTTCCAAGCTCGATGAAGCGTTCCCAGGTAATGTCGTTGAAATCGCTGACTTTAAGGCCGGCCTGCTCGACAATGTCCCTTCTGAGGAAGGTTCCGGTGGCTCCGTTGTCAAACGGGACTCCATAATGCTTGCCGTCGATGGTCCCTACATCCACCTTGAACTGGGCGAACTGGGAAAGGTCGATTTTCCCATTGAGGGGTACATAAGCCTCGGGATAGGTCATGACGTTCTTCTGGATGGCGTTGTCCTGCATCAGGATAATGTCCGGAAGATTTGCAGTTGCATTTGCAGACAGGCTCGTGATGAGCTTCTGCTGCAGGTCATTCCAAGGGGTTTCAACCACGTTGACCTTTACGTTGGGATGGTCGACGGCATAGATCTTTGCTGCTTCATTCATCGCAAAGATGTTGAACATCGGATCCCAACACCAGACAGTGAGGGTCACCGGTGCATTCGGGTCGGCTGCCACTGCAGCAGTCTCAGCCTTGCCGCCGGCAAAGGCAAGAGACGAGACAACCAAAAGAAGCGCTAAAACAACACACATGGTCTTTTTCATACCATTTCCTCCTTGTGTTTCTAGAACAAGTTTGCTACTTTTTCTATAAATGCATGATAGGTCCGATACTGCGGGCAAGAAAGGGACAGAAATACTGAAAACTCATAATTCCTTACCTTCAACGAGTACAAATGTACCGTCCCCATTTTTGGATATGGTATACTGACGTCCATGGGAGTCAAGACGCTGCTGAACAAAGACAGGTATTTTTCATATGTCTTTCAGGCATATGCAGTACTGTTGCTGCTCCTTGCCTTGGTCATCTTTATTGCCACGTATGGAATCGAGGGAGGTACCAGCACCCGTCCCTATGAGTTCTACCGCACTTTTTTCATATTCTTTCTCTTCTATTCGTTGTGCATAGTCCTCCTTTCCCATACCCGGCATTTGCTGGGAATCCTGTTGCTGTGTTTCCTCGGCCTCACCGCCTTGCTGGTGCTCGATTACTCGATCAACGACTATCTGACCATCCGCCTGCTGCTCTACCTTGCATTCCAGACTGTAATCCTATCGCTTATCACCTGGCCGTATGACCTTCCGTTCCCGCTCCTCTATACCTTGACAGCTCTGTACTTTCAGCTGCTGCCTCCTTTTCTAGGCGAGAACGACCTCAATGCACAGCTCAGGCCCATCCAAACAGAGGAGCTGATCGCCTTCTCAGCCATACTGCTATGTTTTGCCTACCTGCAGATTGCAGTAAAGCACTTTTATGCACTGCACGTAAAAGCCAAGGCCCAGATAGAGATCCTCAATACCACCATCACAAAACTGACCATTTTCAGCCAGAGCCTGCAATCGTACGCCCGAACAGCGGAGATGGAAGCGGCGAAGAAGGAACGATACCGGATCTCGCGGGAGATCCACGATATCAGCGGGTACATGTTCACCAACATCATTGCCATGATGGACGCGATCATTGCCACCGGCTGCCGCAACAGCGACAAGACCAGCGAGATGAGCAGTGCAGCCCGTTCCCAAGCCCAGGAGGGCTTGGTCGAAACACGCAGGGCTTTGCACCTCTTGCGAAAGTCGGATAGCGAGCGGGAAGTGGGGATGCGTGCCATTTACAAGATCAAGAAGATTTTTGAAAGCACCACAGGCGTCAAAGTCGAGATCGAAAGCGGAAATCTTGAGGCATCCTTCGGTGATGAGCTGGATCTTGTTCTCTACCGCATCGTGCAGGAAGGCCTGACAAATGCCCTCCGGCACGGCCACGCCACCTGCGTACGCATCCTCTTCTGGATAGTGGATGAGTCGGTGCAGGTGATCATCCTGGACAATGGAACCGGTGCGAAGAAAATCATCAAAGGAATCGGCCTTGCCGGTATGGAAGAACGAATAAGCAGACTTGGTGGTGTGGTGAGGGCTGAGAACGCTCCCGAGGGAGGCTTTCAGCTTACTGTAACCATTCCGTTGCAGAAGGAGCAGACCGATGATACGAATCCTCTTGGTTGATGATCAACCGCTTTTTGTCGAGAGCCTCAGGATGAGCCTTGAGAACTATACCGATGACCTGCAGGTCGTCGGTATAGCCAAGAACGGAACCTCTGCAATAGCGATGGCTGAATCCTTGGTTCCCGACGTCATCCTCATGGATGTTCACCTGCCTGATATCAGCGGGGTTGTAGCCACAAAACGCATACTTGAAATACATCGTTCGATAAAGATTGTCATGCTTTCAACCTACGATGAGGATGAGTATGTACGGGATGCCCTGCGTATCGGCTCCTCCGGCTACCTGCTCAAGGACATCTCACCCACCGAGCTCATTGCCGCCATCAGGGCTCTTCATACAGGGTTGGTGCAGATTTCCCCTAAAATTGCCACCAAACTGATCAATGCCATGTACGACGGGACCAGCCCGAAGATTCCCGAAGTCTCCAGCCGCTTCGAGTGGTTCGACACCCTTACCGACAGGGAGAAGGAGATTTTCGGGCTCATCGCCACGGGCTTTGACAATCAGCAAATCGCCGATCGTCTCCAACTTGCCGAACAGACGGTGAGAAACAACATCAGCACAATCTACTCCAAGCTCGAAGTGAAGGATCGGTTTGAGATCATTCGCCTTGCGAATACCATTCAATACCATTAGACAAAGTACATTATTTGTCACATTTTTCAGGTTCATGTGTTTTTACAGGTAGCCAAGGAGGCTGCATATGAAACGAATTGCACTTGTACTTCTTATACTCCTATTCGTCGCAGGTTCTGCTTTTGCCCGCCCAAGCAGTGTTGCAGTTGGAGCTCAGCTGGGGTTTGCCGCATCAGGGGCTGTGGTGGATATCGGACTTGGATCTCTCTACCTGAATGCCGGAATCGGGTATCCACTGGGTCTTTCGTATATTGGTTTTGCCGGAGGTGCAGAGGATGTTTTTCTGGAAGTAGCCACGCTCACTGCCGATGTAAGCCAAGCGTTTGCCCTCAGTGAGAATTTTGATTTTAAGGTTGGAATCGGGACAACAGCCTTTACAGAATTGAAATCAGCCATTTTCGGTTTGGCGGGTCCAGTGCTCAAAGGTGAGTACTGGGTACCCAACAAGAACTTCGGACTGACGCTGACGCTTAATATTCCGGTCATGGCTTACGGGTATGTGGAAGATGATGAAATCTTCACCGGGGGCGTTGTCTTCAATGCTTTTTTACCCCTTGCAGGTCTGTTTACTTCCACTATCGGAGTGCTCTACTCTTTCTGAGTAAAGGAAAAATCCTAGTATATTAGACATCACAACCAAATTGTATAATATTTATCAAATACTGCAATAATTAAAACGATATATTGATATTATTGCAGTTTTTTTTCTTTTATTTTTGGATTACATAATTTTATTGACAAAAGTTTGAGTATGAATAAATACTACCATATACACAGAACAAAAGGAGTGATTTGGTATGAATGGTACGATTATTCTCATCGTAGTATTGTACATGCTCTTGATGCTGGCTATTGGCTACTACTCTTCCAAAAAGATTAGCACCAACACCGACTTCATGGTGGCAGGAAGACGGTTGGGTCCCCTGTTGATGGCGGGAACCCTTGCAGCAACGGAAATCGGCGGAGGAAGTTCGCTGGGTGTTGTCGCCAATGCATATGGCAAATGGGGCATGAGCGCTTCCTGGTACATCATCGCCATGGGTATAGCTTTCATGATTCTCATCCCTCTGGCCCCGAAATTTCGGTCCTCTCAAGTAAAGACGGTACCTGAATATTTCAGAAGAAGGTATGACAAGTTCTCCGGCGGGTTCAGTGCCATTGTCATGATGGCTGCCCTGGTTGGATTGACAGCAGGCCAGTTCAAAGCCTCGGCTTCCATTCTGGAAGTCATGCTGGGCCTTGATTACACCACCAGCTTGATTATTGTCACCGTCGTCATCACCGTCTATGCGGTTATGGGCGGCCTGTGGTCCGTAACATTGACCGACTTTGTCCAGGTATTCCTTATTGTCATCGGCATGCTTATCGCCATTCCGTTCGCCTTGAATCTTGCCGGCGGTTGGGCCACAGTCAAGCAGACGGTGCCCGCCGAACACCTCAGCTTTACCAAGGGAATCGGGGGCTGGGGGCAGATTGCAGGCTTTGTGATCATGTACGTAGCCACCTTCTCAGTCGGACAGGAAGCAGTCTCCCGCTATTATGCCGCCCGCGACGGCAAGGCAGCCATCCAAGGATCCATTCTTGCAGCAATCGTAAACTTTGTCTTTGCCTTCATTCCCGTAATACTGGGACTGACCATGCTCAGCCTGTTCAACCAGAACCTGCTCGACCCCGGCGTAGTGGATGCACTGAAGAACAACTCACGCTATGCCCTTCCGGCTCTGGCTGTGGCGACGATGCCTGCAGTGGTCACCGGTATTCTATTTGCCGGCATAATCAGTGCGACGATGAGTTCGGCTGATAGCGACCTGCTTGGAGCAGGCTCTATTTTTGGAAACGACCTGTATAAGATTTTCATCCGCAAGGGTGCCAAGGACAAGGAAGTCATGCTGGTCACCAAGATAACGATGGTCATCGTCGCCCTCTTCAGTCTGGTGACTGCGTTATACGCCAACAACATCCTCACCCTCCTGGCCTTCTCGTTCACCCTCAGGGCCGCAGGAACCTTCGTTCCCTATGTGTTGGGTCACTTCTGGAAGAAAGCATCAAGTGCAGGATCCATTGCCTCGATTCTCATCGGCAGCGTTGTATTCTTCTTGATGGACACCAAGGTACTGCCCTCCATCCCGAAGCTGAACAACATCATACCCGCTCTTTTGATAAGTCTTGTCGCCTTCTATGCCTTCTCGTTGATCATGCCTCCGAAGAAAGAGACACTGGACCTTCTCTACGAAGAGGACTGATCGGTAGCCCGAATAATCAAGGAGCCGTCGCAATGCGACGGCTCTGTTGTTTCCTTTCTTGGATTTATATGTTGATCCAGTGCTGCTTGGGTACCGGATTGGCACCCTCCCAGATGATCTGGCGGAAGTGGACGGGATCGGTGTTGCCTTCGGTATTGATGAAGAGCACCTGGCTGTCCTTGTCCAGACCCAGTGCATCCTTGAGCTCCTTGAGCTCAGGATACTGCATGATCGAGGCGAAGGCCCCAAGGGTTACCGCTCCACTCTCACCGCTGATGATGAACGGATCACCGTTGAGCGGGGTCGCATACATTCTCATTCCCTTGGCGGCTATGTAGTCGGGCACGATGATGAAGGCATCGGCGTTCTCGTTCAAAATTTCCCACGCAATGGGGCTTGGATCGCCGCAGGCCAGACCGGCCATGATGGTATCCAGGGCGCCGGTTACCGTATGTGGCTTGCCGTCATTGGCAAGTGCACTTTCATAAATACAAGGAGCCTTGTCGGGTTCGACGACGATGCACTTGGGGGCGTCCTGCCCGAACAATGCGTGATAGAAGCCGATTACCGATGCGGCAAGTGCTCCTACGCCGGCTTGGATGAAAAGGTGTGTCGGTTTGACAATACCTACCCCGCTGAACTGCTCCTGAGCTTCTGCCAGCAGGGTGAGATAACCTTGCATGATCCAGGTGGGAATCTCGGTATAGTTGTCCCAGCTGGTGTCGCTGATGATCGTCCAACCATTCTTCTCTGCATCGATTGCCACTTGGCGCACTGCGTCGTCATAGTTGCCGTCGACGATGACCACCTTGGCGCCATTGCTCTTGATCGCATCGATGCGCCGTACACTGGTTTCCGAGTGAACGTAAATGACACACTTGAAGCCCAGGCGTTTTGCCGCCCAAGCAATACCACGGCCATGGTTGCCGTCGGTGGCACTTGCAAAGATAAGGTTCCCCACTTTCTCTTTGACTTCATCACTGGCGAGGTATGCAAACGGCGTATCCTCACCGAGAATTCCGAGTTGTTTTTGCAGATACCGATACAGGGCGAATGAGCCTCCGAGTACTTTGAAGCTGTTGAGCTGAAGGCGGCTGGATTCATCCTTCGTCCAGATGCCACCCACCCCGAACATGGTGGCAAGATTGGGAAGGCCCTGCAACGGGCTCATTCGATACCCGGGTATTTGCCGGTGGAATCGCCGGGAGCAGTGCGCCTGCTTCATGGAAAAGAGCTTGGCAGCCAACTCGATATTTTTCTCGCGTGGCTCACGAACAATGTAGGAAATTTCCTGTTGTGTACCGGTCATATAATCCTCCAATTGGAAAATTGCTTATTTCTCATAGTTTTTCCCTATTTAACTACCAATATCAGCAATTATTCAAGACCTAATTACCGATATGATGAATTCTTTGGAATGATATCAAAAAACTGGAAGACTGTCTTGCCCTCTACGCTAGAAACGGTATCGCACCCCGATCTGGGCAAGAAATGAAATGGAAAGCATATCGACCACCGACGAGCCTTCTGCAGTATAAAAGATGCCATACCCAAACGATACAGGAACGGAGAAATGACTGACGAAGACAGGTTCCACACCGAAGCCTGCTCCGATGCCCACTGAGGGAGTGTAGGCCTGTGTAAGGGTGGCGTCACTGTTCCAGCCAGCCGAGCCGCCATGATTCACTCCTACGAACCAGTAGAGATCGCTTGCAAACCAATCCTGATAGCTTGTAGAGAAAAAGGTGTGCTGATACTCCAATCCCAGACCGTAATCAAGAAAGGTGGCGACCGAATAGTTGGAATCGAGCGACAAACCGATGGTCGCCTGCAAGGCACGCGTGTCGTCGAGGCGCTGATAAAAACTCAAACCGGCCGAGGATAGTTGCCCGACCTGGGCACCGATGCCCCGGTTGAACGAGGACGCATACAACGAAGAAGCCCCGACTAAAAGCAGGCAGCAGAACATAAGCAGAATTCGATGGTGTTTCATGAGGACAGTGTAGAAGGTCCTCATCACCGTGGGCAAGATGACGACCCTAGTTCTGGGTTCGATAGGCTGTATTGGTGATGGTAAAGGCAATAGTGCCCTGTTTCACACCTTCACTTTGCAGAATGAGGTGGTCCTCGGTGAAGAAGATGGCTTCAACCCCTTCAAAAGAGTTTATCAGGGCCATGCCCTTCTCATATCCCAGGGCGTAGACACTGGTGGAAAGTGCATCGGCAAGCAGGGAGCTGTGGGTGATGATGCTGGCGCTGGTGAAGTCCGAGTCGACTGGATATCCGGTCTTTGTATCGAGGATGTGATGGTATGTCTCACCTTCCAGAACGAGAAATCGTTCATAGGGTCCGCTGGTTACCAGCGAGGTGTCTTCCAATTGCACGATGATCGCGTAGGCCCCTCTGTCCTGCTCGGGGTCCTGGACCCCGATACGCCAGAGGTTTCCGTCGGGTTTACGTCCCAGCACCAGGACATTTCCTCCGAGATTGACGATGGCTTGCTTCACGCCATGCGATCGAAGGACCTCTGCCGCTTGGTCGGCTGCATAGCCTTTGGCAATACCTCCAAGGTCGAGGACCATGCCCTTCTGCTTCAGAAAAACCGACCGATTCTGCTCGTCCAGGACAACCTGACGGTAGTCCACAAGCGGCAGCAAAGCTTGGATTTCCTCTTCTGAAGGACGCCTCGGGTTGTCCCCCCCGATATCCCAGGCCTGAACCAACGGTCCGATGGTGGGATCGAAGGCCCCGCCGCTCGCCTGTGCAATCTCCACAGCTTTTTGAATGACGGCGAAGGTATCGGCTGAGACTGCAACCGGTTCAAGACCAGAACGTTGGTTGACTGATGCGACTTCACTGGTTTCAGAGTGCAGCGTCATCTTCTGCTCGATCTCTCTCAACCTCGCAAAGGCAGCCTTGAAGGCTTCTTCAGAGGGATTGTCATAGATGGTTATCTTGCAAACGGTGCCGAGCATCAAAAAGCTTTGGGCCTGCGGCTCGACAGGGCGCTTGGCACATGAGCCGAGCATAAGGATGAGTGCGATGCCTGCAAGTAACAATTGTAGGGTGGGTTTGCGGTATTTCATGTACAGCTAGGCATTATGGGCGGAACAGGACAGAATTGCAAGTGTTGAAAAAGCCCGCCGGGAAAACAAAGACGGGCTGTTTACGCTTATTGTTCGAGAGCACTCTCATCCACGGTGGCATCGACCGCCGCCCGGCTTATGGCATCGATGCCATTCATGCACCCTGATTTGGTGGCATAGCCATCTTCAGCCATGGCGATGTTGAGGCCGTTGGAGGCAAGCAGGCGATAGCGATACTTTCCGGCACTGTCGAAATAGACCTCATACTTTGGGTACTTCAAAGCTTCGGGATTCTTCAGTGTTTGGTCCTCGACTGGAGCTTGAGCATTTTTCTTGATGGTTTCTACTCCATCCCGGCACGTGGCAAGGGAAGAGTAGTTCTTGCTGGTGAGAACAGTCTGATAGTTCGCAGCCTGCAAGCTGAAACGATAAAATCCTTTCGGTGTTTTTGTGATGACAAATTTCCCAGGCATAGTTGACTCCTTTTGTCTACGTATAAAGAGAATACCCAACAAAGATTGAACACTCAAGTCTACGACAGCCTTATATTCTGATACATAAAGTAGTTATGTATTAATAATAGAATACAATTGAAAACAATTCCTATTTTCGTAAAGAAAAATCAAATGCTATTCCACGAGATTCTCGAGTTCCTGCACCATGCGATCGAGTACCGTTTGTGTGTCTTCACTCGAGCCGATAAGGGAAAGTTCCATGGCAGAACCAAGTGTAGCTACTCCCATAATGGACGCATTGTTGGGAACCAGAGGCGGTATGAAACTGAACCTCGCAAGCCGATAGTCACCATAGAGTTCTTGGATGGGAAGCCTGAGCAGATTTGAAATCCCGATTTGAGCGGGACTTCCCTCATACCCAAACATTGCCTGCATTCTTCTTGCAATGGGGTGATCATACCCATCGTAGGCGGCAAAATAGGCTGCATCGATGAGAGTTGGATCGATGGCTTGGAGAAACCGCAACAGAAAGAGCCTGGCGTCATTGCTTTGAGTCTTTCTCCGGATACGCTTCTGGACCGCTTGGGCATTCAGGGCTAAGTCCTTGGAGCTATTGTACCGATACTGAACCGAGATGCCGGAGGCAAAATTGCCCAGCGCCTGCTCTCCTTCAGGGCGGACGCTGACAGCCAGCCCCAGCTTCACTTTCCCGCCTTTCACCTTGAACATAGCGGTACAGAGAACACTGTTGAGGGTGATGTTTCCTTTTTTTGCGAAGTGAAGCAACTTGGCAAAGGATTCACCTTCCATTCGACGATGTGCAATGAATATCCGACGGTTCTCCCAGTAGGCTTGCACCATTCGGTTGTAATCGGAATACGTGAAAGCTTTTCCTGTCTTGCGCCAAGAGCTGTTCTGTCTTTCCAGCACGAAACGCATCACAGGATTCAGGGAACGCGAATCGCCGATTGTGGACGGACAAAGAAGTTTCAGCGGTTTGAATACCACCGGTTCTCCGGCAAGAGAGCGCATGATGTCCTGCATCAGAAACGCCATGGAAAGCCCATCACCCGCCAAATGGTGAGCAACCAGCACAAGCTGCAAAGCCGCGTCCAACTGCTGTGCAAAGCACTCCAGCAAGGGCCCTTCTTCCAGATTGCTTGGCCTGCGATGTGCCGAGGCAACCAAGACTTCCCAAGGCTCAGCCGACAGACTCAGTGAATAGAGCGGTTTTCCTGTTGGTCGGTAGCAGGCCTTGCCATCCAGATTGAGGCCGATGGTGGAGCACACAATCTCGTTGGCGGCTACGGCCTGCCCTATCGCTGCATCCAGCATTGCAAGGTCGACCGGTCCCTCGATGTCCACGAGAACCGCTACCTTGATGCAGGGACAGAAGAGATGGGTTCGTTCAGTCAACAGGCTTTGTTGCATGGGAAAAATCCTCAATAAAGTCACGGGTGAATGCAATTGCTCGTACCGTCAGACCTTCACAAAGGTGGGGAGGATCACTTCTTTGAAACCCACCGGGTCTTAGAACGCTGCACTCAAGCGATGAGAACGTAGAGATAAACGCCTGGGCATACGAAAAACACAGCTTGCTGATTAATGCATCCGACAGTCCCATGCGGGCGCAGTAGATTCCCAAAAACATAAGAGAGCCCTCCACCAAACCACATTGGGCTCCAAACCCTCCCCCTCCATGCATGCCGATGGCGGCTTGCAAGGTTTGGTCATTGAGAGGAATCTTGAAATACTGAGCCAAGTACATCAGCGTGGTACGGGCGCAATTGATGTCATGATCCCAATACAGGTGGTGGACATGTTCTTCTATGGATTGCATTCCTGCCCCCTGATACGTGACAGTATAGTCAGCATGGAGGCATCGGCAAACACCCAAGCCGTTGGGTTTCCAAACCATTGCCGGGAATTCTCATGGAGAGAAGCCGTTGTTACTTCTGACACGAAGCGCAGTCCTGTATCAAAAGGCTTTGCAGGTGATAAATCGGACGGTCTCTGACATAGTCGTCCTTTGTTTCGCCGTTTGAGGAAGCAAGGATGTTGCCCTGTCCATCAAGCAGCAAAAAACCCGGTATATAAAAGCGGTGCTCTCCCAGCAACTCCATCACCCCGCTCTGAGCCCGCTTTTCATAGGGCAGATAGGCAAACGGATAGGATCCCTGGTCGAGAAAAGAGAGCAGGTCGTCGTTGGACTGGTCGTTGACATGGCCTACAAACACAAGCTCCATCGAAGATCCGTACAGGCGCTTGAGTTGGGTGTAGGTTTGCTTGAGCTGGTCGGCATACTCGATGCAGTACGGGCACCAATCGGCTGCATAATACAAAAGGATGTAGTCGGCATGGATGGGAACACTCACGCCCTCACGGTTCACTGTCGAGCTAGTCAACACTTCAAAAGGTGTTTGATTGGTTTGAACGGCAACGGTGGTACAACCGGTTGCCAGCAAGAGAGAAAGAACGAGCAGAATGAGCAGGCGTTTCATGAGTCCTCCGACGTATGCATATAGTATACAGAAGCGGCAACTGCAAAGCAAACAAGAGTCATTACTTTTATACCCCCAATGGGTATAGTTATTCAGGGAATATAATATTACGCAATTGAACTATAATAATAGATATTTATTGCATCATTCACTCGTATTGACTAATACCCTACGGGGGTATATATTCAATACATGAGAGTTGAAACCAAACAAAAAATCGATCCCAGGCTTGCCAGGATCGAGGGTCAGGTGAAGGGAATTCGGAATATGGTGCAGCAGGACCGGTATTGTGTCGACATCCTTCTGCAACTGTCTGCGGTAATCTCCGCCTTGAAGAAGGTCGAGGACTTGGTTATGGAGAACCATCTCAACACCTGTGTTGTCGATGCAATGAGAAGCAATGATGATCAGGAACGGGATGGGAAGATAAAGGAATTGATGGATGTCATGTCCAGCTTCCGCAGGCAATAAAAAACAAGCAACCGAATTGGTTGCTTGCCGATGGGCGATGCCAGGATTGAACTGGCGACTTCCACGATGTCAACGTGGCACTCTCCCGCTGAGTTAACCGCCCGCTGTTGAGTACATGAGCGATAGTAGCTGAAAAAATTGGCTCTGTCTAGAGGATATATGAAATTTTTCCCTTCAAAAAGGGATAAGGAGAAGCTTTACCATGAAAACTACTATTATGACTGAAGGGATGCATTGCAACGGTTGCGAGACCAGAATGGTCAATGCACTGAATCAGATCGAGGATATCAAGGGCGCAAAGGCCGATGCAAAGAGCGGCAAGGTTGTGATCAAGCACACGCATGAAGCGACTGTCGATGAGGCCAAGCGTCTGATCGCCGACATAGGATTCGAGGTGAAAGCGTGAAAGAAATACAGGTAGGTATCGGCGGCATGACCTGTGCTTCCTGCTCCTCGGCTGTCGAGCGTACGCTCAACAAGCTGGAGGGAGTGGACAAGGCTCAGGTCAACCTCGCCACAGAAACGGCAACGATTGCCTTTGATGAGTCCCATCTGGATTTGGATGTGATCAAGAAGGCGGTACAGAGAATCGGGTATTCGGTCGTAGAGACGGTCGACCAGAAGACCAAGGAAGAGGAGAAACGCCGTGACTTGGCCAACCTTGGCCATAGGCTCATCATCTCCTCCGTCCTTACGGTGTTCCTTTTAGTGTTAGCGATGGGCCCGATGCTCGGGCTTACCCTCCCCCTTTCCCACTTGACGAATGCTCTGTTGCAGTTGGTATTCGCCGCCGGTACCATGATTGCGGGCTCCGCGTTCTTCACCAAGGGCTTCAGCACCTTGGTCAAGCGCGAACCCAATATGGACAGTCTGGTCGCCATTGGAACGACTGCAAGCTTTCTGTACAGCTTCTGGGGCATATATGAAATACTCAGGGGCAACCATATGGCAGCCCACGACCATCTGTACTTCGAAGGTGTGGGGACAATCCTCACGCTGGTGATGCTTGGTCGCTATCTTGAGCATCGCAGCAAGGGAAAGACCGGTGATGCCATCCGTAAGCTCATGGAGCTGGCTCCGGCGGTTGCTACCGTCCTGCGTGACGGTCGGCAGGTGAGCATCGATGCAAGTCAGGTGCAGGTCGGAGACATTGTCATGGTCAAGCCCGGGGAAAAGCTGCCTGTCGATGGTGTTGTGCTCTCCGGCTTCTCTGCAATCGATGAATCGCTGCTTACCGGCGAGAGTATTCCGGTGGAAAAGAGCCTTGGCAGCGAGGTCTATGCTGCAACGCTCAATACCACCGGCGTACTGCAATACCGTGCGAGCAAGGTCGGCTCTGATACTGCGCTTGCAAACATCATTACGCTTGTACAGCAGGCTCAGGGGTCCAAGGCTCCCATTGCCAGGGTTGCCGACAAAATCTCAGGAGTGTTCGTACCGATTGTCATGGGTATTTCGGTTCTTACCCTCTTGGCTTGGCTGATTGCAGGAACCCCTGTTGATATAGCCATTCTCAGGGCGGTAAGCGTGTTGGTGATTGCGTGTCCGTGTTCCTTGGGCCTGGCCACACCGATCGCAATCATGGTGTCTTCGGGCAAGGGGGCAAGACTGGGAATCCTGTTCCGTCATGCTGCGGCGATCGAGCAGTTGAAGCAGGTGCAAACCGTCATGTTTGACAAGACGGGAACCCTGACCGAGGGCAAGCCTAAAGTCACCGATATTCTTGCAAAAGACCCGACAGCGGTTCTTGGCCTTGCCGCAAGCATTGAGCAGGCAAGTGAGCATCCACTGTCGCGTGCCGTAGTTGCAAAAGCGAAGGAAGAGAAGCTCCAACTGACTGATGTACAGGATTTTGAGGCGTTGGTCGGCAGGGGCATTCAGGGCAGGCTTGAAGATGAGGTAATCCGCATCGGTAATATCGAGCTGATGGAGGACAATGACATCGCTATACGAGAAGAGGACAAACAATCAATCGCCGACCTTTCAGACCAAGGCAAGACTCCTCTTCTAGTGGCACAAGGCCAAAGGTTAATCGGTATCATCGCTGTCGCCGATACGCTGCGCAAGGAGACTAAACAAGCGATTGCGGAACTCAAGGCACTCGGCTTGAAGACCATCATGCTTACCGGTGACAATGAACGTACAGCCAAGGCGATTGCAAATGAAGCTGGTGTTGACTCCTACCTTGCGGGCCAGCTGCCCGGCCAGAAGGAAGAGGCGATAGTTTCGTATGCCAGGCTGGGTAAGGTTGCAATGGTCGGGGATGGGATCAACGATGCCCCTGCCCTCGCAAAGGCCGATATCGGCATCGCTGTCGGCAGTGCAACCGATGTGGCCAGGGAGACGGCCGATGTCGTGCTTGTGCGCAACAACCTGGGGGATGTGAATAAGGCGATTCAACTTTCTAAGGCGACGATGCGCAATATCCACCAGAACCTCTTCTGGGCGTTCTTCTACAACATTCTGGGTATTCCGCTGGCAACCGGCATCCTGACACTCTTCTCAGGCCCTCAGCTCAGTCCGATGTTTGCGGCATTCGCCATGTCGATGTCCAGTGTCTGTGTGGTGCTCAATGCATTGAGGCTCAACAGGTTCAAGTAACAGAAACCAAACGTATTCGTAGTATCCAACAAAACCTCTTGGAGCAATCCAAGGGGTTTTGCTCTATAACCCCACATCCCATCCTTGTATTTCCAGAAACCTAGCTTATACTGAGAGTACATAATCATAACTTCAGAGAAGAAGGAGTCAACTATGGCAAAGAAAGGTATTCTGGTGCTGCTGATGCTGGCTTTTATGGTGCTGGTGGGGTGTGAGGATACACCTTCACTTACCATGGAGGAAGTTCTTAGCCTTGACAGGGAATGGTACAACGGCCCAAGTTATGAAGTACATATTTCTCTGGTTGCAAACGACACAGAGACTGATCTCAGCCATCTGGATGTCCGTCTTACCCTATCATCGATGTATTACATTCCTGTGACTTCGTATAATGAGGATACAATTCATGGAACATACACTGATGGGGATGAAGCTGATCTTCCTATTTCCGTTCATCTTTCGTACTCAGCACCAAACCTTACATTCACATTTACTGGAGAAGGTTTCCTTAATGGAAAGACCTATTCTTTGATTCCAATCCCAGCGGCACCATAATCCGGTCCAGCTTAAATTTATTACCGAATTTTCATAACTCCAATGCTGGTGCAAGTTTCTCATATGTAAAATCATCAAGAACCTTGAAGCTTTCTAGCAAGGCTATTTGAAGTAGTTGTTTCTATTGTAAAGGGAAAATGATTTCTTGAAGAACGTGTGAAGCTTCCATGCATACTATGAAGCTCATGGTTGTACGTTCTGTGAAGTTCTTGAAACCTACTTGAAACAGTCAAGAAATATGAAGAACCATGAAACTTGACGATTTTCTGTTCTGAACCTATTACTCCTCGTAGATTTTTAAACTACTTGGAGGAATACGCTTCATGAAACGGAACATTCATTTGGTATCTGTACTTGTTGTGTTTCTTATGGCCGCGTTGCCGCTGTTCGCTGACTATCAGGGATTGTCAGTAGCCACTAACTATCCGTCGCTCAATGTCAGCTCGTCGGATATGATTACCTTCGACCTAAGAATCAAGAGCTATGGCCTGGCTCCCCAACGAGTCAATCTCTCCCTTACTGGTCTCCCTGAAGGTTGGGAATATCAGTTTGTAGGAGGCGGTGGGTTGGTGAATGCTGTGTTTACCGAGCCGGACAGTACGTCCACTGTACAGCTGTGGGTTATTCCATCTGATGGGAACCAGGAGGCGGTGTATAGTTTTTCAGTACACGCAACCGGTGAGAATGGAGACTCCTACTCCCTGCCACTGACCATCACGATGGGCAGACAGTTGCCTCAACGCCTTGCATTGGATACAGACCTTCCTACGATCAAAGGCGATCCAAAGTCCGATTTCACCTTCAATGTGACACTGAGGAACAACAGCGCAAATGAGACCCTCATCGATCTCTATGCTGATGTCCCCCAGGGTTTCTACGCCACTTTCAAGGAACAATACGGCTCAAAGACCATCAACACGCTCTCCCTGGGAGCCGGCTCCTCACGTTCTGTTCAGGTGACAGTTACTCCCTCCGCCGGAGTTTCGGAAGGGGCCTACCCCATCACCGTCACTGCTCGTTCCTCGGGAGCCGAAGCATCCCTTCCGGTGATGCTGGAAGTACAAGGTCAAGCAACTCTTACACTCTCCGGGGTGGGAGGCATTCTAAGCTCCAGTGCAGTTGCCGGGAAAGAAAAAGTCCTCGATCTTGAACTGAAAAACACAGGAACGGCCAATGCCCAGCACATCGAGCTTTCCAGCTATACTCCATCCAACTGGACCATCTCGTATAATCCGGCTGTAGTTGAGGAACTACCCGCGGGCGAGACCGTTACCGTTAAGGCTACACTCAAGCCCTCCTCGGAGGCCCTCAATGGAGACTACAGCCTTACCCTCAGAGCAAATTCAAAAAATGCAGGAAATGTGAGTGAACAGTTCAGGATTACTGTAAGGACGTCCTCAATCTGGGGTATCGTCTCCATTGTAATTATTGCTCTTGCTGCTGTCCTGCTGGTTTTTGCCGTCAAGAAATTCGGAAGACGATGACAGGAGGAAAACAATGGGTAACGAAACCGTAGTAAGCGTTTCCCACCTGACAAAACAATACCGCAAGGGCGTTCGAGCAGTAGATGACATCTCTTTCAGTTTACGGGAAGGAGAAATCTTTGGATTGCTTGGACCCAATGGCTCAGGGAAAACAACCACCATTCTGATGCTCCTGGGTCTGCTGGAGAGCACACAGGGAAGTGTGTCCATATTAGGCAACGACCCCTTCCGAACGCCACTTGCGGTTAAGCAGCAGGTAGGTTACATGCCTGATACCATCGGGTTCTATGAGTATATGACCGCATACGAGAACCTCGACTATACAGCACGATTTCTCGGGTTGGATGCCGAGCAGAGGAGGCAGAGAATCACAGCATCCCTGACCAAAATGCGGCTCTCATCCCGGATGAATGACAAGGTACGCACCTTTTCACATGGGATGAAACGCAGGCTTGGATTGGCTGAGCTCCTGGTAAAACAACCCAAGATCGCCATTCTTGATGAGCCGACGCAGGGGTTGGACCCGCAGAGTATTGTTGAGTTCCTCTCCCTGATCGCTTCCCTGCGTGAGAGTGAAGGCATGACGTTCCTGCTCTCAAGCCACCAGCTGGACGAAATACAGTCGGTATGCGACCGGGTAGGCCTCTTCTCACGCGGGAAGCTGATCAGTTTCGGTACTGTAGCCGAGCTTGGAAAGCTACACTTCGGCAGTGATGTTTTAATCAATTTGCAGGCTGAAGGGCCAACCGATCTGCTCCCGCTCCTCAAAACCCAGCAAGGGGTCCTGAGCGTGGAACGAGAAGAAGAACACACCTATCTGATTAAAGCAGAAAAGGATATACGCTCAAGCCTTGCCCAGGCAGTGATAGGATCAGGATGCAATCTGTCTTCTCTGGAGTTGAAACAGCACAGCCTTAACGACATCTATCAGTTGGCATTCAAGGAGGCAAGCAATGAACAAACGTGAGGGTTCAGCATTAACCGGCTTGAAGGTTGTCTGGCTGAAGGAGATGCAGGACTATGCGGGAAACATCAGGATGATTGTCCTGATGCTCCTCATTGTCCTGACAGCAGGGGCAAGCATGTATGTTGCTGCACAGACGCTACGAACGTATGTCGGTGAAGACAGTTTCATGCTGCTGAACCTGTTTACGATAGGCAAGGATCCGATTCCTTCCTTTCTCTCATTCATCTCATTCTTGGTACCACTGACCGGAATCGCACTGGGGTTTGATGCGATCAACAGCGAGTACCAGAATAGGACGCTAGGGAGAATTCTTTCTCAACCGATCTATCGCGATGTCCTGCTCTTCGGCAAGGCTTTTGGTGCCGTCAGTGCCATGGCAGTCATGCTTCTTGCACTATGGTTGCTGGTAATCGGCTGCGCGATGTTCTTTTTGGGCGTTCCGCCATCGGGTGAACAGATTGCCAGGGCCATGGCCTTCTATGTGGTAACGCTCTTGTATTCACTCTTGTGGTACATGGTGGGTATGGCTGCCTCGATCATGTTCCGTCAAAGTGCTGTGTCAGCACTACTGGCAATAGCATTGTGGCTCTTCTTCATGATCTTCTGGCCCATGATAGCTCAGCTGCTCGCCTATGCCCTGGGTGGTGGAGACAGTTTTACTACAGCCAAGCTCGAAGTAGTACTCGGAAGAGTTTCACCTTATCGTCTGTACATAGAATCGGCCCTCGCAATCCTCAATCCTTCAACCCGATCACTGGGCATCGTACTCTTCTCCCAGTTGCAGGGAGCCATAATGGGAAGTGCTCTTCCCTTTGGTCAGAGCATGCTGCTCATCTGGCCTCATCTGACCGCCTTCCTGGCCACTATAATTCTACTCTTCTCACTTGCCTACGTGCTGTTCCAAAGAAAGGAAATCAGAATGTAAGCGAATGGAGAGCCTCCGAAAGGGGCTCTCCTCTTGCTTTCCTGCCCCCTTAATCTATACTACAGATATACGGATGTGTCTGGAGGCGACTATGCACTACATCTTTCCATCCATCATAAGCCAACCAATATAATTCTCTTACAGGGAAGGTAATGAAAGCAATCAGGCAACAATCGGAGTAACACGCTTTCAGACCCTCACCATCGTTCCTCCAAAGGAAACTCATCTTCATAACCAACCAACTTGAATAGCCATTTCTTGGAACTAGGACATGGAGGCTACTCATAGGCGTGGCCCTTTGACTTGTTTTGTAAGGAATTAGGGTATGAAGAGAAACTTTTTAGCGCTTTTTATAATAGTGCTGCTTGTGGTGCTTACAGGGTGTGATGAAAAAATTACCTATTCGTATGAAGACCTGAAAGGAGAATGGGATTTTCCAGGGGCAACCCATGTCAGCGTCATGCAATCAGATGATGATCCAAGCGTCAAGATGCTTGATATTCGGTGGCAGGAAGGCACTATAGAATATTTTGTTATGGCCGACGGAACAGCTTCCGGTGCAACATTTACAGGTACTTACGCCTATAATGCAACCGACATAACTGATCCTGATAATCAAGTCTTCTTGTATTATTACGGCGATGATGTAAGCGAGCCTCATAAAAACATTTCTATTACTCTTACCCTGGAGGATGACAAACTGAAGGCTGTTTGCACCGGTGACGCTCCACTTGGTGGAAACACCTTCACCTTGGGAACCCTTGTTCAGGACTAGGTAATACTCAATGTGGCTACGCTACCGGATTATCCCATAGCGTAGCCGGCAATCGTTCATCTCACAAACCTGTAACTCCCTCCCCAATTTCCATAGGAGCTGGAAGTGACACCGTTTCTCGTCGATCCTTCATACGAGGGCTTTCCTTCAACCAGCTCAAGGGTTACCTTTCCTCCTGCATTGAAGGTGATCAAGCCGGCATGTACCGCTGCAGTTCCAATGCATGAGTCGTTGGTATAGATGTCGGTACCCCAAACAGTACCAGCAGAGCCTCCGGGAGGCAGGGTCACGGAGTACCGCAGGCCCGGCTTGAATTCCCATTGGGTGGCATTTGTTCCCCACTCAGCACCGGGAATTTCGATGGCTGTGCTTGAAGGTTTCTGAGGTGAAACAACATTGCCGTTGGCATCTATGAAGACAAAACTTGCATCCCAGGCACCATAGGCATCAGAAGACACTCCATTCAGCGAAGAGCCTTCATAGCTTTCATAGCCGGCCCGGATTTCAACGGTGACCTTCCCCCCTTGGGCGAAGGTAATCAAACCCATGTGGACTGCTGCAGTTCCAATACTGGAATCGTCAGTATAGACTCCTGTTCCCCAAATTGTGCGTGCCGATCCATCGGGAGGGAGTGTAAGAGAAACCCGCTTCCCCACTTCTGCAGACCATGTTGAGGCATCGGTGCCCCAATCAATTGCTACTTGAGGTTCTTGTTTTGGTGAAGGAACTACTTGTTTGGGAGCGGGTTCAGGAGCAATAGGAGCAGGACTTTGTAATGCAGTGACCATTACCTCTTTCCCATATGTGTCGATAAACACAAAACTACCACCCCATTCACCATAGGAACTGCTTGAGACTCCGTTTCGAGCCGATCCTTCATATGAGGCTTGCCCGTTTCGGATTTCAATGGTCACCTCGCCTCCCTTCTCAAATGTAAGCAAACCCATATGAACGGCAGCGGAGCCAATGCTTGAATCATTGGTGTAGATTCCAGTACCCCACACACTTGAAACCTGGCCATTGGGAGGTAATTTCAAGGTAACTCGCTGACCAACTGATGCATCCAACCCTTCGGCTGTAAGCAACCAGTCAACCTTTGGACCCATCGGAGCGGAATCCTTCACTGCCATTGTTGTTTCTGCCTCGGATGGAGTGAGCAAAGCTTCTTCAAGCAAGAGACAAGAGGTGAAGGAGAACGGGAGAACCAGTGCCACAAGTACCATAGCCGCAAGTCTTCTGAATTCCATACAGTCACCTACCTTTCCCAAACGGGTTGCTTATCAGCAATCGTGGATAGGTAATTATTCCATGGCATATACAGACTAGCAATAGTATCTACCTGACCCAAAAAGTAACTTTGCTCGATAGAAATACGGCCACTCTATCATCTCTACACTATTGGACGAAAAGGCTGACCATACAGCGATATCCCGATCGAAGGCTCCTCCAACCGGGATATCACCAATACAGTACGTGGATTACTGCAGGTCTTTCTTCATCGCCTCATACTCTTCCTTGGTCAACTCGCCCTTGGCATACCGTTGGCCAATGATGTTCAGGGCCTCGGAAGTATCATTCTGCTTCTTGGACTTTGAAGTCCTGACAATAGCGATAATGGAAAGGACAAGTGCGGCTACCAGTGCAAGCAGGGCCAAGCCCATCACCCAGGGCATTGTGCCTGACCAACCATACCCGAAACAAGGACCGGCTAATCTTCCGGTATTCCAAAACATGGTGTGAAACATTGTGTATCCTCCTACTCAAATTCTTTAAGCATCAATAGGTATTGTTCTCTGGAGATTTCTCCCATTGCATATCGTCTTTTCAGGATTTCCAAATTGGTCAGCTGCTTTACCGGCGCTACAGAATTTCTGTTTTTCAACATGTAGTACACAGCGAACAGGATAATGGCTGTAATAATCAACATCATATAAACTCCTACTACCCTTGTCGGGTATATATCCAGTATGTGCAGAGAACTGCAAGAGGTCAATGATATTGAATAGCAATTCAATAGGATTTCACATAACTCCACATATCTTCATACTTGAAGGAAATATGAAGGCTCACTTTCACCCCACAACCTTCGGCAGCAGTGCCACCAAGGCTGACAGGTCGTCATCCCCTGCCGCCCTGTTTGCCTTGATCATCCCACAAGTATTACAGCGATGGAGGATCATGAGTTCTCCATCGCCTTTCTGCCACAAGGCGATCGGCTGCATCTCCCCTTTGCAAAGACATGCCCTGTCTCCAGGTCGCATGTCCACATGCTTGCTATGCAGGCAATGAGGACAGTGATTGCGGTGCTTGGTTCCCCACGCCAAGCCGGAGACAGGCATGCCGCAATGAATGCAGATAAAATCATCGGACTCAGTCATATTCCTTCATTCCTCTTCTATAGTGGTACAACAGCTTTCCCAAGGCTTTGTCCTTCTGCTTGCGTCTAGCCAAGATTTCTTCAAAACTCGAAGCTTCGCCCCGCAATTCCAAGAAATTAAGAAACCTGTCCTGCTCGATCTCTCCTGCAAGCAGTGCCTGCTGTACAGCACATTCAGGCTCACCTGTATGGGTACAATCAGAGAACTTGCACTGAAGAGCGAGTGCATGAATATCTGAGAAAGACTCGGAAACATCGCCAGAGCTGCTGTTCATACCTACTGCCCGAAGGCCTGGAGTATCGATGAGAATGGTGCCGTTGGGAAGCACATAGAGCTGTCGGCTGGTTGTGGTATGTCGGCCTCTTCCATCCTGGGCACGTACCTCACCGGTTTTTGCCACCATGCTGTTGCTCAGACAGTTAAGCAATGTGGACTTTCCGGCTCCGCTGAGTCCAACCAGCATGAGGGTGGTGCCGCGTTTAAGATACGACGATAGAGCTTCAATGCCATGTGCAGATATCGAATCGACCAGGAAGACCGGCAGGTCGGCAAATCGCGCCAAGACCCGTAGGCGATAATCCTCTGGTTCTGAGAGCAAATCAATCTTGGTGAGGATCAAGAGTGGCTGTATGCCATCGGCATAGAGCAACGAGACGAAGCGCTCGATTCTACGCAAATTGAAGTCATGGACTGCGTCCATCACTATCGCACCGTAATCGACATTGGCAACGACAACAAAAGATTCTCCTTCTATGCCGTACGCTTCATGTACTACCGGCTTATGAAAGCCACTCTGCCTGGGCAGTACGGCTTCTATGAGGCCCCTGTCAGATGCATAGGCTTGGACAGCACACCAATCCCCTACTACCGGGGAGGGTTGCAATCCCAGGTCCTGCATGTTCTGGAAGGTTCCAGAACGTTCGAGTATCAGTTGGCGCTCTCCATCGGTTCCCCAAAAGAGGCCACGACCTTCCCTGTTGATTCGCAAAGGTATATAGCCTTGATTCTGATATGGTAGAAATGCATTGGAATATGAGTCATTCCATCCATAGATTGAGAGTGAAGAAAGTAATGATATGTTTGTATTCATGGTTATCCGTCCGGTTAAGATATGCAAAACAGCCTACCGCTGTTTGGTAGGATTGCCCCGGGACGGGTGTTGGTTAATGTTCTTTCAGAAAGATTCTTTTCTGGGAAACTTGTACAACACCGTTACCGGGGTTGCATCACCGAATCCAGATTTGAGTGTAACATCCAAACTCCATGCATAAATAAGAAAGACTGTAAAAACTATACATCCAACTAAAAATATGGTCAAGTTCTCGATCAGGCTTTCCTTGCTGTTTCATAGGCACTGATAAACGATTGGATACTATGAGAAGCAATGATGGAGCCGATCAACTCAAGAGGAAGGTCTTCCACTTGCTTGAAGCGGATGCAGGACTTGCCCATGGAGAGTTTCTTGCCTGCTTTCTCAAAAGCGTCCATCAATGTCTGGTAGACGTTCTGGTCCATGTAGGCGGGCATGAGGTAGAGCGAGTAGTACTGCTTCTGGACTGCTAATCCTACATAGTTCAATGGCTTCTTATTATACGTGTTGGGATACAACTCAAGAGGGACTTCATAGCTGAGCATGCCCCAGTTGATGGTTTCTACAAAACCTGAGGGGAGATGGGAGAGAATGAGGGAGCGAACAGGTTCGATTACTGAGCGTTGTTCAGGTGTCAGGGAGGATAAGTAGTCTTGGACAGTTGTAGCGGTAGTTGTCATTGGAGACTCCTTGAATTGAGTATACCACCTGGATGAAAAAAGTGACCCATCAACGATGGGCCACTTGAAAAGTAAAGTTCTAAAGTTAACTTAGAAAGCAATTTTTACAGAAGGAGTAAGAGAGAATGTCTTGTTAGCAACAGCATATCCTGCATCAAGAGCATAGGTCACACCACCCATCTTGTAGCTTGCACCAGCACCGATAGAAGTATCAATGTCGCTCAAGTCAGCAAGGGTCAACTTTGCGTAAACACTGGAATTCTCAATCCCGTTATAAGTAACTTTAGCAATAACGTTGCTTGTTCCATCAAGGAGCTGGTACTCAGCATAAGCAGCGATGTCTTCGATTGATGCTGAAACTGCTGCGAGCAAGAAGTTATCTTTGTTATCAGTTACATACAAATCAGAAGCGGACACAGTCAAACCGAAGTCAAGATCAGCAAGAGCTGCCACGTCAACTGCAACAGATGCTCCGATTGCATTTTTACCAGTTACTTTCGGATCACCAGTAGCTTTAACCGTATAAGTGTAATTATTAGCCCAACCAAATGCTACGCTGATTCCATCGACAGGAGCAAGTTTTGCACTTGCGACAACGTCTTTAGCAGTTGCGGAAGTAGGATCAAACGCCAAATAGGCAGTGACCATATCACCATAACCAACAGTAACAGCAGCGGAATTTGCACCCTGCATGGTCAAGTTATAATAACCATCACCATAAGTTCCATTCGGGTCGCCATATACAGAAAGACCACCCATAGTACCATAACTTCCTACTGACAACTTAACAGTCAAATCGCCCATGTCCATCCCCTGTTCAGCAAGAGCCTTATCCAGGAAAATGTCTGCGCGAGCTGCCAAGTTATCACCACCAGTAAACAAACCATTGTCAGTGTTACTAGGACGGAGCGTAACTTTCCAGAAATCTCCAGCTACGGAAATTCTGCCAGTCGTAGCAGTCTTGCCACCATCAAGGTTAGGAGCTGTAATTGTTGTACCTGCAGAAGCAAATTCAAATTTGTAAGAGGCCTTAAAAGTACCACTTACTTCGATCGGGGTAGCAGCCATCAGGCTTGCTGCAACCATGAGAACCAGCGCCAGAGTCAATACAAACTTTTTCTTCATGACGTAAATCTCCATTTTTTTGCGTGAGAGTTTATTTGTAACATCAGTATGCTGATGCACTTTGTGAGTAGAATGGACAAGTCTTGTGGGAATGATGGATTAGTGTGATGGATGTATGTGTTTATTTGAGTTTGTGTGAGGTATTTTGGCAATTGTGTGTGATTTGTGTGCACAAATCTACTTTGTGTGATTGGTGAGAAGGTTACAAAGACAATATCTTTTACTTTGTCAATAACATTGCCGTACATAACCGATTTTAGTATCATATAAGTATGATATACCTTTTTGCCTCTGACATCCATGGAAGTGCATACGCAATGCATAAGCTTTTGGAAGTCTATCACTCATCCAAAGCCTCCAAGCTTATACTGCTTGGGGACTTGCTCTATCATGGCCCTCGCAATGACCTTCCCAATGAGTATAACCCAAAAGAAACGAGTAGGCTACAAAATAGTGTGAAAGAATCGTTAATTTGTGTAAAAGGTAATTGTGAAGCCGAGGTGGACCAAATGGTCCTGGAATTCCCCGTACTTGCTGACAGCGCAATCATGTACCTTGAGCAGCTGGGGGGGAGAATGATCTACCTTCACCATGGGCATAAGCCGCTTCCACCACTCTCTTCAGGGACTGTTGTCGTAAGCGGACACACCCATATTCCCGTAGCAGAAGAAAAGGATGGATTGGTCTTCATCAATCCGGGTTCTGTGGCCATACCAAAGGGCGGCTATCCTGCTTCCTATTGTATATTGGAAGACCGAACCTTCACAATTCTTGATTTCTCCGGCAAAGTTATCATGAACCTCACCATCTGAGGCTGACAATCACATTGCCCTCACGCTCTTCTATGATTGCCGTCCCCTGATGCAGGCGCATCACCTGCTTGACGATTGGAAGTCCCAGACCGCTTCCTGCAGTCCCGCGGCTGCTGTCGCCCTTCGTCCAGGGCTCGAAGAAATCGATGCCCTCAGCCAAATGTCCCGTATTGGTGAAGGTCATGCAGTTCTCCCCGATCGCCCACCCCACCGACTCATCGCTTGCTTGCAAGGCATTTGACAAAAGAGCCTTGCAAGCATAGGAAAGGAGCTTCTGGTCGGCTATCAGCCGGGCATCATCGGCATCAATATAGATGCGGTCCTTCTGCTCGTCGGAGAACGCATCGAATACCTGTTGGATGAACGAAGCGACATCGAGCTCTGATTGTATGGCTTTTGTGTCGGGACTTTGTAGATTTGCATACAGGGAAACCAAGGCAATACGATCGGAGAGCGTATCGTTCTCCCTCTTCAGGTTTCTAAGCATCTGTTCAGTAACAGGGAACACCCCGTCGGCCATCCCGTCAAGCAAGAGCTTCATGCTGGCGACAGGAGTATTGAGATCATGACTGATGCTTCTAAGCCATGCCTGCCTGCTCACCTTGTTGAGTAATAAGTTCTCATCCAACTGTCGAATGGAAGCATTGATCACCTTCTGCTCATCAATCTTGGTGGAAGGAAGCTCGACACCGTTCTCCCCGCTGGAGAGATGCTGAAGCGCTGCTTGGATACCGCTGGTATAGCGCTGGCTGCGCCTGGATACCGAGGCAGCCATCAAAAGAGCAATAATGAAGGCAAACGGCATCGCCCACAGGAAGGGGTAGAGCAAGCCCTTGAACAGCCTGCCCGTATTCTTATAGGTAAAGGGAGTGTACGTCAGCACATCAACCATGCCCAGCACCTCATTGTTGTACATGATCACCAGACTGCCTGCAATATCGTTGGCCTTTACCTGAGGCGGAAGCAGAATCGTCTGCTTCTGCCGCTCACTCTGCTTGCTCACCATGAGCGAAGTCACCGAACCCGATTGCAAAATCTTTACCACATACACATCACTGTGCATCTCAGAAGAGGTGAAACCCTGATCACCTATCGCCTCCTCAGCCATTGGGAGATCGTGATGCATCGTCGTCATCGGTCCCTCAGAGGGCCTCGGCCTTGGGATGGGAAGCGAATTACCGCTGCTGGTATTCCCATAGGCAACGGCCACCGTACCATCAGGATTGCGGAGGTACAGACCGCTGACACGGTCATCGGCTGAAACAAGCAGCAACTGCTCGATGGCGAAGAACGAGGAAGGCGTGCTGGAGAGCCCGGCCTTCAGATTGGCAGTAAAGGTATCCAAATACTCCTGAAACACCGACTCGGTCCACGAAGTACGTTGATTTTGCAGGCTTGCAAACACGACGATCCCCTGGATGCCCAACACAACGGCAAGCACCAACACAAAACTTAGGAATAGTCGTACAAATTGCTTTCTCATACCTCTGCTCTTTCTCTCTCATGACCGATGAAGCGGTAGCCATAGCCGCGCACCGTCTCGATCCAAGGCCCGTCGCCGAGCTTGGAGCGGATGTTCTTGATATGGGTGTCCACCACCCGCTCATACGATTCAACCGAATAATCAAAACACTCCTCCAGAATCTGGGAGCGCGAAACCAAGTGATGGGAATTCTGAATCAAATGGGAGAGTATCCTCCACTCCGCTGCAGTGAGAATGACCAGATTGTCATCCACCTCCAAGCGATGATCCTGCTCATCGAAACGCATCCAGTGATCGCCGACATAGAGCAGACCGTCACTAGGTTCATAGCTGCCGTTTCGGTACCTTCGCAGCACAGCCTGGACTCTCAGCACCAACTCCTTGGGCGAGAATGGCTTGGAAATGTAATCATCGGCGCCAAGCTCAAAACCCAGGATGCGGTCGCTCTCCTCGGTGCGGGCTGTCATGAAGATCACCGGACAATCGGTTTTCTCCTTCAGCTGCTTCACAAACGCAAAGCCATCGCCGTCGGGCAGCATCACATCCTGAATCAACAAGGAAGGGACTTGGGCTGCAAACGCCTCGCGGGCGCTCTTCAGATTGGCAAACCCACGTACGGCATAGCCGGAGAGCTCCAGGTACTGGCGCACCCCCTCACGTATCACCTCGTGATCCTCAACGATATAAATAAGCTCTTTTATCTCTTGTTTTTGGTCTGCCATAGCTTAATCCTGACCTTCACTTCCCGGCTTGCCGGAAGTACTCTTGCCGGCGAACCGGTATCCATACCCACGCACCGTCTCGATCCACTGCGAACCAAGCGGCCCCATTTTCGCCCGCATGTTCTTCACATGCGTATCGACGATTCGATCGTACGACTCGAAGCTATAGTCGAAGCAGTGCTCCAGAATCTGGGACCGGGTGATGAGAATTCCACTGTTGCTCACCAAATAACTCATAATCCTCCACTCTGCAGCAGTAAGGGGAACCTGCCTTCCGTCGACACTGAACATGTGCGACACCTCATCAAGCTGCAGAACCGAATTGCCAAGCGTCCAGGTCGAACCACTGCGGAACGCAGAGACACTGACATCAATCCTTCGAAACAGGGCATGCACCCTGAGCACAAGCTCCTTCGAACTGAACGGCTTGCAGACATAGTCGTCCGAACCCAATTCGAAGCCCAGAATCCTGTCGCTCTCAGCCACCCGTCCCGTCACAAAAATCACCGGAAAGGAGTATGACTGCTTCAACTTCTTTAAAAAGTTAAAGCCATCGCCATCGGGCAACTGAACCTCCAACAACAACAAGTCGGGAGCCTGGCGTGAAATAGCCATCTGCACCCCGTGCAGGTCCTCGTACGCCTGCACCTCATAACCGGACAATTCAAGGTACTGCTTGATCCCTTCCCGATCCTCAAGATTGCCATCAACAACATAAATCACTTTCATAAATCACATCACCATACCTTCGTTCGCTTGACAAGCGTTTGTAGTCAGTCAACACATTACTACACAATATCTTCACAATGCCTAATCATAATACGCATAGTGTGAACCAACTGTCAAATTAAACTCCGACAATCCACATACTTCACCGGTCACTCATGAGGATGAAGAAATACTGGGTTCACGTTCATATTGAAAGCCCCCACCCCTCCGCGTTACACTGCATGCCATGAAACGTCCGCCTGTCACGCTGCTCACCGATATAGTCATACTCGGCCTTGCGATTGCCGCCATCCTATGGATCAGCGGCAATACCCTCAGTTCCGGCAGCGGCTATCTGCAGGTACAGACGCACGACGGCACCTACCGCTACGCACTTGCAACCGACAGGGAGATCCACGTACAAGGACCGCTTGGCGATACGCACATCATCATCGAGGACGGCAGAGCCCACATCCACGATTCAGCCTGTCCCACCAAAAGCTGCACCCAACAACGGCCCATCTTCAGTGCAAGAAGCTGGATCGCCTGCCTGCCCAACCAAATACTGCTGACCATCGTCGGAGAGAGTGAAGGAGACATGGAGGTGGACGATGTCACGAACTGAACGGAAAATCGCCTTTGTCGCGGCAGTCACACTGCTGCTCTCCACCCTTGAGTACCTCATCCCCAAGCCCCTTCCTTTCCTCAGGCTCGGACTTGCAAACCTTCCGCTTCTCCTCATTCTTGACACCTTCAGCCTGAAGGCCTACAGCATCGTGCTGCTGCTCAAGGCCATCGGACAAGGAATGGTCTCAGGCACGCTGTTTTCCTACCTGTTCTTCATCTCCCTTGCAGGCACCGTATCCAGCGGCTTGGCCATGAAAGCATTGAAAACAACGCTTGGAAGGAAGGTATCGCTGATCGGCTGCAGCATAGCCGGAGCTTTTGTCAGCAACCTCGCCCAGCTTCAGGTCGCCTCTCTGGTCGCCTACGGTCCTTCCATCTGGATCGCAGCCCCGCTCATGCTCACCCTCGGCCTGGTTTCAAGTCTTGTCCTCGGCCTTCTTGCAGAACTCTACCTGCAGAAAGGAACCCTGCCCAAAGCACTCGTTGAAGAGACACTCGAACTCTCCATTCCCCTTACCGAGGAAGCAAAACACTATCCCGCGGTTGCCTTTGCAAGCCTGCTTTGCATCATTGCCATCATCACAGCCGAAGGCTTGCTGGTCTTGGCATTGGTTACCGCCCTTATGTACTTCCTGCAGATCATAAGCGGCAGGAGGCTGCGCCTGCTGCCCCCTCTGATGCTCCTTCTTTCGCTGATTCTACTCAGCTTGTTCGAACCCAACGGAAAGGTACTCCTCTCCCTTGGTTCGGCAGCCTTCACAGAAGGCTCGCTCATCCTCGCCCTGGGCAAAGCCCTTCGCCTGATGAGCCTGCTTGCAGCCAGCCAGTGCCTGGTGGCCAGCAACCCCAAGCTCAAGGGAAAAGGCGGAGCAATCCTTTTACTCACTCTCTCCTACTTCGGTCTTCTCTCCACATCCTTCCGCTCGACCAAGGGAAGCTTGACCGAGCGCGTGGACCAGACGCTTTTACGGGTTGCACGTGCAGAGACAGCGCCAAACATACCGGGCAAGCAAAAGAGAGGAATCAACACAGGCCTCTTCATTGCAGGAACCGTGCTTGTGTCGGTAATAGCATTAAGTAGCAAATTCTTCTTATAATATTACATAAATCACTTTTATTTTTACTTTTAGAATATTATTAAACAGCAATTTCCAATTACACTACTTTTAAATGCATTCATAGGCAATTGAGTGCATTTTTTTTCTATTTTTCTTCCATGAATGTTTTAAATACTCTTGACCCTAATAGATATTTTTTTATACATTTAAACCATCAAGACCATCTAAGGAGTGCACCATGGCAGAAACACAAGTCACAGAGCTCTTTGCAGGACAGGAGCAGCTGCAGGCCCTTATTGAACGGGTTAAACGAGCGCAAATCAAATTCTCAACCTATACCCAAGAGCAGGTTGACACCATATTCAGGGCAGCTGCCATAGCAGCAAACGACGAGCGCATCAAGCTCGCAGCCATGGCCGTCAGAGAGACCGGCATGGGCATTGTCGAGGACAAGGTCATCAAAAACCACTTTGCAGCCGAGTACATCTTCCATAAGTACAAGGACGAGAAAACCTGCGGGGTAATCGAGACCGATGCAGGCTTCGGCATCAAGAAAATCGCCGAGCCCAAGGGAGTCATCTGCGGCATCATACCCACCACCAACCCGACCAGCACAGCCATCTTCAAGAGTCTCATAAGCCTGAAGACCCGCAATGCCATCATCTTCAGCCCCCATCCCAGAGCCAAGGAGTGCACCTGCCTTGCAGCCCGCATCATCCTCGAGGCGGCTGTAAAGGCTGGAGCACCCGAGGACATCATCGCCTGGATCGACGAACCTTCCATCCAGAAGACCGATTACTTGATGCGCAATCCCCTGGTAAACCTCATTCTTGCAACCGGAGGTCCCTCCATGGTGAAAAGCGCCTACTCTTCCGGCATTCCGGCCATCGGAGTCGGCCCCGGCAACACCCCGGCCCTGGTGGACAAGAGCGCCGATATCAAGATGGCGGTAAGCTCCATTCTCATGTCCAAGACCTTCGACAACGGGGTTGTCTGCGCTTCCGAGCAGGCTGTGATCTGCCATAAGGACATCTATGATGCAATGAAGGAAGAGTTCCGAAACCGCGGTGCTTATTTTCTTTGCACCGAGCAGGCCGACCTGCTTCGCAAGGTGATCATCGACCCCAAGCGCAAGACCGTAAATCCGGCCATAGTCGGCCAAAGTGCCGCAAAAGTCGCTGAACTTGCGGGTTTTTCGGTACCTGCATCCACAAAGGTCCTTATCGGAGAGGTCGAATCGATCGAGGAGGCCGAACCGTTCGCCCACGAAAAACTCAGCCCGGTATTGGCGATGTACACATGCGACAACTTCGGTGACGGAACCAACAAGGCGGCCAAGCTGGTCGCCCTGGGAGGCTTCGGCCATACCAGTGTCCTGTACATCGACGAGACAGAGACCGAAAAAGTGGAAACCTTCAGTAAGACCGTTAAGACCAGCAGAATCTTGGTGAACATGCCCGCCAGCCAAGGTGCAATCGGCGATATCTACAACTTCCGCCTTGAACCTTCCTTGACCTTGGGCTGCGGTAGCTGGGGCAACAACTCCATCAGCGAAAACGTAGGGCCCAAGCACCTGTTGAACATCAAGACCGAAGCTGCAAGGAGAGAAAACATGCTCTGGTTCAAACTGCCTCCCAAAATCTACTTCAAGTACGGCTCGCTGCCCATTGCACTGGGCGAACTGAAGGGCAAGAAGCGCGCTTTCATCATCACCGACTCCTTCCTCTTCTCCAGCGGGATGGTCGAGAAAATCACCGATACCTTGGACAGCCTGGGCATCGAGACCGAGACCTTCCACCAAGTCAAACCCGACCCGACCCTGGCAACGATCACCGAGGGGATGAAGCTCATCAACGCCTTCAAGCCCGATGTGCTCATCGGCCTGGGCGGAGGATCCCCGATGGATGCAGCAAAGATCATGTGGCTGCTCTATGAGCATCCGGAGGTGAAGTTCGAAGGCCTCGCCCTCAGGTTCATGGATATCCAGAAACGCATCTACGCCTTCCCCGACATGGGAAAGAAGGCAGAGCTTGTCTGCATCCCCACCACCAGCGGAACCGGCAGCGAGGTCACTCCGTTTGCCATCATCACCGATGAAAAAACCGGCATGAAGTGGGCCATCGCCGACTATGCCCTCACCCCGAGCATGGCCATCGTCGACAGTGAACTGGCCATGGGCCAGCCCAAGGGCCTGACGGCAAGCTGCGGTCTGGATGTCCTGACCCATGCCCTGGAGGCCCTTGCCTCCAGCATGTCCACCGACTACACCAACGGACTGAGCCTCGAGGCTGCACGCATGATCTTCAAGTACCTGCCGCAGGCCTATCGCAACGGCGATGACAAGAAGGCAAGGGAGAAGGTGCACAACGCCTCGACCATCGCAGGCATGGCATTTTCCAACGCCTTTCTGGGAGTCTGCCACTCCATGGCCCACAAGCTGGGGGCACAATTCCATGTACCACATGGCATGGCCAACGCCCTGCTCTTGTGCAACGTCATCCGCTACAACGCCACCGACAACCCGACCAAGCAGGCGGCCTTCCCGCAGTACGAGTACCCCTCGGCGGTGAGCAGGTACGCAAGGGCGGCAGATTACATCGCCATGGCTGTCAACGACCAGCAGAACACGCCGTATATCCAAACCAACCTAAGCGACACGCAGGCGATGAGGGTAGAGGCCCTGGTAGCAGGCATCGAGAAGCTGAAGAAGGAGCTGGACATCCCCTCCTCCATCAAGGAGTGGGGCGTCAAGGAAGAGGATTTCCTTGCAGTGGTCGACGAACTTGCCGTCAAGGCATTCGACGACCAATGCACAGGTACCAATCCCCGCTACCCCCTGATCAGCGAGATCAAGCAACTGTATCTGGACTCCTTCTACGGCAGGGCCTATACCGAAGCATAGGCAACGAGCAAGGGACTTCGAGAAATCGGGGTCCCTTGTGCTCTCCTATCGGTATCTATCGGCTATGATTCCATAATCATGAATTTTTGAATCTATGGGATTTCATAATTCCAAAATCTCGGGATTCTGGAATTAAGAAATTCTATAATTCCAAAATATCGGGATTTTGGAATTATGAAGCAAGCACATCGCGTTCCTACGCCTGGAAGATATTCAGAAAGACCATTCTAATGAAACACCACGTTGAATTCTTGATAATGCAACACTGATGGCATGTATGCCAAAACGACAACCATGAAGATTTTCCCTCAAGCCGCTGCTGTCTCATATCCATCCTTGACCGGCTGTACAAGCTTTGGAGCTTGTACTACTATGCTTGCATGTTTGAATGCAAACTCATCTGTACCGATATCGACGGTACCCTGCTGGACAGCCGGCATCAGATCACCGAGCGCACCAAGGAGACTTTGAGGAGAGCCCGACGCAAAGGCATCATCGTCGCCCTGGTCAGTGGACGCATCGCCTCAAGCCTTGCCATCCTGCAGCAAGAAATCGGCATCCAAGGGCCGTTGGGTTGTTTCAACGGCTCATTGGCCCTCGATGAGGACGGCAATGAACTGGAAGCACACCCGATTCGACTTGAGCAGGCCCTCGAAGTATTGGAAGCTGTCCGTCATACCGAGCTGGAGGCCTTTGTCTTCACCAATGAAAGCTGGTACACCAAAGCGAGAAGCCCTTGGTACGATATAGAAGTCGAGGCTTCCCGGACTGAAGGGCGAATTGTCCCTTTCAGCGAACTATCTTATGCATTTCATCCGGGGGAGAGGCCTTTCAAGGTACTGTGCATGCACCACGACCCTGCCTATGTAGCAAGAGTCCAGCCTGGGTTGCAGCAGGCCTTTGGTTCTTCACTGAACATCCTCAACTCGTCGCCGAAGTATATCGAGATTCTGGCAAGGGGAGTCGACAAGGGCCATGCCGTTCGGTCGTTGTGCAACGCGTACTCCATCGATGCAAGTACGGTCATGGCCGTCGGTGATTTCTACAACGACATCGGTATGTTCCGTGCAAGCGGCTACTCGGTGGCGATGGGCAATGCACCCCAGGCAGTGAAAGATCATGCCATCGCAGTGACAAGAAGCAATAATGAGGATGGGCTGGCGCTTGCCATAGAGGCAGTCCTATGAAATCGAGCCTGAGTATCTATCGCGGTCTCCCCCAGCCCATCTACGTACTCTTTTTCTCCACCGTCATCAATGCAGTGGGCATTTTCGTCTATCCATTTTTGGCGCTTTATCTCACCCGACGTCTTGGTTACACCGCCCTGCAGGCCGGCACGTACATGACCTTTGCATCCATACTGTACGTCCCCGGCTCCATGATCGGCAGCAAGCTCGCCGATACCATCGGACGGAAACCAGTATTGGTAATCTTCCAACTGATGATGGATCTCTGCTTCGTGCTGGCCGGCTTTTTTGAAGGAAAACCGATAATCCCCTACCTGGTCCTGCTGGCCCTCTTCTTTGACGGCATGGTCGACCCGGCACGGGAAGCGATGAAAACCGACCTCACCACCATGGAAAACCGCCAAGTCTCGTTCAGTCTGATTTATCTCGGCCACAACGTCGGCTTTGCCATCGGTCCGGTCATCGCCGGCTACCTTTTCTACACCTACCCAAGCTGGATATTCTTCGGCAATGCCATCGCAGGAGCCTTCGCCACTCTCTTGGTGATGATTAAAATCAAGGAGAGCAAGCCATCCAAGGAGACCATCGAGGAGAGCAAACGGTGGAAGACCACGGAGAAGGGCGAGGAAGGGGGCATACTCAAGGCTTTGTTCACCCGCCCCCGGCTGCTGTTCTTCGCACTCTCGGTCACCTTCTTCAGCTACGCCTACAGCCAAACCCTCTTCGCCCTCCCCCTGTTGACCACCAAGCTGTTCGGCCAGGATGGAGCGGCATTGTATGGGAGAATGATGGCCCTCAACGGAATTGTGGTGGTCCTGGGCAATCCAATCATCGTCTCCAAGCTCAGGCGTTTCCACCCTCTCGCAAATATTACAGCAAGCGGGCTCTTGTATGCCGTAGGCTTCTCTCTTTTCGCGTTTGCCGTCAGCCCGATTGCATTCCTTGCCCTGACGGTCATCTTTACCACCGGGGAGATCATCAACGCCACCAACGAGCACTTCTACGTTGCAAACAACACCCCGATCAGTCACAGGTCGCGTTTCTCTGCGATTCTCCCCATCATTATGGGAACTGGGCATGCGGTGGCCCCGATCATCGGAGGCTCGATCATCGAGGCGCACTCGATGAACCTGCTGTGGATTTCCACAGGACTCGGCGCCTTGATAGGTTCACTGGGAATTTTCATCCTCTACCTGACAGAAAAAAAAACCCGAAACTGAACGCTTCGGGGGTATTGCCTACAGCTTGGCCAGCAAGGCCTCAACAGCATCCCTGGGAAAAGCGTCATCTCCTTCATGCTTCTGTACAAGCTCTTTGAGCAACTGTCGTACTGCATTGCTTTGGGGTAGGATGTACCCTGCTTCACGATAGCAATCCTCTGCCAGAATCCTATTGCTCATGGCGACAGTCTTGCAGAGTTGACGGAAGACAGGGTCTTCACTCTCTCGGGCCAACTGATCGGCAAGGGCCATCTGGTCCGCCTTGCTCTTGGCGAGATCCAGCAGGGCTGTCTTCACAGGCTCCGTCTTAGGCTGGGGTTGAGGATAGGTGCCGGGAACCAGATAGAGGGCATGGCTGGGGCAGGCATCCACACACAGGCGGCATCCGTCAATACATTTGGAGAAGTCGATTTGGCCGTTCTCTGTATCGGTAGCACCGGTGGGGCAGATGAACAGACAGACACAATCCTTGGTACAGAGTGCTATATTTCTTGCAGCATGCATCAGACGGCCTCCTTCTGAACAGCGTGGATCTTAAAGCTCGGGACCTTGCAGATGGGGCAAATCTCGGGAGGTTGTTCACCAACATAGACAAAACCGCAGATTTCACACACCCAGACCTTGGTATTCTCCAGAAGGCCGGCTTGCTGTTTCTCATAGCGGACCAACAAGCTCTTCAGCAGCTTGGTGACCTTCTCACCCCAAACCAAAGCCCTGAGGGCTCCACGATCCTTTACAGCTGAAGCTTGTTCGTTCGCCTCGGCGTAGGCTCGACCCAAATCATCATTGATTAGCTGCAACAGCATTCGATATTCAGCCTTGGGCAAGGCCTCCCGCCTCTGATCGTAAAAGGACGCAAGCTCGCCGAACAAGGCAGCCTCTTCACTCCTCATCTGCTTGGAACAAGCTTTCTGCAGGTTGGAGCATAAGGCACCCAACTCTTGGGCCGAAAGTTCTCTCATGGCATCTTCCATTAGTGACCTCCTTCATTCAGTACTGCACCCAGTATAGCATTGGATGACGGGAATGTGGAAATTTCATACCCGAATTCACTGATTGCATGCTTTAAGCGATACTTGGCTAACTGATTGCTCAATCGAAATCTAATCATGGAGCATCTGTTGCATGGCCCTTTCCTTGAGTAAACATCCTTTACCAACAGCGACTAAATTGACAAATATCAGACATTCACATTTTTTTGGTTTCAGACTATGTGCATGGAACAGTTACCGATTGGACAAGCCATAAAGGCCCTAAGACTTGCACAAAACATGACCCAGGAAGAGCTCATAGAAAAAGCCGACCTCTCGCGAAGCCAGCTCTATTACATTGAATCGGGAAAAAGGACTCCAAGGCTGCCGACGATGCAGAGCATCTGTGCAGCCCTCTCGGTCTCACTACTCGATTTCATGCACTATCTGTATCAATATTCATCCACTTCCTGTACGCCGAGCATATCCTCGATGGAGGCCCCGGGGGCAACCATCGGATAGACCTTGTCATCCACAGGGATCTCACAGTCGATGACCACAGCCTCTCCCAGTTCCAAAGCGGCCTGGAGAATCGGCTTGGGGTCGTCCTCCCTCCGAATACGCATGCCCTTGACGCCGAAGGCCGAGGCAAGGGTCACCCAATCGATGTCGGTATCCAAGGTGGTTTCACTGTAGTGCTTGTCGAAGAACAGCGTCTGCCACTGTCTGACCATACCCAGAGTGTGGTTGTTCATCAAGAGGATGATCACCGGCAGACGGTAGCGAGCGATGGTCGCAAGCTCATTGCAATTCATTCTGAACGACCCATCCCCCGCTACATTGACCACCCGGCTTTCAGGATTACCCACCTGCGCCCCTATTGAAGCCCCTGTCCCATACCCCATCGTGCCGAGGCCTCCACTGGTAAGGAAGTGACCGGGTTGCACATGCTTGAGAAATTGGGCGGCCCACATCTGATGTTGACCGACTTCGGTGACCACGAAGAAGTTGGGAGGCAGAACCGATTGCAGTGCTTTCAGAATCTCCTTGCTGCGTGCACTCTCGCTGTCCACACGGATGGGATACCGCTTCTTGAATTCAGCTACCTGATCCATCCATTCCTTGTGGACCATCGGCTTTGCAATACGCTTGTTCAGCTCCTCCAGCACAACCTTCAAGTCACCGACCACATGACAGTAGGTCTTGATGTTCTTGTCGATTTCCGCCGGGTCGACATCGATGTGGATGATCTTTGCATTCTTCGCGAAGGCACTGGCCTTGCTGACCACCCGGTCGCTGAAGCGTGCCCCGATTACCACCAAGAGGTCGCAGGCGGAGACACACATATTCGAGACTTTCGTCCCGTGCATACCCACCAGACCCGTGAAGCGTGGGCTGTAGGAGTTCACCGCTCCACACCCCATCAACGAAGTACAGGCAGGGCTGTCTATGTTCTCCAAGAATTGTGTCAAATCATCACTGGCTTTCGCCCTGATGACTCCACCACCGACATAGCACATCGGCCTTTGTGCATGCTGGATCAAATCGAGGGCCGTTTCCATGCTCTTCTCACTGAGTCGTTCAGTTCTGGGAGCAAGTTTCCGGGGAACCTCGGGGACAAAGTCAGCGGTATGAACCGTAATATCCTTGGGGACATCGATCAAGACCGGACCAGGGCGACCCTCCTGGGCGATCTGGAAGGCTTTACGTATCGTCTTTGCCAGGTCTGCAACATCCTTGACGATGAAGTTGTGCTTGGTGATCGGCATGGTGATGCCGGTGATATCAACTTCCTGGAAGCTGTCCTTGCCCAACAGCTGGGTGGTCACGTTTCCGGTAATCGCCACCATAGGGACGCTGTCCATGTAGGCGGTTGCAATGCCGGTCACCAAATTGGTTGCTCCCGGCCCGCTGGTTGCAATGCACACACCGACCTTTCCGGTACTGCGGGCATACCCATCGGCTGCATGGCTGGCACCTTGCTCATGACTCGTCAAAATATGGCGTATACGCCTCTGGTTCTGGAAGAGGGCATCGTAGAGGGGAAGCACTGCTCCACCGGGAAAACCAAACACGGTATCCACTCCCTGTTCAACCAAACACTCGATGATGATCTGGGCTCCTGTCATCTGCATGGTAGGTACTCCTTATGTTCTGAAAATCGCTCCGGTTGACGCACTGCTGACCTGCTTGGCATACCGGGCCAAGTATCCGGTCTGGATTTCACTCTCCTTGCAGACCCAATGCTTTCTGCGCTCGGCGAGCACTTGTTCATCAACCAACACATCCAACGTTCCCTTGGGAATGTCTATCCTGATCCTGTCCCCTTCCTCAACCAATCCTATCGGACCGCCTTCAGCGGCTTCCGGGCTTACATGGCCTATGGAAGCTCCTCGGGTGGCTCCGCTGAACCGGCCATCGGTGAGCAGGGCTACATCCTTGTCCAAGCCCATGCCGGCGATTGCACTGGTCGGGCTGAGCATCTCACGCATGCCGGGTCCTCCCTTGGGACCTTCATAGCGGATGACGATGACATCGCCGGCCTTGATCCTCCCGCTGAAAATCGCCTCGATGCTCTCTTCCTCGCTGTTGAACACACGGGCGGGGCCCTCGTGCACCAGCATCTTCTCATCCACGGCGCTGCGCTTGACCACAGCCCCGTCGGGTGCCAGGTTTCCTCTCAGAACGGCAATGCCTCCCATGGGGGAGAACGGCTGCTCGATTGGACGAATCACCTCGTGGTCATACACGTGTGCCTGTTCATACAACTCACCGATGCTCTTGCCGCTGACGGTGGGAAGCGAAGGATCTAGCAGACCGGCCTTGCCAAGCTCATGCATTACGGCAAGCACACCTCCGGCTGCATAGAGATCCTCGATGTGATGTTCGCCTGCAGGGGCGAGATGGCAGAGATTCGGAACCTTGGCGCTAATGTCATTGGCCATGAAGATATCCAGGTCCACACCCGCCTCATGGGCGATGGCCGGAAGGTGAAGCATCGTGTTGGTGCTGCACCCGAGGGCCATATCTACCGCCAGGGCATTGGCAAACGCCTTCTCTGTCATAATATCAAGCGGACGAACATTGTTCTTCAGCAGTTCCATGACTTGATACCCCGCCTCCTTGGCCAACCGGTCACGGGCGCTGTATACAGCGGGGACCGTCCCATTGCCGGGAAGCCCCATTCCGATGGCCTCGGTCAGGCAGTTCATGCTGTTTGCGGTAAACATACCGCTGCAAGAACCACAGGTGGGGCATGCATTGTCCTCATAGGCGAGCAGCTGTTCATCACTGAGCAGGCCTGCTGCATGGGTGCCTACCTTCTCGAACATCACCGAAAGACTGGTGCCGCAGCTGCTATCGCCGGGAATTTTTCCGGCGAGCATAGGACCGCCGGAGATAAAGATCGAGGGAATGTTGATCCGGGCTGCAGCCATCAGCATACCGGGTACGATCTTGTCACAGTTGGGAACGAACACCAAAGCATCGAACGGATGGGCGGTTGCCATGATCTCGATGGAGTCGGCGATGACCTCGCGGCTTGCAAGCGAGTACTTCATGCCTGTATGCCCCATCGCTATGCCGTCACAGACACCGATGACAGGGAACGAGACGGGGTTCCCCCCTGCCTGACGCACCCCTGCCTTGACCGCCTCCACAATCCTGTTGAGATGAATGTGGCCGGGAATGATGTCATTCGCCCCGTTTACGATGCCGATGATCGGCATATGGATTTCCCTGTCGGTCCATCCCAAGGCCTTCATCAACGACCGGTGGGGGCTTCTTTGGGCTCCCTCGGTCATCTGTGCTGAACGCTGCTTTGTATTGTCCATCCTCTTCCTCCCCCGTTTACAGGGACTGGGCGATCAACGAACCCATATCGTTCGTACCAATTTTCTTCATACCCGGTGTATGGATGTCGGCGGTACGATAGCCGTTATCCAGCACCTTTGAGACAGCACTCTCGATGCAATCAGCCTCGGCTTGCAGGCCGAAACTGTACCGAAGCATCATCGCCACCGACAAAATGGTGGCAATGGGGTTGGCAAGGTCCTTTCCTGCGATATCGGGTGCACTGCCGTGAATCGGCTCATACATGCCATAGCTGTCCTCTCTCAAGGAGGCCGAGGGAAGCATACCGATCGAGCCGGTGATCTGGCTCGCCTCATCGCTGAGAATGTCACCGAACATGTTCTCGGTCACGATCACATCGAACTGCCTGGGATTGCGCACAAGCTGCATTGCAGCGTTGTCCACATAGAGGTGGCTCACCTCGACATCGGGATAGTCACCCTGGACCCGCTTCACAACCTCGCGCCACAGCTGGCTGGTATTGAGGATGTTTGCCTTGTCCACACTGCAAAGGCGCTTGGAACGCTTCTGTGCTATCTCGAAAGCCTTGCGCACGATGCGTTCGATTTCACCGACCGTATAGGCCATGGTGTCGAAGGCGGCGTCATCGGTTCGACCGCGTTCACCGAAGTAGATACCTCCGGTAAGTTCGCGCACCACCATCAAATCCAGTCCCTCGCCGATGATCTCAGCTTTCAGAGGGCATGCATCACTCAGTTGCTTGTACAGGATTGCAGGACGCAGGTTGCAGAACAACCCCAAGCCGCCGCGCAGCCCCAGCAGCGCCTTCTCCGGTCTGAGGTTGCTTGCAAGAGTGTCCCACTTCGGCCCGCCTACGGCACCAAGCAGTACGCTGTCACTGTTTCTGCACCCATCCAACGTCTCCTCGGGCAGAGGAATGCCCACTGCATCGAGTGCGGCTCCACCTGCAAGATAGGAGGACGTGGTGAAGGTATGGCCGAATTTGGCTCCTACGGCAAAGAGGACCTTCAAGGCCTCCCGGACGATATCCGGCCCGATTCCGTCACCGCTTACCACCGCTATATGCTTTTTCATGCCTGCTTCCCCCTGTTGGCGATGTAACCGGCCAGACCGCCGTTTGCAATGAGGTCCTGCATGAACGGAGGGAAAGGCTCACTATGGAACACCGAACCGGTGGTCACATTGGTGATCGTTCCTGTGGAGAAATCAACCGAAACCACATCGCCGGCCTTGATGGCGTCGCACGCTTCGGGACACTCCAGGATGGGAAGACCGATGTTGATCGCGTTGCGGTAGAAAATTCGGGCGAAGGTGCGGGCGATGACGCAGCTGATGCCGCTCTCCTTGATGGCGATCGGGGCGTGCTCGCGGCTGGAGCCGCACCCGAAGTTCCTGTCGGCCACCATGATGTCGCCCTTCTTCACCTGCTTGATGAAGTTCTGGTCGAGATCCTCCATGCAGTGCTGGGCAAGTTCCTTGTGATTCGAAGTATTGAGATATCTGGCGGGGATGATGACATCGGTGTCGACATTGTCCCCGTATCTGAAAACAGTTCCTTGTACCTGCATCTTATGCCTCCATAACCTTGTTCGGGTCGGCGATGTACCCGGCGATCGCGCTGGCGGCGGCCACCGCAGGGCTTGCCAGATAGACTTCACTCTTCACGTGTCCCATTCTTCCCACGAAGTTGCGGTTGGTGGTGCTCACCGCCCGCTCACCCGCTGCCAGGATGCCCATATGTCCACCAAGGCAGGGTCCGCAGGTGGGAGTGGAAACGGCACAGCCGCTGTCCACGAAAATGTCGAAGAGCCCTTCATGCATAGCCTGCTTCCAGATTTTCTGGGTGGCGGGGAAAATGAGGGCGCGCACATGCTTGGCAATCTTCTTTCCTTTCAGAATCTCGGCGGCCTGCCTGAGGTCGCTGATATGCCCGTTGGTGCATGAGCCGATGACCACCTGGTCGATCCTCACCTCGCCCACCTCGTCGATGGTTCTGGTGTTCGAAGGAAGGTGGGGAAAGCTGACCGTACTCTTGATGGTGGAAAGGTCGATGTCATAGACCGCCTCATAGGGGGCGTCGGCATCGGCTTCGTAGATCACCGGATCTTTGGGGCAGTGCTCCTTCAAGTAGGCAAGCGTTACCTCGTCCACCGGGAAAATCCCATTCTTTGCACCGGCTTCGATGGCCATGTTGGCAACAGTGAAGCGGTCGTCGATGGTCAAGTTGGCAACACCTTCGCCTGTAAACTCCATGCTCTGATACAGAGCCCCGTCCACACCAATCATGCCGATGATGTGCAGGATTAAATCCTTACCCGATACGTAAGGGGAGAACTTGCCGCTCAGATTGAACTTCAGGGCGGAGGGAACCTTGAACCAAGCCTGGCCGGTCGCCATGCCGCATGCCATATCCGTTGAACCTACACCGGTGGAGAAAGCTCCAAGGGCTCCATAGGTACAAGTGTGGCTGTCAGCTCCGATGACGAGGTCTCCGGCTCCAACCAAGCCTTTCTCAGGGAGCAGGGCATGCTCGATGCCCATCTGCCCGACGTCGAAGTAGTTGGTGATCTCATGGTCGTTGGCAAAAGTGCGCAGGCATTTGCACTGCTCGGCTGCCTTGATGTCCTTGTTCGGGGAGAAATGGTCTGGAACCAAAGCCACCTTATCCTTGTCGAATACGGTCTGCTTGCCGAACTTCGGGAACTCATTGATGGCCACCGGAGCCGTAATATCGTTGCCAAGCACCATGTCCAGGTTCGCCATGATCAACTGGCCTGCACGTACAGACTCCAGATTGGCATGGTGGGCCAGGATCTTCTGCGTCATTGTCATACCCATAGGGGAACTCTCCTTACTCTCATTCGCCCGACGGCTCAACGCCGTCTGCGATTAATTTGTATTCTATACTATCACTGAGGGCAAACCAGCTTGCCTCGATGATGTCCTTGCTCACCCCGATGGTGGACCAGCTCTCCTTTCCATCAGTCGATTCTATGAGAACCCTGACCTTGGAAGCCGTAGCCCCGGCTGAGTCGAGCACCCGCACCTTGTAGTCGGTCAGATGTACGCTCGTAAGGGTCGGATAGAACTGCTCCAGCACCTTGCGCAGGGCACGGTCGAGTGCGTTGACAGGGCCTTCGCCCTCGGCGGCGGTAATGGCGCTCTCACCTTTGACTTTTACCTTCACCACCGCTGCGTGGGTTGCACCGCTCTGAGGGTCGGCATAAGGGCTGCTGCCGATGGTCTGGTAGTGCACCAGTGTAAAATAGGGGCGATACATCTTCAAATGCCGCCTGATCACCAAGTCAAAAGAGCTCTCCGCCCCCTCGAACTGATACCCCTCGGCTTCAAGACGCTTCAGCTCATCCATCAGGCTGACGGTCACCGGATCGTCCTTGTCCAGGTTCGGGGCAATTCTTGCAATACGCTTGAGCATCAGGGCACGGCCCGCCACCTCGCTCATCAAGAGCCTGCGTTCATTGCCGACGACCATCGGGTCGATATGCTCGAAGGAGTGCGGATTCTTCTGCACCCCGTCGATATGCATGCCGCCCTTGTGAGCGAAGGCGCTCTTGCCGATGAACGGGGCATTGCCGGAAATTCGCACATTGGCTACCTCGGCAACCCGGCGGCAGATACCGGTAAGCCGCTCAAGGCTTTCACCGCAGAGACAGTCGCAACCAAGTTTGGTTCCCAGGATGCCGGCAATGGAGGCGAGGTTTGCATTGCCGCAGCGCTCGCCGAAACCCAGCAGTGTTCCCTGAACCTGCACCACGCCCGCCTCTACTGCGGCGATGGACGATGCAACAGCACAGCCTGCATCATCGTGGGTGTGGATGCCGAAATCGACATTCGGGAACAGGGCAATGGTTTCCTGGGTGATTCGCTTCACCTCGGAGGGGATCATGCCCCCCCGGGTCTCGCACAACACCAAGGTGGTGGCTCCTCCTGCAAGGGCCGCCCTCAGGGAAGCGAGGGCATACTCCTTGTTAGCGACATAGCCGTCAAAGTAATGCTCCGCATCGAAGAAAACCTCGGACCCGCTCTCGGTGATGAAGCGGATTGAATCCTCGATCATCGCAAGGTTCTCCTCGAGTGTGGTGCGGATGATGTCCGTCACATGGAAGTCCCAGCTCTTGCCGAAGATGGCGACACAGGAGGTGCCTGCATGAACCAGGCTCTTCAGGTTCGGATCGTCCTCGGCTTTGGTATTTCTTCGGCGGGTAGAACCGAAGGCAACCAGTTTGGCGTGCTGCAAAGCCAGATCCTTGGAGCGGAAGAAAAATTCCAGATCCTTTGGATTCGAGCCGGGATTCCCAGCCTCGATGAAACTGACCCCCAGCGTATCCAGGGCCTGGACGATCTTGAGCTTATCCTCGACGGAGAAGCTGATGCCCTCGGCCTGGCTGCCATCGCGCAGGGTGGAGTCAAACAGTGCTATCTTACGCATCGCCTCTCTCCTTTTTCTTGTCGGAGTGAGTGCTGAGCATGTCGTTGTCGAAATTCGGAGGAGTGGTCGGCTTGAGGCTCCCCGTCTGTCCAGCAACAGTCTCATCCAGCATGCGGTTCACCGCTGCAAGGCAGGACAGAATGGATGCTTCAATGACGTCGGTGCTCACCCCCCTTCCCCGATAGATGCCATGGCCGTCGCTGATTTTCACAAAGACCTCGCCCAATGCATCGCGATGTTCGGTTACAGCCTGCAGGCTGTAATCCTCAAGGCTGAAAGGATGGCGGATGATTTTCTCCACCGCCCTCAGTGATGCATACACCGGTCCGGTGCCGCATGCCACTTCCTGGAATTTCTTCTCACCCTTTCGAAGCGTGACACAGGCGGTGCTGGTCATCATATTGCCGCTGTTGACCACAAAACTCTCCAGCTCCCAGATGACCGGTGAGCTCTGGCTTGCATTCTCCACCAAGGCGATGAGGTCGCGGTCGGTGATGGTCTTCTTGCGGTCGGCGAGGTTCTTGAATTCGGCAAAGAGATTTTTCGCCTCTTCCTTGCCGAGGGTATAGCCCAGATCGGCAAGACGCTTCTCAAAAGCGTGCTGGCCGCTGTGCTTGCCGAGCACCAGGCTGGTGTTCATCACTCCCACGCTTTCAGGAGTCATGATCTCATAGGTGAGGCTGTTGGCCATCATGCCGTGCTGGTGGATGCCGCTCTCATGGGCGAAGGCATTCGCACCGACGATGGCTTTCGAGGGATTCGGTTTGACACCGGTGATCTGGGTCAACAGGCGCGATGAGCGGATGATCTCTTCTGTCTTCACATTGTAAGAGAAGGGATACTCGTCGCTTCGTGTGCGGATGCCCATGATCAACTCTTCGAGCGCGGCATTGCCGGCCCGTTCGCCGATTCCGCATACGGTGCACTCGGCCTGCCTTGCTCCGGCTTTCAGCCCGGCGAGACTGTTGGCGACCGCCAGACCAAGATCGTTGTGGCAGTGCACGGCGATGATCGCCTTGTCGATGTTCGGCACCCTGTTCATCACCGTCCCTACCATTCTGGTCATGTCATCGGGGGTGGCATAGCCGACCGTATCGGGCAGGTTGACCACCTTCGCTCCGGCCTTGATCACCTCCTCCACCACCTTGCACAGATAGTCGAGGTCGGTGCGGGTGGCGTCCTCAAGGGAGAACTCCACGTCGTCATTAAGGTTGCGTGCATACGATACCATGGCCTTGGCTTTTGCAAGGGCGTCCTCTCGGCTCATCTTCAGCTTATACTGCAGATGCAGGTCGCTGGTGGCCAAAAAGGTATGGATCCTGGGCCGTTTGGCGAGCTTGACAGCTTCCCAGGCGGCATCGATATCCTTCTCCAAAGCGCGGGAAAGAGAGGCGACCACGGTGTGTTTCAGCTCCCTGCTGATCGCCTGTACGCTGGCAAAGTCGCCGGGGGACGCTATGGCAAATCCTGCTTCCAGGATATCCACACCTAGAGCCTCAAGCTGGAGTGCCATGCGAATTTTCTCATCAAGGTTCATGCTGTAGCCAGGAGCCTGTTCGCCGTCTCTGAGTGTGGTATCGAAGATGTAGATTCTGTCTTTTTCCATAGTGTCCTTCCCGGTTTTCGTAGTTTTAATTGGTTATTTCTTCAACCAGCTCATCAAAGAGCGGAGCTTCTGTCCGGTCTTCTCCAACAGGCTTTCGCTCTCAATGCGCTTCTTTGCATTGAAGTAAGGTCTGTTGACCTGGTTCTCCAAGAGCCAGTTACGGGCAAATGTACCTTCCTGGATATCGGTGAGTACTCCCTTCATCGCCTTCTTTGTGTCGTCGGTGATGATCTTGCTGCCGGTGATGTAATCGCCGTACTCAGCGGTATCGCTGATGGAGTAACGCATGTAGGACAGACCGCCCTGGTTGATGAGGTCGACGATCAGCTTCATCTCGTGACAGCACTCGAAGTAGGCCATCTCGGGTTGGTAGCCTGCCTCGACAAGGGTGTCGAATCCAGCCTTGATCAGGGCGGTGACACCACCGCAGAGCACAGCCTGTTCGCCAAAGAGGTCGGTCTCGGTCTCTTCCTTGAAAGAGGTTTCAAAAATGCCTGCACGTCCGGCACCGAGGCCCTTTGCATAGGCGAGGGCGATGTCGCGTGAGTCGCCGCTGGGATCCTGATGGATGGCGATCAGGGAGGGAACCCCCTTGCCTTCCTGGAACTGGGTGCGGACCGTATGACCCGGGCCCTTGGGAGCGATCATGATTACGTTCACATCGGCAGGGGGCTTGATCTGCCCGAAATGGATGTTGAAGCCGTGGGCGAAGGCAAGATACTTGCCTGCACTCAGATTGGCTTCCACGCTGTCGCGGTAGATCTTTGCCTGCTTCTCATCGGGGAGCAGCAGCATGATGACCTGTGCCATGGCACTGGCCTCCTCGACGGTCGCGACCTGAAGTCCGGCTTCCTCTGCAATCGCCCAACTCTTGGAACCCTTGTACAAACCGACGACCACATCAACCCCGCTCTCATGCAGGTTCAATGCGTGTGCATGCCCTTGGCTGCCGTATCCGATGATGGCAACCTTCTTTCCATCAAGCTTTTGGAGATCTGCCTGTGAATCATAATACATTGTGCTCATTGCTTCCTTTCCTTCGGCCCACCGGCCTTGTTATGGTAAGCGCCCTTGGGGCGTTGCGTTTATACATCATCCTCGCTGTAGCTGATCGAGCTGAGAGCCCGAGAGCCGCGTTCGAGGGCCGTGATACCAGTCCTGGCCATCTCAACAATACCGTACGGCATCATAAGATCGAGGAAGGATTGAATCTTGTCCAAGCTGCCGGTCATCTCAAGGGACACCGTGGAAGCGGTGACATCGATGATCTTTGCCTTGAAGATCTGGGCAAGCTCCACCACCTGCGAGCGGCTTTCACTTTTGGTGGAGACCTTGACCATGACCAGCTCGCGCTGCAGGCTCCGCGTCTGGGTCATCTCATACACGCGCTTGACGTCGATGAGCTTGCCCACCTGCTTCTTGATCTGCTCGACAACAGGACGGTCGCCGCTGACTACGATGGTGATGCGGCTGACCGCCTCGTTCTCCGTTTCTCCGACCGACAAGCTGTCGATGTTGTAGCCTCTTCGGGAGAACAGGGAGACGACACGCATCAAGACACCGGGGTGGTTGTTGACCAGGATGGCCAGTGTGTAGCGGTTTTCTGTACTATTCATGTGATGTTTGTCTCCTTCGTATGGTGTTTGGGTATAAGCGATTGCTCCCCAGGCTTCAATTGGGGGCTCTTCGTCCACGGTCCATGCAGGTATCTCACTCTGCAGCCGTGGTCAGAGAATAATTAGGCTTACTACGATAATGAGGAGGGTAATGAGGGAGATGAGGGGGAGGAGGATGGTGCGTCCAAGAAGCAAGGAAAGAGCGGCATGCGAAGAATCAGGTGTGCCGAAACAGAACTGAGAGCAGTCCTGCATCTTCCATTTCCTTTCAATTGTCCGGTGCATTGCCTGCACCTGCTTGGTGAACGCGTTCACGATACTCTCCTCAATGAACGGCGATGGGCCGTTTCTTGTTTGTAGCTCTCTTTTAGGATTTCTGTCAACCCTTTATACAAAAAACAGTATGTTTATGCAGTAAAAATTCCTATAAGTAGAAGTTATTGCTCTCCCACCCTATTGCAGATACACTGCAGGCATGGACAGCAAACCCAACTTCTGGAGAAAGCGAACGCTCTTCGGAAGACTACTCATCTACTTTCTGATCGTCCTCATCGTACCGCTCGGCCTCTTTTCCGCCTATTATGCACTAATCGGTGGAAGAAACCAAGAGAGGTACCTCACCGAGCAGACTATGAATCTGGTCGCCGTAGACGCTGACAAAGTATCCTCTGTTTTAGAGGACTACCGGCATAAGGCCTACCAGCTCTCAACCAATCCTCTCATCGTTCACATTATGGAAGAGGACAGGCTGGAGGCAAACTCAACCATCAGCCGCGACCTCTACCAGCTGTTGTTCAGCGTGATGCGCGGGGACACCTATCTTGCAAGTGCAAACATCGTCAGCAATACCGGAAGGGTGCGAATCAGCACCCACACCTTCCCCGATGTCTATGACCTGCGCTATCACGGCAACGACTGGGACATGAACTCGATCATCAGCCAGAATGCAAACATCTCCCCGACGGCCAGCATCATCAGCATCCGGGGCCATCGGATGGCCGACAATGGAAGACAGGTGGTTGCTTCTATCCTCAGACGCATTTATGACAGCGAGGGTACGAACCTGGGATACCTGGTCATCGACATCTATGCCGAAGCCCTCAGCAACCTGGTAAATACCGAACGATTGCTCGGCGATGTACTGCTGATCGACAATCGTGACTTCTATGCAACCAGCCTGGTGCACACCGAACGCTTCGGAACCTTTGACAAATTTCCTTCGCTTTCACAGCTCAAAGGCGACTATTCACGCAGGACGATGCATACAGGAACCTCGATAGTTTCCATCACGCCGATACACGGTACGACGTTGCATCTGGCGGGAAGCGTCAGTGCAGCACCCTTCCAGGAGAGCCTGGACCGACTGCTTTATGCATTCGGCCTTACCATGGCGGTAGGAACCCTTCTGGCAATGGGCTTGTCCTTCCTGTTCTCCCGTTCCATCGCCAGGCCGATTCGCAACCTTGCCTATCGCATGGGAGAGGTTGAACAGGGCAATCTGCAGACCAAGGCGGTAAAGAGCCGAATCTGGGAGTTCGCCCAGCTCGAACACTCATTCAACATCATGGTACAACAAATTGCAGGGCTGCTCGAGCTCACCCGTGAGGAGCAGGAGAAACTCAGCGAGGCCGAACGCAAGGCCCTTGAGAGCCAGATGAACCCGCACTTCCTCTTCAATACACTGAACACCATCAAGGCTCTTGCACGAATGCATGGAGAAGAGGACATCTATACCATTACGGTGAAGCTCGGGAAACTGCTGCGATCGACAATCGACAACCATGAAAGCGAGTGCACCCTCGAACAGAGCATGGCCCTGATCGACTCCTATCTGACCATCCAACGGCTGCGCTTCGGCTCCAAGCTGAAAGTGCAGACCTACCTCGATCCCGGCTGCGCTTCCGTCAAGACACCCAAGCTGATCATCCAGCCGCTGGTGGAGAATGCCATCATCCACGGCCTTGAACCGAAAGTCGGAGAGTGGAAGCTATCGGTCAGGGTCGTAAAGCTCTCAGGCCGGATTTTCATCACCATTGAGGACAACGGGATAGGATTTCCACCAGGAACGCTGCCGGACAACCTCGATGAACTTGCCAACTCGACACACGTTGGTGTATACAATGTATATAGAAGATTGTTCCTTACCTATGGTAAGCAGATGACTTTTTCCTTGACCAGCAAGGTCGGGGAAGGTACGACGGTGAACATATCATTCCCGGCCGAAACAAAAGAGAGGAAATAGGCTATGAGCTATAGTGTGGTATTTGTAGAAGACGAACAAATCGTCCGTGAGGAAATAGTCTCTTCGATCCGCTGGGAACTGTTGGGATTGAAATTGGCAGGAACCGCCGCCGACGGCCTGGAGGGGGAGCAACTGATCAAACGGGTCGAGCCGGACATCGTCATAACCGACATCCGCCTTCCCGCCCAGGACGGGCTTACCATGCTCAGCCACTGTCCGGTCAACCATGCCATCATCCTGACCGGCCATACCGATTTCAACTACATGAAACAAGCCATCCGACTGGGTGTGTTCGACTACCTGCTCAAGCCCATCGACGACGAGGAGCTGGAAGAAACGCTGGCCAACCTGGTCAAGAAAATCCAGGAAGAGGACAAGGATTTCGAGCAATTGAAAAAAGGAACGAGTACCGCCGCCGAGTTGATCGCCCTTCCGCGCAACGTGAACAACCATGTCATCGATGCCACAATCGCCTTCATCGCCGACAACTATGCAAACCCGGTCGGCCTGCAGGAGGCTGCCTCCTACCTTGAACTCTCCGAGAGTCATCTTTCGCGGCTGTTCAAGGAAGTGACAGGACTTAACTTCCTCCAATACCTGAACGCGTGGCGGGTGAATAAATCGGTGGAGCTCATGAAGGATCCGAAGAAGAACATCGGTGAGATCGCAACCAGTTGCGGCTTCCCCACCCCCGGCTACTTCGCCAAGATCTTCAAGCGTTTCACCACCAAGACCCCTACGCAGTTCCGCGACGAACTGGGCAGTCTATAACACGAAGGAGAAGGCCGAAGAGAGCCTCTCGGAGGCCTCTCTTCCCCCTTTGTCTGCGTAGAGCAGGCTTGCCAGGCCGAAGCTTCGCGCCCGCTCGATGTTCGGTTCATGATCATCAATAAAGTAAGATTGCTCGATGGGACACCCCTCACTCTGAAGAATCTGCATGAAGAAATGCCTCGAGGGTTTTGTGGTGCGCATCAGATGTGATGCATATACCTCGTCGAACAAGGAGAGGGCTCCCATCGCATCGAGTATCCTCCAATGAGGGTCGATGGTGTTGGAGGCACATACCACCCGTTTGCCTGCCGCTCTCAACTTGGCAATCAAGCTGACGATCTCATCATTGAAAACCGGCTCGAAGGCATCGTAGAAAGGATCACCTTCCACCTCCGTCCCAAACACCTCTTTCACATGGGCCCAATACTGTGCGCTGGAAAAAGTGCCATCCATGAGGGGGAACTCATAGTGCAGGTAGTCGGTGAAAAACTCCTCTCGATCGAGATTCCAGCGCTTGGCAATCTTGTCGAGCATCGTAATGTTCTTCACCACGACATTTCCCATATCAAAGAGGAACAGCGAACAGGGATCGGGGATGGGCGAATCCACCCAGGACAGATGAGGCAACAGAGAATCGAGCCCGAACCGCCCGTGGGCAAGCATCGAGCCCATGCCCAATCGTTGAGCTTCCTCGACGCTGTCCGCCCTGTCGGTGACAAGCAGACAGCGGTTCATCGGACAATCCAAACGCTGCAAGGGAAATGCATCCAGCCGATCGGTGAACTGTTGCAGCACCTCTTGGGCGGGATGACCTGAAGAAAGATCGGTGCAGAGCCTGTCGTACATACTCAACCCTTTCTCGATTCGTAGATGGCCGACCCGCCGATGAAATACTTGGTCAGCGACATAAAGAGGATGAACATGGGAATCGAGGCAAGCAGGGCTGCGGCCATCATCGCCCCTTCATCGGTGCTGCGCTCAAGAGCGAACGAGGAGATGTACTGGGGGATGGTCTTCATCTTGTCACTCTGGCTGACCAAGAGCGGCCACAAGAGGTTGTCCCACTGGCTGCGGAAGGAGAGAATCAACAAGGTAGCGATAACGGGCTTGCAGTTGGGAAGCACGATGCGCCAATAGATTCCGAACTCACCCATGCCGTCCACCCGCGCTGCATCCAGGAATTCGGTGGGGAACGTCGTCAAAAATTGCTTCATCTGGAACACCCCGAAGGCACTTACCAGGAAGGGAAGAATAAGACCGATATAGGAGTTCTGGATGCGCAGTGCCATGACAACCATGTACAGGGGAATCATGATGGCTTCGAAGGGAATCATCATGGTCGCCATGATCATCATGAACACGGTGTTCCGGCCGCGGAAGCGGAACTTTGCAAGTCCGTATCCGGTGAGACTGGCGATCAGGACGGTGGTGATGGCAACCGAGGTACTGACTATCAGCGAGTTGGAGATATTGCGCACAAAAATGTAGGTCTTGTCGTTGCCTTGGATGGCCTTTGCAAAGTTCTCCCAAGCGATGCCCTCGGGAATCCAGGTGTAAGGCATCTTGAGAATCTGGCGGCTGGTCATCATCGATGCACTGACCATGAAAATGATGGGCATCAAGGTGAATGTCAACATAACCAACAGGACCAGGTAAATGCCGATTTTCGGCAGGGTGAATCGTTTTTCTATCTGCATCCTGTCCTCCTAATATTCCACATTCTCGCTCTTGGTGGTCTTGAACTGCAGCAAGGTCAGCAACAGCATCATGATGAACAACACGACGCTCATGGCACTTGCCCTGCCAAGGTATTGTTGTTGAATACCGGTGACATAGATGTTGAACGTAATTACGTTGATCGGGGCTCGGGGTGCTCCATTGGAGTAGAGCATGTATTGGGTGCTGAAGGTCTTCAAACACTGCAGCATAGCCATGACCGAAACCAGGACCACCGTCGGCTTGAGCAATGGCAACGTGATGCGCCAGAACACCTGGTTCTTGGTCGCCCCATCGATGGTTGATGCTTCGTAGATGGTGGGAGGAATCGAGGCAAGGCCGGTAATGAAGAGAATCACAAAGTAGCCGATGTACTTCCAGAAGTAGATGACCATGGTGGAAACCTGCTCCATAACCGGATCGACGAGCCAACGCCGGTCGACACCGGGAGTGTTCATCAGGGCGTTGAGCCACTGGTTCCCCAACCCGCGCGGGTCGAAAATGATCATCCAGATGGTTGCTGCAACAACGCTGGAAAGGATGGCCGGAGTGTAGTAGGAAATCTGCAGGAATTTCTTGGTCTTGTTGCTGGAAAGGTTGCTGATGAATACAGCCAAGATCAGGCTGACGATCAACAATGGAATGAAGGTTCCCAGCGTAAAGACCAATGTGGATTTGAGACTGTTCAGGAAAGAGAGGTCGCTTGCGGCCCTGCTTGGATCGAAGAGCCTGATGTAGTTGCCCAACCCAAGGAACTTCGGGGGTAGCTTGCTCAATGCACGCTTGTCAAAAAAACTGGTATAGATGGCATTGATGATTGGATAGAAACTGAACAAGGAGAAGAAAAGCATGGCTGGTAGAACAAAGATAAATCCCCATCGAGCCTGTTTTCTCTCGATACCCCGATATTTTCTCGTACCCATAGTGTTCTCCTGGGATGCGTAAGGATTGAAAGAGAGCGGTCCTGTCACACAGGCACAGGACCGCTGAATCAAGAATAATTACTGCTCGTCGATGATTTCCTGCACCGAAGCCCTCAGGGTGGCGAGTGCCTTCTCAGGACTCACGCCGCTGAGCATGACCGATTCGACTGCGTTGCGAATCTGGGTCTGGATCTGAGCAGAGTTCTCTCCGTAGTAGATCATGTGCGAGCGGGCCATATCGTCGATGAATACCTGGCTGTAGGGCATGTTCTTCAGCGTATCGGAGGCAAAGAGGGCCTTGGTCGGCTGAATGATGTTTCCACCGCGGGTCAGGTACTCCTCACCGTGGCTGAGCAGGTAGCCGGAAAGCTTCCAAGCTGCCTTCTGCACTGCAGGATCGCTGTCGGCATTGACCATGAAGAAGTGGCCGTAGTAGCAGGCTGCAACATCACGAACGGCATCCTTGAAGGTGGGATACGGGATTACCATCCACTCGCCGCTGTTGAAGAATGCAGGATTGTCCTTCTCGATTCTGCCCTGCTGGTAGAGACCGGTATGGGCCATGGCGATGTCGTTGTTGTCCTGGTTGAACAGGTTGCGTGCATTCTTGTAGGTCGGTGAGCCGAGATTGCGGCCCGACGGTCCCCACTGCTGCATGTAGGTAAGAGCCTTCAGCCAAGCTTCATCCCCAATGATGGCTTTCTTGCCGTCGGCACTGAGAAGGTCGCCGCCAAGCTGTTCAACCATCGGGACAAAGAACGTCAAATAGTACGGATAGCGGAAGTCAAAACCACGGCGGATGAGGATGTCGCCGTCACGGATGACCAGCTTTTCGGAGATGTCGGCCATCTCTTCCCAAGTCTTGGGGTAATCCTTCTCAGGATCAAGGCCGGCGGAGCGGAATACCTTCTTGTTCAAATAGATGGACCAGTTGGTCAGTTCCAGGGGAAGGCCGTAGACTTCACCACCAACGGTGACGGTATCCAGAACGCCGTCCATGTACTTGTCCAAGAGGTCCTGCTTGTTGGCATAGCCGGCTGCCTGATAATCGACCGGTGCCACACGACCGTTGGTGATGTAGGCATACTGGTTCTCAATCGGCAGGTTGAACATGTCAGGACCCTGATTGGCAGCGAAAGCGGTCTGCACCAGCTCAATCTGCTTGACCGAGGCCTGGGTGGAGCGCACGACGGTGATGTTCGGGTTGTCCGCCATGAATTTGGCGATGAGCTCGGTTTCGAGCTGGGTTCTGGCCGGATCCTCATGGGTCCAGTACTGGATGGTTACGGGCTTGGTTTCGTCGACGGCTGTTGCCTTCGACCCCTGTGCAAACAGGGAAAGAGGAAGCAGCAATGCGATGAGTAAAACAACGATGAACGTCTTTTTCATGTGAGACCTCCTAAAGTCTATCTACCTTCAGTCTAAAAGGCTTTAGGGAATTCACAAGAAAAAGGTTTTGTGTTTATGCATGCGATTTTGTGTAGTTGGACAAGAATGATGGAAAGATAGCAGAAACGAAGCACCTGTATACAAGAATCAGGATGACTCGCCACGATATGAGCGCAAAAACGAAGCAAGTTTTTCCATGGTTTCGCTGGAGATGTCATGCTCGATCAGGCACGCATCCTGCTCGGCGATGACAGCATCGACACCCAGCACATCCTTGAGAAAGCTGGTAAGGGTCTTGTGCCTGAAATATACCTGCGAGGCCTTGAGCCTGCCTTTCTCGGTCAAGTGGATATCCCCGTATGTCTCCTGGTTCACATACCCTTCGGAGGCGAGCACCTTCATGGCGCGATTGACACTCGGCTTGGACACACCCAGGCGCAGGGCAACATCGGTTGTCCGTACCTTTTCATGTTCCTGGCTGAGAGCCAATACGGCCTCTAGATAATCTTCACCTGACTTGTGCATGTGGTGATGGTATCATGCCTCAAGCGATTTGTCATCGGAAGAGATAAAAAACCTTGACACAAATGTTTGTATTAACTAACTTATAGGTGAGGGAAAAGAAAGATGCAGATGACAATGGACGAACTGACCGTAGGTCAAAAGGGAGCTGTCAAAGCAATCAATGCACCAAAACAGCTCAAACGAAGACTTATGGATATGGGCTTCACCAAAGGGGTTGGCGTTGAGGTAGTCAAGATGGCACCCATGGGCGATCCGATGGAAGTTTCTTTGCGTGGATACCATTTGTGCCTCAGAAAAGCTGAAGCTCGTGCCATTGAATTAAGATAGCATATGCAAACAATTGCTCTCATCGGGAACCCCAATTGTGGGAAGACTACGCTCTTCAACACCCTTACAGGCACCACTGCGTATGTCGGCAACTGGCCTGGTGTCACCGTGGAAAAGAAAGAAGGGGTGGTCAACGGACACCGAATCCTCGACCTGCCGGGCATATACTCCCTTTCCCCCTACTCCCCCGAGGAGAAACTCTCCAGACGGTATATACTCGATGAACAGCCCGACCTGATCATCGATGTCATCGATGCAACCAATCTGGAACGCAGTCTCTACCTGACCACCCAGCTGGCCGAGCTTGGAAGACCGTTGCTGCTTGCCCTGAATATGGAGGACCTGCTTGAAAAGGAGGGTATCCGCATCGACGGGAAGCGGCTTTCGCAGATGACAGGCTGTCCTGTTGTACAAATATCGGCAAGCAAAGGAACCGGCATATCCAGCCTGTTGGAAGAGATCGAGCGATCGCTGCGAGAAAAAAAGCTTCCCATGCAGCCGCTCTTTTCCAACTTTATTGAACGGTACATCACGACCATCATCACCGACGACTATCTGCATCTCATACCCAAAGGGAGGCAGATGCGATGGGCGGCGATCAAGCTGCTGGAAGCGGATGAGCTCTTTCTCTCCTCCATGCCCGCTCCGCCCCAGGCCTTCCAAACCTATATAGAGCAGGCACGCAAAGACTTGACCGAACACTACGACGACGATGTACAGGCAATCATCATCGACCAACGATACAAAGTAGCCGAACATATCGCAAAGGATTGCCAGATCAAGACGAAAAAGGAGAAACAGTTCAACTTCGACAACCTTGCCACCAGCAAGTTTGGAGCCATCCCCCTGTTCATAGCCATCATGGCAGCAGTTTTCTACCTCTCCATCGGATTGGTAGGGGGCTATACCACCGGCTGGCTCGAGTCGTTCTTTGCCTTCGCTTCAGTCCATATCCAAACCTTTGCAGATGCAATGCAGGTACACCCCCTGCTGTCCGGCATTCTGGTGGACGGCATCATTGCAGGAGTGGGTGCGGTATTGACCTTTGTTCCCCAGCTCTTCGTGCTCTTTTTATTGCTCTCCCTCCTTGAAGACTGCGGTTACATGGCACGCATCGCCTTCATCATGGACCGGTTGATGCGCAGCATGGGCCTGTCGGGCAAGTCGATCATCCCCTTGGTGATCGGCACCGGCTGCTCGGTCCCCGCCATCATGAGCAGCAGAACCATCGAGCACCAGAAACAGCGGGAGTTGACGGTCATCGTCACTCCCTTCATACCCTGCGGAGCGAAAATGCCCGTATTCGCCCTCATGCTTACCTACTTTTTCCCCGGCAAATGGTTCATCGCCCCCCTTATCTACCTGCTGGGAATCGCAGCGGTGGTCATCACCGGCCTTCTGGCGCGCGCCTTGGACAAGCACAAGGAGACCAACGCCTTCATCCTGGAGCTGCCCCGCTACCAGATTCCGGCAGCCAAGAACATCTGGTTGCAAACAAAGGACCGCACCTTGGGCTTCATTGAAAAGGCGGGAACCATCATTTTGCTCTCCTCGGTCATCATCTATCTGCTCTCATCCTACTCCTTCACCTTGCAGGCAGTGGATGCAGAGCAGAGCATGCTCGCCATCATGGGCAGGCTCATCTCCCCGCTGTTCGCTCCGCTGGGATTCGGCTTCTGGCAGGCAAGCGTCGCACTTCTGACCGGAATAGCAGCCAAGGAATCTATCGTCAGCACTCTGAGCGTCACCATCGGGACATCCTCACTCTCGGCCTTCTTCACAGCCGACACCGCCCTTGCCTATATGACGTTCATCCTCCTCTCATCGCCTTGCATTGCAGCCATCAGCGCCATGTTCAAGGAGCTTGGCAGTAAACGCAAGCTTCTCTTCGCGGTCCTCTGGCAAACCGGATTCGCCTATGTTGCAGCGTTGCTCATCCGCTCTGCAACCCTTCTATTTCTGTGAGGTCAGCATGCTTACAGCCATCATTTCGAATACCATCGTCGCCCTCGTCATCCTCGCTCTCATCACCTTTGCCATTAAAACCCTGCGAAAGCACAGCAAGGAAGAGGGTTGCGCCTCCTGCGGCACGAAAAAGAACAGTGCCTGCAAGGGGTGTAAATTTGCGGATTCCTGTCACTGACATATACAACTATTGAATATTTATACAGAAAGTCTGGAATTTTCCTCATTTTACGGGTACACTCACCCAAAAGAGAGCACATGTAGTTCGTAATTGAGGAGAAATAGCAATGAGACGATGCACTGTTGTACTGTTGGCCCTGCTTTTGGCAGGCGCAAGTCTGTTCGCCGCCGGCACCAAGGAACAAGCTCCTGGTGGAGACAACTCCCTTGACAAGGTACTGAGCAAGGGTCAGTTCGTCATGGGGCTTGACGACAACTTCCCCCCGATGGGCTTCCGCAATGAAAAAGGTGAAATAGTCGGTTTCGACGTCGACCTTGCCAAGGAAGTAACCAAGCGCATGGGCGTCACCCTCAAGCTCCAGCCGATCGACTGGAATGCCAAGGAACAAGAGCTGAACACCGGCAACATCGATTGCATCTGGAACGGCTTCACCATCACCGAAGAGCGTAAGCAGGCCATGACCTTCACCCCTCCGTACATCCACAATGCACAGGTTGTCGTAGTTCGCGATGACAGCCCCTATACCACCCTCGCATCGCTGAGTGGAAAGAGCGTGGGCTATCAGGCGGGATCCTCGGCCTCCAGCGCCATTGATGCTTCCCCCGAGTTCAAGAAGTCCATCAAGACGTTCGTTGAATTCAAGGAAAACCTGACCGGCCTCATGGACCTTGAGATCGGCGGCATCGATGCCTTGGTTGTGGACGTCACTGTTGCAAACGACAACATCCAGCGCAGCGGAAAGGCCTTCAGGATCCTCAGCGAAGAACTCGCTCCCGAAGACTACGGCATTGGATTCCGCAAGGGCGATCAGAAGCTTGCTGATGCTGTTTGGGATCAGCTGCTCGCCATGAAAGCCGACGGTACATTGACCAAGATTTCCACCGCATGGTTTGGCTCTGACATCACCGTTGTCGGAAAATAAGGAAAACAGTATGATGACGGGGAGCATTGCTCCCCGTTTCTTTTTTCCTAAGGGAACTATCCAATTTATAGGAGACTTGCATGGGAAACCTCTTGCTGCAGATGTTGGCGGCAACCGTCGTCAGCTTGAAAATATTCGTCCTTACGTTGCTTTTCTCACTTCCATTGGGGTTGCTGGTTGCAAAAGGCAGGATGTCCAAGAATCCGGTAATCTCAAATATGGTCAATGTCTATATCATGATCATGCGAGGAACCCCCTTGATTCTGCAGCTGTTGTTCGTCTATTTTGCGCCTTACTATATCTTTGGAGCCTCCTATGACCGTTTCACCGCTGTCATCGTAGGTTTTGTCATCAACTATGCTGCATATTTCGCAGAAATCTACCGGGGGGGCATCCAGTCCATTCCGGTCGGCCAGTATGAGGCGTCATTGGTACTGGGGTTCTCCAAGGCCCATACATTTACCCATATTGTCGCACCTCAGGTGGTGAAGCGAATCATTCCCGCCATGGGAAACGAGGTGATCACCCTGGTCAAGGATACAGCCTTGGCGCAGACCATCGGGGTTGCAGAGCTGTTCAGGGTCGCCCAGAACGCGTCGGCAAGGCAGTTCTCCACCATGCCCATCTTTATTGCAGGGGTGTTTTACTTCATCATGAATGCACTCGTCTCCCGCTCCTTCGATTTGCTTGAGAAGAAGCTCAACTACTACCACTAGGAGATCAGGATGGAAATCATATCGGTCGCAAACCTGAAGAAAGAGTTCGACGGTCTGGGAGTACTCAAGGGCATCTCATTCACCCTCAACAAGGGAGAAGTCCTTTCCATCATCGGCCCCTCGGGCAGCGGGAAAAGCACGTTGCTGCGCTGCCTCACCCAGCTTGAACCCATTGATGGGGGCACCATCGAAGTGTGCTCCAAGACCATGGTAAGTACAACTGAAGCAGGAAAAGTCACCTACGCCGATAAACAGACGCTCAAGGCTGTGCGCCTCAACCTGGGCCTGGTCTTTCAGAACTTCAACCTCTTTCCTCATATGAGCGTGCTGCGCAACATTACTGAAGCACAGATGCATGTGCTGGGCCGCAACAAGGCGGAAGCCGAACAGGTTGCACGTGCACTGCTTGTAAAAATGGGACTGGAGGAGAAGGCAAAAGCCTACCCCTGCCAACTATCCGGCGGACAACAGCAGCGAGTAAGCATCGCCCGCGCTCTTGCCCTCAATCCTGATGTACTTTGTTTCGATGAACCAACCAGCGCCCTCGATCCCGAGCTGACGGGAGAGATCCTGAAGGTAATCAAGGACCTTGCAAAGGAGAAGATGACGATGATCGTCGTCACCCACGAGATGTCGTTCGCCAGGGATATTTCAGACCGTGTCATCTTCATGGACGATGGATTGATTGTCGAGGAAGGAAGTCCGGACAAGCTGTTCAACGACCCGACCAATCCCAGGACGAAGCGATTCCTCAATCGATACGAGCAACCCTAACCCAGCAGAATCGAACCACTGGTGCTGTCGGTATATCTGCCGTTCTGAAAGGCAACCGTTCCATTCACCATGACCAAACGCAGACCGTTGAACGGTGCGTCAGGGTGCCCATCGTCCGAACGGTCGGCAAGCTCGACCGGGTCGAAGAGTACCAAATCGGCCTTATAGCCTTTTGAAACCAACCCGCGATCTGCAAGACCAAGCCGTTTGGCCCCACAGCTTGTCATCTTTGCAATGAGTTGCTCAAGACTGAGAACCGGCTCTTGTTTCCAATACCGCTCGAGCAGATGCAGGGCCGCCTGATAGCTTCTGGGATGAGCCTTTTGTCCGGCATAGAGGGCGTCGGTTCCAAAGCACATCAAAGGATGGGAGAGAATGCGCTTGATCGAGTCCTGGCTTTGGGTGACATCGGTCATCAGAGCCGATCCCTCCTCCTGTACGAGCACGTCGAAAAACGCCTCGTACGGGTCCTGGTTGCGCAGTTGCGCCACTTCGTTCATGCTCAATCCCTCATACTGAGGATTACTGTGAAGCACCAACACCTTAATGTCATCCCAACCACAGAGAGAAGCAATGCTGTCCCAGCCTTTGCCCTCCTCCATCATCGCCTTGATGATTCGCCTCTCGGACTCACTGCCTAGAGCAGATTTCAATTCAGACCTGCCCAGCTTGAGATAGGGAGGAGGAAGCAGGCTGAAAAGGCTTGTGGAGCCGTATTCGTAGGGGTATTGGTCGAACTGGACATCCACACCCTCAACCCTGGCCTGCTCGATCAGGGCGAGCATGGAGGGGACCAAACGCTGGTTCTTTTTCCCGATCACCTTCAGGTGGCTGATCTGAAGCTTCACCCCGCTTAGGCGGGCCAGGTCGAGCACCTCTTGTATGCTGTCCAGGATATCAGAGCCTTCGCAGCGCATATGTACGCTAAAGAGCCGGTCGAAGGACGCAACTACCGACAGCAGTGCAAGCAGCTCCTTGTGGTCTGCAAAAATGCACGGAGCATAGTAGAGGCCACTGGAAAGCCCGATACACCCCTCCTCCAGGCTCTGCTGAAGGTACAGGCACATACGCCGAATCTCCTCTTCAGTGGCTGTACGATTCGCCTTACCCTCCATGGCATGGCTTCTGAGGGTGCTGTGAGCCTGCAGAAATGCTGTATTGGTGCCGCTTCCCTTCTCTTTAAGCTTTGTAAGATAGGAACTGAAGGAGGGCCAACCGACTCTGGGATAGCGTCCCAGTACATCGGATGTAAGTTCGGCGAGAAGAGAATCACCAATTTCCGCCGGAAACACCCCGATACCGCAATTGCCGGCTACCTCGGTGGTAATCCCCTGCCCGATTTTCTTTCTCATGGAAGGATTGCGCAATACTTCAAGGTCGCTGTGTCCATGGATGTCCACAAATCCCGGACACAAGACAAGATTGGTGCAATCGATTGATGCGCCGTCATCGCTGGATTGCGGAGGAAGGATGGAGACGATACGGGTCCCCTCGATGACCACATCGGCTTTAAAAGGGGCGGATGCACTGCCGTCGACCACCGTTGCATTGGAGAACACCATCATATTGACTCCTTGCCGCCAAGCTTGGAGCACTCGAACAGAAGCATCTGTTCAAGCATACGCAGTGCATTCTGATAATTTCCACGGCTTCTGGTCAGAATCATGGCTGCCTTGAACTCATCGACATGCTCGGCGTCGAAGAGGCTCGGGGGGAAGCCCGAATTGATCAATTCCTGGGCGAAGACCAGGGAGGAGAGCAACCCGTCATACCTGCCGAACGGTTTGATACGCAAGAGCTCCCCATAGAGGAAGAGGGCTCGTACAACAGGGTGCAAATGCACCCAGTCGCGATCGTATTGGACAAAGAGCGTTTCCATCTGTTGGGCTTTATCAGAATCGAGATAGACAACCGGCCCCTCATCCTCGATACCCTGGCACAGCATCTGGTACAATTCCTTCAGCCGCTGTTCACTCATCTGCGGCCGGCTTTTACCCTCAACCGGACCCAAGCCGTATTGATACAGCATTCGAATCAGAATGGAGCGGGCGTTGAGTGCGAGCAGTTGAATCTCGAAAGCCAGGGAAGGGACGAAACAATGATTGTACAGAACCGCCAAATCCTGTGGCTGGACAAGAATATCCTCGCTTGCAAAGGCGGTAAGCACATATCTGGTCACCAATCTGTGGTACGAGCGGATGAATTGCTGGCGGTCGACGATTTTTCTCAGGCTTTGCGCCTCCGCTTCGAGTCTGGTGAAATCCATGCCCCCGATTCTCAGGTCGTGGTTCTTCATGTGCCTGAGGTGCCTGCCGTCCCCGGGTTTCGGTGCGTCGGCGGGAATATTCCAGGCCCAGGAGGTCCTGAGCACACCGTCGACCCTGCCTTCAGAACAGAGGATGCGCACCCTTCGTTCGGAGATACCCCACTTCTTTGCAGCTTCCTTGGCACTTATGTACATTCTGTCACCTCACAACAACCATTCCTACTTTGGTGTAATACCATGAATACATGCTCTATGCAAGGATGGTTGCACCAACAAGGGGTTTACCAAACACCTGACAATGGGGATAATTGGTTGGAAAGGGAGATCCTTTCCTATTACACCTGGGAGGGTCTTCATGGACATGTATGATGTTGTCATTGTAGGAAGCGGGCCTGCGGGCATGGGTACTGCATTCACGCTCATCAAGCAGCGACCGGATTTGAAAATCCTGATGATCGACCGCGAAAAGGTTTCGACCGGCGGCATGCGCAATGACTGCAAAATGAACTTCACCTATCCGATTGGTTTTCCGGTCGAGTATTGGACCGAAGAGGCTGCAAAACACTATCTGAATGAGGTCATCGACTTCCTCAAGCCCTCGTTCCTGGAAAAATCAAACATTGAAATCTATCAAAAGCGGGCTGAGCGCCTCGGCTGTACCCTCTTGGAGATCAAGCAGACCCACTTGGGAACCGACGGCGGCCTTCTCTTGATCAAGCAGCTGCTTGCCAGGCTCGCCGATGCCGGAGTCGAGCTCGCCCTCGGCGAAGCGATGGAGAGCGTGAATGCGCAAGACCGGTTCATCATCACAGAGAAACGCGAGATCGGCTATAAGAAACTTCTGGTCGCCCCGGGCAGAAAGGGCTTTCATTTCCTGCAGGACTTGATGCGCTCGCTCTCCATCCCCTTCATCGACAATATTGTGGACATCGGACTGAGGGTTGAGACCCGCATCGAGCACTACCCCATCGTTCGTGACTACTACGACCCGAAATTCTATTTTCCTGAGAAGGTACGGACCTTCTGTACCAACAGCGGCAACGCCCACGTGGTGCGCGAGCGCTATGCAACCAACCGGGGTGACCAGTGGTACTCGGTCAACGGCCATGCCTTCGCCCCCGATGCCCGCCATGACAACGGCTTGGTCAACTTCGCCATTCTCAAGACTGTGCGTTTCACCGCCCCTCTGGCAAGCGGTCAGGCCTTTGCAGAGAACCTCGGGCTCCAGGCGGCCCTCATGGGAGGAGGTCAGCCGCTCATGCAGCGCGTCGGCGACTTCCGCCTGGGATCGCGCAGCAAGGAGGCAAGCTTCAGCGGCGACCTGTATGACTTTGAACCGACGCTGAGAACGTGCTGCCCCGGGGATATATCCCTGGCTATACCTGCAAAAATACTCAGGGCCATCTGGAAGGCGATGAAGAACCTGGACACCATTGTGCCGGGGGTGCTGCATCCCTCAACCATCATGTACTATCCTGAGATCAAGCTGTATGCAAACAAACCAGCCTATCTTGATGAGAACTTCCGTGTAACCGAGGATATCTGGTTTGCAGGGGATGGAGCCGGCACCAGCCGCGGTATAACCGGGGCATGGGCCAGCGGAATCAGATCGGCCGAAGGGATGCTTGCCTCCTTATAGATTGTGATGAAACCGGCTGTTCAGCCATGTAGAGGCAAGGTCCACCCACTGTCTGCATCCTGGATGCGGGGTGCCAACTTCTTCTGTGCACATGGACAGCCCATGGTTTCCACTCTCAAAGAGATGCAATTCAAACGGCACCTGCTCGCGCCTCAACGAGAGAGCGAGCAGCATGCTGTTCTCCACAGGAACCGAGGCGTCGGTGACGGTGTGCCAGATGAACATCGGGCTTGCTGATGAAGATACCTGGTTTTCCAAGCTCATCAGAGCTCTCAGCTTCTCATCACCACCGCTCACCCAGCCGATGCTCTCCTGATGAGCGTATTCACCACCGGTGATCACCGGGTAGCAGAGCACGGCGGCATCGGGGCGGTTGTTCTCATCCTTGATCGTCTGTTTCGAGGCAACCAGAGCGTGGTCATGCAGGATTGCCAAGGAAGCAGCCAGATGTCCTCCTGCACTGAAGCCCACGATGGCGATTCTGGTGGGGTCGCACATCCAGGAGAATGCATGCTCGCGGATCTTGATGAAGGCATCGCTTGCCTCGAGCAGCGGGTTGAGGTCCTTGGCATCCTCTTTGACTGAATAATCGAGAATGAATACATTGTAGCTCATGTTCAGGAAGTGAAGGGCTACAGGATCGCGCTCACGTTCGGAGCGGAATCGATACGCTCCTCCCGGACAAATGACAACCGACGGCCTGATGTTTCGAATCCCCCCGTCGCTGGTGATATCCTGCAAATACCCGGTAAGCGGGACCTGCTTGGGCCCCACAGCAATTTGTATGATTCTCATACCGCCTATAGTAGCACATTTTTCCTAGAGCGCCTTTAGGTATTGTGGTACCATCGAACCATGAACCAAGCAAGTATCTTCGAACTCAGTGGGAGACCTCCCTTAAGCAAGGCCCTGCCATTGGCCGTCCAGCATGTGGTTGCCATGATCGTCGGTTGTGTGACGCCGGCCCTCATCCTGAGCAGGGTTGCAGGCCTCTCAAGCCAGGATTCCATCATCCTGGTGCAGGGAGCGCTGGTAATCGCAGCCTTGGCGACGTTCCTCCAGCTCTTTCCGATCGGACCGTTCGGGTCAGGACTTCCGGTGATCCTGGGAGTGAGCTTCGCCTACCTTCCCACCATGCAGGCCATCGCAGGCGGCTACGACCTTGCCACCATATTCGGGTCGCAATTGGTCGGAGGTCTGGTCGCCGTGCTGGTCGGACTCAATGTAAAACGCCTTCGCGTCCTCTTCCCTCCCCTCATAACCGGCACGGTAGTCTTCACCATCGGTCTCTCGCTCTACCCCACCGCCATCAACTACATGGCAGGAGGGGTGGGCAGCCCCTCCTACGGGTCGGCTCAGAACTGGCTGCTCGCCTTTCTCACCCTTGCCATCGTCACGGTCCTCAACCATATGGGAAAGGGTATCTTCAAGCTTGCCTCCATTCTCATCGGTATTGCCGTCGGCTACATCCTCTCCCTGTTGCTGGGAATTGTAGACTTCACCGCAGTAAGCAGTGCCAGCCTCTTTCAGGCCCCCAGGCTCATGCATTTCGGCCTCCGCTTCGAGGTGGCCGCCTGCTTCTCTCTGGGAATCTTGTTTGCGATCAACTCGATCCAGGCGATCGGCGACTTCACCGCCACCACCGTAGGCTCAATGGACCGAGAGCCCACAAACAAGGAATTGAAACGGGGCATTGTCGGATACGGCTTGTCCAATGTGCTTGGATCGCTGCTGGGAGGCCTTCCAACGGCAACCTACAGCCAGAATGTCGGAATTGTAACCACCACGAAGGTGATCAACCGCTATACGCTCTCCCTTTCTGCACTTATTCTTCTCATCGCAGGTTTGGTCCCCAAGTTTTCCGCCCTGCTCACAACCATTCCCCAAAGTGTATTGGGAGGAGCGACGATCAGTGTTTTTGCCTCGATTGCCATGACCGGGATGAAGTTGGTAGTATCAGAGGAGATGAACTACCGAAATACGTCCATAGTCGGTCTATCGGCAGCGCTTGGTATAGGGATTGCCGATTCTTCGGCCGCCCTTTCTACCTTCCCTGCTTGGTTTCAGACCATATTCGGACAATCGCCGGTAGTAATCGCCACCATCGTGGCTGTCGCCTTGCATGTCATGCTGCCAAAGAGGAACTAAATGGAACGGATTATTTTGGATGTTGATACAGGATTGGATGATGCAGTCGCCTTGTTCCTTGCCGCAGGCTTGGAAGAGATCAGCATCGAGGCGGTAATCGCAACCGCAGGAAACGTAGGCTTGGTCAAGACAGTGGAAAACACTTTGAATATTCTTGAAACGGCTGGAATCAGATGTCCTGTCTACAAGGGTGCAGACAAGCCTTTGGTGAGAAAGCCGGTTGAGGCCGGTGATTTCCACGGCGAGTCAGGACTGGACGGTCCGGTTTTTGCTCCAAGAACATTCCAAAAGGTACGAGAAGAAGACGGCATTGAAGCACTCATCAGGTTGGTGAAAGCCAATCCCCACCAAATCAGCATCGTCAGTGTAGGTCCCTTGACCGACCTGGCACTCGCTCTTAGCCGAGAGCCATCGGTGGCGAGCCTTTGCAAGCAGATTGTGATCATGGGAGGGTCGTTCAGCCGGGGCAATGTCACAGAGAGTGCCGAGTTCAATACCTATGCCGATCCCGAAGCCGCCGCCCAGGTCTTTTCCTCGGGAGCGAAACTGGTGCTTTTTCCGTTGGACTGCACCCGCCTTGTCACCCTCAGTCCTGCACGTTTGGCGGATTTCCATACACGAAGCGGACTGAGCACGTCAGTCTTCAGCTCCTGCATGGATACCTATACCGCAAACTATACAAAGCGCGGACAGGGAGAACCGCAGATGCACGATCCCCTGTGCGTAGCATACCTGGTCGATCCTTCCAAGGTGGAAGCCGAGTATTGCACGGTTTATGTAGATACGTGTGAAGGGCCCACCTACGGCAAAACAACCAAAACACCCACTTCATCCAAGGGTGGCGTCCTGGTTGCCAAGCGCATTGACATTCCTTGGTTCTGGACCTTGGTGGATCGCGCTCTGGCCAATCTTCCCTAGGTCAGTGGTACGTTACCAGGCTGTCCAGACTCTCGCGAATCTTCGGCCGCTCCTCTTCAGCAGGATAGCCGAAGGTTGCAAGCAGGGAGACCTGCCATTGATCGGAACTGACATCCAGGACCCTGAGCACCTTCTTCTCATCGAAGCCTTCAATCGCGCAGCTTTGGATACCCATGGCGGCGGCTCCGGTCATCATGTTTGCAATAGCCAGATACCCTTGGCTTTTCAGCCAGCAATCGAGCCTGCCTTCCGACCTGAGAAAATCGTAATAAGGGCGGTAGTCATCGATGAACACCGACAATGGATCGGGAAAGCGCTTGCCGCGGCTGTGTACCAGATCCCCATCAGGATTGGCAAACGCTGAGGTGCGAACCAAGACGGCTAGCGTCATCGCGCTGGTCCTGACCGACTCTTGGTCAAAACAGGCATGAAACAAAGCCTCTTTTTTCTGTGAGCCTTGTACGACATGAAAAGACCAGAGCTCAAGACCGAAGGAAGTGGGAGTGAGCCTTCCGTATTCGAGAATCTTTTGGATCTCGCTGTCTTCAAGCACTCGCCGGCTGTCGTATAACTTGCAGGCAAACCGATGTTGCATGGCCTCAAGAAAATCCATCACTACACCTCCAGCGCAACATGCAGGGCGACTTCGATCATGGGATACAGGCCTTTGCTTCGCATATCGGGACCAAACCCCTCACCGGTTACACAGCTATCGGTCATGGTCAGGATCGAGAGAGCACGCCGCTGCGTCCACGCAGCCGTCGCATAGAGTGCATAGGTTTCCATATCCTGGGCGAGAGCTCCCATCCGTGCCCATGCCTTCCAACTATCCTCCCCCAAGGCGTTGTAGGAGGAGAACAGGTCGCTGGAAAACACCATGCCCGCATGGCAGGGATATCCCATCATCTGTGCCTGATCGACCGCTTTTACAAGCAAGGAACTATCGCAGCAGGGGCTGAGTGTCCCTTTGAGGTTGTATTGGTGGGCCCAGGCAGAGTCGGTACTGGCAGTCATAGCATAGACCAAATCCCCTACGCCGATCTGCTTCTGCAGACCTCCGCAGGTACCGATGCGGATGATTGCCTTCACATCATAGGTGGTAAAAAGCTCATAGCTGTAAATCCCGATCGAGGGCCCGCCCATGCCGGTTGCCATCACTGAGACCTTCCGCCCCTGAAAAAAGCCGGTATAGCCCAATACGTTGCGAACATCGGTTACAAGGCTTGCATCACGTAAAAAGTGTTCGGCAACCAGCTTGGCCCGAAGCGGATCGCCGGGGGCCAGAACAACAGAAGCAATATCAGCTTTGTCTGCACGATTGTGGGGTGTCATCAGCTGGCCCCCTTCTCATACGCTTTGCCGGCTGCGCTGGGTGCATAGTTCTTGCCGCTGAAGAGTACCAACGCGGCGAGCGTTACTACATAGGGCAGGATATTGAATACTTCGGTGGGAAGCACCCTGAGCGCAGGAATGTTGTTGGCGATTATGGCGAACGCCTGGGCGGTACCGAAGAGCAAGGCAGCTCCGGTCACCCCAAGGGGTCTCCACCTCCCGAAGGAAACCGCTGCAAGGGCGATGAAGCCGCGGCCGTTGATGGTATTTGACGTATACTGGATGGTCTGGGTGAGCACCACGCACCCTCCGGCAAGACCGGCCAGCACCCCGCTGGCAACCACAGCGAAATAACGCATTTTCTTGACATTGATACCCACACTCTCAGCCGCTCCCGGATGTTCGCCGCAGGCTCTGAGATGCACTCCAAACGGAATCTTGTAGAGCAGGAACCATGACAGTACCACAACCGCAATTGCGATATAAGCCGTAGGATAGATGCCCAGAGCGTCGGTCTGCATACCCATGCGGAATTCACGGGTGCGATCGGCGCTGAAGAGAATCTGGCTGGCGAATATGGTGACTCCGTTTGCCAGCAGGTTGATACCCGTACCGCTGATGGTCTGGTCGGCATTCAGGTTGATGGCCGCCAGGGCGTGCACCAAGGAGAACAGGCCTCCGACGACAAGACCCATCGTCAGCGCCAGGAAGAGCGAGAGTGAGTGAGGCATGCCGGAACCCTCCATCAACACGTGGGCTGCGGCTGCAGTACAGGCTCCGATGGCCATCAGGCCTTCAAGGGCGATATTTACGACACCCGCCTTCTCACAAATCATACCGCCGATGGCGGTGATGAGAATCGGGGCTACAATCATCAGAACAGAAGGAAGCATTCCCCATATCATACTCATTAGACTCCTACCTCCTTCTGCAGCTGCTTCTTGTCCAAGTACTCCTGGTAGAGCTTGAGGGCAGAGCGCAGGGCGATGAAAATTACAATGAGACCTTGGATGATGAAAGTGATTTCCTTGGGAATCTGCTTACCCTGCATCAGGGCTTGGGCGTTCTTCAAGAGTCCGAAGAGCAAGCCGGCCAAGGTGGTACCCAAGGCTGTACAGTTGCCTACCAACGCGACTGCAATACCGTCGAAGCCGTAGTTGTCCATACCTGAGAGCACACGGCCGTATTTGAAGGAGCCGAGGGCGACAATACCGCCCGCAAGTCCTGCAAACGCCCCGCTGATGGCCATGGATATGGAAATGGATTTTACTACCGGAATACCGCTTGCCCTGGCTGCATCCTTGTTGAAACCAGTGGCCCGCATGCCGTATCCGAGGCTGGTCTTCTCCATGATGAACCAGTAGACCAATACAGCTCCAACCATCATGAATATTCCGTTGTTCAGCAGTGAGTTGTTGGTGATCTTCTGAAAGAAGGCATTCCCGATCAAGGCGGTTTCGGGAAAGTTCGCCGTCTTATAGGTGGTGGCACCCGGCAGTTGCAGGCAGATGATGCGGCTCAGGTACAGCGCAACATAGTTGAGCATGATGGTGGAGACGACCTCGCTCACCTCATACTTCGCCTTCAGGATTCCCACCACCCCGCCCCACAACGATCCGATGAGTACAGCACCTACCATCGCGAACATCCAATGCATCACTGGAATTCGGGGGCCAAGCAGTGCGATTGCCTGCGCTATGGTCATGCCCATGATGTACTGGCCCTCGCCTCCGATGTTGAACAGACCAACACGTTTGGCAAACCCCATTGAAAGACCGCAGAGGATGAAAGGAACCGAGTAGTTGAGTGTCTCGGCGATGTATCGGACGTTCATCCGGCCGTTGTCAATATTGTAACCACTGAGAGCCTGAAAAAGCGCCTTGTACATGTTCAAGGGGTTCTTCCCTACCAAGGCGACCAAAACCGTCCCTACCAAGAAACCCAATACGACAACCATGACGGAAACGGCCCCATCCGATTGGATGAATTTTTGACGTGAGAGTTTCATCGCGCCGCCTCCTTCTTCGATCCTGCCATCATTAATCCAATTTCGTATTCAGTAACCTCATGCTGCTTGTTCACCGCCACAATACTCCCCTTGCTGATGGTTGCAATGCGGTCGCAGAGATTCATGATCTCATCCAGCTCGAAGGAGACCAACAGGATGGCCCTGCCCTTTGCCCGCTCTGCAATGATCCGTTTTCGGATGTACTCGATCGCTCCAACATCCAAGCCCCGGGTGGGTTGGGCCACCACCAGGACCTTCGGGGAGAGGGAGATCTCCCTGGCGACAATGACCTTCTGTTGGTTTCCCCCTGAAAGGCTGCCTGCATTGGTCTTCGCCCCCTCGGCACTGCGGATATCGAACTGCGCGATGAGATTCTCAGCCTCCTGGTTCATCGCCTCAAAGTCCAAGATGCCGAAGCGCTTACGGTATGTGTCGCGGTAGTAGTTCTTAAGGGCGGTATTCTCTGCAATGGAGAACTCTCCCACCACCCCGTACTTCTTTCGATCCTCGGGGATGTAGCCAAGTCCCTTCTCGATCCTCTGTCGGATGGAGAGATTTCCGATCGATGTGCCGTCAAGCAGGATGGAGCCACCTGAAAGCGGCAACAAACCGGTGATGGCGCCGAGCAGCTCGCTCTGACCGTTGCCGTCGACACCCGCAATGCCGACGATTTCGCCCTCATGCACATCGAGGCTCAAATCCTTGACACGAAGAGCGCCGCTTATGTCTGCGACCTGTAGATGCTGCAGGCTCAACATCACCCTGCCCGCCTGTTGCTCGGGCTTATCGATCTCGAACTTCACCGCCCGGCCCACCATCATTTCGGCAAGGTCCTGCTCGCTGACATCCTGTACGTCGACCGTTCCAATGCATCGCCCGCGTCGAAGGACCGTACAACGGTCACAGACTTCCTTGATTTCCTTGAGCTTATGGGTGATCAGTACAATGGTCTTTCCCTCAGAGCGGAGCTTTTTGAGAATTTCCATCAACTCATCAATCTCCTGAGGAGTCAAGACAGCCGTCGGTTCATCGAAAATAATAATGTTTGCGTTGCGATACAGCGTTTTCAGAATCTCGACACGCTGCTGCTGGCCGACGGTAATATCCTCGATCAAGGAGTCCGGGTCGACCTTGAGCGCGTACTGGCTGCTCAGCGCTTCAACCCGCTCCCGGGCGCGTTTCATATCGAGCAGACGGCCTTTCGTAGGTTCCACCCCCAAGACGATATTCTCGGTGACGGTGTAGTTCTGCACCAGCTTGAAGTGCTGATGCACCATCCCTATCCCCAGACTCGTAGCTACATTGGGGTTCTTGATCTCGACAGGCTTGCCATCGAGCAGGATGCTGCCGCTGTCGGCACTGTACGACCCGAACAGAATGGACATCAATGTAGATTTTCCAGCCCCGTTCTCACCCAGCAGTGCATGGATTTCCTGATGTTTTACCTGCAATGTCACCTTGTCGTTCGCCACAACACCGGGAAACGTTTTGGTGATGTTATTCATCTCAATCGCGTATTCGCTCACCGTCAGCTCCTCATTTCAAGGCTCTTTCTCTGACCACTTCATCCAATGGGCAGGGAGAGAGCCGGCAGTCTCCTGCCGGCATCGATGCAATCAGTCATCAAGCGCTGCAAGGCCTGCGGGTGCAGCCCCTGCTGCAAGGGCCTCGCGATAGGTCTTGAAAATCTTGATCTTTCCGCTGTTGATGTCAGCCTTGGCTGCATCGACCAGTTTGACCACGTTTGCGCTGAGTTCGGGGTTGGCGGTTGAATATCCAACGCCATCGTCGGCCATGCCCATCTGAACCACACCACCGGAGAAAGATCCATCTGCAACGGCCTTGAGGACCATCAGGGAAGAGTTCTCCACTCTCTTGAGCATCGACGTCAGAACGGCACTCTTGGTTCCGGTGTAGATTCCATCGGCGTACTGGTCGCTGTCAACACCGATCGCCCAGACGTTCTTGCCCTGATTGCGATACTCCTTGGCCTGTGCGATGGTTCCGTTTCCGGTTCCGCCAGCTGCGCTGAAAATGCAGTAGACGCCCATGTCGTACCAGTTCTTCGCCTGTGCCTTTGCAAGCTCGGGCTTGCCCCAGTCGTTGGCGTAGTAGTCATAAATCTGAGCATTGGGGAACACCGAACGAATACCCTGTACATAGCCCATCTCAAACTTGGTGATGGTTGCTCCGGGAACACCGCCGATGAATCCGAATCTTGGATTCTGGATGCCGTCTTCCTTGGCTTGCAGTGCAGCGGCCAGACCGACGAGGAACGAGCCCTGTTCCTCCGAATAGATGAACTCCATGACGTTGGGCTGTCCAACCCAGTCTACGTCGACGATGGTGTACTTCTGATCAGGATACTGGGGGGCGACTTCGCTCAGCGCATCGGCCCAGGTGAATCCGGTGACCATGATCAGGTCATAGCCTTCATCGGAAGCTTGTCTGAGATTGGGGATGTACATGTCCTGGGTCTGTGCAGTCACTACATCGTAGAGCTTGCCGCGGTTGGCAGGTTTTTCAACCGTATCACCATAGTACTCGACGATGCCTCTCCACGCTGCTGCGTTGAAGGACTTGTCGTCGATACCGGTTGCGTCGGTGAGCAGGCGGATGGTCGGTCTGCCGTCGGATGCCGCCGCTTCCTTGCCGCCTTGGGCGAAGAGCATGGTTGCCATCGCCAATACAAGTACCAGAATAGTCAGTTTTTTCATGGATTACCCTCCTTATGGTTGGTCCGTGATGAATGTATCTGGTATTGTACCACAACAAAAAGTATTGTGAATGAAGAGTTTTTGCCCTATTTGGAAAGAATATGGCGTTCTATGGCCCTTGCAACCCCGTCTTCGTTGTTGGAAGCCGTTGTGGTATGGGCATGCGCCTTCACTTCGTCACTTGCATTGTCCATGGCGACGGCAAGGCCTGCGATGCCGAACATCGGCACATCGTTGAGGCCGTCGCCGATGACCATGAGGTCTTGTGCAGTATGGCCCAGCAGTGCAAGCAGCGTAGTCAGACTTGATGCTTTCTGTACTCCTTTTGCCGTGATTTCCATGAAGAACGGGTCGCTGAATCCCAGGTCGGCATGTTCGCCTACCAACGGGAGCAACGCCGCCCTGGCTTCAAGAAGCCGCTTCGGTTCACCTACGATCATCACCTTGGGCATGGGATGACGAACCTCTGCAACAAGATCATCAACCCTGCGGATGGGAATGGCGTTGTTGTATGCCTCCAGCCCTACATACCGGTCATCTGGCATTTCGGTGATTACACCCTTGCTGTCATAACTGAGGGCGGCGAGCTTGTGCTGCCTTGCATAGGCAAAACAGGTGTGGATTGTGCGCAGGTCCACACTTCTCTCCCACATGACTTTAAGATCACGGGTACTGACCAGCTGCCCCCCGTTGTAGGCAAGGATGGTGGCATCCTCTCCCAACAGACCAAGCCTCTCAGCAACCGGGACAATGCCCAAAACGGGCCTTCCGCTTGCCAGGACGATGTGTACCCCCTTGTCGTAGGCGCGTTGGACCGCCTCTTTTGAGCGCAGGGTGATTTCTTTGGTGCTGGTAGTGAGAGTTCCGTCCAAATCCAAGGCCAAGGTGGTGTACATCGAGTGCTCCTATAAACAGAAAACTCCTCATTTCTCTTACGAAACAAGGAGTTATCATATGCTGCATACTCGGGCAGAGAGGATTTGAACCTCCGACCCCTTGGTCCCGAACCAAGTGCGCTAGCCCCTGCGCTACTACCCGTCAGCTTCACAGCCGAGGTTCAATATACCCATTGGCTCTTTGAATGTCAATACGAAATAAAATGGGCGTTTTTGCTTTTATACAGCAATTCATTGACAGTAGCTAGGTGAAATGCTATTTTTCATAAGACTGTCCGCTCATGCGGAAAATGCTCCGGAGAAAGAGGTTTATCATGTCTGTAAACGACGAC
>Ga0228535_1000414_pt1 | contig 123559 bp, 132 predicted proteins | sample SJ1metagenome_FD_168457 | JGI IMG/M metagenome (GOLD analysis project Ga0228535, IMG submission 168457) | Enriched culture of PCE-dechlorinating microbial communities from Ithaca, New York, USA - SJ1 | ecosystem: Engineered > Modeled > Simulated communities (microbial... > Unclassified... | reverse complement strand
TTTACAACAGGCGCAGAGTTCAGAAAAGACTGGGTTACCTCAGTCCGATGCAATGGCTGAAACAATGGCAACGACTGAACTCAGAATTAGTGGCTTAGCAAATTGTACGAAAAAGTATTGACGACCCTCCCTCGCTTAGCAATGTTTTAAAAACATCCCAATTTACCTGCCTAGGATGTCTGCCAGCACTGCAGACAGTTCGGCCGCCAGCGGCGCGCGGAAGGCCATCTTCTGTTTAGTTCGGGGATGTTCAAAGCTGAGCTTCCATGAATGTAGAAAGACCCTATCCTCTTCAAAGGGCGACGGTCTTGATGGGGCGTAAGTCCTGTCGCCTGCGAGGGGGCATTTTATCGCTGCCAGGTGGACCCTTATCTGGTGGGTACGGCCTGTGTGAAGGCGGCATTTTATGAGGGTGTATCCCTTTCTGCTCCAGATGGTCTCATAGTCCGTCCATGCATCCCTGCCGTCTTCGGTTACGGCCATTTTCAGTTTGTTGTACGGATCCCGGCCTATGGGATAGCGGATCTCGCCTTTTGGCGAGGGAGGCGTTCCCCAGCATAGTGCAAGGTATTCCTTTTCAACACTTCTGGCCTTGAAGTCCCTGAAGAGACCTTCCTGTGCTAGGCCGTTCCTTGCTATCACCATAAGGCCGGAAGTAGTCGCATCAAGCCTGTGGACTATGCCCGGCCGCTTTACTCCGTTGAGGCAGCCAATGTCGGGGTATCTGTAGAGGAGGCCGTGGACGAGAGTTCCGGTCCAGTGACCGGGGGCGGGGTGGACGACCAGGCCCGCTGGCTTGTTTATCACTATTATGTCGGCGTCTGAATAAACCTCTTCAAAGGGGACATCCTCGGGTTCGAGATCCAGGGTCTCTTCGGGAGGGACCGAGACCGATATCGCGTCTCCGGCCTCGACTTTTATTGAGGGTTTGATCCGCCTTTCGGGCAGGAGCGATGCCCTTCCCTCCTTTATGAGCTTCTGCGAAAAACCCCTGCTGAGCCCAAGCTGCCTTGAGATGACAAAATCCAGTCTGTGGCCTGACATCTCCTCTGATACGCTGAATGTTTCAGTTACAGCGTTACTCTCCTGAGGACCTTCACCATCATAGAAAAAGAGGGAAGAGGCTTCCCTCTCCCCCGCTTTTATATTTATTTCTTCTCTTTTAGTCTCCGATGACATCTTTGCAGCGGCTGCAGAGGCCTTTTTCTGCAACTTCAGGCCTTCTCTTCCAGCAGCGCGGGCACTTTTCATCTTTGGACTTGTCAACGCCAATTATGAGCCCTGTCGTTTCGTCCTCGTAAATTACTTCCGCGCCATTCACCTCGTCAACGACTTCGCAGGAGGAAACGATGAGCACCATCTCCCATGTTTCGTCGCTGACCTTGCCCGCGAGACCTTTGTAGTAATCGCTGAGCTTGATCTGCACATGAGCGTCGAGCGGGTGACCGATGACCCCCTTGCTTCTTGCTGCTTCGAGTCCGCGGAGCACTCCCTGTCTGGCATTCATGATGCTGTCCCATAAAGCCTCAACAGAGGTATCGAGTCCTTCTCCGAGCGGTTCCGGCCAGTCAGTTAGGAATACGCTCTTGGGCAGGGACGGATCCATCTCGCGCATTTTCTGCCATATCTCTTCCGCCGTGTAGGAGAGTACCGGGGACATCATCTGCGTGATGGTCCTCAGGACCTTCCACATTACGGTGCGGATCGAGCGGCGGCTGTCGTCATGCTCGCCGTCTGCGTAGAGTTTGTCCTTGCTCACGTCGATGTAGAATGAACTGAGCTCGTTGTCGCAGAACTGGTGTATGAGCGTCATCGGCTGATGGAACTCATACTCGTCAAATCCGTTGGTGCACCTTGAACGGAGCTTCTCAAGCTTGATCAGTATGTACTGGTCTATCTGCGAGAGCTTATCATTGGGCATGCTGTCCTTTTCGGGGTCGAATCCCTTGAGGTTTGCCAGGAGGAAGCGCGCTGTGTTCCTAATGCGCCTGTATGACTCTATAAGGTTCTCGAATATCTCCTGCGATATGCGCACGTCACCGCGGTAATCGGAAGAGGCTACCCAGAGGCGTAGTATGTCAGCGCCGTTCTTGTCTATTATGTTCTCCGGGGTCATCGCATTTCCGAGGGACTTGGACATCTTGCGCCCGTCTCCCGCCATGATGAATCCATGAGTAAGCACTATCTTGTATGGAGCCGTCCCGCGAGTCGCAACGCTGTTCAGCAGGGAGGTCTGGAACCAACCGCGGTGCTGGTCGCTTCCCTCAAGGTACATGTCAGCGGGCCAGCGGAGGTCTTCCCAGTTGTCCAGGACTGCCGAGTGACTTGAACCGGAATCGAACCAGACGTCCATGATGTCCTCGTCCTTGCGGAGGTGGCTGCTGCCGCATTTCGGGCACACTGCCAGGTCTCCTATAAGCTCTTCGGGGCTGAGGCTCCACCAGCAGTTGCTGCCCAGTTCCCTTACCTTGTCGGCCACCCTGCGGACGCGGTCTCCGGTCAGGATTACCTCTCCGCAGTCTTTGCAGTAGAAGGCCGGTATCGGGACTCCCCATGTCCTCTGGCGGCTGATGCACCAGTCTGAGCGGTCCCTGACCATGTTTGTTATGCGTTCCTTGCCCCAGTCGGGGATCCATCTTACTTCATCTATGGATTTGAGGGCCTCCTCCCTGAAGTCAGAGACTGCAACGAACCACTGCTCCGTCGCCCGGAATATTACGGGCTTTTTGCAGCGCCAGCAGTGCGGGTAGGAATGTGAAAGCTTCTCTTTGCCAAGGAGTTTCCCTGACTCGGTAAGCATTTCAAATATCATTTTCTCTGCATCGGGGAGAGACATGCCGGCAAAAAGAGGTGTATCGGGGTAATAGTGGCCCGTGTCATCGACCGGGTTGTAGACCTCTATGCCGTAGCGGACGCCGGTCTCATAGTCATCGTTTCCATGTCCCGGGGCAGTATGTACACAGCCTGTTCCAGTTTCGAGGTCAACGTATTCAGCAAGTACCACGACAACTTCCTTGTCGTAGAAGGGGTGTATGGCCTTTGATAGTTCAAGTTCGGCGCCCTTGCATGAGATCATCGGCTCTTTAAGATCAAGTCCGGTAGCCTTTATGACCTTGTCCTTCAGTCCCTGGGCGATCAGGTAGACCTTGTCACCGACTTCGTAGAAACCGTAATCGAAACGGGGATGTACAGAAACTGCCATAGAAGCGGGAAGGGTCCAGGGGGTGGTCGTCCAGATGATTATGTCGACGTCCCTGCCCTCAAGCTGCGGGAAGACCTTTGCCGCATCTTTGTATGTGTATGCTACGAATATGGATGGTGACACTTCGTCCGAATATTCGATCTCTGCCGCAGCCAGGGCCGTTTCGCAATCTATGCACCAGTGGATCGCCTTGCGGCCCTTGTAGACGAGGCCTTTGTCGACCATGTCAGCGAAGCCTTCAAGCTGGGTCGCCTCGTAGGCCGGGACCAGGGTCATGTATGGATGGTCCCAGTCGCCGATGACTCCCAGGCGCTTGAACTGCTCCGTCTGTACTCCGGCATACTTTTTGGCATATTCGGTGCATCTTTCGCGGAGCTCTACCGGGCTGATGTTATCACGGTCTATCCCCATTTCCTTAAGGACCTTGAGTTCGATAGGAAGACCGTGTGTATCGTATCCGGGGACATAAGGGGCAAAGTATCCGCGCAGCCACTTGTACTTTACTATGAAGTCCTTAAGGATCTTGTTGGTGGCCGTTCCGATGTGTATGCTGGCATTTGCATATGGAGGCCCGTCATGCAGAATGAATGAGGGTTTGTCCTTGTTCTTTTTCTTCAGTTCCTCGTAAAGGTCAATGTCATACCAAAATTTCAGATATTCCGGTTCCTTCTGAGAGAGGTTTGCCCGCATGGGGAAATCTGTCTGCGGGAGAAATAATGTATCTTTATAGTCGTTTGCCATTGATGTTACCTCCTATAAGCTCGGTCCGCCATGTCGTCCGGCATAGGCAGAATTATCGCCATATTGTACAACCTGTACATTATAAATGTGATGCAAGTATGAGACAAGGGGAGGAATAGCGGCATGAGGATGCCGCGGGGAATTGCGGCGCGAATCATGCCGAGGAGAATTTGCAGCCTCTAGGCTGCGGAGAATTTGCTCGCTTCGTCTCGCGGTGAATTTGCGGCTAAAGGCCGCGGAGATTCCATATTGATGATTTAGGGGCCAATTCACCGCTGAATGATCCATTCAGTAAATTCACCAGCGATGATCCTCGCGAATTCACCGCGAGTGCATTCCTTGCAAATTCTCCGGCGGAGGACCTCGCCTTCAGTGTTGCTAAGTCAGCGCCGCGAGATTCCTCAATTGCAGAGGTATCCTTTTCTGCACAGCTCACTTTCTATGATGTCCAGGTCCTCTTCGGTCTCAGCTTCTACCAGGTGGGAGTGGCGGTTCTGGGTCAGATTTTTCAGAGGGCGGCTTCTGCCTGCTGAGATGCTTTCCATCAGTTTTTCGGCGTCTTTTCTCGACTTGACGTTTAAGTCCGCGGCAAAGCTGCCGTACGCCTGATGCTCTACCCTGACGTCCACTATACGTCCGCCCAGGTCAACTATCGTGAAAAGTTCGTCGAGTATGCTCTCATCATCGTGGACTACATAAAAAAACCTTTGGGGCCTTACAGGACTCTGAAGCATGTAGCCGGAACTTGTGGAAAGGATATCGTGCTTTTGAGCCCTGAGCAGTGCAATATCCTGAACAATGACCTGCCGGCTCACGCCGTGCATTTCGGCAAGGCGGACCCCGGAGAGCGGCATCCTGTTCTCCTTAAGCTGCTCAAGTATCCTTTCCCTTCTCTTTTCTCCGTTCATCCGGTCAGTCTGTCCTTTCCAGGTTTTTTAACGACATGTCAAGTATAGAAGAATTGTAGGTAAGAACTCCACAGGAGATGTAGTCAACCCCTGCTTCTTTTATCGCGGCTATCTTTTCGGCCGTGACGTTTCCGGAACACTCGGTGAGTGCCCTGCCGTTTATCATTTTTACTGCTTTTTTCATATCCGCTACACTCATGTTGTCCAGCATAATTATATCCGCTTTTGCCTCAAGCGCATCCCTGACCATTCCGAGATCTTCGGTTTCAACCTCTATCTTATGGACAAAGGGGGCATACTTCCTTGCGAGGGCGATGGCCTGCCTGACTCCTCCGGCTGCCGCAATGTGGTTGTCCTTCAGCATTATTCCGTCAGAGAGGTTGAACCTGTGATTATTCCCTCCTCCCACCCTTACCGCATATTTTTCGAATATCCTGTTGTTTGGAGTTGTTTTTCTGGTGTCAAGCAGCCTGATCCCGCTGCCCTCAAGCATATCAGCTATCTTTCTCGTATGGGTGGCTATCCCGCTCATCCTCTGAATAAAGTTCAGGGCAGTCCTTTCGCAGGAAAGTATCGTCCGTATGTCACCCTCGACCTCAGCTGCGATATCACCGTTTTTCACTGTATCTCCGTCTTTGAAATGAAGGCTGATCTTTATTCCGTCATCCAGAAGCTTGAATACGCGCTCAAAGACATGGAGGCCCGCTATCACGCCATCCTGCTTACAGATCAGCTTTACCCTGCCTTTTGTGTACTCTTTTATTACGGCGTTTGTAGTGATGTCCTCATGCGATATGTCTTCGCGAAGTGCCGACAGTATGAGGCAGTCAATGTTGTTCTGCATCCTTCTCTCCCCTTCTGATCTCGCTGATTACCATATTTTTATCTTTGAGGATCTGCTCTTCGCAGGATATTTGAGGCGGTTCGGGAAAATTGGGATGCTCCCTTATCTGCCAGTTATTATTTATGTCCTGCGCAGCCCTTTTGCTGAATACCAGACTCTCCAGCAGTGAGTTGCTCGCAAGGCGGTTTTTGCCGTGAACTCCGTTGCAGGCTGTCTCTCCCGCTGCGTAGAGGGAGTCCATAGATGTCCTCCCGTTCAGGTCCGTCTCTATGCCGCCCATAAAGTAGTGCTGCGCCGGGACAATGGGTATGGGCTCGCTGGTTATGTCATAGCCGTGTTTTAGGCAGTACTCATAGATCGTGGGGAACCTATTGGCTATGTCGGCCCTTACATGCCCCTTCAAACAGAGGCGCACGTAGGGCATTTTGTCCTTTTCCATCTGTTCGTATATTTTTTTCGTTACCACGTCGCGTGGCTGAAGCTCATCGGTAAATCTGTTGCCCTCTCTGTCTATGAGAACAGCGCCTTCTCCCCTGACTGCCTCCGAGATAAGAAATGCCCTCCCCTGCTCCTCTGTGTAGAGTGATGTGGGATGTACCTGTATATAATTTATGTCTTTGATCTTTATCCCGTGTTTTATCGCAATGGCAAGCGCATCTCCGGTAAGATGAGAAAAATTTGTGGACCGTTCAAAGAGTCCCCCTATTCCTCCGGTTGCAAAGACCGTCACATGAGAGCAGAAGTTTTCATAATTTCCATCGGGTCCCCTGACTATCACTCCGCAGCAGCGGTTTCCATCGGTCAATATGTCTGTGACAGTTGTCTTTTCCATTATTGTCACATTTTCCATTTCAAGGACTTTTTTAAGCAGTCTGCCGTTTATCTCACTGCCGGTCCTGTCTTTGCAGTGGAGTATCCTGGGCCTGGAATGGGCAGCCTCCCTTGTATATGAAAAGCTGTCCCCATCGCGGTCAATTTCGACCCCGAGGCGGATCAGATCCCCGATAACTTCCCTTGAGTGACTTATCATGGCCGCAACGGCTTCACCGCTGTTTTCATAGTGTCCGGCCTTAAGCGTGTCTTCCATGAAACTTTCGAAATCGTCATCATCGGCCTGTACGCAGATCCCGCCCTGTGCGAGAAAGGAATCTGTCTCATCGGGGGCCGCTTTGGTCAGGATGGCGATTTTTTTGTCCCTGTCAAGGTTCAGTGCGGCAAATAGTCCGGAAACCCCGGTGCCGACAATTATTACATCAAATTTTTTCATCTTGTCTTTTCGTTTCGGCATATTTGAGCATATTTTTTAGAGGACGAAGGGCTTTAACCGCAAGAGCCTCATCGACATGGATCTCATGACACGGCTCCTCAAGAGCTCTGAGGACTTTTTCAGGAGTGTTCTTCTTCATATCACCGCATAATGTGCACTTTGAGGGGGTATACAGCTTTATTCCCGGTCTCCTCTTTTGAAGTTCATAGAATATCCCGCTCTCTGTACAGACAATAATTTCTTCAGATGGGTTTTTTCCAATGTAATCAATGATGCCGGAAGTGCTTCCGACGTAATCTGAAAGGACTGCCGCCTCCTCCCTGCATTCCGGGTGGGCGACGACCTTGGCATGAGGATGGAGCCTTTTGAGGTCCATAATATCTTCTGCTTTGATCCCGTCGTGCACGTAACAAAAACCATCATTGAAAATAAAGTTTTTCTCGGACACCTGTTTTGATATATATCTTCCAAGATTCTTGTCGGGTATGAAGAGGATGTTTTTCTCAGGTATTGACCTGATGACCTTCAGTGCATTAGAAGAAGTGACGCATACGTCAGAACAGGCTTTTATTTCTGCGGTCGAGTTTATGTAACAGACTACGGAAAGATCTCCATACCTGCCTCGTATTCTTTTGATCTCCTCCGTCGAGGCCATGTGCGCCATCGGACAATCTGCGGTCAGATCAGGCATCAGGACAGTTTTTCCCGGGTTCAGTATCTTTACGCTTTCCGCCATGAACGAAACACCGCAGAAAAGTATCACTTTTTGCCTAAGCTGTGAAGCTACAGTGCTCAGATAGTAAGAATCACCGACATGGTCGGCAATATCCTGCACTTCGTCCGGAACATAATAATGCGCAAGTATCGCAACGTCCTTCTCTTTTTTGAGTTCCTTGATCCTTTGTCTAACTTTTGTCATTTTTTCCCCTCAACTTGATAAGATCACCGGCACGAAAGATAACACCTGACAAGACAGGTGTCAAGACTTTTGGATTTGTTGATGAAACGGCATTCAGAGATGACAAAAGACAGCGCATCTATTGCGATGCGCTGTCTTTTGTCAGAAAAATCTATGCTTGATTTAGAAGAGGCCTGTTATGCGGCCCTGGTTGTCTACGTCGATCTTTTCGGCTGCCGGGGTTTTGGGAAGTCCGGGCATTGTCATCATCGCTCCGCAGATGGCTACTATGAATCCCGCCCCGGCAGAGAGGCGGACCTCACGTACAGTTATCTTGAAGTTCGTCGGTCTGCCTTTTACCGCTGCGTCATCTGAGAGTGACATCTGGGTCTTCGCCATACAGACGGGGAGGTTGCCGTATCCCATATCCTCAAGTTCCTTGAGAGTCTTTGATGCCTTGTCCTCATATACCGCGTCATCCGCCCCGTAGACCTTCGTTGCTATGGTACGGATCTTCTCTTTAAGCGGCATATCAAGTCCGTAGAGAGGGCGATATTCGTTTTTCTCATTGTCGATCATGTGAAGCACTTGGCCAGCGAGGTCAAGGGCACCATCTCCGCCCTTTGCCCATACTTCGGCAAGGGAGATCCTTGCTCCAAGGTTAAGAGCAGCTTCTTGGACAAGCCTGAGTTCCTCGTCTGTGTCGTCTACAAAACGGTTGAGCGCTACGACTACCGGAACCCCGAACTGCTTCATATTTTTGATATGAGCTTCCAGGTTCGGGATGCCTTTTTTAAGGGCCTCGATGTTCTCCGACTTAAGCTGATCCTTCGCCGCTCCGCCGTGAAGCTTGAGCGCGCGGACAGTTGTGACTATCACTACTGCATGGGGGTTGAAGCCCGCATAGCGGGAGACGATGTCCATGAACTTCTCAGCTCCGAGGTCTGAGGCAAATCCGGCTTCCGTTACGACGTAATCGAAAAGTTTTAGGGCCATCCTCGTTGCTGTGACAGTATTTGTCCCGTGGGCGATGTTAGCGAAGGGGCCGCCGTGTACGAAAGCCGGGACGCCTTCGATCGTCTGAACAAGATTGGGGTTGATGGCATCACGGAGAAGCGCCGTCATAGCCCCCTCTGCCTTTATGTCATGCGCCGTTACGGGCTTGCTGTCATACGTGTATGCTACGACTATTTTGCCGAGGCGTGCCTTAAGGTCCTCAAGGCTGTCCGCGAGGCAGAAGATAGCCATGACTTCCGATGCCACAGTAATGTCAAAACCCGTTTCACGCGGAACGCCGTGTGCAGTCCCGCCAAGCCCTATAACTATGTTGCGGAGGGCACGGTCATTCATGTCCATGGCCCTGCGCCACACTATCCTGCGCGGGTCTATGTTGAGCTGGTTGCCCTGCTGAAGGTGATTGTCGATCATAGCGGAGAGGAGGTTATGTGCTGTTCCTATCGCATGTATGTCACCGGTGAAGTGCAGATTGATCGATTCCATCGGAAGGACCTGTGAGTAACCGCCGCCGGCTGCTCCGCCCTTTACTCCGAAGCATGGGCCGAGCGAAGGCTCTCTGAGGCATGTCATGGCTTTTTTGCCGTGCTTCACGAGCCCCTGGGTGAGGCCGATCGTAACGGTGGTCTTACCCTCTCCTGCCGCGGTGGGCGTAGTTGCCGTTACAAGGATAAGCTTCCCGTCTTTTTTATCCTTTAGTGTATTGAAGAAATCCAGGGAGATCTTTGCCTTGTCGCTTCCGTACGGGATCACATATTCATCTGGGATACCCGCTTTTTCGGCTATTTCATGGATCGGTCTGAGTTTCGCCTGCTGTGCTATTTCGATATCTGAGAACATAATATCCTCCTCCTGATATATAATTACTCCTGAGCCTAAAGTAAATATATATACCATAAGTTGCTCAAAATGTTAATGTTTAATACTGATTTTTATTTTCGTGATGTATGGTGATAAAGCATGAAACAATGGAAGAACGGAAATCTGATAAGCAAGACCGGGTACTCTCTTAACGGCATATGGTCGGCATTCAAGTCTGAGAAAGCCGTCAGACGCGAGTTCGGCGCACTGGCGTTTCTGGTGGTTCTGGCACTTTGGAAGGGCAAAGATGTCAAAACTGTTCTGGCCGTATTTCTGGCAGGCCTCTTTCCGATAGTGATCGAACTTATCAATACATCCTGCGAGACGATGATCGATATGCTCCTGGGCCCCATCTACAGGGAGGATGTCAGGCACGCGAAGGATATGCTGTCAGGCGCAGTTCTGATCAGTTTGTTTTGCGGTTACACCGCTGCATTAATTTTAATATTTGGGTGAGTTTCCCAAATATTAAAAATTGTGAAGTGCGGCAAGGATAAGCCGCGTGAAACTGCGACAAAATCTGTCGCGTGAAGCGATGGTGAAGCAATCGTAAGGGCGGTCAAACGATAGTCAAACGTTGTCAAACAATAGTCAAACGGTCGTGAGAACCTAAAGAACCAAGTCCATTTTGTCGTCCCCGAATGCCTCAGTCGGGGATACAAGTGACTCTAGGTCCTTGCTATAACTAGCTTTTTAAGTTCCAAACAGAAGCCGCTGGATTCCCGATAGGGACATGCGGGAACGACGGTGACTTAGGTTAAGACCGATAAAGACGTTGATTTTGGGGCTCCTCGGCCTTTAGCCGCAATTCCCCGCTTCTGCCTCTACAACTGCTTACCAACCGCCCATTGCTTGCCGATCGCTCGCCGCCGGTGCTTTTCCCGGCCGCTTCACCATTTCTTCCTGATTGCTTCACGGCGATTTAATCGCCGCTTCACGGAAATTGATCCTTCCGTTTCCGGCGGAGCTTCTTCCAGATCTCCGCCTTCTGCTTCCAGCGCTTCGGCCTGGGCTCTCATTGCAGCCTCATCCTCTTCAGTCGGTCCCTCTTCTGATTTGGTGCCGACTCTTTTGATCTTGATCATTTTCCTGAGGAGACCCTCTACATAGTAGTTGGTATCGACTATCACCATCGCACCTTTTTTGATACGCTCGGCGCGGATCTCGCTCTGGAGACGGTCGTCGAAGAGGTCTTCCATGCTGGGCTGCTTGCCCTTGCCATCCTTCTCGATGGATTGGGGTCCGTCGATCTCGGCGACTATCTGGTTGTTGGTCTCCTTTATGCTGAGTTCTTTGAGCAGGTCATCCAGGTTCGAGATAGCCCTGAGTCCCGTCGCAAGCGATTCCTGCTCAGGTTCCATTATCCCTCCGCCCCTGACAAGTATTTCGCAGAAACCTACGGCATTTTGCGGCACTATGACCGGGATCCTCTTTACCATCGATCTTTTTCGCCAAGGCCTGAGCGTTATGTTCAGTTCGATCTTATCGCCCGGGGCATACGCATCCTTCTTTTCGGCGATCTCAAGCTTTTCAATAAAGACTACACGGGCATCCCTAGTTACTTCAACATCAAGTTCCACTCCCAACGGCCTTATCTCCTGGAACTGATTTAGGGAGAATATTTCGGAAAGGTTGTCAAACTCGGTCAGCAAGGAGCCAATGAGGTCCGTATCCGAGAAGAAAATATTTCGCCTCTCCCATCCGTTGGGAAGGTTGCCGCCGTAGAACCTGTATTTGAGTATCGCGGTGCCCTCTCCTCTTCTTGCCCAAAGGTCGTCAATTATCCCGAGCATTCCCATGCTCCCGATAACCGGTCCTGAAAATGAGTCCGCAGCAGTCTGGAATCTCTTTACAGTCTCCCTTTTGCTGTCAACGTCATTGAACTTTACCCTGTAACTTATCGCGGGGGCAAGCCGTCCTACGTAACCGGCTATTGCTTCTGGCCTGTCCTGGGTAATTATGCCGACTATCGGCCCCTGGTATCCGAGTTTGAAGGAACTCTCCATACCCGGAATCACCCTGAGTATCGTCGCCTCCGTAAGCGGGTATGATACCGCACCCTGCCCGGCCATCGGATGTCCGAAGCCTATGAAGCGTCCGTCTTTGGAAATGGCTGTAAGTGTGCCTATCCCTCCGATCTCTATGTCGCCCCAGGCCAGTGATGCGCCTATGGCTGAGCCCGGTTCAGGTTTAGCTTTGAGCTTTACGGCATTTCCATCCGAGGATGCTCCTCCGAGGGGGATCAGAGGCAGCCCCAGCCTCTTTTTCATCTCCTCTGTTACCCTTCCGCTGATCCCGTCGACCAGTATTGGCATCCCAAGTGGAACAAGCTCAGCGTCATATAGCTTTGCGATGTCAGCTGAGGTCGGTCCCGTCTTTATGTCGTCCGATACGGCATCTTCAGAAATCTTTCCAGTTTCATCCTGTCCTTCGCCATCATCTGGTTCTTCTTCTTTTCCGTTATCTTCCTCGGGACATTGGTCAGCCGATGTCACGTCTGCTGACGTTATCCCTTCTATCGCAAAATCACAGGGATCTGGTTTTTCTTTGATGTCTTCGGATACAGGCTCTTCCTCTTTCAGATCATCTTTCTTCTTTTCTTTTGCCTCCGGTTTTATATCGGCGCTAACCGGTTCCTTCGGTATCTTCACAGACACTCCGAACGGAGGTATCCTGTCAGGCCAGTTGAATGCCTTGACCATCTCTTCTATCGGCGTTACAAGACCGAGGTTGTTGTCGCTGAACTGCCATCCGTAACCTATTGCACCTACAAGTTTTCCTTTCACGTATACCGGCGAGCCGCTCATTCCCGCGGCAATGCCTCCGTTCGCCCTCACATAAGGATCGTCGACCCTTATCAAAATGAGATTTTTGGGGCTGGTCTTCCTTGGAACGACTCCTAATAATGTTGCAGAAAATCTGGATATCTTTGTTCCTTGAAGCACTGTCCTTATTTCAGCATCCATTCCCTCTTTGACTTCCGATAAGGGCAGTATCGGGTCAGTTGGGACAAATGGTTTTGCCTCAACAGCAAACGAAAGTACCGGCCAGGCAAGAATGGTGACGGTTGTTATGAACGTGAGGACCGTTTTGGTCAAGAGCTGTGAAGAGATCTTTTTGATCATCAGTTATCGCTCCCGTTTTGGGTTTTTCCCGTTTTCATGTACCTGAGATAACTCATTATAAGCTCGTCAAGGTCGCCGTCCAATACGCCCTGGACGTTGCCTATTTCACATCCGGAACGGTGATCTTTGATAAGCTGGAAGGGCTGGAGGGTATAGGAACGGATCTGGCTTCCCCACGCTACGGTCCTCTTCTCCCCCTTGATGTTTTCAAGCTGCTCCTGCCTCTCCCGCAGTGTCTGCTCAAAAAGTTTTGAACGGAGCACCTGCATCGCGGTGGCCCTGTTCATATGCTGCGAGCGCTCGGTCTGGCAGCTTACGACTATTCCCGAAGGAACGTGTGTGATCCTTATGGCCGAGTCGGTCATGTTGACGTACTGACCGCCTGCGCCGCTGGAACGGAATGTATCCACTTTGAGATCTTCCGGTCTTATCTCCACCTCGACGCTGTCGGGAAGGACTGGCATTACCTCAACTGAGGCGAAGCTCGTGTGACGGCGCTTAGCCGAATCGAAGGGGGATATTCTGACAAGTCTGTGGACCCCCTGTTCACCCTTCAGGTATCCGTAAGCGTAGTCGCCGTTTACGGAAATCGTTACGCTCTTTATTCCCGCTTCCTGGTCGGGAAGCTCGTCGATCAGTTTTACAGTATAATCGTTTGCTTCAGCCCAGCGCATATACATACGGTAGAGCATTTCCGCCCAGTCCTGTGAGTCAAGGCCGCCGGCTCCCGCGTGTATCGTCATGATGGCGTCTCCCGAATCATACTCGCCGTCAAGCAAAACCAGTGTCTGGTATGCCTCTATGCTTTTTGCAAGAGCTGAAGAACGCACGTAAAACTCCCGGTTGAGTTCGTCGTCATCGACTTCACTCAACAGTTCTGATATCGCCTCAAGTTCCAAAAGCTCGTTCTGAGAATTTTCGATCTTGTCAAGTCTCGACTGAAGCAGGGAAATTTCCCTGTTTACTTCATGGGCATTGTCCGACGACCAGAAGTCGGGTTCTGCGGTAAGTTTCTGGAGTTCATCTATCCTTGTTTTAAGTGAGACCGGGTCAAAGGCTATCACGCAGTTCGTCAAATGACGAACGCAGATCGGCCATGACAGTAGATATTGGCAATACTACCATAAGTACCTCTCCCTTTTATTGCGAGTGTGCATATGCTCTTATTATAACAAAGGGGTGCGCAATTGGGGCATCTCGGAGCGCTAGCTTAGCAACATTTGCGGCCCTTCGCGTCGACGTATGGCAGTGCGTTGGCGAAGTGCGAAATGAAGATGCCGCGCGAAGTGGCGATTTTATCGCCGCGAGCAGTTGTAGGGGCGGTCAAAGGATCGTCAAACATTTTCAAACAGTGGTCAAACGGTAGTAAGGGCAGGGGCGGGGAATTTGCAAGGAATACACCCGCGGTGAATTCGCGTCCTTCGGCCGCTGGAGAATTTGCTTGCTTCGCATCGCGGAGAATTTGCCGGAAGACCCGCCCGGCGGTGAATGAGGACCCAGAACCGTCATCCCCGGACGCAACTTAACGAGGATCCAGATACCGTCTTTAGATTCTAGCTATGACTGGATTTATGGACCCCATACCCCAAGACGCTGGATTTCCGATTGGATCATTCGGGAACGACGGGGAGGGGGCCCTAGATCCCCGCTCAAAGGCATATGGGGGTGGCGGTGATAGAGACAAGGCAGAATCAAGTCCTGGATCCCGGCTCAGGCCCATACATGGAAGACGATTAGGGGCTAGGGTTTTACGAGCTTAACAACCTCTTCCCGCCGGCTTGCCGGCTCTTCGCGGCGATAAAATCGCCACTTCTCGCGACATCTTCTTGCCGTCCTTCTCCCGCCCCTCCAATTGCTTGTCTACTGCCTATTGCTTGCCAAAATTAGCCCCAATTACGTTAAACCAGTTTAATAAAATTATCCCCCTCGACAAACTTACCGATCCTGACCGACCGATCAAATCCGCCAGCAATCAGCTGATTCAGCAGCTCATACTCGTGTTCTTGTTGTATGGCTATCAGGAGGCCTCCCGAGGTCTGAGGGTCAAAGACGAGATCTTCTGCAAAGATGCCCATATTTGAACCGTTTATTACTTTGGGGCCTGAGTGTTCCTTGTTACGGTATGCCCCTGCAGGTATGAGGCCCATGTCTGACATTTCCTTTATGCCCGGGAGCAGGGGCAGCCTCTCTGTTTCGATCTCTAATGCCGTCCCTTCGGAAAGAAGGTCAAGGGCATGGCCGGCAAGACCGAATCCGGTGACATCGGTGCAGGCTGTTACTGTGCTGCATATATCCTCAGACAGGACGGGGGGTATCGAATTCAATTTTGCCATGCTTTGGACTGCTGAATCTATGTTTTCATCAGAAAATAACCCTGCCTTTATCGCCGTCACGGCTATGCCTGTACCGATGGGCTTCGTGAGTATTAGGATGTCTCCGGGACCTGCAGTTCCTACTGTCCACATCCTGTCCTTTTTGACCTCGCCGAATACCACGAGCCCGTATTTGGGTTCCTCGTCCTGTACACTGTGGCCGCCCGCCAACATAGCTCCGGCCTCGATCACCTTCTCTGCTCCCCCGTTCAGTATCTCCCTGAGCACTTCGAGAGGTTCGCAGTCAGTTGGAAAGCATACCACATTCAGCGCAATGAGCGGCCTGCCCCCCATAGCGTAAACGTCACTCAGGGAATTTGCCGCGGCAATTTTACCGAAGTACGCAGGGGAATCGACCACCGGGGTAATGAAATCAACGGTCAGTATGCCTACCCTTTCTTCGTCGATCTTCCAAAGCGCGGCATCCTCACCCCTGTTCCATGAGGCTATAAGGCTTTCATCCCTGAAAACTGGCAGACCCTTGAGCAGGCGGTCCAGCTCCGCCGGACCTATCTTAGCCGCTCAGCCGCTTGTACGGGCACGTTCTGAAAGCCTCATACAGATCCCTTCCTTCCTATTTCATCCGCAGATGGTGTACATCAGCTGCGGCGAATATTTTCTCTTCGTTCCCCGCCTTGACTACAAGGGCACCCTGCTCAGTTATTCCAACCGCGGTGCCTCTGAATTTTTCATCGTCCTGAAGGACACTGACCTCTCTGCCGATAGTATCACACTCATTCCTGTAAACAGAAAGCAGTTTTGCTTTGCCCTCTGGCCTTTTAAGGCCAATGATCAGAGAGGAAAGGGCTTTGAGTATCCGTGCAAGCAAAAGGGGCCTCGGAACCGCCTCTCCCTTCTCTATCATTATGGAAGTGGCGATGTTCCTGTACTCCTCTTCCAGTTCCCCCTCAGTGAGATTGACATTGAGGCCTATCCCGGTGACCGCATAATAGATCCTGTCGGGTTCTCCGGCTGCCTCGCTCAGGATGCCGCATATTTTGCGTCCGTTCACAAGGATGTCGTTGGGCCACTTAAGTTTTGCGTCAAGCCCGTATACTCCGCTGAGGACAGACCTTACCGCGAGTCCTGCGGCAAGATTGAGCAGCTGGACATCGCCCGGTCTGAGCTCAGGTCTTATCAAAACTGAAAAGAGAAGGTTCTTTGAAACGGGAGCATGCCATGAACGTCCCCTCCTTCCTCTTCCCTCCGTCTGTTCGTCTGTGACAGCCACTATTCCTTCAGGGACATCCTGGCGGGCAAGGTTTTTAATCGCGTGCTGAGTTGAGGTTATTCTTGGAAAATAAATGCTTTTTCCGAATATGGGGTCATCCCTCAGAAGGAAATCCACCAGTGTCGGACTTATCCTGTCCGTCTCTCTGACATTTTTTATCATGTAGCCCTTCTGTGGCGCTGATATTATATCAAGTCCCTCTTCCTTCAGGGCGGAGACAACTTTTGAGAGGGCCTGTCTTGAAAAGCCAAGTTTATCCGTGAGGACTGAACCGGGAACGAACTCCCCTTCATATCCCGCAAGATATTCCAGAAGCCTGCAACGGCTGTTTGTCAGGTCTTTACCGGCGAGCAAATGATCACCCCAAGAAAGATAGATCCGGAACTATGTCAGCCAAGTCTATTTGCCCTTAGCGTCAGACCGGCTCCTATTATCAAAAATACGATATTGGCAATCCAGGCTGCAAATACTGGATGAAGGTACCCCGCATCCCCAAGCGACTGTGTAAAGGAGAGGATTATATAGTAAACAAATACGATGATAACACTCAGCCCGAGCCCCATTCCCGAGCTTGACCTCTGAGGCCTGCTCCCGACTGCCGCTCCCACTATCGCCAGGACAAGACAGGCCCAGGGCACTGAGAAACGGAGGTTCATGATCATGACTATCTTGGATACGTCCATGCCCTTCTGCTTCATCATTTCTATCTCACGAAAAAGCTCGTTCAGCGTCATCTCGTCCGGAGTCCTTGAGGACCTTGCCGCCTCCTCGGGGTTGAGGTTCAGCTGAAGGGCCTGCTTGTCAAAGGTGAAAAGCAGAGACACGTCGTTTTCCTTGGTGATCTCGAAAACCTTTCCTTCTTCCAGCCACCAGCTTCCATCTATCCATTCGCCCTTTTCGGCAGAGACCAACCTGCTGAGAAGTCCGTTCTCAAATTCCTGGACCACTACATCCGACATCATTCCATCCTTGATGTCCATCCTGTTGACATATATCACTCGCTTGAGGGAGCCACCGGATTCCTCCTTGAGGAAGACCTTTTCCTTAAAGACAGGAGGAGACTGTTTGTAGACCTCATATGCCATCACATTGGCGGCAGCTCTTTCGCTGACTGGTACCAGCGTTTCATTTATGAAAAAGGCGCCTATAGAGACTAGAAAGGCAAGAATTATAACAGGCCTTATTATCCTGTTGAACGATATTCCTGATGACTTGAGCGCCACGAGCTCTGAATTTGCGGATAGCTTGTTGAAACCGAGCAAAGCGGCAAGCAGGCAGCTCATGGGGATGGCCGCTGCAGCCATTTTGGGAAGGTAGTAGAGGAAAAGCCTTATCACTATCCCAAGAGAGACCCCATTTTTTATTATGAGGTCTGCTATCCTGAAAAGAAGCCCCCCTGCGACCATAATTATCGTAAAAGCCATCAACCCGAAGAAAAAGGGGCCAACGAGTTCTACAAAGATGAACCTGTCGAGTGCCCTGAATTTTAAATATGTGTCGAAAAAGTTATTGTTCACTTTTAACCTCATTCATCTCAATTATTTTCTCAGCGCACTCACGTATGGCTCCGTTGCCGCCGGTTCTCTCTGTCTTCCAGTCAGATGCTCTTAGGACCTCCGGAACAGCATTCGCTACGGCTATTCCCAGTCCTGCCCATTCAATGCATTCCAGATCAGGAATGTCGTCACCCGCAAAAGCAACCTCTGCAGGTGATGCCCTGTGGTTTTCCGCAAGCGCCTTAAGTTCCGCCAGTTTGTTCCTTGTCCCGTTTATGCAGCCTGTTATCCTGAGGTCGTCTGCCCTCTGCTGGGTAGCGGCTGAGTAACGGCCGCTGATAAAATATACTTTCACGCCCCTGCTGATGAGCTTTCTTATGCCATAACCATCCTGGATGTCGAAGCGTTTGAATTCCCCGCCTTTTCCATCCATGTATACTCCCCCGTCTGTCAGGGTCCCGTCGACATCAAGGGCAAAAAGTTTAATCAATGTCCTTCTCTTCCGGGTTTTTGCGGTCCCAGTCATGGTCTATCCTGGGCGAAAGCCCTCTTGTGGACGCAGCTGCAAAATCAAGGATCATCCTTCCCTCTGGAGTAGGGCCAAATTTATCCTCCAGTTCAGCAAGCCCCTCACGTATGGTCAGGCCTGGGGCATAAAGAGTACGGTACATCTGCCTGATATTCTTTCTGGTCTCTGTGTCGAATCCTCTGCGCTTAAGCCCTACCCTGTTGATGTCGTATACTTTTATGGGAGATCCGTTGGCAAGACAAAAGGGAGGAACATCCCGGACGATCTTTGAGAGACCTCCTATCATGCAGTACGAGCCAACGTGAACAAACTGGTGAAAGCCCGCCATCCCGCCGACCACGACATAATCCCCAATTTTAGTATGTCCGGAAAATCCACACTTATTGGCTATTGTACAGTCGTGCCCTATCTCAACGTTGTGAGCCAGGTGGACGTTTTCCATAATAAAGCAGTTGTCGCCTACAGTTGTGGCCTTTCCTTCTCCGACCGCCCTGTTTATAGTGACATATTCACGGCACATGAGATTGTTCCCTACCCTGACCCAGCTCTCCTCATTCCTAAAGGTTATGTCCTGGGGCTCTCCGCCGATCACAGTGTGGTCGAATATGGTACAGTCGGATCCCATCACAGTGTAGCCGTAAATGTGGACATAGGCCCTCAGTTCCGTATTGTCGCCCAGAACCACATTGTCGTCCACTATACAGAAGGGGCCTATCTTGACGTTATCTCCAAGCTGAGCTTTTGGGGAAACTATCGCCGTCGGATGTATGCAGACTCCCATCCCGGTCTACGCCTCAGGCTTGAGGGTAAGCCCGGAGGATACTACACAGCCCATAGTTCCTTCTGCGGCAAGGTCCCCGTCTATCGTTGCCCTGAACTTGAACTTGAAGTTGTTGCCCCTGCGCTTGATCAGAGTCGCTACGGTCCTGAGCTGGTCGCCCGGTTTTACCGGCCTGCGGAACTTTACTTTGTCGATCGACGTAACATAGACAAGGCGACGCTCATTCTCCTTTACCTCGGTATAAAGTTTGAGCAGGACAGCTGCTACCTGTCCCATGGACTCGATCACCAGGACACCGGGCATTACTGGTTCGTCCGGAAAGTGTCCCTGAAAGAAGGGCTCGTTTATTGATACATTCTTGACCCCAGTCACTTCGACCAGTTCGTCCGTCAGCACCACGTCCTCTATCCTGTCTACGAGAAGAAATGGATAGCGATGCGGCAAAAGGTCCAATATTTTATTGATGTCATATTTCATGATTTGTGCCTCCAGTTAATAGATTCAGTCAAAGAGAATTATAAGGCTCTTTTTATTCTGTCTACAAGCCTTCCATGAAGATCATGGCCGGCGCATATTCCAATATAGTGGGCTGCCGGTATCGCTCCAAGCAGGGAGAGGTCGCCCAGCAGATCGTTGATCTTGTGTGTGACGCATTCCAGGGGGAATCGAAGGCCACCCTCGTTCAATAGGCCCTTCTCGTCAAACATGAGCGCATTTTTCAGCGATCCTCCCTTTGCAAGACCGTTTTTCTTCAGATATTCAAGTTCAGAGGTAAGGCCAAAGGTGCGTGCCTTTGATATCCTCTCAAGGAAGACTTCGGGCGTAATTACATAAGATGCCCTCTGGGTCCCGACCGGAGTACCGGGATAGTCTATCACATAGGTGATTTTAAGTCTCTCCGAGGGAAGTGCCATTACAGAGCGGTCACCCTTGATATCATCGACTGCTATAGGTGTATGGATGATTCGCTTTTTTGCTTCGCCAAATTCTACTATGCCTGCACCGAAGAGTGCAAGGGCGAATGGATATGGACTTCCGTCAAGTATAGGCACCTCTTCTCCTTCAAGGGTTATCACCGCACTGTCTATCCCGAGCCCGGCAAGAGCGGCAAGAAGGTGTTCCGCGGTCCTTATGACAGTTCCGTCGGGGAGCCTGGATCCTGTCAGCCTGTTGTTTTCCTCGACATGTGCGGATTTGAGGGGAAACAGACCGTTTTCTGTTGAAAAATAAATGCCCTCTTTTTGGGAAGATCTTACGGATACACTTGAGACCTCTCCCGAGTGGAGCCCTATTCCGGAAAATTGTACCGGTTCAGATATGGTATGCGGCATTATTCCTTCTCCTGCTTAAGTTCGCCAAGCTTTTTTTCAATTCTTTTGACGTTTTTGACAAGGTCGGGAAGCTGCCTGAGCGCGGCAGTCTGACGAAGATCTGCTTTATGATCTATTGCGGGAAAGCCTGATACTACTGAACCAGGTGATATGTCATCCGTTATTCCGGCCCTGCCGGCAGCAATTACTCCGTCACCCACCTTCGCGTGGTTGCCGACTCCCGACTGTGCCGCCATCGTGACACCATTACCAAGAGTGCTGCTTCCCGCGAGACCTGTTTGTGCTACTATTATGCAGTACTCACCCACTGTGCAGTTGTGGGCGATCTTCACGTGGCTGTCGATCTTGGTACCCTTGGATATCCTCGTTTCCCCAAAGGTCCCCCTGTCTATGCTTGAGCAGACACCTATCTCCACATCGTCTTCAATTACTGCTGTGCCTATCTGAGGTATGCGGAGCAGTCCCTTTTCGGCGTCTGGCATGAATCCAAAACCCTCACATCCGACCACTGCATTTGCGTGTACGATGCAGTTCCGGCCCAATGATGACCTGTCGTAGATGACAACGCCGGGTTCGATCTGTGTATTTTCGCCCACAGAAACATGCTTTCCAAGCCATACGTTCCCGGCAAGCAGGCATCCGTCTCCGATCCTGCAATGTGCTGAGACCACGCAGCCGGGTCCTATGGTCACCTTCTCGCCTATAACGGCGCTTTCTGATATTACAGCGGTCTCATGTATTTCAGGAAGTTCAGCTGTTCTCTCCGTATCAAAATATTCAAGAAGCGTTACGAGAGCCCTTCTTGGATCTTCAACTTCCACTCCTTCTCCGTCTTCCCGTATCCATCCCTCTTTCGTGAGAAGGACAGCCTCAGGATCGGCGTCCTGCACAAGCTTTTTTTCCCAAAGAGGTGATATAGATCCCGGACATGGCGCCTCGGGTGAAGTTATTGACGTGACGACACGGTCACCGTCACCCTTGAGCGTTCCGCCCACCATCTCTGATATCTTTGCCAATGTAAGTCCTTCAATGCCCATTCTTTCATTTCCTTTCAGATGCTAAAGGTTTCCTATCATCCTCAGCCCCAGTGAATCTTCGTCACGTGTGTCATAGTGGAGCTCAAACGATATGTATTCAGTTGCCTTGTAACCTATGGCCGCATTGTATTCCCCGTCTTCCCTCCAGCGGAACCATGCATACGGCTTGTGCATCCGCGGTTCGATGTTGATCCTGCCCCACCACATGCTGTCCCTTGAGGACCATTCTCCGCCTATCCAGACATCTCCCCAGGGCGACCACCTAAGACCTAATCTCCCTTCGGGATCCCAGTCCTGAAGTTCGAGGATGCCCTCACCATATACCTCCATGCTCCACTTAGAGAATGTTTTTATCTTCCGGCCGAGGTGGACGCCGAATTCTCCGGTCCTGTCCCTGGTGCCGGCATATAGGGCAGCCCATGCGCCTATAGTGTAGTGCCTGCTCTCGACATTGACCTTCATCTGTGATACCTGACCGGCAGAAAATGAGGCTTTAGGTTCAGCGGAAGTCCTTTCTACCACGCCTCTTGTCTGGAGGAATGTCTCGGTCCAAAGGTTTATCTGCTTCTCGTGCCTTTTGGTCCAGGCAACGGGCAGCCCTATAAAGGGCGCTGACCTCTCCATCAGGTCTTCCCTCAGGTCCTCGTGCAAAAGCGTAGGCAGTGAGTTTGATGTCAGAGTGGGGTTTACGGCAAGAACAAGGGGCAGTTCCGGGGCAAGGGAGATCTTCATCTTGTATCCGCCATTTTCGGAATGGACCATGAGTGTGGGTTTCCAGCCAGGAAGTACCGGGGCTAATATTCTGAGGACCTCTTCTTTCAGCCCGGAGTCACACCAGTTTAGTGCTTCTACCGGCAGTCCCCTGATAAGCCCGCTGAGAGGTGTTTCGATCAATGAGATGTCCTCCCTGATCCACTGCAAGGGGGGGGCCTGTATCTGCGGCGTCTGCACTTCGACCTTCCACTCGTAAGGAGAATTTTCAGGAGAAAGTCCTATCTTTATCACACCCGAAGAGATCTTTACTGAATCTACACTGTACCCGTCAAAAAGCTTCTCTGAAATTACTTTTATGACTCTTTCCGCGCTTTCATCGGACTGTGTTTCCGGCATCCGTTCGGCTACCGCTGATATGCTTCTTTCAACGATGGCCCCCAGCCAATCGGACACCCCGAATGCCTCAACCCTGTATGACGCTGACGCGTCACCGGTAAACATAAGAAGGGTCGCGGCTGTGAAGACGGCCGCAACCCAAAGTTTTAACGTATATTTGTCTTGCTTAGAAAAGTTCTCCGAAGCCAAAGTGGAATCTGCCCTCATCGCCTGTGGCATAGTCAAGCCTTAGATTCCCAAGCGGAGTGTTTATCCTGACTCCGAATCCGGGGGACGAGCCCATGTCACTTCCAAAGCTAGAATTATCACTGTTCTTTCTCCATGCGCGGCCTATATCGTAGAAACCCACAAGTGTAAAGTTCTTGTCTATCGGCAGTCTGAGTTCAAAGTTGCCCAGCAACATATCTTCCCCGTGGTAACGGTCGTCGTCATAACCACGCAGCGTTGTGTCTCCTCCGACGGTATACATCTGCTCATAAGGGACATCCCCGGAAGATGATCCAGCAATTATCCTGGCAGCAAAGATGACAGGTCTGTCAGATCTTCCTCCCAGGGAAGTCTCAAAGAAATCCCTGAAAAACTTTTCGACAGGGAAGTAGAATCTAGCCTCAAGCCAATACTTAAAGAAGCTATAATCAACGCCCTCGACATCTGCCTGCCCATATTGGACGTTAAGAGTCTGAACGTCCCCCTTCGAGTAAGGCAGATATTCGTCAATATTCAAACGGCGGACAGATGCCGTGACTGAGTAGTACGTACCGTCACCAAGATCCTCCAGAAGGGTCTCTTTGCCAGGTTTGGGAGGGCTGTTGCCGTCGATGTCGACGTTGCTCCAGTTGCTCTTTTTGTATTTATCGGAAGGATTATCAGGTTCATTTTTGACCTCATGCCAGTCAAATAGGAGGTACCAATTGTAAAGTGAATCTTCTTTGAATTTTCGTCCGAAGCCAAAGAACGCTCCCGTCTTGTCTCTGTCGTACTCAAACTGTTTTTCGTCATTAGCATAGTAATAAAGGTCGCTCCATGCTCTTTTGTATCCGCCGAGCTTCCATGCCGTGACTTTGCCGCCCATGTAGGGCTGTTCATAGCTGACCCAGTACTCTTCCCTGTTTCCTATGTCGAATCCTACACTGAGTTTCATTCCCCGGCCGCCTATGTTTGTATTTTCATAACTGAGCCCGCCGCCGAAGCCGCTCTGCGTTCCGTATGCGATGTTGAACCCGAGCCTGCCAGTACGGCCCTCTTCGACCGTAAGGACAACTATCACGTCATCAGGGTTTTCACCGGGCTCGAAGTTAACGTTAACGTCGCTGAAGAAGCCTACGCCCTGAAGTCTGCTGAGTGATAGGCGAAGCTTGTTTGCGTTGAAGAGTTCTCCCTCTTTTATCTTGAGGTAACGCTGCACCACGTGGGTCTTGGTGATCTTATTGCCCTGGATCACTATCTGGCTTATCTTAGGCTCAACTATGACAACATTGATCTCAGTACCCTCAATGCGCACGTCGGCCACGTTAGCCATTACATATCCGTCTGACTGGTACTTTTCCTTTATCCTCTGGAGATCGTTCCTGAAAAATGTCCGATTGAAGATCATACCCGGCTTTGTAAAAATCATCTCTTCGAGTTTTTCACTTGTGTAGACCGTGTTGCCCTCAAAATTTATCTTGCTGACAACTGGGTTTTCCTGAACGAGAAATACGACATCTACTCCGCCTTCCTTGTCCGTCACCCGGTAGTCGGTAGCAACGAAAAATCCGAGCTCGAATATTGCCTCGGCATCCTTCCGAAGTTTCTCCTCGTCGACCGGCTCGCCAACCTTGGAGGTGATTATGCTCATTATGTGTTCGGTTACGACTTCAGAATTTCCCTGGACAGAAATGTTCAGGATGGCGGGACCTGTGAGCTCCGGGAGTTTTTGGTCCTCGACAGGCTTCTCGGTTCCGTTATCCGCTGTCACCGTTTCTCGGATATCAGGGGAGGCCAGTCCTTCTTCTGCAGCATAGGCAGGTGTTAGTACCAACAGAAAAACAAGGGCAACGACGGAGAGAGACCTGACACGGAAAGACACAAAAAACCACTCCTCTGAAATGGATACGAGATTTCAGCGCAAAGATCCTGCGCAATGCCGCTATTTGATAACTTTGATCGCAGGTGTATCTCCTCTCAGAGCTTTTTCCCCTATCTGCAATAGAGCGAGAAGATCTTCTGCGCTTATTCCTGCTTCCGATCTGACGGATGACTCTCGGACAGCAGGTTTTTCCGAAACAATAATTTCTTTCTCCGGGGTCCTGGCCACTGTTCCCTTTTTGGCAGGCGCAGAGAAAATACCTTGTGCCGCCGTCCTTCCGATATTCTGGCCGCTGAGATCTTCCCTCAGTGTCCTCAGGAGTTCGTCTTCCTCTCTGGTGACCCAGGCCAGCACCTCTTCCCCGTTGTTATGTAACGGTACTGAGGCAGTCTGTGGCGTCCATGGTCTCTCAGATTCCACGGCAAGAGGTATCGTAGAGACCATAACTATGAAAAGAGCGATCCCTATGCTTCTGATACTCATGGTGACTGCGGATCCGCTGAATATGGCGGCTGTCGAGGCCTGCTCGTTTTCGAGCATATGGGCAAGGTCTTCCCTTATCTCGCGCACCTCGGCAGAAAGACAGTCAGCCTCCACAAGGGCAGAGTCCCATCTTTCCTTGTCACAGGCGGCGGAGAGTCTGTCGAGCCATCTTTGTATCCTTGAGATCTTCTTTTTCATGAGTTACTCCTCCATGCAGATATGGGATGTCTTATTATTATCCCGTTTTACATGGCGGAAGTGGCTTCATCCGCCTTCAGCCACTTGCGTAATTTAGCTATCGCTTTTCTGCGTATCCTGTATATATGACTGATGTCAAGATCTGCCTCTTCTGCGACCTCTCTTGCCATCCTGCCTTCTATCACAAGCGCCTTCACTATTTCAGCCTCTCTTTGGGAAAGGCTGTTCATTGCCTCTCCAAGATCAAGTGTCCACTCTGCTCTGTCTGCATGTTCCGATACTGAGCCTGACTGCAGAGACTCGTGCATAAATACTGTTTCGTCGTCCGTTGGGATCGGAGCCTTCGATTCCACCCGCTGGATAAAATTTATCATCCCGCCTTTGATCTTGTAGTAAGCAAGGGTGGAGAAACAGTTGTTCCTTTCGACGTCGAAACGATCGACAGCGTTGATAAGTGAAAGCATTCCTTCCTGGATAAGATCCGGGTAGGTACTGTATGGGACTCTGAGTTTTTTTGCAAGCCAATATACCATAGGCCTGTATGCCAGGATCAGTTCCTCGCGTGCTTCTTCGTCTCCCTCGGAACATCTCCGCCACAGTTCCCTTTCAGCTTCCGCCCTATTCTCGTCGCATGCTGTCATTTCTTTTTCGGGATCGCTTTTCAAATGCATATCCTCGTTTCGCAATTTCTTCCTGCTCGTCTGTTATCACACCTACAATAGTGATTTTACCATTAATCAGGAAAATCTACCACGGCAAAGGAATATCTTTGATGCAGTCCATATTTGTCCTTAGGTGTAAGGTATCATTGAAAAATACGATGAAAGCCCTGTTTTTCTTATCTATCCCTATCCCGGAAAGTGAACAGTTGTCCATCTTCATCCGCCAGAATACGTTTACCCTCTGTATCTTTATCAGGGGCAGAAGAAGCGTTCTGAATAGTGCTCCGTGCCCCACCACGACAACATGTTCATCCTTAAGGGCCAGTATCCTGGCAGCGCATGCCTCAGCCCTCCTGTAGACAATGTCGGCATCCTCTCCGTTAGTCGCTGTCACATCCACCTGTGAGGACTTCCACCTTTCGAAGAGGTCCTCTCCGAACCTTTCCTTGATTTGTGGAACTGTCAGGCCCTCCCACTCTCCAAAGTCCACTTCCCTGAGTTCGTCCCATGTCTCGACGCTGTTTTTTCCTATTATCTCCGCGATTATTGAAGCAGTCTTCATTGAACGTCCCAGAGGGCTTGAGATCACCCTGTCCACAGATTCGCATGAAAGCCTCATTGCCGCTCTTTTGGCCTGTTCTTCCCCTTCAGCGGCCAGCGGAACATCCGTGATGCCCTGATAGCGGAATTTCTTGTTCCACTCAGTTATTCCATGTCTTACAAGCGTGATCTTTCTTTTTATAACCAGCGAAAGCCCTGGGGTCTCCTGGGGGTCTTTTTTGTTCTTTTCGGTAAGTGAGTTATAGTTTATAGACACTGCATTTGTCTCCTTCATGCTGAATGAGTATTTGTGAAACTGCGACAAATACGGTCGCGTGAAGCGATGGTGCAACGGTAAAGCTATTGTTTATTTAACATGGCTGAGCCGTCGCAAATACAGTCAAACAATCTGTACTGTCGACTTACAAACACGACATCTATTCTGACATAGAGGGACCGTTTGACTACTGTTTGACAACGTTTGACTATCGTTTGACCGCCCTCACAACGGCTTCACCATTGCTTCACGCCGGTGCTATCCCGGCATTTTCACAAAGGTATCCATCGCCTCACGCGGCGTGACCCTGCCGAAGTTTCACCATGGTTCCCTGCCATCAGGAATTCTAACAGATAGCGGGCCTGCTGAACAGAAATAAGGGGTGATTTAAAATGGGCAGAACTACAGAAAAAAAGACCCCGGCGCTTTTGGCCGAAGTCTTGATATGATCGGAAGTGGAGCCAGCGTCCGGATTCGGACCGGAGACCTGCGCATTACGAGTGCGCTGCTCTACCAACTGAGCTACGCTGGCCTCTAAAATAATGGCGGTCCCAACGAGATTCGAACTCGTGTCGCCGCCTTGAAAGGGCGGTGTCCTAGGCCTCTGGACGATGGGACCGCAAAGTGGTGAGCCGTCCGGGACTCGAACCCGGGACACCCGGATTAAAAGTCCGGTGCTCTGCCAACTGAGCTAACGGCTCAAAAATGTACATCACGATGGGATATTCTACAGGCTTTTACGAGAAAGTCAATAAGAACTTGTAAAATTATATAACGACCTGTCGATAATTTAAACCTTTTATTTGTTTAGTCCGGTGCCGTCAAATGATTCACCTTGCTACCACTGACATATCAGGGGAGGCTGATTTATATGAGTGTAGTTCCAATTTTTAAAGAGTTTTGGAATCTCAAACCGGAGGATATTTTATCTTCATTCATCCTCTATAAACGAGCGGAAGGACTATCTGACCGGACAATATCAGATTATAAGCAAAGGCTGGGGCTCTTTTTTCGGAGATTCCCTGATGCTCTTAGTCATCCACGAGAAAGAACACTGGAGTTTCTATCAGCGTATAAGAATCCATCAACTTTTAATATTTATTATGCTTATTTACGAGTTTTTTGGAATTGGATTCAAGCTGAAGGGTATTTTATGGGCAACCGTGATCCATTAGACGGACTAAAAAAGAGGAAGCCGAGAGGAAGGATAGTACAACTTTCAGAAACGGAGATTGCAAGGCTGTTACAGCAACCTAACCGGAGCTATTATACAGGGCTAAGAGATTACGCCCTGATGTGCTTACAAGTCGATTGTGCTATACGCCCGGGGGAAGCTCTGCATTTAATGCCGGAGGACTTCTCCCACGAGAAAAAAGAAATTATCATCCGTGCAGAGATCAGCAAAACACGAGTATCAAGGGTGCTCCCTCTATCTGATCCAACCGTTCAAACAATATTTAAATTACTTGCCGTTCGCCCTTGGAAGGGTGCTCCGATATTCGCAAACGAGACAGGAACATTTCTCAATGTTCAATCATGGTCACGCAGAGTAAAGGTATACGGACAAAAGTGCAACCTTGATATTACAGCATATTCTCTCCGTCATGCCTCCGCCCTTCTGCTTTTGCGGAGAGGTGCTGATGCTTTCACCGTGCAGGCAATTCTTGGACACTCTACCTTGCAAATGACTAAACATTATCTTGCACTCACTTCCGAGGATACACGCAAGGGTCACAACAATGCCGGGGTTATGCTGTCAATCTTGGGTCAAGAGCCATCAAAACCGCAACGTATGCGGAAGATTAACGTTTAAAGCGACAGGAAGGAGTATCCTTTTCCTTCGTGGTATAAGTAATAGTCTTTTATAAGTTATACCCCTTATTGTTCATTGTGGATGGGCTTATAACTACTGTCGGACTCCCTGGCTATAATTTCTTTATACTACGCCATAAAAAAAGCCCCTCCGGTGTGGAGAGGCTTTTCTACCTTTGGGGCAAGGGGTTAATCTGCTTCAATCATGTCAAGGTAAAATCCTTCTGTCTTATGTGCGTATTCTTCAAGGGCTTCCGCTCCGTACATTATCGCCATAGCCTTTTCACGTGAGATAGTACAGCGTTCCTGTTTATGGTCATAGTGAACATCAAGACCGTCTGTTAATATCTTTAGATTCTGACAATACCGCTGAAGCTCCATCAACTGACATTTAAAATCCACCAGTGCTACATTGCTTATCGTCATTGCATCTGCTACCATCATAAAAACTCCTTTCTGTTGTTGGGGTTGTTGGGAGTCCTGCCTATCCGAGGGTTTAGACTCCCTTTTTTATACCTGTCTGTTCTTGCTAATGAAGTCCTGCAAGTCCGTCTCTGTAATCCTCCATAATTTGCCGAGTTTAACGCCCACTATCTTGCCCTCTCTGAGCCATTTTCCCAACGTTAGAGGGCTCACTCCGAGCACCTCCGAGGCTTCCTGTACCGTGTAAACCTTCTCTGCTGTCATTCTTTCACCTCCCTATTAAATTGCGTTGTTGATAACGTACCGTACTGTACTTGCGTACCACTGACCGCCGTTCTTCGATTCTATGCCGTTGCTGTTCAAGTGCTCCGCTATGCCTCTAAGGGAGAATCCACCTTCTCTAAGTTCTCTCATCTTCTGAATGATGCTCTGCTCTTGTGCGTTATTAATAAGGCGTTCTCCGTCTCTGTCTTTGCCGAAAGGTGTGGGAGAGTATGCCTGACCGTTCGCCTTCTTATGAGCAAGAGCGGAGGTTGTGCGTTCTGCCGTCAAGTCTCTCTCAAACTGAGCAAAGCCTGCCATCATGGTAAGCATCATGCGACCCATTGCCGAGCCTGTATTGAGAGATTGACCGCCCATGTCTACGAGGTGTAGGGCTATACCGTGCTTGTCCCACTCTGCCGTTGTGCTGAGAGCATCGACCGCACTTCTAAAAAGCCTGTCGAGTTTAAGGGCTATAACGTGGCGCACTTGTCCGGAGTTTACCATCTGTGTGAGCTTCTCACCTTCGGGGCGGTCTGCAAGTGGAATAGTTCCGGATATTGCTTCTTCTCTGAGTATTCCTGCCACCGTGAGACCGTTTGCTGTTGCGTAGGCTGTAAGGCGTTCCTTCTGAGCATCGAGGCTAACGCCGTGTTCTGCCTGATCCGCCGTACTTACTCGTATGTAAATTACTGCTGTGTTCTCTCCTGCCGTTGTCCTCTTTGCCATGCCCTTCAACCTCCCTTTCTTATCTAAGTATATAATACATCGTTATCGTATATATGTCAAGTCCTATTTATCTAATCTTATCTCAGCCTACCTATACTAATGCGGTCGGTTTAGTACAGCAAGGAAGCCCGGGAGTTCAGCCAATGTTTACAACTGTAAGCATAGCAAGTAGACAACCGTGCAGTTAGTCAGGCACTCAATTGTACCCATCTGATGTAGACGTTTGTACGCTTGATTATGCTTACTAATTGTATGTACTTTAGGGTGGGTAGGGGGTTGTTTACATCTCTAATAAATGCATACAAAAAACAACGGCGCTCCATCGTACGCATCTTTTTTGCGAGTTCAGCTTGCCCCTTTGGGTATTTTTTAAAGTACCCCCCTTGGGTCAAATATTGCGGTCACTCGCAGAGAGGGGGGCGCCGTTGCATGAGCATCAATACCGGAGCGATTTTTACCGCCCCCTGTACCTATAGTCAGTGTTATAATTGATAATGAACTGGAGTATATATTGTATGGGGTGTGAGCATGAAGCGACAAATAAAGCCAGTGCCATTTTTTTCTGATGAAAATTTCGAGGACATGATCACTCACCATCAAGCAAACATTTGGGGGCTGAGAAACGAGCAAGAAAGATTACGTTACATTCTGGAGGTTGCCCCTGATACACTCTGCAAGCGTTACGGCATCGAGCCTTCAGAGGAAGCGGAGGACACGTTACAAGCCATTTTAAAGGCTGATAAGGCGTATCAACGTGAATTATACCGTGTCGGTAGAATGCAAGCCTTCCTGGACTCTCTGAGCCACGAGGAAGCGGAATATATCAAGCTCCGTTACTTTCAAGGCAAACAGTGGTCAGAAGTTGCAAGGGCGTTATTTTTGTCTGAAAGTTCCGTTAGCAAGCGTTGGAGGCGTAGGCTGCTTGACCGAGCCAAAAGAATAATGGTCGAGCCGATAATAAAATAAAGAGGGGTTGTGAGCCCCTCTTTATTGTTTGACTATCGACCGTAAAGTTTATTGCTTACTTCGATAGACTTCTCTTAGTCCCATAAATCTGCTCAGTTCTTCATCGTGAGTCATACTATAAATTAAATCATACTTGCGTTGATAAATCGCTTTGGTCTCGTCTGAAGCCTGTTTTAGCCGTTGTAGTTCTTTGTATCGGCTGAATGGTTCAGCGTTTAACTTCTTTTGTTGACGGCGCTCTTGCCGTGCTCTGGTGAGCATTTCATCGGCGCTTGGTGTTGGCTTATCTTTGAGCCATGCTTGCGCCTTCATTATTTTGTCGGCTTGGTACAGCGCCTTTAACAACCTTTTTGCCTCTAAGGAAGTGCTCATTATGCCACCTCCTTTTTATTAAAATGCTCCCACGTTCTGAGAAGTGCCTTTTCTCTGCAAATTGCCTCATCTTTAATTGTCTTGTTCATGTTACTAAACTTCTGCCTGTAGAGCTCCCTTGCTTCTTCCGGTGCTTCGGAGTCGAGCCAGTTCTGATAATCTATTTCTGATTCTGCTACTATCATGGGATTGTGGCGGAATGTGGCATCCGCCGTTGGTATGACCGGAGAATATTCCGCTACTGCATTATCGGAATCATAATAATCTCTTTCGATTCCGCTACATTCTGCTACTGTAGTGGCGGAATATTTCCCTTGGTATGACTGGCTTTCTTCCACATTCTGATAATATTGCAGGATAACTATATAAGAAATATTTTTTCCCTTCCCGACAGACTTTATCCGCTTGGCTTTTTTCCATTCGAGGAGGGTTTTTCTTATCATGCTTTCGCTTGCTCCGGTTTCTTCTACAATGTCGGCTACCGTGAATTCTGTTCCGTTACCGTAGGTTTTGAAAACTGCGTGCTCTATTGATTCGGTTTTGTTGGCTACTGGGTTCTTGGGAGTCAGATTAAATTCTAGTCCTCTGAATATCTTCATGCTGTCTCTGACTACCTGGAATGAAAATTCCTCTATCGGGGCGTACCATGTTTTTAGACTTGAAACATATATCCAGTTTTCGCCGTCTACCTTAATGTTTTCAATTCCTACCGCCACACTTGCGTTTCGTGTGATTATGCTACTGCCGATTATGTCATCCATGTGAAGTCTGTTATTCCTTTCCAGTGCCTTCCGTTTGCGGATATGATGTACTAAGACAACCGCACATTTTGCTTCATCGGCTATTCTGAGAAGTTTTGAAAAGGCGGATTGCATCTGCTCCATGTCTGACTCGTTTGCTGTTATAAAGCTCATCATGGAGTCAAAAACAACTAGGTCGGGCTTTTCCTCCTTTATAAGCTGTCGGATATTCTCAAAACTTTCTTCGGTGCTAAGTCCGAGCGGAATGTTATTGATCAGAAAGTCTCTGATCTCGTAAAGGATCAGATTTTCCCTGTCATACTGCCAATTAGCCGTTTGTGCTCTGTGGTTCATTCCGTTTGCTGAAAATTCTCCGATAAGATAGAGGCTTTTAACTGGCGTTATGCTCTCTGAAAAGCCATTTAGTATGCTTCCGCCTAATGATATGTCGCAACAGAATTTTTGCATCAACAGGCTTTTACCTGTTCCCTGTTGTCCGGCTAATACTGATACTCCACCTCTTGGGAAAATACCTCCTATCATTTCCGGCTTAAAGCCTTTACTGGGTTCAAGGTGTTTTCGGAAGGAGAGCAGGGAGGGCTTTTGTTTTATCGGCTTGTCCTCCGTGCAGATCGTGCTCTTTGCTTCAGCCTCTCTGAATAACTCCCTTGCTCTGTCGAGCCCCTGCTGTTGATGAATGTCGTTCCAATCCTGTTTATCAGGAGTTCCTTCAGGTGTCAGAATATTTCTGAAGCCTGGTACTTGCGGAGCTCCTGAGTCCGTGCAAACTGTAACGTTATATTTTTTTCCTTCGAGGATCTCTGCCACGTTTGGAAGATTAAAGGCTGAGAAGCTGACCGCAACTGGGCTACCGGTTATCTCGTGCAGGCTCGCCCCTGTTGCGTATCCTTCGCAAACGTGGACAATGTCACCGGGTCGAGGTTCGCCAATAAGGAAGTATGCTTCCTTCTTGTCTCCTAAATGCTGTTTTTGTCCTTCTGCGTTGATCCGTTCGAGTCCGACAATCTGACCGTTGGCATTGAGTGCCGGAATCAGTATTACTTGCCCCATCTTTGAATCTGAGTCGGTTCTGAGCCCTAACGAGGGTACACCTTTTCTACTTAGGTATGGGAAGCTGTCTTTTGCAGGCTGAGCCTTCTTCCATCGGTCTAGGGCAATCATGGCGTTTTTGTTGATGACAGGCTCTTGCCGTTGGAATGAGTCTCTTTCTTTGCGGTCGGGTTCGGGGATTCCGAGCTCCCGACAAAATTCGGAGAGTTTCATGGACTCACCTGTTGCCCTGTCATAAGTACACCGCTTTTCAATGTCGATTGAGAAAGATGGGTGTTTGTCCTCTCTGAATGGGCTACTGATTAGCCAATTAGTGTATTGTGCGTTCTCCCATCGACCGTTAGTAAATGTAGAGGTTGCCCAATTCTGCATATCGTAGAGGCTCATCTTGCTAGCCTCCCCGACATAGCAAGCTCTTGCAGTTCAATCTGATCAAAGAGGCTTGCTTGTTCCTGCTTATGTGTAGGCTGTTCCTTCCGGGCTGTGGGTGCTTCATATCTTGCGAAGCTGTCTGACTGCCAAACTTGTGCCGGGGCGTACCACCGAGGATAAGGAAATCTGGTGTCATTCCACTGTTGGCTTCTGCCGTATTGTAGGAATTTTTCAAATGAGATCCAGTAAATACCTTGCGAGGTATGCATCTCTATCTGTTGACATTGATACGCCCTGAGTTGAGAAATTATAGGGCTGTCTATTCCGCCAATTTCATGTCTGTGGGGGTGCCAACCTCCATTACGTGACCGACATAATTTTGTGTAAGTTGCGGTCTCTGTGTCGAATTCTCCACCGGGTGCAGGTCTGCCATTAAATACGGTTGCGAGCTTGATAATCATGCCCTGCCACCTCCGACCAATAAACAACTGTTCGGGGTTGTTCGCCACGAGTGGATAAAACTATTCTGTTGTGATTGTGGGATAGTTAAATAGTGAGATCGAGGGGGTTCGGGTTGGTCAGGGTCTCCGGAATCGCCTGAGCTTGTCCGTTTGGCATCGGAGCTTTTTCTTCTTGGGGAAGACTTGTATTCACGTGCCGTTGCTTTATTGAATGCTCTTGTTATTGTATAAAACTCTGCAAAATAAAATGCTTCTTCGGATAATTCTCTGTCTAGCTGGATAAGAAATTCCATGTATCTTTCAGCTTCTTCACCATATCCGCCACCATTGTTTATAACCTTGTCTGATATACGGGCACGAGCCTTTGCCTTTACTCGTCTGCAACCTTCGCTATCATTGTCACGTGATTGAAATTTTGTATGTATTGTGGTATAATTGTTACTATAAATGAATGACATTATATACCTCCCTTTCGTAGCCGTCTGATCCGAGACGGCTTTTTTTATTAGACTGCATACCTCCGCCCGGAAAATATTTCTTCTTCCGGCACTCCGTAAAATTCAGCCAGTTTAATCCGTACGTTGTCGGAAGCCTTAATTCGCCCTGCTTCAACGGCTGATAAAACTGTTGCGTGGATCGAGGTTTCTTTTGCTACGTCTTTCGCCTTTAAATCCCGTTCCATTCTGAATAATTTTATCTTCGTCATAGTCTCACCTCCTTACTTCAAGTATACAAACTTAATATATAAAACTGCCCTAACAAACTAATTATAACATATTAAAATTTCATGTAAAGCCTTTAATAGTAATATATTTCAAATATAGACAAACGTGGTATTTTATCTAGTTTTCTCTGTTGTGTAGTCAACGGATAGTCAACTTGTATTTACTTGTGGGAGCACTTACGATAAGCATTAAGGGAGGTTCCGCCGTTCTTCGATGGCTCAAGAGGAATAAAAAAATGACGTACCCCCAATAATCAGGATACGTCAAAAAAATATCAGTAATTTATTCAAAAGTGCCATGTCTAAAAAAAATTAAAGTCTAGTAATATTAGTGATAGCAAGGGATTATGGGCGGTCGTTCCATATTGAGGGATTAAAAGTCCGGTGCTCTGCCAACTGAGCTAACGGCTCAAAAATGTACATCACGATGGGATATTCTACAGGCTTTTACGAGAAAGTCAATAAGAACTTGTAAAATTATACTATACTCGGACGATTTTTAACTATAATGGCTGTTTTCCTCGTTATTTCCGCAGAGCCCGCAGGTACATTCTGTAGTTTCGAGTTCTTTTTGCAGCCAGTCTGCAGCAGGATGATATCTCCATCCGATCCATGTAGCTGCCTGAAGATGAAGGCATTTAACTGCATGCGGAGCTCCATCATTGTCGATCCCTCCGACTCCGGTCGGGATATCAATGCCGATCTCGGATATACTCTTTCTTAAAAGAGCATATTTTTCGTGCCATCGCGCTACCTCAGTTGCCTTTTCGCTGAAAAGTTCTTCCAGTTCCCGGATCTTATGGAGGGATTCGAGCTCGCCGCATTTCCGGTCAAGATAGGGACATGTGAGCCAGAATAGAGTTGGAAAAGGACTGCCTCCTTTCCTTTCGGGGCGGCATACCAACACTTGCGGGAAACCAAACGAGCATCTCGCCCCAACTGCATAAACTAATGATAAATCAAAGCGTCTCCGTCTGTTCCTCTTACGAAGCAGAATGACATCGTTTTCACGCAGGGGAGTCCAAGCAGCCGGCAGACTTTTGTCCGCCGGCTGCTTGAATGTTTTTATGTCCATTGCCCGACCGCAGCTATTTTTTGCCTGACTGGCCTGCTGCTGGACGTTTTTTAGAGCTGCGGACTTCTTTTGATCTGCTGAGATCTGCAATTTTTTCATCGCTGGATTTAAGGAATGTCGACAGCTTCTTTTCAAAGTCGTCTTCACGGTAAGCCGGCCTTGCCGGAGGCTCTTTGACCTGAAGTGCCTTGATGGAAAGGTCTATCCTGCCCTTGTCGTCAATTTTGATGACCTTGGCAGTTATCTTCTGACCAACTTCCAAGACATCCTCGACTTTTTTGACATAGTTGTGGGACAGCTCTGATATGTGGACCATTGCCTTCTGCCCCGAATCAAGCCTGATAAAAGCTCCATATGCTGCCACATGCTCGACCGATCCGCTCAGCACATCCCCCACGCTTACTCCTGTTGCTGCGGGTACCTTATCTACCATATGCGGTTCTTACCTCCAAGGGAAATATGTCTCCGTTCGTCACAGAGCTTTTAAATATCATGGAGCGCATTTTACCATAATAAATAAAAATGGCTACTCCTTTGTTGCGAATATGTGATTCTTATGGCGAAGCGCCTTCTCTATTGCTTCTACAACCTTCTCTGCCTGGACTGGCTTTATGAAGAAATCTGCAGCCCCGGCCCTGATGGCTTCGACCACCAGGTTCTGCTGCCCCATGGATGCAGACATTATGATCCTGGACTCGGGATATCTCTCCTTGATCTCCTTAAGGGCCTGAATGCCGCTCATCTCAGGCATCATTATATCGAGCGTCACGACGTCGGGCTTTATCTTTTCATAGAGTTCCAGAACCTCTTTGCCGTTTTCTGCCTCTCCGGCAACATCGAATCCGTTTCTAAGAAGCAGATCCTTAAGGATCGAACGCATATTGGCCGAATCGTCAGCTATCAGGATCTTTGCCTTCAAGGTATCTCCCTCCCTCAGTAATTTTTAACGAGAGACTGTTATTCCAAGCTCCTCTAAAAAGAGCGGACTGAGAACTTTGATGTAAGTCCCCTTCATTCCAAGGCTCCTGCTCTCTATGATACCCGCACTTCCAAGTTTTCTCAATGCGTTGACGATCACGCTTCTGGTCACGCCAACTCTGTCTGCCACTTTGCTTGCCACTACCACTCCTTCAGCTCCGCCAAGATCTTCGATTATATGCCTTACGGATTCGACTTCGGAGTAAGAGAGGGCTCTCATAGCCATCTGAACGACAAGACGCTCGCGTCCGCGCTCCTCGATCGACTTTCCCCTGTCATTGAGAATTTCCAGGCCGACCACCGTACCAAGGTATTCGGCAAGGACAAGATCCCTGGTATCGAACTGACAGCCGAAACGGGCAAGGATAAGCGTGCCGAGCCTTTCTCCTGAACCGTTGATCGGGACCAGCAGCACATGCTTGTTTGAATACGTGCAAGGTTGGTCTGCGTATGCGCAAAGACCGTGATCAGTGTGGTTCAGTATCGATTCATGGAAAGAGTTTACCTTTTCCACATATGCTGCCGGCATCGCTCCGTCAAGGAGCTGATCCGCCATGATCGGACAGTCATATTCGCTTATCCAGGCATAACCGAGGATCCTTCCCTCACCGTTGATGACGTAAACGTTAGCTGCAGAGAGGTCTGACATGAGCCTTGCCAGTCTGGGATAGTCGGGTGCACCCCGTTCTTTGCGAGCCTGAAGGGCACGGCTTACCATCCTCGTTTTCTCAAGAAGATCCTGCATTGCGGCAGGATTCATAATTTTCGGCCTTGCTTCGATAAGTTCTTTTGGTGTATCCATTGCAACAACTTCCTTCCCTGTTTTTCTATTTTGTTCACTGCTCGTGTGCTCTCGGATGATATTCCAGATAACTTCTCTTCATCTGTTCGGCTGTGATGGACAGATACCTCTGGGTCGCGGCTATGCTTTCGTGACCCAAAAGTTCCTGGACCACTCTCAGCGGAGCTCCTCTCTCCAACAGATGTGTTGCAAAACAGTGCCTGAGGGTATGTGGTGAAACGCCGTAAATGCCTATGCGCATTGCGGCTTTTTGGACCAGTCTGTGTACGGTCCGGACTGTCAGCCTCTCGGCTCCCTTTTCCGATTTGAAGAGGGGCCCCCTCTTTCCTTCTGGGGGAATGGGCCTCCAGTCCTCAAGAAGCTTTTTCACACCCTTGCCAAAGGGGACCAGACGTTCCTTGGAACCCTTGCCGATGACCCTAATTATCCTCTGATCCGTTTCAATATCTTCCCAATTCAAATCTATAAGCTCAGATACGCGCAGACCCGAACCGTATAAAAGTTCAAGCACAAGTCTGTCTCTCTGATAGTGCTTCCCGTGCTCGGGACCCTCGACAAGAAGTTTTTCCGTATCCTCGCACGACAGAGCCCTGGGCAAAGAAGAGGGCAGTTTAGGTCCCTTTAGTCCAGCTGCGACTCCATAATCAAGGATTTCCCTTGAGGAAAGCCACCTAATGAAGCCCCTTACTGCCGAGAGTTTTCTGGCAGCAGATGTTTTGGCTATGCCATAACCAATGATATTTGAAAGATAGACCCGGACAGACTGAGCGTCTATCTCAGATACATCAGGAATGTCCTGCCTCAGCAAATACTCCCTGAACTGCTCCAGATCCACCCTGTAGTTCGTAACGGTGTTTTTCGAGCGTCCGCGTGACTCTATAGTTGATAAAAACAAGTCTATGTTTGCCGAGATGTTTTCCGTCATGAATGGTATTCTAGCATGTAGGAATGAAATTTCAAGCGAATTTTAAGAAAATTCACAAGATACGGTCATTTGTTGACTATTCAATCGTAAATGCAGGAGGAGACTTGAAAATCAGCTAAGCGATGGCTGAGCGTTGCTAAGTAGTTGCTAAGCAGTCGTAGGGCACAGGGGCAGGGTCGGGGAATTGCGTCCAAGGGCCGCGGAGGTTCAAAACCGCTGTCGATCTGTATGGACTTCTTCCAACGTTGTCTTGGTATCCCCCCACGTCTTACCGGTATGCACCTGAGCCGGGATCCATATGTTTTGGTATTTATGTCCACTTAGAAATCGTAAAAATCAAAAGGATGAGCCCCGGCTCAGGTGCATACCGGGGAGACGTGGAAGAGGCGCACCCCAAGATTCTAAAGCTATATCCCGATGTCGAAGCTCACTCAGGGACGACGATTTAAAAGACCTTCATTCATCGTCGGATGGGTCTTCCGACAAATTCTCCGCGATGCGAAGCGAGCAAATTCCTTAGCGACATACGTCGCGAATTCCCCCCGAGCGTTCTCCTCGCAAATTCCCCGGCGGACGCACTCCCCGCCCGGTTTTCACGACTGCTCAGCAACCGCTCAGCCATGTTCAGCCATTGCTCAGCCGCTTTTGCAGTTAAATAATTCTGCGTTCAATGCGATAAACTTACTCATCGCACATATCGCCCTCTCGTGATAGGCTTCGCACCTTTCGGTCCGCTTCTTTATCTTTTTGCCTTCAAGTTTTGGAAATATTCCGAGATTTACGTTCATCGGCTGAAATGTCTTGGGCATCGCAGTTTTTAGGTAGTTAAGGAGCGATCCCATCGCGGTCTTCTGAGGGAATTCGGGCATGGGAAGGCCTTTTATTCGCGCTGACATGAAGAGGGCGGATGCAAATCCCATGGCGGTGCTTTCCAGGTATCCCTCGACACCGGTCATCTGCCCGGCCAGGAATATATCTTCCCTGCCCTTCGGCCTCAGATACCCGTCAAGCACTGCTGGGGCACATACAAACAGATTCCTGTGCATGACGCCCTTCCTGACGAGCTCGGCGTTTCTGAGCGCTGGGATCATCCTGAAGACCCTTTCCTGCTCCCCCCATTTGAGGTTGGTCTGGAAACCGACCATGTTGTAGAGGGTCCCCTCTTCGTTGTCCTGCCTAAGCTGCACTATGGCACAATACTCTCTTCCGCTTTTTTCATCGGTGAAGCCGACAGGCCTGAGCGGTCCGAAAAGAAGGGTCTTCTCTCCTCTCTTTGCAATAACTTCAACAGGAAGGCAGCCCTCAAAGTGTCTAATGTCCTCATCTTCAAATTTGTGTTTTGGGGCAGTTTCTGCATTTACCAAAGCTTCCCAGAATGCAAGGTAAGTCTCTTCGTCCATGGGACAGTTTATGTAGTCTCCGCTCTCCCCATATCTGTTTCCCCTGAATGAGTGATTGGGATCGACGCTTTCAAGTGTCACTATGGGTGCGACTGCATCGTAAAAATAGAGGAAATCATCCCCAATGAGTTTTTTGAGGCTCTCAGCAAAGGAACCGCTTGTAAGAGGACCTGTCGCGATGATTGCCGGACCTTCCGGAAGATCAGTCACCTCTTCCCTTATGACTTCAATGTTTGGATGCGACGATACTGCGGAATCGACCAGTCGGGCAAAGACCTCCCTGTCGACGGCAAGTGCGTTTCCTGCAGGCACCCTGCTTTCCTGCGCGCATTCCATTATCAGACTGTTCAGGAGCTTCAGCTCTGATTTTAGTATGCCTGCCGGGGTCGTGGGCTTTTCTCCTCCCAGGGAGTTGCTGCAGACCAGTTCGCCGAGGAATGGGGTCTCGTGCGCAGGAGTATTACTCTTCGGCCTCATCTCGTAAAGGCACACGTTGAAGCCCCGCCGTGCAAGCTGCCATGCAGCCTCAGAACCGGAGAGGCCTCCTCCTATTACGCTGACCGCCTCAGATCTCTGAACTTCCATTGTCAGTTTCCTGTTCCTCCGGTTCAGATCCTTCCTGTTCCGTTTTTCCGGGTTTCTTCCAGGCAATGAAATCGCAGTCGGGATATCTGTTGCAGCCGTAGAACATCCTTCCCTTTACCTTACCTTTTGCGGCACGCCTTCTGACAAGCTCTCCCTCTCCGCATTTGGGACATTTTATACCGGTCGTTCTCACTATGTTCCTGGTATATTTGCAGTCTGGATAGCCTGAGCATGCTATGAATTCGCCAAACCTTCCGCTTTTGACCACGAGGTCCCTGCCACATTCAGGACATTGCTCTCCAACAAGCTCAGGTTCCGGCCTCATGTTCTCCGCATGAGCAGATACGTCGTCGAGGACAGGTTTGAAGCCGCTCCAGAACTCGCCGACCACCTTTTTCCACTTGAGTTCTCCCGCCTCGATCCTGTCCAATTCCTCCTCCATCATGGCAGTGAAATCCACGTTTATGAGGCTTGAGAAGTATCTGATCAGAAAAGTGTTGACAAGCCTTCCGAGTTTTGTCGGCATCAGTTTTTTGTCTTCTTCTCCCCTGTCAACGTACCCCCTGACAGAGAGTGTGTTGATTATGGCAGCGTATGTCGAAGGCCTTCCTATTCCCTTTTCTTCAAGAGCCTTGACAAGCCCGGCCTCTGTATATCTTGAAGGCGGCTGGGTAAAACGCTGCTCGCTGAGGATCTTTTCTAAGGTGAGGTCCTCACCCTTTACGGCCGGCTTCATGTCGGCATCCTTGACTCCAAGCGGAAAAACCTTCCCCCATCCGTCAAAGACTACGGCAGCGCCTGACTGTTTGAGAGAATAATCTCCGCTGGTGCAGGTAAGCGTCGTCCTCGCAATGATCGCAGGCGCCATTTGGCTGGCTATGAAACGGCTCCATATAAGTTCATACAGCCTGTACTGTTCCTGCGTAAGACAATCTCTTACTGATTCGGGAGTGATGAAAGGATCTGTGGCTCTGACAGCCTCATGGGCATCCTGAGATCTCGCCTTTGATGCAAATGTGTTGACGCTCTTCGGCAAATAACTCTTTCCGTAGTTATCAAGTATGAATTTTTGGGACGACGCGATCGCTTCAGGGGAGATCCTCAGACTGTCGGTGCGCATGTATGTTATGAGCCCGACCGGCCCTCTTCCGGGAATATCCACACCTTCATAGAGTGATTGAGCAATACGCATGGTCCTGCCGGGGGCGAAACCGCACCTTCTCGATGCCTCCTGCTGGAGCGTGCTTGTCTTGAAAGGAGGCAGTGCTGATCTGGGGCTTTCCTTGGTCCTAAACTCGTCCACACTTAGCCCTGATTTTTCTATCTCTTTAACGATACAGGAGGCTTCTTTTTCGGTATGTACCGAGAGCGGTTTCCCGAGATATTTGTCAGCCCTCAGCCTGTACTTTCTTGTGCCGTCAGAACTTGAGCATTCAACATCTATAAGCCAGTACTCTTCGGGAATGAACTTTTCGATCTCATCTTCACGCTCACAGATTATCCTGAGAGCTGCTGACTGGACCCTTCCGGCAGATAGCCCCCGTTTGACCTTGTTCCAGAGCAGAGGGCTGAGCTGATATCCGACAAGTCTGTCAAGAACACGGCGGGCCTGCTGCGCGTCCACCCTGTCTATGTCTATGTGATCAAGTTCCTTTACAGCCGCGGTCACCCCGTGTTCGGTTATCTCCTGCATCCTTATCCTGCACTCCGACTTGGGGTCTATGTCAAGAAGATATGCCAGGTGCCATGCAATAGCTTCGCCTTCCCTGTCCGGGTCGGAGGCGAGAAGTGTTTTGCTGCTTGCCTGGGAGGCACTCTTGAGCTTCTTGATTATGTCACCCTTACCCCTCAGCTGAATGTATTCAGGCTCGAAACCGTTTTCAATGTCAATGGCTATGCGGCCCTTCGGCAGGTCCCTCACATGTCCTACGCTTGCAAGGACTTTGTAGCCGCTGCCCAGTATTTTTTCAAGAGTTTTTGCCTTAGCAGGAGATTCGACCACAACAAGTGTCTTTCCTTCGTACTGCTTTAAGGACTGTGTCCCGTTTCCCCTGGACGACGGCTTTTTTGATGCCGTTTTCTTCGCGGTTTTGGGGGAGGTTTTCTTTGCCGCCGATGTGATGCCGGTTTTGGCCTTTTCTGCGGCAGTTTCGGCAGCTTTCTTTTTGGGGACAGATTTTGTAAGGGTTGCCTTAGCTTCAGCAATTATTTCCGTTTTTTTATCTTCCTTGATCTTTTTTCCAGTCGCCATTCGATGCACCTCTCTCAAACATTCACGCTGAACCGGCCTGAGCCCGAAGAACATATTATTCCTTTTGCAGACAAAATTGCAATCGTTTTCAAAATGTCAGCGGCGCTCATTTTAACCTCAAGAGCTATGTTGTCAACCGTCTGACCGCCTCCGAACCGAAGCACCTTCAATATCTCCCGCTCCTCGAGGGAGAACTGGAGCTCCTCCATCGGCCGTCCTGTCATGTTATTATGCGCTGATGCCCCTGTCCCGGTCTCGGACATTCCGAAAAAATCCCTGAGGTCGGTGAGAGGATGTGCCCCGTCAAATATTAGCCTGTTGCTTCCCGAAGCGTTCTCTTCATCTATCCTTCCGGGTACTGACCACACTTCGCGTCCCAGTTCCGCAGCGAGTCCGGCAGTAATCATTGCGCCGCTTTTGCGCGGAGCCTCGACCACTATCAACTTCGAAGAGATTGCTGCGACTATCCTGTTTCTCCTAGGAAAATGCCACTGTTCTCCTTCGGTCCCGACAGGAAATTCAGAGATCAGTGCGCCACACTCCATGATCTCCTCAAACAGACCCTCGTTGGATCTGGGGAAATATACATCCGCTCCTGTGCCGAAGATGGCAAATGTTTTGCCTCCCGAGATGCAGGCTCCCCTGTGTGCATTTCCGTCTATCCCCGACGCTCCTCCGCTGATCACCGCAGTGCCGGCAGATGCGCAGTATTCTCCGATCTTAAGAGCTATCCTTCTCCCATAGGCACTTGCTTTTCTTGTGCCTACCACCCCGGTGCACCTGATTGGAAGCCTTATTTGCTTTCCCCGCCAGTACAGGACAAGGGGCGGGTCCTTGAGGTCTTTCAGTCTCACAGGGTAATCTTCGTCTTCTATGCAGACAGTCCTTATGCCAAGTCTCATGCATTTTTCAATTTCATTCTCCGGCCATCTCTTTTCGATCCTTGATTTGACAGCAAAGATCGCTTTCTCGGTCAAATCAAGTCCTGTAAAGAGCTTTGGGTTGCATTTCCACAGATCGTCGGGTGACATCAAGCCCTTTTTTAATGCTGCCCAAAGCTTTCTTCCCTGTCCGTCAAGTGTGTTGAGAAGTAGAAGGATCCTTAATTTTTCATCCAAGAGAGAGCCTCCCCCTCCCTGTAACTGAGCGCCTCCGCAACATGTTCCAGCCTGATGTGCTCGGCAGCGTCAAGGTCCGCTATTGTGCGGGAGACCTTGAGGATCCTCGAAAGGCCCCTTCCCGAAAGCCTTACTCTGTTAAGCGCCTGAAGCAGGAATCCCTTCACCTCGGGAGAAAGAGTGATCTTCCTGCGAAGCAGCTTTTCCGGGATCTCGGAGTTCGACCCTATCCCATACTGTGACCATCTCTTTATCTGTATTTCCCTTGCGGCCCTTACCCTTTCCGCAACCTCCGCACTGCTCTCACCGCACTTTCCTTCAAGTGATACGAGCTCTTCCGGAAGGAGCCTGGGTATTGAGAGGTGCAGGTCTATCCTGTCCAATATGGGGCCGGAGAGGCGTCTTCTGTACCTTTCGAGTGCGGAGGGAGAGCATGAACAGCGTTCGACCGGGTCGCCGGCATAACCGCAGGGGCATGGGTTACATGCGGCCACCATGAGGACCTTTGCCGGGTATACGACACTTCCTGAGGCCCTCGAGACAGTTATCTGCCCGTCCTCCAAGGGCTGTCTGAGTGCCTCAAGGACATCCCTCGTAAATTCAGGAAACTCGTCAAGAAAGAGAACTCCCCTGGAAGCAAGGCTGATCTCCCCGGGACGGAGTGTTGTTCCTCCTCCGCATAGGGCAACTGCGCTTGCTGTGTGATGTACCGACCTGAAAGGCCTCTCCCTGACGGAGGATGCAGAATCGCCAACAGTGCTCCTGAGAAGCAGGACTTCCATCAGTTCCTTGTCAGAGAGGGGAGGAAGTATGCCTTTCAGCGCCCTCGCAAGAAGAGTTTTGCCTGATCCCGGTGATCCGACAAGAAGTATATTGTGGTGCCCTGCCGCTGCTATCTCAAGAGCCCTTTTTGCTGCGGACTGCCCCTTGATATCGGCAAAATCCGGATCTGCCTGTGGAGGGGCATAGTCAGCCTCGCAGTGTTCCACAGCCGGCAGTTCGATATCATTTCTGAGATGGGCGAATAGGTCTCCCAGTGACCTTACCCTCCATGCTGAAACTCCCTCCACGAGAGAAACTTCAGCGGCATTCTCTTCGGGTATATAAAGATCCCACCCCTTTTCCTTTGCCAGGAATGCCGCCGGGACGGCTCCTCGCACTTTTCTCAACCTTCCGTCAAGGGCAAGTTCGCCTATGAAGAGGGAGGGCTTCTTTACCTTTACCCCTCCTTGAACAGATGCGATGCCTACTGCTATCGCAAGGTCCAGCAGCGCCCCTTCTTTGGGGATGTCTGCCGGCGCAAGGTTGATGGCCACCCTTCCCCTGAGGGTGATGCCGACGCTCCTCAGCGCTGCCCTGACCCTCTCCCTTGCTTCCCTGACCGCAGTATCAGGCAGCCCAACGACCGATATGTTGAAAAGTCCGCCCGTTATCTCGACTTCGACCTCCACCGCGACAGCCTTTACACCTCTCAGCGTCATTCCTGAGACAGAGTTCATTCGATCCCCTCCGTAATCTCTTTGATGTGTTCTATCGAGGAAAGTTTGTCATCATTCAGAGTAACGGCGATAAGATCGATGCGCCAGAACCCTGTGTAATTTCTCTTTTCTGTCCATATCCTTGCCGCTCTTTTAAGCTTCTTCAGCTTTTCCGGTCCCACAGTACATTCAGGAGGCATCATCCAACCTTTGCTCCTTGTCCTGACCTCAACAAAGACTATCTCATCGCCATCGGAGGCGATGATGTCTATCTCGCCGTGCCTGCAGCTCACATTTCTTGCTATTATTCTGTATCCTAACCGGGTGAGGTATTCTGTCGCCCTATCTTCACCGTATGTTCCTCTTTGGAGGTGAGGGGGGCTTGGGGGGGAAGCGGGTCGCCCGTCTTTCCCTGAAGTTTTTACTGCTAAGTCTTTATTCCTTTCCTGAAGAGAGCGTTCGAGAGCCCTTTCGAGGCTCATGACCCGCTTCCCCTTACGACCCCCCTGAAAGAGATCCTGTGTATGGGAGACGGGCCGATTTCAAGCAGTATCCTTCTGTGTTCGGCGGAGGGGTAGCCCTTGTGCGAGCAGAAGCCATATTCTGGATAGAGTCTGTCAAGCGTCTGCATGACCCTGTCCCTGAGAACTTTGGCAATTATTGAAGCTGCTGCGATAGAGGGGACTATGTCGTCTCCTCCGATCACACACCTCTGGTATATACTGAGGTCAGGTATGAGCGTGCTGCCGTCAACAAGAACTATGTCCGGCTCAGTCTTGAGGCGTTCAACAGACCTCTTCATGCACCAAAGGGACGCGCGGAGGATGTTGATCCTGTCAATCCTGGCAGGTGAGGCAGCTTGTGCTCTCCACATCACACCGCTCTCGCAGATCATTTCGAAAAGAGTCTCTCTTTTTGGAGGAGAAAGTTTTTTTGAATCCTTCAGTCCTTTTGAGAGGAGATATTTCCTCTGTTCAGCAGTCAGTATCACAGCAGCAGCAACCACAGGCCCCGCAAGCGGACCTCTTCCTGCTTCATCGGTCCCCGCCGCCACCATTCTGCCATCAGCATGCATCATTCCAGGGTCTCCCAGAGGGGGGGGTCGCCCGGCTTCTCGAGGCTCAGCCTGCCTAGTTTTCCGGTCGCAAAGGCATCTATGAACATCCTGCCGGATGTCTCCATGTCCGTGATTCCTCCCGGGAGGAGCTTTCCAAGGCGTCTTCCCACAGAATCAAGTATTTCAGCCGGAGTTCCTTCCGGCTTGATCCCCCATGCCGACTCCACCCCTTTCCAGAGGTCTTTTTTGATGAGGAAGGAAATGCACTCCTTAGCGTGCTCTTCCCAGCTGCCTATTACCTGTCCTCTGGTGGAACCGATCCATGATATGATCCGGTGCGCCCTTGCGTCGCTGTGCGGGTCGAGTATCCCCGGTGAATCAACAAGGAGGAAGCCCTCTCCCCTGAACCAGGAGACCCCTTTGGTTATTCCGGGGATACCTCCTACAGGGGCCGCTTTTCTCCCCACCAACTGATTTATCAGCATCGATTTGCCTACGTTGGGAATGCCCACTACAGCCATCCTCAAATCGCGGAAAGCGGGCTTCTTCTCCCTGAGCTCTTTTCGGATCTGGCTGAGTCCTCCCTTTCGAAGGTCAAGCGGCCATGCCGGAAGGTTTTTAGCCTTCAGATGATCAGTCCACATTTTTGTGACAACGGGGTCCGCCAGGTCCGCTTTTGAAAGGATAGCCCACATCTTTATCTTAGGCGCGAAGATGCTCAGCAGCGGCGACGAAGAGAGGTTCGGAGCCCTGGCGTCCCGAACCTCTAGAATAAGATCAATATTCTCCGCAAGCGCCTGGAGCTGTCGCCTGCCCTTCGCCATATGACCGGGAAACCATACGGTCCTGCCCATTTATTCTATCGGTCCTATCCTGTTGAGAGGCCAGTATCTGAATACCGCAGGTCCGCGGAAGAAGTTTCTGGGGACATATCCCCAGAACCTTCCGTCCTGGGAGTTGGGCCTGTTGTCGCCAAGGCAGAAGTAGCTCTTTTCCGGGACTGTCTGAGACAGCATGTCAAAGGTATCTTTGTTCTTGACATATGGTTCGAAGACCTCTTTGTCATTTACATATACCGTCCCGTTCCTGATCTCGACCTTGTCTCCAGGGAGCCCGATTATTCGCTTGACGAAATCCCTTCTGGGATCTACCGGATATTTGAAGACCGCTATCTGACCTCTCTTCGGTTCCACTTTTGGCATCGCATACCAGAACTTGAGTACAAGCACGCGGTCACCGACTTCAAGGGTCGGTATCATCGAACCGCTTGGGATCCAGAAGGCCTGTATCACAAAAGTTCTGAGGACAAGGGCAAGGACAAGCGCCCAGAATACAGTCTCTATTGTTTCACGCCACCATGGTTTAGGCATAACATCGATTCCTCCAATATAAGTTAAAAAAAGAACAGACAGGGCAATTATACCTATTGTCCTTTTGCCGGCAGACATTTAATTATACTTTTCTAAAGCTTCCTCCGAGGCCTCTATTTCCGCAATGTAAGAGGCGCCGCCCTCAAGTTCGGGCAGAAGGGTATCCGAGGGCCCCTCCAAAAGCGATACCCTGTTGAGGCCTCCGGGGTTATAAACATCCACGACAGGTCCTGTGAGTCCTGCCTTAAAAGCTGCTATAGCGCTCGCAGTCGAGCCGGTACCGCATGAAAGGGTGAGGTCCTCCACCCCCCTCTCATAGGTAAGCACTTCCAGCCCTTTATCGAAACTTCCTCTCGGAGAGACGAAGTTGATGTTCGATCCTTCAGGGAAAAGGTCAGTCCTCAGCCTTATCGACCGGCCGATCTTCCTGTAGAAGTCCTCTGAATTAAGTTTTTCCTTCTCAAAGATCACCGTATGGGGAACTCCTACCGTCAAAAAAGTGTAATTGAAACCATAGCCCTCGACAGAGGCCGGAACATCCAGAATAAGACCCGAGACGTCGACCGGAGACAGCTTGATCACGACCCTCGCGCCTTGTACGGCTGCCTCCACCCTGCCGCCAAGTGTCTCAAACGCCATTACGGGATCCTTTGCGATTCTCTTAAGAAATGCATATCTTGCAATGCACCTTGCACCGTTGCCGCACATCTCTCCCTCTGTGCCGTCGCGGTTGAAGAGTCTCATTTTGAAGTCGCATACCCCGGAAGGCTCGGCGACAAGTATTCCGTCAGCTCCAAGCGACTCTCTTCTTCTGCAGAGGGCTTTGGCATACCCCGACAAGATTTCCTTACTGTATTTAAGATCCATGTTGTCGATGATCAGAAAATCGTTTCCGTTGCCGTTCATTTTTGTGCAGAGGATCATCCGGCATCCGACCTCTCGTTTGGGTTTTTCCAACGGGAACTATTTTACACCAAATATGGCCGATTGTGGGAATCGGCTTCCTGTCTGACATTTCATCATTGCGGCCTTTCCAGCCTGCCTCCCCAAACCAACCCGTTGTTAATAATGTTGTTCTTTGAGCAAAATTATAGGAAGAACTTGAAATATTGTAACTAAGCAAGTATAATTCCATCCGATGCAGACGACGGGCGATTAACTCAGCGGTAGAGTGTCACCTTCACACGGTGGAAGTCGTTGGTTCGAACCCAATATCGCCCACCAAGCCAATAATCCACACGTTTCCATACACCCAAGAAACCCTGCCCACAGCAGGGTTTCTTGCTTTTTCAGCTAACCACAGATAACTATAAATAACCACTGTTATTCATTCAATACTGTATAATTATTTGTATAAATACGTCATACGGTCACAGTATTTTATACGGTGGAGGGGATATCATGGCTCTGACTGAGATCATCATAAAGAACGCGAAACCCAAAGAAAAACCATACAGCCTGTCAGATGGCCGTGGATTGATCCTCGACATCAGGCCTAACGGAAGCAAATATTGGATCGCACGCCTATGGATCGACGGAAAAGAAAAACGTAAAAGCCTGGGGATCTACCCTGGAGTCAGCTTAAAGGCTGCAAGAGATAAGAACTATGAGATTAGAAAAGAGGATAAAAGTGGCCCCTCCGGAGAATATTCTTTTAAGGAGCTTGCCTCTGAATGGTTTAACTCGGTAATCCTTCCTGATAAAAGCAAAAACTATGTTAGGACCGTAGAATTGAGGCTGAATAAATATCTGATCCCAGAATTTGGCAATAGAAAACTGAATGAAATTACTCCTAACTTAATCCTGCTTTTTTGCAGACAAATTGAAAAAGAAGGACTTATAGACACTTCACACAGATTACGCCAGTTTATGAAACAAATCTTTGATTATGCCATTACAACAGACAGGACTCTGGTCAATCCAGCAGCTGCCATATCAAAAGCGCTGCAGCCGCACCGCCAGAAACACTATGCAACAGTTGTTGAAAATGAAAATATTGGAGCCCTTATGCGCAGCGTCTATGCCTATCCTCAAAGATTAGTACGGTATCTGATGATAATGTCGGCCCTGACATTTGTCCGTCCAGTCGAAATTAGGCAGGCAGAGTGGAAAGAGTTTGATCTCAACAAGAAAGAATGGCGTATACCAGGCGAAAAGATGAAAGAGAAAAACGAGCATGTTGTTCCACTCTCAACTGAAGCTATAAGGGTATTGAAAGAACTCCAGTCAATATCAGGAAACAAGACCTGGCTCTTCCCTTCTCCACGCGGAGGCGGCAGGCATTTAAGCGATGGAGCCGTCCGCATGGCCTTAAGATCCATGGGGTATGAGAAGGAAGATATGACAGCCCACGGGTTCAGATCGATGGCCAGCACCATCTTGAATGAGTATGAATGGCCGGCTGACGTTGTCGAGCACCAGCTATCACATGTTGACAGAAATACTATAAGAAGAACTTACAACAGAGCTCAGTATATGACTCAGAGAACAGTCATGATGGAATGGTGGGGTAACTTTCTGATCGCTGTACGGGATGGAAAGGATGTACCGCTGAAACCGAATTTAAAGATATAGGCCAACAGGGGTTCGAATCCCCTAGGGGTTGCCAGAATAACTTGCTTGATTAAGCTCTAATACCGGTGTTTGTTTATCGGGGTTTTATGTTTTTATAGATTAGAAATAGCGTAAAAGTTGCAGTAAGTAATCTACACCCATTTTTTCTTTTGACCTTGCGTCAAGCTGACGTTCGTTAAATATAACAAAACCGTTGTCCTCATAAAAATCTCTTAATTTAACATTATCTTCACATTCGACATATACAATTTTTCCACCGGCAATCATGTGTATTTCCGAAGCCATATCACAAGCCATTTTAAGAAGCTCATCTCCGGTAATCAGTTTGCAATAGTCATTGGTAAAATTTTTACTCAACTGCGCAATCAGAGGTGCAGATATTTTATACGCTCTTATATCGCAATCGTAGTTGCCGAATTTATTGATTCTATCTTTCAATTTCCTGCTAATATTTTTGGCAGGTATTGTAAACTCCTTATAAGCAAGTGTAAAATAGCCTACCAAGACAACTTCGCCACGGTAAGACGTGAAGACTAAATGCGTCCTTGATATTGATTGTTTATCAAAAAGAATCGCTTTTTGCTTCAAAAAATACTCTACATCATTATTCAACGGTGACGAAAAAGAAGAGAGGATCTGCCCAGTCCTCTCTTCTTCAAGCTGTTTTAACATATCACTCAAAGATATAATCTTATACCCCTGAATCTGTTTGTCTGACATATTATTTGAAAAGGTCTTTAACCTTTTCTCCTTTCATTACCTCAACTGAGCGTGAAAACACAACTTTTTTTGCTTTCTTGCCCATTGCGTGCTCCAACGCAGCAACTAGCTTTTTACAGTCTGTTTTGTTTTTTACTCTTACGCTAGTATAAATACTGCTCGTTGCCATCGTAACACGCCTCCCCTCTTACTTATGGTCATAGTACAAAAATTCTTCACTATACGCAATATGTCTTTTTAGCTATTGTATACCAACTAAGATTACACACCGTTACCATATACAATCATAATTGGCTCTTAATTATATCACCTTAAAGAAAATCGAGACTCAGCCATTTCCACGCTTTTTTATCTATCATTCAAAACATATTAGAATCTAATAATATCATAAGTTATTCCTATTCCTATAACGCCCTCGCCGCTGTTAGCAAGCCCCCCGAAGATGCCAATCGCCCATCGTTTACGCTTTTCTATTGCAAGTTTTTTATCTAAAGCAATATTTTTATTCGCAAGAGATCCTACCTGCTCCTGCCATTCAGTACGTTCCTGCAGACGGTTCTTATTAAGACCATCAACAGCCGATATTAGTTTATCAATCTGAATATCTTTTGACGCCACGATGCCCTGTAATGCCTTAACTTCAGCGGATTGGGTATCTATAAGCTCTAAAGTGTCTCTGCCGTCTTCTAGTGGCACTAAATAGGCACTTTCAGTTACGATCGTTCCCGGTTCTGCCGTTTTGATTTTGCCTGGACTCCCTGTATTCGCCGATGCGGGCATTCCATGCAGCGGCAACAGCATCATTATCAAGATCAGTAATAGCTTTAACAGCTTTGCGTTTCGCATTGCGAACAACCTCCTCTTCCTGGAATCTTTGACTATTGATGTCCTTGATAAGCTCATCTATGCGTGCTGCGGATATATCTGCTGATATAGCTGCTGCTGGAAACTGGACCACGTGTCCGGGCTTCACTGTCCTGTGAGTGACATAGAAGAATGCAGCACCGACGGCTAAAGCTACGATCAGGATCAGCAGCGCCCATTTATTCCCGCGGATCCAGCTCTTGATTTCCATTATTCGTATTTCCATCAGAATCATCTCCCTGGAGATTATTCAAGTTATTTTGTGGGCCAAACGGATTGCTGCCGTAATAGCTGCCTTGCCCATACCGCTGCCACAGTATCTTGTCTATTAAGTCATCGGCCCATTTACGGCCTCTGGATAGCCCCACGAACAGCATCAGCAACGCCGTCACCGTCAAGGCGAGAAATATCCTTACTAACAGTTTCGCGGATTCTACGCGCCTCCTGTTTTGCCTGTTCAGCATGATTTTTCACCTTCTCCCTTTGTGTTTCGGTGTGAGCCGTTCCCTGCTCAATAACGCTGTTAGTCACATTCTGCGCGTTCTGCAAAGCCTCTGGCTTGCCGTAGACAGTTTTGTAAATCAGAACACCGCAAACAATTACAACAATTAGCGCGAATAATTTGATCCACTTTGACCTGTTCTCCATCGCGATCACTCTTTCTTTTTGTCGCCTCTGAATGCCTCGATCGTGGAACTGCCGAAGCCAGCCGTAATGACCGTGAACATATAAACCTTGTAAATCTCGCCTAGAATGGGCGGAATGTCCCTTCCGAAGAACTGACCGATCGTTTCCATTACGAGAAAATGGACGCACGACACCATGATAAGAGGCTTCTTCCAAGGGATGCCCCCCCACGTGAAAAAGAGGCGTACTAGGATATTTTTCTCGTTCAGCTTCACCGCGTTATCCTCCAACACAGGTACGCGATGATGACCCCATAAACGATCTGGACAAACCGTTCTCCGATTTTCCTGTATGCCCACGAATCGTTATCCTCATGCGGAGTCTCGACATGAGCAACGACCCGCTCAAAAGGGGCTCGTCTGATGGCACACTCGATTTTTATGGCTGAGATTTCGCTGTCCATCTCATCGAGCCGTTCGTCAACCTTGTCAACAAAATCGTTCAAGCACTTCTCCTGTCGCTTGTACTTCTCGTCGATCTTTTCATAAATCTTGTCAATCGACCGCTGTTTCTTCTCGCTGTCTAAGTCGAGCTTTGTGAAAATCTCTTTGCTTATAACTTGCAAAGATGCGTTCAATGTCGCTTGCATGGCAATTTCTAGCTGTTTGATGTCTACTTGCCTCATGTCTTCCATCCGATCACTCACGCTCCCCCCAGAAAGGAATCAACTCCGCGAGCTATCGCAAAGCAAAGTTTCTCGCGATAGTTCGTGTTCATAATATTTTTTGCCTCTGTCGGATTGCTCAAAAAACCAAGCTCTACAAGCGCGGATGGAATGTTCGGGGTTTCCCTTAGAACAGCAAAGTTCGCCTCTTTGTCGGGATCGCCGTCTGACATATCCTTATTTATTTTCATACTCGGGAACGCCCTCTGTACGGACTTAATAATCTCGGTCGCAAGCCTGTCGCTCTCATCCTGCCCGTAATACGTATAAACCTCAAATCCACTTGCATCTATTCTGACCGAACTGTTCGCATGAAAGCTCAGAAATACCAAAGGTAAAGGTCTGTGCCTTTCCGCGATACGCGCCCTTTCCGAAAGCTGAACATATTCATCACCTACCCTCGTGTACATGAGGTCGTATCCAAGCCCAGAAAGGTTCGCACCGATCCGCTGACCGTAAGCAAGGTTGACATCTTTTTCTCTGATGCCGTTCTGGAACGCGCCAGAATCCTTTCCCCCGTGTCCGAAGTCAAGGCAGATAAGTTTCTGGGGTTGCTTAGACACTGGCAAGGGGTCGACAGCGACCGCAGACCCAAGGAGTTCTGTGAGAATTTTCTGCCGTTCGTCCGACAGATACCTTTTGTCAATAGCGTATTCGTAAGCAAACATTATTTTGCGCTCCCACCCATCGCCGAATATCTGAGGCGCGAGGGCTATCGCGTTGCTTACCAGACGCGAGAAGTAAGCCCTGTCCGTTGCCCAAGCTCCCCACTTGCCCTCAAAAAGCCCGTCAAAATATCCGAAGAAGTTGTCCCTCTTGAGATAACACTTCGGATAGCTTGAGGTTATCTTCAGCACGTAGTTCTCCATAAATTCCTCGATAGTCGCGTAATTGCAGAAAAGGCTCATGCGGTTCACCTTCGTGCCGTCAGAATTCTGCTCCCATGAAACCTTTGGGTAGACCGCGCCGTTCCACTCGTTCCAAACCTTCAGCCCCGCGCAATTGTTCGCTTTCGTGCAAAGTTCGGTTGCCCACTCTTTCCCTTTTTCGCGGGACTCCCAATTGCACTGGACAAGCACCGCAAACGGGTTTATTAACTTGCTGTGTTTTTTTGCCTTTTCATAAAATGTAGCGTTGTCCATCCCTTCACCCTCATGTCAGAACTCTCCGCCGAAAAACACTTCATTCGCCTTTGCCAACAGACTCGTTATAGCTTCTGCAATTTTCGCAAGCATTTTATTCATTCGCCCCGCTGTCGATGTAACAGGCGAGCGCGATAGCGATTACGCCGATAATCGCAAGGACAACTAGGCACATCATCGAGACCCCTCCATTCATATAAAAAATGCCCCTCTGTGAAAAGTCGCGAAAGGGGCAAAATCTACATCTACAGGCTAAACATCTAATTGCTCCATCATCTCTTCTAATTCGTTTATTCTTGCTCGCCATGACGGAGGTGCTTTTAGCCCTGCTCCGTTGTAAGTATTTAGCCATAACGGGCTTGTCCAGTGGCCCGTCTCGACAGCGGACTGAACCGTGACGGCGAAGGCGTTGATGTGTCGAAACCCTTTTGCTAACTTGTAAAAAGTCAGAACATCCATTTAACCACCGCCAACCAAAACAAAATGGACAGGAGGATAACCCCTGTCCATGCGTATAGTTTTATTAGGCAATATTACCACTGTCCCGGCTCTAACGTTCCGTACTGACGAAAGTCTTCCAGTGTGTCGCTTTTGAGTTGTGCATCGCCAACCATGCGCATGATTTCGGCGTACTTCTGCGTCTGCACCGTCTCGGTAAAATCATTGCCATATTTCACCATGTCACGCATGGCAATGATTGCCTGTGCCATGTCCTGATGAAGAGATTCGAGTATTGCGAGGTTTTCAGATACAGTCATTGTGATAATCCTCCTAAACTGAGAAATATTCTGCGCTGGGCGATACCCACGGATTGGTATTGTTTAGGGTTTCCAGTTCTAAGCAACACCCTACCGTAGAATCCGCTTTTGTGGCCTGTAAATTATTCCCATTAACCGATAGCACCACCGACTCATATCCACCGAGCGCCCCGCTTGCTCCCCATTGAGCGGCTATAACAAACGTGAGGCTGGGGTAAATAATATATTTCGCTACTCCGCAGACATTACTCCCTATGCCTTTTGAGGTATAAATTGTCAATATCGCTGGACGTGCCCCATTAGTCGCAAACCGAGACAGTATTGTAACGGTAGCCGTGGTTGCGGGTGGGATCTCCCCAATCCATCGGCTGGCAGTTGTACCTAGCCCAACCATTTTCAGAGGGCCGCCGAACCAAGCACTCTTTGCTACCGCAAGCCCCCCAGCACTCTTCAGCGGAGCTGCCGTTGGGCTGGTCGCATCGTTGGTGCTGGTTGTGGCGAATGTAGTCTGAGCATCAGGCAGATAACCAAGGTTAATCTTGCCTAACGCATCAGCCTTCGGAATCTTATTCGCCGCCGCTGTTACTGCAACATCTGAGGAATCTAGTTTCAATGCCAGCGCATCAAATACCGCTCCCTGAGAAGGGGCAAGCCCTGTCTCGTCTTCGGTTATCGCATCGGAAACCGTTACAGGATTCAGCAAAGCCCAGTTCGTGCCGTCATAAGTAAGCAGATATATACCGTTTGCAACAATGGCATTAGTCGGGATCGCCGCGCCGTTATACTGTATTGCCTTTGCTCCCGTGCTGTTCACGTTTAAAGTTGCTCCGCTCGCGCTGTTTCCGTTGGTGAATTTGACGGCGATAAGGCACCCGGCTTCAAGTGCGAAATTCGTAAAAGATGCAACCTTCGCCGCTGTTCCCGCTGCTGTTGAACAGGTTAAAAAGTTGGCAAACAGGAGTTTCAGCTTTTTGTCTATCTCGGTCATGTTCCAGTTGACATCAACGTCCCAGTTCAAGTCTCCCGCATCATGCTTTCTCAGACCGTAATTCGCCGTTGTCGATAGTGCCATTGTTCACCGCCTCCATTCTTCGCTTGATGAATTCATATCCCTGCTCGACCGTGCTGTCATAATCTGACGCGGGCGGAATGATATAAATGTTCTTTCTGCCAACGCCGATGTCCCTCTGAAGCTGTACACTCGTTTGGCAGAAATTCCCGTTGTCAGCCCACCGCCTCACAACAAAATGATGACCCTTGCGCAATTGTGCGTAACACCTTAGTAATATCACTTTTCGCTGTTCATCATTAAACGAACTTAAAACACCGAAGAAAGCCACGTGCGTAAGGAACGCCAAAGCTCCTTCATTCGTGACAATGTCTTCCTGCTCCAAGAGGTCAAGATAATCAATAATTCCTTTATGCGCTTCATCGGTTTTTCCCTCCCATTTCCTGCCTCTGAAAACCCTATCAAGCCCTACTCCAAAGATGGGCTTGAACACCATTTCTGACGGATCAATTACGACTCTGAGGTCTGGGAAATCCAGCCCCAGTTTTCTCGCGATCTCAGCCTTTCCGCAGTTGCAAGCCCCACATATATAAATACTCATGTCTTCCCTCCTTAATATCCGTAAGGCTGTCTGCCGTATGCGCCCCTGCCGAATCCTGGGACATTTTCCTCGACTCCCGTAACGTAGACCTGTGTGGTCGGCGCGCCCGCAAGAAGTGTTTCCCCCTTTGATGACCGAACGGTCGCCTTGTACCACACAAAAGTCCAAAGCTGATTTTCGATATAGGAATAATCAAAGGAAGTCACCCCGCCCTCTATCTCTGCCAAGAGGGCAAAATTCGTGCCGCTGTAGCTCCGATATATTTTTACATAGGTCGCCTCGGCAGGGATGCCGTTCAGCCTCAGCGTGATTTTAGCCTCGCCCGTGCTTGTATGCTCAAGAGTAAGAAGCGATATCGCAACCGCTCCCGATGGGGCGTTCGATACGTTCGGCGCATTTGAAGGGACGAAATCCTCGATATAGACAGTCGGGAACTCCTCTACATAACCCTCTGGGTGAAACGCCGACCGCTTGTATTCGATTGCTTTTGCCCTGTACCTGTTTAGTTCGGTTTCGTCAAACCCTACAAGCATCCATTCACGGTTATTGAGGAATGGATCTTCGGAACTGACGGTTGTAATGACAGAACTCGGCGACAAATCCCAGAGCATAGGTTTCATGTCGAACTCAAGCCATTTGCTCGCTTGCGCCCAGTGGGCATGATACCAACCTAATTCCCATGCCTTCACCTGTGTTGTGATTCCGTAGAGGACAATCGTCTTTTCATTCACGACCCCTGCTTTCTGCTGAAGAACAATATCTTCAAGTACAATGTCCTGTGCTGTTGATTCAACGGCACTGTCCACATACTTAATTACGAAACGGTTAGGAATGTTTTGCATTGATGTGTCGCCATAATTGGCGTTGTCAGCCATCGTCATCATGTCCACGACACGGGTATTCAGAGCGGGAATTTCCTCGTCAAATACGCAAGCCAGTTTCCCGCCGTATTCCCCAAGGAGCAACCTCCCAGACTTGCACATATCGTGGATCACAGTTTCAAAATTCGACACGGCGCAGTAAGCGCGATTGAACGTGTATCCGTACTCATCACACTTTGCCGATGCCTCCGTAAAACTGACCTCATCAATATAGTCTGTGCCGATCCCCAAGCTGACCTCCCTGTTTTCCAACAACCAAAGCAGAGCCTCCGCTGGATTGGAAGGACCTCCTGTAACCATCGCCGTTACTGTTGGCTTGACCATTGTTCCGTCAACATCACGGACATGGACAACCAAGAGGGACGTTCCGTATGACTCGACCGCTTCGCTCTGCACCGCCAAATCTTCCAGTTCCACGGAATCGAGGTAAAGCTGACCCTCGTTGGATGCGGAAATCAGTTCAACCTTAACCTTGAATGTTCCTTTATAGGGCAGATTAACCTCATAAACGCTCTCCTGAGTTCCTGCGACATTTATTGTTTCAGAATCTTTCCCCGCCTCTACGGTCTGGGTTGCGGTCTTAAAAACAGAGCCATTGAAAAGCACGATTTCTGGACTTCCCGAAACTTCCGTGCTGTAGAAAACCGTAACCTTAAACGCTTGTGTCGAACCTCCCTCTTTGAACTGGTGGATAAGTCGCACGGTGCATACAATTGGGAAGGAAATATACGCATCGTGTGTGGCTTGTAGGTTGTAACTTTCAGCAGGGACATCAGCTGTTGCCTCTTTCTGAAAAACATGCTTACCTTCTGATTTCCAATAAATATTGCAACCCCTGCCGATGGGGTAAAATCTGCACCAATCGTGATCGCGGTCATAAAGGTCAGGATTTGCCGTATATCGTGAGAACCGAGACAATAGAGTATCATTCAGCCAGACCGCTCCGACAGCAGTTTCATAATCTGGATCAAGGGAACTCCAATCTTCTCCTACAGCACAGACGAGCCACATATCTTGATACTGATCTCCTTCTAGCCGGTAATGAATTACAGGCATCGTTGAACGTGCCGTGCCGAACACCAACGGAATGGGGGTCTGAGAACTGGTCGGGTGCGCCCAAGGTCCTCCGCCAACTCCGGGGTCTGAAAATGCTGATTGCGGAGAACTGGAAGAACTGTAATCTTTATATGTCAGCCAAGAATATATCGCCGCTCCGACAAATAGCCATCCGAGCAAGCCTGAGAACATCCCCGCTATTGCCAAGTCAACACCCCCTTAAAATACCGCATAAACCTATCTGCTTTTGCCTCGACAAAAGCGATGCTCCCAGCATGGACAAAAGTATCGTCGCTTGTGAATATCCCCAGATGTTCTTTCCCGCGTATCTCAAATATCCCAAAATCCCCGCGCTTTGGTTCACGTCCAACTATCGTCCACCCCGAAAGTTTTGCTAGGTCATCCATGCTCCAAGCAAACCAGTTTTTAGGAATGATGTCATCCCATCCATACGAAAAAGAGGCAAGGTGAATACACGTCACACCCTGCCTCCATTCTGCTCTTGCAACTGGTTTTCCGACCCAAGACCTTGCACGAGCAACAATCTCATCTTCCGAATATGGGCAAATGAATTTCATCGCCACATGATCCTGCGCTGTCTCGCCGCGACCCATGGGAAGCCTCCGAACTTAAGAACATTTGTTTTACTGATGCAATCTGTCCTTGTCTTAGTACATATTCCGGACGCACCTAAGTATCCGCATCTTTTACCTTTAAAAACGTGGGAGCATCCCATATTCATCAGCCGTTTTGGGAACGATGCCCCTACATCAATTAAAGTCTTACTGACGGTGAAAAGTATCCCCTTCTGGTCTGGCGAATAATTCCAATCTTGGATATAGCCGTCAAGCAGAACGATGTCAGAGCCTCTTTCATTCACATGGTCTGGAAATATCCTTCGCAAAACGCACCTTGACCCGCGGAAGTCCGTTCCGCTTGCAAGCATTGTGCGGATCAGGTCTGTCTGGGTTTCTGGCAACGTAATTTTGGTCATCTTGCTTATATTTGATAGTTCGACCCTAATGCCCTCTCTGGCAAATGGGTATGGAATATAATTAACATCCTTGTATTGCAAACTTAAATTTACAAGGGATTCCCCGCCGCCAGAGGGTTCATCACTCCAACCCTCGTTAATCATTGCGTTAGTCTTGCCGATTATCATTTTGCCAGAGTAATCCCTGATAGCCCACTTACTGCCGTTAATGTCTGAACTTGACATCCCCCCAAGTAAAACGTGTCCCCAATCAAGGTCATAAATTTCCGTCAGGTCGCTTGATTTAAGGGCATAGTATTTTTCCTCATGCAGGGTGTCCGCACTCATCTGCACAAACGAAATATCGCCGTCTGCAAGCGCGCTGAGACAAACCATCTGATTCGCAAAATCATCTACAAGTATCTTGTGGAAGCTGAAGGGTAGAACAATTTTTCTTGACATTGTGCTTCCAATAGTTGTTGATGCGTTGAAATAATAAATGGTCAAATTGGAGCCATTGTATGTCACAAGAGATGCAACTCCATATTCAGAAGTTACCAATACTGAACAAGGTGAAAAGTCCACCACTTCAGACGATATTGTTTTTATGAATACATCTTCCTCAACTCCGCTATATCTAGCAACTATAGTTCCTGTTGTACATGCGAATGTCTTTACAAAATTATCTTGATTGTTGTCTGTATAGAAATCAAGGTTATAATCGTATCTTCTCTCCGATTTAAGACAGACAGATGGACAGCAAAAAATTGCAGGACTGGCGGAGGTATGTAAATTTACCTTGTGTGAATATGCCCCTGTATCCTTTCTGAAGTGGTACGCCATGATCCAATTATGAGGACCATCAGCACTAGATGAAGTATAGGATTCCAACAAAAAACAAATAGTTTCAGATGTTTCGCCAACTGCCCTGACTGAAATATGTGAAGGTTGTGGTGGTCTGGATGAATACCATGAAATATGCGAAAGAGTTGACGAATACTGTTTAGTTTTAGACAACAACAAGGCTTTAAAATCTTCTTTTACATTACACAACATCGCGTCTTGAATACTAACCATATAATGTTCGGAAAATGCGTTCGTAGACCCTGTTGAATAAATCTGCCAAGTGAACAATGTATCTTTATATGCAAAAAAGTATTGTTGCGCCCAATTTGAATCTCTTTTATTCGTAGCAGGGAATATCGTCGAGTCCGTCCAATCTGCGCTTTCGTCATACCCCCAAATCCAAAGAACTTCCTGTGAAGTTTTACTGTAGCAAAGAAGCATCGCGGCTCGGCTATCGTTTTTCGTCCTTGCGCTTCGGTAACTTTGCAAAACATAAAGTTCCCTGTCATCAGAATAGCCTACCATTTCCGGTAAATAATACCCTGATAAGGCGAAAGGACCAGAATATGCACTGGTAACACCAGTTATCGTCATTGTACTGTAAGATACGGTGTAGATATACCATAAAGACCCGACAGTACCAAAAATCTTAAAACTGTTATCTGAACATGAACAAACTCCTGTGATTGTAAGATTCTCTGGATATGCGTAGCCAGACGGTTTAGTTACCGTGCCAGTTATCTTTTTTTCCGTTCCCGCAATCAAGTATTCACCGCCGTGGTCAAGTGCCTCTGGTATAACAAAATTCCCTGCGGTCTTTAAGGAGAAGCCCCTGTTTATATTCAACAAAAAACGCATGGTTTGCCATTCGTCAGATTCAAGAGCGTAGTAAAGGTTATTGTCTGTCTGGTCTATCCACATAACACCAGCAGAATTATATTTACGAGAAAAAAACAAATGTACTTCTGAGGCAGACCTGTAGCTTGCAGAAGCAATCTGCACATAACCGCTTGAACTCACAACATTTGTTGCCGTTGTCAATGGGGCTTGCTCACTTACCATTTCTGTTTTTTTAACGTAAATATTATTACTTGTACAAAACAAGCTATATACACTATCAGGGACTTCTTGAAAGGTTTTGATCTGAGAGAATCCAGAACTTATAGGATTCGATGTTGCTGTTGCGCTAGACAGCGAAGAACTGTTTACTTCTGCATATAAAACTCCGAAGCGGGGAGAATCGCCCTTTGCAAATATCGCTACTATTCTAGAATTAACCGAATCCCAAAATGCCCCCTTTAAGCCAAAATAGCCTGACCAACTGCTTGTAAGGCTGTTATGTATTCCCGCATTATTATCAAAGATCAGCAAGTAAAAAACATTATATTGCTGAAACGCCGTAAAGGTATAGGCAATATTGCCCCCGCTCAGATAAATATTTCCAGAATATGTAGTGGATGCAGAATACTTTGACCCACTACCCCCGCCTGTGCTGGTTTTATCACTCAACTCCGTTACATCTATAGTGTCCCCGACTACAACCGTATAATCTTCCCTAAGATCAAACACTGTTTTATTGTTTAGTACATCGGCAGAATTTATTAAATTCCACCACTCATCGCCAATCTGCATTTCAAGCGTTTCGGCAACCTTGACCCCGCTCTTGCCTAGGTCAAGGGCTACCGCATCAGAAATAAAATCACTCTTATTCATTACTACACCCCCGAAACCTCTATCTCCAACGGATGCGCCTCACTGATAAGAAATGAGCAGCTCCAGTGTGTTTTGGATATACGCTGGAAGAGCAGCGAGGAGGAACTGAAACGGACATAATAAGTTGATCCGTCTGTCGGGTTGACCCATTTAAACGGAATGACACGTCCTTTGTGATTCTCCCAGAACGTTTTCATAGTTGTTACTTCTGTACCGGTCATAGCATGGATGGTCAATGACCATGAGTTCCCAAGGAAAGCATCAACGTACAGCCATTGGGACAATCGCGATGGAGATGTAAATTCCACCGCTATATCCTCCTGGTTGACTTCAAGAACCGAGTATGAGGGTATGCTTATCGTTGCCAATTCGGCAGCGTTATATTTTGTAATTGCCGGTACTGTCATCGTACTGCACCTCCAAATGCCAAACTGCCGCGCTCGATCCGCTGCCTCAATACATGGTTTGTTACGATCTGAGATCCGGGATACTTGGTCATTGCCTCATATGTGACCTGTTCCAGGTCCCCTTTATCCAGGACATTTATAATTACCGGAGATGACGCTTCACCGCTTGCAATAACCCCGAGCTCTCCCTTGCCGTTGCGTTTAAGTTTGAAGACTCCTTCCGGTCCAGCTTCACCCATTAATCCGATTCCACCAGCATGAGGAAAAAGGGTCGGACCGTTGACGATCCCTCCGGAAGCAAACGCAGTTACCCCGGTTTGATCAAAGACGCCGCCGTCTCCAAAGATACCCAGGCAGCCGATAATAGGGCCTAAAATTCCGCCTGTACCAGACGACCCGAACAGCATTTTCATAATAAATGCCTTCGCTATAACGGCACCAATATCCGCAAGTACTTTATTGAGTGCGTCGCTGAGAGATTCAGATCCGCGGATCGCCGACACAAAAGCATCTCCAATCGCATTAGGTACAAGTGCTATTGACTGACGCATGTCATCCCAGGCAGCTTTAACCTGGCTGGCAGTGGTTGCAAGTGCCGAAGCCTGGCCAAGCCTGAACGCTTCCAGTTCGTCTCTGGCCATTTTTACAATCGCAGGGTATTCGGCAAATTTGTCCATTATATTGATAAGCAGCGATTCATACTCAGCTCCGGTAATTGTTCCTGCCTCCATCTGAGCCTTGAATGAATCAATGGACTTTGCGGCGATATCTCCGCCTTTGTTTTGAATTTCAGCGAATGCCTCTTTCATTGGCTCGCTCCAGTTGGCAATATTGGACATGTCACTGCCAATCTTTTCAAGCTCGCCCCTTAGCTCAATAAATCTGTCTTTAAGAAGCGACAAATATTCTTCATCGCCCAACAGACCCATGGAATTTTCCCATCCCATATCCTCATAGAATTTTGCTTCTCCCTGGGCTACGGCATCTGTTATTTCAAGAGAAAGCTGCTTTTGGGCTTCCATTCGCTCTATTGCAAAAGCGACCTCTTCACCGGCTTTCCTGGCCGCTTTAGCAAGAGCTTCCTCAGCTTCTCTTGCCTTCTTTGCAGCATCGGCTGCAGAAGATTTCCCTTTTTTTGTGCTTACTCCGGATCCGGCCAGTGTCTCAACTTTTTTTGTCTTCGGCAATGACGAAAGAAAAGAATCAAGATTAAAGGCTTTTAAGTCTTCACCCGCTGCAGCTTTTTTTATTCTTTCCTGCAGATCTCCTATCCCTGTGCTGTCCTGCCCTGGGACGTATGGAGTATAGGTTGGCTTATTTCTGTTGACATATTTATTTAGATTTTTGCCTAACATGTATCCGGTCCCGATAGTTGCTGCGCCGACAAGGAGAGCTGCTCCGACAGGGTTGGTTACCAGAGCCGCTTCTAGAGCAGCCAGTGCTTTTATTGCGCTTCCCACGATCGCAATGTATGACCCGATAGCGAAGGTTCCTGCAACAAAACCAGCGGTCAAGAGCCCTATTTCCACTTTGCTCTGGTCTACCTCAAGGTTCATGTTATCCAGGGCTTTGCTCAGTTTTGGCATATGTTTTTCTGCAACTTTCAAAATGGCAGTTCCAAGAGGTTCCAGCGTTAGCGAGACCTGATTCTTCAAGCGTCCCATTTTTTCTTCAAAGCTGTCGGTCTCCTGTGCTGTTCGTGCGATTTGTCCTTCTGCTGACATGAGGGCTTTTACAAGTTCGTCTACTTCGAAACGCCCCTCACGGATCGCGGCTGCCATATCTGCGCCCGCCCTGCTGCCGAAAGTTTCAATAGCAATAGCGGCTGCTTCTCCGCCCGTCTTTGCGCTTTTTATCGCTTCAATACTTGCCTTTAATGCTCCGGGAAGATCGGTCGCGCCGGCTTTCGCAAGTTTCCCCAGGGCTATCCTGAGCGATCCCATTACAAGTTCTGTATTGACGCCGGCCCTTTCAAATGCGGCAAGTGTGGCAATTGTGCTGTCAACATCAAAACCCATCTGCCTTAACGCTGAGCCATATTTATATACGTGTGTGGAAAGAGTTGTCATAGCCACGCCGGTTTTTTGTGAAGCGAGGAAGATCTTATCGAGGAATCCCGAACTGTTGTCCAGAGAAACGCCCCAGTCGTTCATTGCCTTGGTCGATTCTGCAACGACAGAACTTACATCTTCACCGAGCAGCCTGCTAGCATCAAGAGCCTGAACAGACAGAGCCTCAAGAGTTTTTCCTGTAGCCCCTGTCCTTGTATTAAAATCGGCAATGACCTTGGATGTTTCGGCCATGCTCTGAGGAACAGATTTAGCAACAGATCTGAATGACTGCTCAAGTCTTTTTAGATTCTGTCCGGTGGCACCTGTCCCTGCCGCTATGACGTCAACGGCATTGTCATAATCCAGAGCAATCTTTGTAGCTATCCCGCTGATCGCAATAAGGGGGGCAGACAGCTTGGTAATAGTACCGGATAAATTCTGCATTCTCTTTCCGGTACGCTCGATGACATTCCCCATCTTTTTGAAATTTTTCTCAGCTTCAGAAATATCCGCACCGAAAACATACTGCAGCTTGCGCTTTGCCGCCATGTCCGCACCTCCTTCAAATAAAGCCGAACGCTGCCCCCTGACAGAGGCAGCGCCTATTTGATCCTGTTTCTTTTTTTGCTTCTGATTCTTTCCTTTGCTATCTCATAAGCTTCCCGGTTCCCCAATGGCCTCATGAGTTTCTCATCCCAAACTCCGACCATGTCCTGTACAGACGGGGCTTTCTTAACCCAACAGCTCATCAGCCACTGTGCAAACTGGGCTTGTTTTTGCATTTCAAGATAATCTTTATATCTGCGTGCGATGATCAGGTCATTAAGCTCACCGATAGTGACGCGCCAAAGATCCTCATGACTTAGTTCCAGAGGACCCAGAGCAAACAGCAGATACTGCTGAAACCCCAGCTCCGTGTCCTCCGGTGTTAGTTTTTTTCTTCTTCGTTTTCCTCTTCCGGTACTCTGACTTTACTTTCTACAGATCGGCAGAGCTCGTCGAACATTTCGGGGAGGAATTCATAGATCGGGGTAGTGTCAGGCTCATCAAGCAGCATTGCTATCTTATCTTTGCCGGGGATCTGCTTTTTCTGATTATGGAGTATGCCGGCCCAAAGAAGCGAAACAATGTCGCTGTATGATATGTCGCCTGTTGCCGCCCTCAGGCCGTTGTCTCTGATAAAGGATGATATCGTTCGTCCGGGCATGGACTCTTCCAGCCTTTTACAGGCCCAGAAGGGATACCTTACTTCATACTCTTCTCCTGCCAGGCGTATAAACAAACTTATTCACCTCCGGTCAAAGCAGTCTCTGTCAGTGCCGTAACAATGCCGTCCCCTGTTTCTCCCGTCTTGAGAGATGCGGTAACAAGCGCAGAGGCATCAGCGTGCGCGTTCAGGGCAATAACCAGCCCTGCTGCTGTGGTTACGATGTCTGATGTCGCATCTGTCCCCAGATTAACTGTAATGACCTTGTTGGTGACGCTGATCGACATCGAGGCGCTTGCTGAGGCAGGATCCACCAGTTTGATTTTGATGTCATTGCCGGCAGTCCCTGCTGCTTTAGCAACAAGTGTTATGTCGTTGTTGTCTCCCGTCAGCGAAGTGGTAAGTGATGCGAACTTTCCCTGGACAGTTCTTGATACAGGGCCGGTTCCCTGGAATGTAACAGCGGATCCTACGGCATCTTCTGTTGCACCAGAGAAATTCCATCCCGTGATCATCGCTGTAAAGGAATATACTTTCTTTCCGCTGCCAACTCCCTGAGGGTAGTAGTAAAACTTGATCGGCGTCCCTTCCCAGATGCCATCTTCAAGCACCTCTGCAACGGGATCATCCGGATCGTAAAAGACGTTGCAGCTTCCATCGGCAACAGCCTGTCCAACCAAAAACTCCTTCCAGTCAGATTCTATCGAGGAAACATCGATCGTTCCGCGCGTTGTATTGAGAGCCCAGTCCTTAAGCGCCGGCAGAAGCGTCGGCACACCTGCAATTTCAATATATACCCGGCTGCCTCTTGCTGCAATTTTCGCCATTCCTTACAACCACCTTTCTAAATATTGTCGTAGGTTCGAAATGTCATAACGAGGTGGGGCATGGAAGATTCTTCATCAATAATGAAGACGCTTTCGTCCAGGAAGTAATCCCTTGAAAGCGTCTTCATTTTTGCCTCTATCAGTGCCTCAAACTCGCAGCATTTCTTTTTACCAACGAAACTTGGATCTGTCCATAGATGAATGTCAATAAAACTTTTTCTTTCTGAGTCGTCCATAAGGCGCCCTTCATGCCGTCTTATCTGGTCGACGACTATATATGGACAGACAGCATCTTTATGCGCTTTCAGATCGTAAATCTCCGTAATGCCCGGAATACCTTTCAGGGCATTGTCAATTTCAATGATAATGTCCAAAGAGCTCAAGGCATCACCTCTTTCAGCACTTTCCCCATCCTCTCTTCTACAACATCCTCTGTTTTTTCAACAGCAGGGCGAAGAAAAGGATCTGCACTGCGTGACTTTGTTCCATATTCCACGGCAAAAGCATAATACTCCTTTTGCCCTTCTCTCTTTCTTTTACGCTGGGGCTGCGGATAATCACAAAATACCGCTCCCCATGTAACATTTTTACTTCTCTTGGTTTTTATGGATCGCTTTAGTCTTCCTGTATCGATCGGAACATTGCGTCTTGCCTCTTCCGCCACGATCATAATGCAATCATCGACCGCCTTTTGTGCTGCATCTTTTAACCTGCCTCCTTCAGCGGCCCTTCTTAATTCTTCAAGCGCTTCCTTTTCTCCTTTACAGACAATAACTTTAGTCATTTCGACACACGCATTCTGCTATAAGGAGTCCTATTTCATGGTCAGGAATAAGCCCTCTGACATCAAGTTTTATATCTCGCCAGTGAAGAATGTCGCCATACTGCAAAGGCTCTTCATCTGTTAAAACAACACGAACTTCGTGTGTTCTTACCTCTGAATCCTTCATCGCAAAAAATTTATCATCACTGGTGATCACCGTCACAATTGCCCAAAGGTGACAAATAAACACTTCGTTCTCTTCCCTGCCTCCTCCGGAAGATCGTACTGAGGTCTTGCGATATACTTTGATTAATTCTTTTAGAGCCTGATCATTCTGGCTGATTTCCTTACATATAAGCGTTGTGATCTCACGGTCCGTATGATAAACGTGAAGCACTTTATATATTTTTGTCCCGACAAATATCTGATAATTCATCTGCACATCATCTCTATATCTAATGTTGACAGTGTGGGTCAGAACGGAAGAAAAACCCCCATTCTGCAGATCTGACGTAGTTTTTGGTTTACCAAACTCCGCCCAGACAGTACAAAGATCAGTCAATACTTTTTGCGGGGGATTTCCCTCGTTCTCTAAGTCTTCGACTGTTTTTAAATACCGAATTGTTATACGCTGATCAAGTTTTCCAGGGTTCATACATAGTCACCGCAGCCTTCAATATGCGTCAGGATGGCGTCCACGGTATGCTGTATGCCAGTTGATGCTACTGCTGTAACTATTTCGCGATTTTCATACCAGTGTGCAACCATAAGTTTTATGCACTGTTGGTAAAGGACATCTTCTGCAAGCGGCCCATAAACCTTCACTCCATCCTCGCCGGTACTCAAATAGACCTGATTCTTGCTCAACTTTCCGGATATGTACTTATCAGCGGCCAACATCTGCGCTTCAATCAGGCTGTCTTCATTGTCTGAGTCCACCCGCAGATATATCTTCATGTCTTCGATACTAAGAGGCATTTGCCACTCTCCTTTCTAAAAAAGAAGAAGAAGGGCAAATGCCCTTCCTCTTTTAGTCTCCCACAGTTACCGTACAGGTGAAACTTCCCACTCCGGTTACAAATGTGATAACAACGTCTCCGTTTTCCTGCGCGGAGAAATACTCCTTCTTCAGGGTAACTACGCCGGCAGCCACAGTGTAATCGGTATCCTTGGTCAAAACAGCGCTGCCGTTTTTGACCTGGATCAGATCTGTTGTCCCTGTGATCGTAACTGCTATGTCATCCGCAGCCGCCTTGCTGAAGGTGTCAGTTGTTGGAGAGGTGTCTACCACCGATATCTCGACTTCAAAATCTCCGACATTCGTAACCAAAGTGAAAGTCTTATCTCCTGCAGTCAGCGTGCCGAGATAAGTACCCTTAATTGTCAGCCTGTCTGTTGCATCGGAATAAGTGTAATTCTCCGCATTTACAGTTGACACTCCGTTTTTAAGGGCAGTAAGCGTCACCTTTCCCCCTGTTACCGTGAACACTGCGTCAGTCGGGTCATCTTTACTGACAGCAGCAAAGTCAGGGCTCACGGTTACGCCGATTTTTTTAGGTATACGAATGGCGCTGTCGAAATAGGCTTACCATCGATTATGGCATACGCCATATAATCGGTTATCCGAGATTTGATATGATCCTCCGTGTACATTGTCACGTTTTCCTGGGCGTTTATCTTGTACCCGCGTGCTACGTTTGCAAGGACCATTCCGTCTGCCGGAGCCGCATCTTCCTCATAAACGACCTTCCCGAACATCATTCCCACTCCGCCGTTGATCGGATTTGCGATGAAGTAAGGCCTCTTTGATTCATCCAGGACATTGGCGAGATAGTTCCAGATAAAATCGTTTTTGGCAAAAATGGCCGCGCCGCTGGCGTACCCTGACTTCATTTTCGCCATCATTGCCGTCAACTTGGCGTAGTTAATGGGATCTGATGTCGGAGTCCATGTGATTACCTGCGGAGTAAGGCTCTCTGCCTCAAGCGCAGTCACAATACCCAGAGGTTCTGATTTCCAGACGTCATCTTCGCCGGCTTTGCCTTTACCGCTAAAAATCGCCGTGGCAAGCGCGTCTCCCATTTTCAGGGCAAGGTTGTCGCGAAGATAGACCAAAAACGCATCGATCGACATCTTCTTGAGTTTCCAGCTTACAGGAACGCACTTTGCAAGCTCCCAGCCATCCAGTTCAATGGAGACAGTTGCAACATTTCCGTCCGTGACCGGAGTGTCTTCGTCATACCATGCCGCATCTGAGCCGGTACCGTTTTCTTTCGGGTATTCGATCTTACCCTTTACGTTGGTCATGTTTACAAGAGAGAGAACCGGGTGTATCTTGGCCGCTTCCTTCCATATATCTTCAACCAAGGTAGTGGGTATCATTACCTGATGATCAGAACTTGTCTGCGCCGCGTTGTTGATACCGGGGTTAATGAGGTCAAATACCCTCTGCTCTTCCGCATCAAGAGACTGTCCCATCATCGCCCTAGCGAAAGCAGTACGGTAAAGCTTCTCTTCATCCGCAGGAGCTGATATGCCGGGAACCGTTTTCTTTATCCCGTTATTTGCAGGGGTGCTTTTGTCCTCGATATTGATAACAGTCCTGTCCTTAAGCGCGTTCATATCAGCGCGCACCTTTACTTCCTCCTCGAAACTTGCATCCAGGGCCTCTATCTGTCCCCTGACCTCTTTTGCCTGTTCCAGATCCCCGTCGTCAATTGCCTTGTTGGCCACTGACATCAATTCATCGCGCTTTGCTTTATACTGCTCTTTGGTCAATTTACATCGCCTTCCTTTCTCATATTTAACAGCCGGATACGCTCCGTCTCCAAAGCCAGTTCAACTGCATCCTTGACAGCTTGTGGAGCACTGCTGATTTTGCCCTTTCCCACAGCAAACGCCGCGGGTTTGACGCTTGCCTCCGTAACCTCAATATCGAAATACTGAGATGCCTCTTTCGCCGTAAGCCATGTCTCTTCTTCCGCTATGGTTCTTATTTGGTCAATGCTGATTCCGCTTCTCATTTTCCCTTCATATACGGTAAGGATCCCCTCATCGCATTTTTCAAGCAGCTCAGCATATCTGATAAAATCTTCAGAATTTCCTATTGCGATGGACCATGCTTTATGGATCATGAGGAACGTATTCTTTGGCATGACGACTTTATTGCAGCACAGGGCAATGACACTTGCCGAGCTGGCCGCAAGTCCGTCAACGTAACATGTTGTAGTTCCGTCATGCCTGCGCAGCATGTTCACTATTGCCATTGCCGCAAAAACAGAGCCGCCGGGCGAATTGATAAACACATCAAGATCCTTCCCTGCGGCCTCTTTCAGAAACTGCCTTATTCTTTCCGGATACTGGTCTTCAACATTCCAGGCCCCATACCAGTCATCTACGATCTCGCCGTAGAAATAAAGAGCTGCATGCCCGTTGCTCAGATTCCGGATCTGCAGAAGCTTATCAAGATTGCTCTTCACATGTTTTCACCTCCTCCTTCCTTCACGACTGCCGTGTCAAGACGGCGTATCGGCTTGTCCCCTCCTTCGATCGGAGCCATATTCATAACCTTGCGCCATTCGTTGGGCGTCATTGCCCCTCGGTCAACCATCTGCAAAAGATTCAGCTTGGTGGACATAGAAGCGTACTGAAGGCTCATGGACTCAAATACGATCCTGTTGCCGTGTCCGCGTTCTCTAATAGAGAAGATTTTGCGCGTGAACTCGTTGGCCAGCTGAAGCGCAAACGGCTCTATAACCAGTTCGTAATAGGAATTCCATTCATTTTCATCACAGGTTGAATTGATGATCTTTTCGTTTGTGTGAAAATAATTGTAGAGACGCCGGTAAACATTCTGCTGAGTAACAGCATTGGGAACATAATCATGAGGAGTTACCTGTGTCAGCTCAGCCTTTGCATCAGTAGCGGCGACCCCCAGACCCTCTTCTGCCGTATCAAGATAAGACTTAGCGAATGCCCTTGCCTTTTCCTTCAGGTCCTCCGGACGAAGAGAAGCGCTCCATTTCATCAGCCACCTTATGATTGCCCCGTTTTTGACCGCATCTATAAGGCTTTTGTCCAGTGTCCCAACGACTTCCATTACAGGTGCCAGGACTTCAATGTTGCTTTCGCCGAAAAGATCGTTGTTGCAGAAGTCGTCCTTGACGTGGATTATGTCTGAATATGGGAATGTAGCTATCACTCCGCTCTGCAGGCAGAAGCGCAGATATGGCTTCATGTCACTGTCATAAACGGCTTCTGCGGATGAAGCAGAAATCGGGTATATCTGCTCTGCAAAACCAAAATCATCTCGGATGATCAGCGCAAAAGCATTGTTGTTCAGCTGATACTGGACAGCCAATTTTTGGAGAAGCATTTGTCCCGTCAAAAGCGGGTTGGGCTCCTCAAGCAGCATTTTGATATAACGGTCGGGATTGACAACTAAAGAGTCTTTAGCCTCCCTTATCTGCTTTGCGTTGAGTTTCCCTATCGATCTCGCAAACGGCCTGATGCAGCTCCTTACAATATCGCTCTTATACAGCTGCCTGTTCCAGCTATAGAATCCGTTTCCCCGTTCAACAATAAGTTCGTGCTTTGAAACAGTCTGAGTGGGAGATCTGGTAAAGTAATTCAAGATCTTTTTAACTGCACCCAAATGAAACACCCCCGTCATATCAAATTCATGTACTCTTCCCGGTGCCTTTCAAACGCCACATATGCGTCAAGCAAAGAGGCCGTTCCGTCAATGCGCCGTCTCTGGCTGCCGCCTTTCACAGGCTGGATATTGTCGTTCTTGTCAACTTCAACCGAAGTGTTTGACAGACACCATTTGAGAATAGGATTGTTGTTGTAATTTATGATCTTCGATTCCAGATCGGCTCCGAGTGACTTCATGGGAGATGAGAGCGTCTTCTTCCCCTGCACGACCCCTTCCATTGCCTCACTGCCGATAAGGTCCTTCATCTCTTCAACAAAGTATGTTGCAGACCAGTTGTCGTATCCAAAGAAAGATATGTATATGTCGTGTTCCTGCTGGATCTCCCTGAACCAATCCACAACATGCTTGTAGTGGACCTTGTTCCCCGGACAGGTCCTAAGCAGTCCCATGCTCTTCCACGTTGAATAAGGTATCTTGTCGTCCCGTTCCCGCGCTTCAAGAATATCCTCCGGGATCCAGTACATCTGGAGGACATAAATATGAGGATCATCAGGCACCATAAATATGACAGTGCCGCATGTAAGGTCTATGGTTGAAGCAAGGTCCGCCCCCCCGATCCCGTATCTTGGTTTCAGAGCTGCAAGGTCGAATGTTTCAGTATTGTTCAGCTGTTCGAATGTCAGCCATGCCTCCGATGTTGTTTCCCTTACGTTGAAGTCTTTTGTTACAAGGTTCTTGACCAAAAGCGGGTTTGTCTTGGCTTTGTCGACCTTGCCCTTAAGAATATCCATGCTTTTTATAGTCCCGAGCCCTGGGTTGGCTTTCTTCCAACAGGTTGGATTTTGCCACTCGCTGCGCTTGTCTAGCTCGTATATGATTGGAAGGACCCGCTCGTCATGGTACCCGTTGGGGTCCTCGTATCCGTTGATTATCTGTTCGCATTCCTCATATTTAAGGTCGAAGATGCCTTCACGCAGCGTTCCCGCTGTGGAAACTATGATCGATAGAGGCTGCTCCCTGGCACTCATGCCATCGATGATTACGTCATAAAGATTTTTATCCGCAATTGCGTGCAGCTCATCTATCAGCGCACAGTGAACGTTAAGTCCGTCCAGTGTGTCACTTTCAGAAGATAGCGGCTTGAATACTCCGTCGTTGGCTTCGCAGGTTATTTCACCAACAAGCGTTTTCGCCCGTTTGGAAAGCACCGGCGACTTTTTTACCATTCGCTTGCCTTCAAGCCAGATTATCTTCGCCTGATCCCTTTTCGTTGCAGCGGATACTACTTCAGGCCCGTTTTCACCGTCAGCAAGCAGCATGTAGAGCGCGATCGCGCTTCCCAGGGTGGACTTGCCGTTTTTACGGGCAACAATAAGGATAAGTTCCCTGTATTTACGTGTACCGTCTATCTTATGGACAAAGCCGAAAGTCGCTGCAATCAGCGCTTTTTCCCAAAGCTCCAGGACAAAGGGCTCTTTGCCCATCTTGCCTTTGGAGTGCCGGCAGTATTTCTCAATAAAGGCTATCGGATGCTGAGCCTTATTTTCGTTGTATTCCCATTCGCTCTTTTTGTCGTCGAGATCCCGGACCAGTTTTCTATAGACCTTGTAAACCTTTCGGCTTACGATCTCCCTGCCTGATCGTATTTCCTCCCAGTACTGCCGGATGGGATTGACCCTTCCTGTGAGAAGTTCAGCGCTTTTTCTGGATATGCTCTCTCTTACCTTTTTACTCTTTCCCGTTGACGAAGGCTTCGAATTCATCTTCAGGCTCCTTCGGCGGCTCTTTGACGACAAACTCCGTAAGCTGCTTCATGATCCCCTGGTAGTTTTTGTTCATGGTGTTATAGAGCCTTGCTATTGGACGTTCCCGTTCGTAGGGCTCAAGATCCTTGCTCTGAGTGAAGAATTCCGTAAAGCCGTTTTCATCCAGATCTGCTTCCATGTCCTCAAGCGTCACACGCATAAACGCCGCCCTCCGGATAAGTCCTTCAATGGCGGCGCGCTCTTTTTCTGAAATCTCACTGTATATATTGCTAACTCTCTTTATCTCTCTCTTGATTCTTTCATCTTTGCCTAACTCTTTCTTTTTCAAGTCACCGCCTCCTTTTTCGGGTGGGGGGTCACGCGCGCGGCCTGCGTGTTCTTCGCGTCTCCCCGTACCGTTCTGACTTTTTGACCCCTCGAGGGTCAGATAGGGGGGGATTTAACCGCAATTAATTGTCCATTTTCATCAAATTTCACGTCTTTTCTGGTGATTTCTTTGCTGAAATGCTCCCTGTTGTGGCACTCAATACATAAGAATTCAAGGTTATCCCAGTTCAATGTGATGTTTGGATCGCTTTCGTTCTCATTAGTGATATGGGTTTTATGATGGACAATGTAGCCTGGTCGTTTACATCTTTCACACAGATAGAAGACGGAAGCGGCATAAGCCTCCCTACATGCAACCCACTCTTTGCTTGTATAGAAATCTCTTCTTGCCATCGTTTTGACCTCTCGAATGCAACATAATTTTTAACGCTGAAAATGAACGCACCATAACGAGCCAACGTTACATTTATCCAAAATTGCCCTGAACATTGTCTATGGCGTTTCCCGGAGTCTCCCATGAGACCCCCTTAAACTACGAATGCACCATAACGGTATTTTGTTGCATTGGGACAGCTAACGATAAAAGCCGACGGGAACAAAGAATTCACCTCGTCAACATGCCAATTCTCTGATGCAGGATTTCATAACGTTAATATTGGTTAAATACTTAAACCCCTTATGAGGCTGTCTGTCTCGTCTTTGGTTATTCCGATATATGCAAGAGTGACCTCCGGAGATGAGTGGTTGAGCAGATATTGGATGCGTGTGATGTCAGTCCCGGCGGTATACAGAGCGTAACCAAAGGTCTTTCTCATAGTGTGCGTTCCGATACGGCACCTGATCCCTGCCTCCTTTGCTGCCACATGCAGTGCTCTCCATGCCGCAGACCTTGTAATAGACATGCTTCCTCTACCTTTTCTTGATGGGAATAACGGTGATTTGCTTCCTTCCGGAGAGTCCAGAAGAGACGCTTTTATTACATATTCTTTTATCGCGTCTTTTGCCGCTTTATTGAGCGGAATATCGCGGTTTTTCTTCGTTTTTTTCTCTGTTATTTCTATTGAATCGGCGATCCTGATCCGACTTGGAATCGATTCAGGGTCAAGTATGTCTTCAACCCTGAGCCTGAGGATGTCAGAAGCGCGGAGTCCGGTGTTCGCTCCGAAGGTGAACATGGCCCAGTCTCTTATGTTTCTTCTTTTAAGCACATTCTTGAACCGCTCGACTTCCGTCTTTTCCCTGAGCGGCTGTACCTTCTGCATCTGCATCACCCCGTTCCGTTATTAACCTCTGTACTCGTTCTTTAGTCATACGGCAGAACTCCCCGGAGAGTTCCATTCCTATCCAGCGCCGCCCTGTCGCTTCGCATGCTGCAGCAGTTGTTCCTGAACCCATGCAGTTATCAAGGACGACCTGACCCGGAAGCGTATATGTCCGGATCAGCCATTCAAACATTGCCTGCGGCTTCTCTGTTGGGTGGTCGGTTTTTCCTTCCTGCGGGAAGCGGAGCACACTTCTTGGATACCGTTTGCCTGGGTTGTCTACAGACTTAAATGGCTTATATTTTGCATATAAGGACGTGTGTTTACCGTTATCTTTTGTTTTATACGGCTTTCCTTCTGCCATCTGCGGTATGTACGTCGGCAGATGGCGGTAAAAGACCAGGATATTTTCATGCGCCCGAAGCGGCATCTTCCGTGCGTTAAGAAAGCCCAGGGCTTTTGCTTTCTCCCATATAAGCTCGTACCGGAATTTAAACATCCTTCCGGACGAAACTATGAGCTCCGTAGCAAAGGGCTGCTGCGCAGTAAGCACAACAGCCCCGTTTTCTTTAACTACCCGTCCCCATTCGCGCCAGAGAGGCGCAAGCGGGATCTTTACATCCCATTTGCAGTCGGTAATTCCGTAGGGCAGATCGCAGAGGACCATGTCAACCGATCCGTTGAGGATCTTTCCAAAATGCTCCATGCAGTCACCGTGATACAGGCGGCCAAGTTCTGATTCAAAATATGTTGACATATAGACACCTCTTATATAATATAAGTTGTCTATGTGTCCATTTCACATAGATAAAAAATGGCTTCAGGGAATGCACTCCCTGAAGCCGCACTTGTATAGTTTTTGCTATGAACAAAACAGCGATGTCTCGCCGGTTATTCTTTTTCTTTTTTTAGTTCTCGAATTTCTTTTTTAAGTTCCTGTATTTCCTTTAATACTTCATCTTTGTTCTCGTAATAGCTGAATCGATGATCGTCCCGTGATTTATTGTTGCGATTGAAAAAGTAAATTATTATCACAACAAATATAAGGAAAAACAGGGGCATCATGAACATTCCATATGGCATACCGTATCCGTTTCCAGCTGTTCCCCACCACATCGATATCACTCCTTTACACCAGGTAATTTTTAGATGTATAGGATAAATATATCATGTATAGGAATACATCTATATGGAGAAACACTTAAAAACCGCCCCTGTAAAGGGCGGCTCTTTTCTCTGTCTATTTTTCTGTAAACAATCCTATGCTATAAGTATAATCATTTTTCGAGTTAAAGTTAGACCCAAAGTTCGGAAAACTATTTGCACGACTGGATTAATCTAAAGTCATCTCCGGGCATCCATGACAGTATATATCTTGAGACAGTGTTAAGGATAGCGTTCCTTCTGTTCCTTAATGTCCTTGTAGTTATGCCCCCGTGCTTTGCAGCAATTACAGCGCTCATTCCGCCGTTGCCGTCGTGGATCATCCCGCCCTGGCGGACAAATAGAACGTGTTCTTCAAAGAGTGACCACCCCTGCGGATAAGAATTTTTATATTCCCGCATTGCCCGGTTGATCCTTTTCCATCCGCCGATTTCCTTCAGCATCCTGTATTCTTTTTCGGTGCTTGTAAGGACAGCCTCTGCATAAGGGATTTTATTCCCTCCGTCAACATGAACCCCGAGATCCGGAAGAGAGCCCTTTTTTAATTCACACAGATCGGCTGCGATCGGAGGAGGAACGGTCCCAAGGAGGATGGCAAGGCCGTCTTCATGTTTCAGTATCTGATCTATAAATGCACTGAGCTGCTTAGCCGTAACCTTGCTCATACCGGACCTCCTTTTAAAGTCTTTTATTAGTGACACCGGCATCGATTACCGAGTTTGACTGTATTATTCTTTCGTACATTCTGGACATGTATCTGCTTTCAAGTTCGGCCAGGCTGCAATTGGAAGTAATGATCGTTGGGCGCTTTTCGTTGTACCTGACACCTATAAGTTCATTGAGAATCGCTGCATTGCTGGGACTTTTCATTTCACACCCCAGATCGTCAAGTATAAGAAACCCTGCGTTTTCTGCCTCGTAAAGATTGCTCCGTTCAAGGCAAACAGCAAAGGCACTGAACCAGCGAGCAGACGATACGGCAGTTGATCTCCATTCTCCTGGGCTGTCCCATATCCTTTCAAGCCTTACGCGTATATCACGATAAACACGCCATGCCGCAGCAAAACTTTTCCCTGTTCCTGTCGCTCCGTAAAGATATAAAAATCCCTTCCCGTTCCACATTCTGGCTCCCGATACCGCAAGAGTCTCATCGGCTGATTCAACTTCCGTTTGGAATAGTTTTGGAATATCATGTGGCATGCTTTCTACTGCCAGTGAATTTATTGCAGAAAGATATTTTCGTCCACGGGGACACTCCTTCGACAAAATAGGGCATTGTACGTTAACAGGCACCCCGTCAGGCTCAGTTATATCCAAAAGCGCATACTCATTGCAGTCGTCGAGGCATTCATGGATATTCTCTTTCGCCCATTCCTGAGCCCGCCATTTAGCCTGGAGAAGGCTGCCTATTTTGATCGCTGATCCCTCTACGCGCACGTTCATAAGCCTTTGCATCTATTCCACCTCCTGGCAGTTTAAATTTTTCGATGTCCACTTCACACAGTTCATGTCCTAATACCGTCGCAGGCTTGTCATAGTCCTTCCAGCGCTCGTCCGGTCCCAGAAATGTCGCACCGTGGAGAATGAATCTGGTTTCACGGCACATTTCAGAGCATTCCTCTGCGTAGCGCTTTGCAGCCCGGATCATGGACTCCGGCGAGGCCCGGCTGCGAAGTCGGGTAAGCCACATCCTCCATGCTTTCTGCTTGCCTTTGCTGTTTGGGTACAGCTTCCAGAAATGCTCAAATTCCTGGGAATATTCTTCGGCATCTGATTTCGGTGTTTTCCCTTTAGGCTCCGACTTGGGGGATATAGGGGGAAGATCTTTTAATTCTAGTTCCCTTGGTTCTAGTTCCTGTGTATCGGATTTTGAACCCTCCCCCTTCAAATCTTGAACCCCTGCCCCTTCAATATTTGAACCCCTCGAATAAACACTGTGTCCGATGATCCTATAAAGGCATGATGTCTGACGTCCGTCGCAAAAGCGTTCCTCTCTTTCAATTACGCCCCTGGACACTAAATTTTTAATGGCAGTTCTCACTGTGTTTTTTGAACAGTTGGCAGCTTCCGCAATAGTACCGATCGATGGACGGCTGCTGCGGTTATCGCCGACACTTGCAAAAGCGCACAGTATTGCATATATGGCCTTATCTGTAAGAGACAAGGCCCTGTCTTTAATTACCTCGATATCAACGACAGCAAACCAGAATCCGCGGTCATCGGATAGCTGAAGCGTTTCTTCAGGCATTGGAATCACCACCATTGATTTCTTCCTTCATTGGCCTGTCATCCATCTCTGGATGTGTGTAGGAAAACTCCATCAAAAACATGATTTCGCACATTGCATGAGCAAGATGGTTAAACCCTGTTTCCGGATCGTGTGTCTGACCACTGAACCATGCGAATAAATGTCTTAAAGCCGCAGCATAAGGACGGCTCCAAACAAAGCCCCTTTCCCAATTGCGAGGCGAATATTTATTTGCTCCGTAAGTAAGGACTTTACCAACATCAAGCAATGGTTTTACAGGAAGCAGATCAAGGCGCACTTTTTCTGCATCAGCTTTAATTGCGAAATTCATTCTGATTTTTCCTCCTGCGGTTTCCATCTCGGACACCAGTGGTTATCCAGCGGATGGTATTCGCGTGTTTCTATTTGTCCCGCGATATTTCGGCATTTAATAATATGTATCATCGCAGAAACCCAGTAATGGTTGGTCAACCGGGCACAGTTCAGACAGTTGCATGCGGTGGAAATTCTAACTGGCATAACGATCAGCCTCCCTGAAAGCAAAATTCATACAGTTATCCGCGTCGTCGCCCTTCCAGTGCAGACGTCCGTCAATGGCGCACCTGCGCAGATTAGAGCTGTGAAATCCATCCTGTAAGTCAAAATATATGCAGTCCTTGCATTTAACCTCGTCTCTCATGACATTCACCGCCGTATGTTATAATCCGGTTGGGGGTAGAGCCCCAACTTTCTTCTTCAAAGTTCCTCCCAACAGCCTCTCATTCGTGAGAGGCTTATTTGTTTCAAATAATTCAGTCGCTCTTTCGATCGTCATTGATTCCCTTATTTTCCTGATCTTCGGGTATAGGGCACAGAGGTCAGCATCACATGCAAGCGCGATCGACAAGCTGCCCATTTTTATGATGCCTCCCTCATTGCTTCGTATGTCTTTTGGAAAAGGTCGTCCGGCATAACATCGATAAGGTGTTTTCCTAGCTCGTCGAATACCAGCCAGTCGCCTGTATGGGGATTTTTCAGCCCTCGGCGCTCGGTGATAAGGTAACGGTCCTGCATGTAGTCATAAGCAAAACGGAAATCGTTTTTAAAGTTAAGACTGAGTACGTGATCCATCTTGGGTCCGTCATACCGGATTGCCTTGATCCTTACCCTAGTTCTCTGAAACTTCTGTAACTCAATGCTCATTCTGTTCTTTCCTCCTTGCCGGAAGCACTACCAGCTCCCTGTAAATTCCCGCTGTGAGAAATAAAACCGCCGCCATTCCCCAGCTTCCCATATCACCGTAAAAACTCTGCATAAAACCGCTGCATGCCAGCTCTTCCATTACTCGATCCTCCCGTTCCGGTATTCCTTGTACTGTTTTCTGTCCCTCCTTACTCCCCAGTTGGCCATACAGATCATTAATATCAGCGCAGCTATTACAAAAAGGGCATAGAGAAAGCGATACACTCAGATCACCCGCCTATATTTTTTGATATGTTCTTCAGGATCCAGGATCTCAACCTTCCCTTCCTTTACCTTACGCACAAGGGTCGATCTGCCGATGGAATACTTATGGCAAAACTGAGGCGCTGTTAGCCATGGATTGTCTTCTGTTATCGGACGTGAAAAAGTCTTTGAAGTAATCTCTTTCAAGATTTTGTCTACTTTGCTGGTCATATCAACAATCGCCTGATACTCTTCTTTAGGCATCATCACAAACTGTCCCGTAAATGGCTGCATATTCATTCCTCCTTCAGTTGCCGATATAACCTTTTAAGCTACCAGGGCCAGCTTCTTTTTAAGGAAAAGATTGACGAAATAAACCTGTCCCTTGCCTGTAACTTTCACCGTGTGGGATATAAGGACTGTTCCGTCGGGTTTTGTTATGGTTGTCTCCTTCACCCTGAAGGTACCCAGCTCCATAGATCTCTGTGTCGGCATATTTCGGGAAGATCCATACTTCATCAGATACCCGTCGTTCCGTAGGAACTCAAACAGCCTCTTTTGTCCGATATCGATCCCGTTTTGATGGAGGATCTTCGCCAGATCTCCGATCAGGATCTCTGACTTGCTTGTGGAAACCGCTTCCGCAAACAGAACCTTCGGTGAGTCCTGCTGGACCTTCTCAGCAAGATCCGCTGCGAGCCTTAATGCTTCTGGAAGACTCCTCGGAATGTTAAAAGAATTCATAGAGCTTGATGTGGCAATGTTCTTTTCCATAGCATTAAACGCTGCGATGTAGAGCTCCTTCCAGCGGGCGGCCCTTATTCCCGTAAATCCCATTGCAAGGAATGAAAAACCGTCCCTCGACATAATGATCTCCGGCATTTCCCTGTTCTGGTCGTTGATGTAGGAGGACTGGGAAAAATTTCCCAGTCTAAATTCCTCTGAACATTCCAGGTTTCGGATAGCCTTGAGCAGATCGTTGTGAGGTTTTTCAAAAACCCTGGCAACATCCCTGCTCGACACAACCGCCTTCCGATCCCTGATCACGATCCCAAATTCATTGTTCATTTATTTGGCCTCCTTTCATTGCTGATATAATCGTTTAAGAATATAAAAATGCCCGGCACCATGACAGTCGGATACCGGGCTATTAACTAAAGTTATATATAATCTTTAAATTAATCTTCTTAAGAAAGGAAATGATTCGCATGGGAGAACTAAGCGTTTGCCTTTACACCGTATTAGGTGTTTTCCTAACACCTATGGCATTAGCAGTAGGAGAGGGAGCAAAAGATAAAATCATTAACTGGTCTCATCGCAACTATAAAGAAGCAATAAATAAAGCTGTAGAAAAGTTAGAAGCTCGTGGCTACACAAAGAAAGAAGAAATAAAATACCCTTCTGATAAATTTATTCATGATTTTGCCGAGGGAGCCTCTTCTGAGGACGATCCGGACTTACAAGATCTATGGGCAACTCTTCTTGCCAATGCAGCAGACCCTAATTTCAAAGAAGAAATAAGAAGAAGCTATTTTTCTATAATCAAAGACCTTTCTCCTTTAGATGTGAAATTTATAAATTTATTGATCACAAAAACTGAAAAGTATCCCAAATATGCTTTTGGCGATGGTTGGCCAAAAATAGACTACATAGCTGATTTTGCCTCAGAGCTTAATGAAACAAAGGATGATATTAACGTAAGCTATGAAAATCTTTTCCGTTTAAACATTGTTGATAATAAAAAGAACGTTAATGTTGTTTCAAGTGACCACCCAATTACATATTCAGAAAAACAACAAAGTGAAACTGTCATAAGCAATAGATATCCTTATTTCACATCACTAGGATTAGCTTTTATCAAAGCCTGTGTTGATGATGCAGGAAACAACAAGGCTGGAAACATCTGAATAAACGACAATAATAATTAGCCCGGTATTCGATTGTCATGGTGCGTGGAAAACTTGTTTTTTCCAAGTGCTATACTTTGGGTGCCACGTCCGGAGGGACGGTGATTAATAAAAGATGAGTAATGAATTCAAAGACACTAAGCTAGATATTGAGTGCCCAGGCTGTGGAAAGGAATTCAAGGCATCTATAGGCGATATGATGAATAAAAAAGTTGTTCGATGCCCTTCCTGCCACCAAGAAATACACCTTAAGCCTGACCCCAGCTTCACAAGTTCTATGAAAAGCCTTGAAAAAAGTATTGATAGCCTGAAAAAGCTTAATTTCCACTAATCTTCAGAATCAAATTCGGACGTGGCTGTAACCTCAAGCACCGGCTGCTCGTCGATCAGCTTCTCCAACTTATTGGCCGTGACTGTCAGATCCGCCAGCCAGTCAATAAATTTTTCTTTTGAATCTTCTGTAACCCCGATTTTTATTTCAAAAGCTGCCATCTCTTCACCCCCTTTACTCCTTAACCCCAACCGCCTCTAACAGTTCCCGGCAGGTTTTGACGTTGGTTTTTACCCTGTCGATCCAGTCCTTGGTGATCTCTTCGTCGGCTTTGCCGTCGGCGCAGTCCTTAACGATCAGGGCTATTTCGTGCGGCTCATCTGCCAGTTCGTTTGCCTCCCGGACCGACTCCATGACCTCTACAGCCCGGAGCAGAAAATCCCTTGGATCAAAACTTAAGCTGTCTTCTCCCCCTGCAGGACTTCCGGTCCGGCAGGGGATGATGTAGGGTTTCTTTCTTGCAATACCTTGTACAGTTCTCCGCGTTCAAGCAGAAAGACATCTTCTAAAGCTGCAATATTGTTTGCGTCGGTCGGAGGATATTTCCCACTTTCCCAGTCATACACAGCAGATCTAGAAACTCCAGTTTTTTCCGCAAGCTCACCTTGAGTGAGCCCAGCTTTTTTTCTTAAGTCCTTAATAAATAATGAGTACACTACGCCACCTCCTCAAAGTTGCATTGTTTGCTATGCATTATAATCACAATGCAAATTTTGTCAAGCGAACTACGCAGGTTTTGAAGAGTAGGCAAATATTGATTTATAAAACTACTGAATGTAGAGTAAACTGAGAGGTGAGCATATGCGAACTGGCAACGAAATCCGCCAATTAAGAAAAAATTTAAGATTAAGCCAAGAAGGATTGGCTAATCTAATTGGTGTGTCTCGTTCTGCTGTTTATGATTGGGAAAGAGATGCTTATTCTCCTGAAGGAGAAAACCTTGTCAACTTAGCAAAAGCCCTGGAAGTTTCCGTAGCTTACCTAATAGGCGAAACTGACTATCCTACTCCTGCCGATAAGACGGCGCAAAAAGAACAGCCTGTTATCAAGTCAAACGTCCACTTTGAAACAGACGAACCCATTTCAATAGATCAGATAATAATTCCTGTCCTCTCTCCGGAACAGACCGCATGCTGCGGAAGTGGCATCCCGCTTTCTGAAATAACTTCCGGTAATGATGAAAAGATCCTGGTTCCGCGAAAAGAAGTAGGAAGGCTCTGCGACGGCAAAATGCCATTCGCAATAATTGCGGATGGAGAGAGCATGAAAAAATGGGGAATAAGAAGCGGAAGCAGGGTCGTAATCAACCCTGTCGAAGATGTACAAGATTTCGACATCGCCCTTGTCTGCTACAAAGACAACCTGGTCCTGAAAAAGCTCCGGCGAATGCGTGACGGAAGCATCGACCTGATCTCCGCTGACGGAAGCATCATCACTGTCCCCGCAGACGATGTCTGTGTGCCCGACCTCTTCGCGATATGGGGCAAGGCAATGACCTACACCTATAAGGAATCCGGAAAAGTAAAACACGGTCTTTAGCCCCTGCAGATGCGGGGGTATTTTTATATCATTTCTGAGGGAGGATATTTTACATGGAACTTATTGATTCTATTAAGATAATTGCCCAAAGATTCAAAGCATCAGGAAGCAACATCCAAACCGAGGAAGCAACTAAGACCTCACTTATTCTTCCATTCATTCAAGCCCTTGGTTACGACATTTTCAATCCTGCAGAGGTCACCCCCGAATTTACTGCTGACATTGTTGACCGCAAAGGCGAAAAAATCGACTATGCAATAATGTCGGACAACAAGCCGATTATGCTTATCGAATGCAAGTGGTCCGGGGCTACTTTGATACCTGACAACCTCGGTCAGCTGGCACGCTACTTCATGGTTGTGCCTGCAAGAATAGGGGTTCTGACTAATGGGCTGGACTACGAATTTTATTCAGATATTGATGAACCCAAGGTCCTGGACAAAAAGCCCTTTTTTAAATTCAACATAAATGAAATCAACGAAGCCACTATTCGGGAATTAAAAAAGTACTGTAAGGGATCCTTCAGCATTGATACGATCATTCCCGCAGCGGAAGAACTTAAATACACGAACGAAATGAAGAAATATCTTTTTGACGCGCTTAACGAGCCCGATGAGGATTTTGTAAGGCTGCTGACACGAAAGGTCTATGACGGACGTTTGACTTCCACAATGGCAGAAAAATTTAAGACCATCACAAAGAAAGCCCTTTCCCAGTTTATAAGCGAAAGGGTCAGCGATCGCCTGACCTCCGCCCTTCAGGAAGAAAAAGCATCTGTCCCTGCAGAAACCGAGCCGGTAGAGCCCGCTGAAGAGAAAATTATAACAACCCAGGAAGAGCTTGATGCTTATAACATAGTCCGCGCAATACTCTGTAAAGTAATTCCGTTGGAACGTATATCACTGCGTGACACCCAAAGCTACTGCGGCGTCCTTTTTGACGACAATAACCGGCTGCCGATATGCAGGTTCTATTTCGGGAAGACAACGGCAACGGTTGGCCTGTTTGATGCGAATAAAAAGGAGTCAAAGCAGCAGCTTGAATCGCCAACCGATATATACAAATACGCAGATCAGATAGTTCATGTGGCTAGCAAATACCTCGCAGATCGTGGGTAAAGGTATGTATAACTGCGTCGAAACGAATATATAAAAATTGTCCGGCAATAGATTTATCAAGTGCCCTGTATTTGTTTCGCTGAGACACAAATAAGGAGGAAATTGATGGAGAAATTGTATATTCATGAAAGTGATAATTTTAAGCTTGTGATTGAGAGATCCACATTCTCAATATTTGCCAATATCGACCTCAGAGACACCGATCCCTCCGAACCTGATCTGAAGAAATATGTCGATATCTACCGCCGGCTGCTTTCAGAATTGAATTTTAGCACGTTCAACAACGAAGCCGATCTTATCCTTTTTGTGTGCGAAGATAATAACCCTTCCGCATTTAACGACCTGTCCCAACTCAAAGAAACCCTGGACGAGCGCATTATGACAATGGAGAGAGAAGGAAAGGGCGATCTTTTAACAAAACCATAAAATAATGGGGGAATTAAGCAATCGAAATTTTAAATGTAGATTACCAAATATCACAAAAATAGAATGTGATTTCATTGAAACCGAAAAGACTTGCCATTGTTCTTCTCGTGATGACGCAAATATTTATTGTGAACGGTGTGGTGGAAGAAACCGAAGAAAAGAATTTCCCGAACCTGATTTTGAGATATAGAACTTATAAGAAAACAACTCAGATTTACAAATTCAACTAATCTACATCGTAGATGTCTAAAGCAAAATATGTGACCAACGAATTAGAAGGAGGCGAAGCTGTGTCTCAACTTCAATATCAAAATACAACTCCGTATGAAACACTTGTCCCAGGCTTACAGCAAGTAGGGCCTATTTCTCTGTATTATCAATGCGTAAAAGCATTTCATAAAAGTCCTACAAGACGAAAGATTTTTTCTGGATTCACCAGTTACATTAAAACTCTTCATAAAATGAACGTATTAGTTGCAGTCATAATAAATGGCAGCTTTGTATCTAAGAAGCCTGATCCCAGTGATATCGACATATCTTTAATTTTTGATGCGGACATAATTGCATCTTTATCTGACAGAGATTCCTTGCGTTTCCATCATCTTACATACGAACAAAATAGCTTGCAGCTTCAAAATAAAAAAAACTACTATACACATCCTTTTAATCGTATTCCTGTATGGGAGAATCCATCGGAATATCAAAAATACACATCAAAAAAAATCTTTGAAACGGCGGTTGGCTTTTGGGCAAAAAGCAAAGATAATAGTTATAGTAAAGGGATGTTAATTGTATATCTCAACCGCAAGTCATATCATAAAATGGAGGTGCTGTTCTCATGACTGAATCGACAACGATAAATAAAGAACAAAAGATACGATTCAATACAGGCCTTCTCAAAAACAAAGACGGCAGCACTTTTTTGCCCAAAAATAAGTCAATAAATGAACAGATCAAAGAGAACTCTGAACTAATAAGAAAACTTAGACAAGAAATAAGTAAACATCCAGAAGCAAAGGCTGCTCTATCAATAGCACTTGAATCTACTATGACTCACCAGGCAAGGCTACTTGATATTTTTGCAATGGACAATGGTATTTCAAATTATATTGCTATGGCAGTTGATACTATATCCAATAAGCTGGTGCGCATATCGTCCAGACAACTGACAAGCATAGTAAATGCTGCTGAAGATTTGATGAGGAGCTGTCTTGCTGCATATAAACGCCAAAACAGACGCCGCAATATAGAATTTGATTTGGATTTCTGTTTGCCATTTGAAAGTTCGTTTGGTTATTTTCTGATTCCTCAAGCAATAGATATTTCAAAAAAACAGAATCCGAGTCAAGCTCGAGTCTTAAATACTATTGTAAAAGATGCTGTTATAGACCCTTTTTATGAGATTCTGTCAAAATCGTCAGACGAAACTACACTCCAAGAACTTTTTAGTAAATGGGGCAGTGAAGTCGCAAAAGAATATGAGAAATACATACGTATTATTTCGGAACAAGACATTTCACTATCTATATATTCTGAAAACCGTGCTTTCTACACAAACAAAAAATTCGCTGACTCTGTCCTCAATAAAATGATGACAAGTGTCGAAGAGCCAAAACAAGAGACTGTCTCTGCCAGAATATGCGGCATTGTCACTTATGCTGGGAACAGACAGGCTATTTTTGCGAGAGATAGAGGGCGCCGCATCGATGCATCTTTTCCAGAAGGGCTGGAAGGTAAAATATTACAACTATTCGATCAGCAAGTGAAAGCTACGTTTAATCACAAAATAGAAAAGAAAGCTGTATCTGGAAAGATCGATGAAAAATGGGAACTTTTAACGGTGGAAGAGATCAAAAAATAACTATATAAACTATTTTATTGTATAATTTTTTGTATAATTTTTCAGAGCAAAGAAGCCACGAGCAATTGAAACAACAAGGTTTATTCATGTTGACTGGGTGCCAATATCGCCCACCAGGCAAATACAGGAGGTTTCCGGTAAATTCCGGAGACCCCCTTTTTATGTTTTTCCTGATCAAAACACAGTCAACGTTTATCGAATCAATAAGTCTATCCCTGTCTGGGACTTGTGCAGAGACGTCTCTTTTTGTCCAATGTATTTTTTTCTGTGTGTTAGAATGGTTTGATGGTGTTCCCAATGACAGATAAACATAATCAGACATGAAAAGAAGATGATGGGAATTTGATGACAGGGGCCGAGTACAACAGGAAAAAAGTGATCGCCTCCTCAGCTGCAGCCACGATACTTTTGGCTTTGATACTCTATTCGGCGGCAATCATACTCATCGGAAACATAAAGGACATAGTGATCAATCTAGCCGCAGCGGAAGCCAAGGGCATCGCAGCCACTGCTGCAAGGTTCATAGAAGAAAATGTCTCCGACTACACAAAATTGTCTGAAGTCGCAGATTACTCAAAGGAAAACTACGACAGTAACTACTATCTCAAAATGAACAGACTCTTCCGAATGATAAAAGAAGACACAGGTGCCGACTTTATTTTTACTGAAAAAAAGATCTCGGAGAGCGAGATCGAATATATCCTTGACGGCGAGAACCCCAATTCTGACCTTTTTTCTCCGATAGGATCAAAGGACGGCATGTCCGAAGAGGAACTGAGGGCTTTCGACGAAGGCATCATCACCGCGACCGGCATGATCACCGACAAGGCATGGGGCGACTATCTGACCGCTTTCGCGCCGATAAAGGATTCAGGCAAAGTCGTCGGACTGGTCGGGGTCGATTTCTCCTCAGAACACATCAGGAAGATAGTCTGCAATGTCTCATATGTTACATACTTTTTCCTTTTCATCCTTATCGTTCTTTCGTACATATCGATCCACAATCTTTTCAAAATGCACTATTTGTCTTTGAACACGGACTTTATGACAGGGCTTATCAACAGGCGCGGATTCGCTGAAACGATCTCATGTGCGATAGATGAGGCAAAGAGGAGCGGCAACTCTTTTGCCCTGGTTATACTTGATATAGACGATTTCAAGAATATCAATGACAGGTGCGGACATCAGCACGGTGACGAGATACTGAAAAACATCGCTCATAAGATAAGGCAGAACACAAGGTATTCCGACTTTTCTTTCAGGTATGGAGGAGATGAGTTCGCGCTTATCCTGCCCGGCACTGACAAACAGGAGGCCCTCTCGGTCTGCAGGAACATCCAGAAAAGCATCGCCAATGACAAAAGGGGCAGTGAAGAGGGGTGCCTGCCTACACTCAGCATCGGTATCTGTGGATGGTCTGACGGAATGACCCCGGAAGAGATGATAAGGGCCGCCGACGAGGCGATGTACCTTTCAAAGAATGAAGGAAAGGACAGGATAATGCTTTCCTGATAGAAACACTATATCCCGGGGCTTGCGCCTGCTCCGGAATATCAGCCGCACCTGTTTAAAAAATCACGCACTACCGCCAGGAAGATCTCCGGTTTCTCAATGTGGTGGCAGTGGGATGCATCAGGTATGACTGCTGCCTCGCCCCTGCAAAGCGCATCTCTGTACCTGAACACAGTCTTCGGGGAGGCCTCGTCGTGTTCACCGCATATCAGGAGGGCCGGGATGCTTATCTGCGGAAGCAGGGGCAAAAGATCAGCACCCTTGAGCGTCCCTGTGGTGGTAAATTCACTCGGCCCCCACATTGATAAATAGATATCCTGGTTCATATCATCCAATGCTCTCACAAAATGATCAGGCCATGGATCCAGCCTGCAGACATGCAGGGAATAGTATTTCATCATCACTTCCATGTAACGGCTGTCCTCAAAGTTTTTCGTGAGCTCCGCTTCTTCGATGGTCCTTTGATCATCGCAAGAAAGTTCACTGATGTACTTTCTCTGGTCTTCCTCCCACATTGGAACGCTCAGAAGCGGGGCTGAGAAAATCACGCTTCTGACATTGTCAGGCTTTTCTTTTATCAGATATTCCGCAGCCAACATCGCACCCCACGAATGTCCCATAAGATTTAAATATTTCAAACCAAGTTTTTCAATTACATCTTCAAGTTCCTTAACATAATTGAAAACAGAATATTCTTCACTTATAAGCATGCTTTCTGAACGTCCGCATCCATGCTGATCATAAAATATCACGGGTCTTTCGGAAGCAAGCTCTGAAACCGTTTGTGGCATGCTTTTGAATCCCGGACCTCCGTGCAGCACAAGAAGCGGAGTTCCCGGCATATCGTCACCGTAAGTCTCAGTCCAGATCTTACCCTTTTCGGTCATGATGTATCTTTCTTTACCTTTCATCGACAACATTACTTTTTCCCCTTTCATTGAGATGGCACACATTTTTCAGTAATATTTACGTTTTTTAATGAAATATATTCAAATGTTACAGTTAATATTTTACACTTATTCGCACATAGAAAGATATTCAAAAATCGTTTATACTATAAAATAGTTTAATTAATTAAATTCACAACAAAGGAGGTCGTGGAATGAAGAAAAGAATACTTATTTATGCAGTTTTATTTATTGCAATGATCACGCTATGCAGCACTGCAATGGCAGCAAGCGCCAAGTTCGTCAGAGCATACAGGGACAGCAGCTACGACATGTATGTAAACCGGGTAAACATCATCCAGAACCAGGGTGTCATTTCTTTCTGGGTCAAAAGCGTCTACTCCGATCAGGGAAAAGCACTGGTCAAAAAAGAGCTCCCCAAGAAACACCAGAAGGCACCTGTGGAATATGGGTTGGATTACTTCGTATTTGACACAAAAAAGGGGAAATACATTATCAAGCTTGCCTCAGTCTATTCAAACGGCAAGGAGATCTACCGCGAAGGCAGCAAGAAGTGGCTGCCGATCAAAGATGGAACGATAGCAACTGTGTTGATCAATGAAGTCAACAAAGCTCTTGCCGAAAAGAATAATTAGAGAAGAGGAGGCAGGATCTATATGAGGATCAAATACAAAAGTTTTTTATTTTTGTTTATTCTTTCTCTTGCGTTTGTTTCATTGTCGCTTCCCGTAGAGGCCGCCCTTTCCTCAAAATACGACTCTCCAGCAGCTGCAGCTCAAGGTTCGTCTGCAGTCAAACCGTCAGTTCCGGTACAGCCCGCAGCTGCCGCTCCTGCAAAACCTGCTCCGGCAGCAAAGCCGACTCCTGTTGCAGCAATGAAAACTAAACCGGCGGATCAGCCTACAAATGATGCCGGTCCATCGTCAGGCCGGGCGACCGTTATAGAAAGAAAAGACCTGAAGGCAAAACAGCTGGAACTTATTAAGAAAGAACATGCAGTTTATTGCAAGGCATTTATAGACGCCGAAATGGGACTTCGTTATTTCTATAAAACACAGTATGACGCAAAATACAGGGGCGCAAAAGCTCCGACAGCCGATGAACTGAAAGCGATGCGCTTTGAGCTGAGCCTGCTTATGAAAGACCTCGCTTCAAGCGCAAAAAGATATGCCAGCAATATAAGAATGGCAAAAATGGCAATGCTTGAAATGGAAGAAGAAGAAAGATCCGTCTTCGCGAAAATACTTAGTCAGATAATAGGCACACCTGCCTATGCCATGGATGCAGGATCCCTCAGTGGTGTTGAAGCCGGCCTGAACAGTGTTGCGAACTCAACTGCGGACGTCGGTCTTTCCTCTGAAGCGGATTATGCGAACGCTGAAGCCAACTCCGCCAAAGCCGGAGAGGTCATAGCCTCTGCAACTTCATTGGCGACAACCACCGTTCTTGCGGGAGCAACGATCATTGGGGGAGCGGCGGTAACAATGGGAGCGGCAACTACCGGTGCAGCTGTCATCGGCGGCATAGTACTTGTTGGAGGTATCGTCGGAGGCGGCCTTGAAACAGTTGACGCTGCGATAGGGTTCGTTGATTCTTTAACGGAAAAAGAGACCGACACCTCGGATCTCAAAAAAATATCTTCAACGGTAAATATTATCAATGTCGGAGCCGGAGCAAAGAAGAGTGAATTGGTGAGAGTTGCTGTCGATGTTGCCGATGCTACCAAAGAAAAGTGGATACCGGAAATATTTGAAGCAACAGAAAAGAGCGACTGTCCGGGAAAGGACGGGGTCAACAAAGTCAAAAATGCCAAAAAGAATGCCTCCTCTGGTGGAAGCGGTGGGGGCGGAGGCGGTGGCTGATAGAATCTAAACTTAGGCTCGGTGAGCCTTATTAAAACATTAAACAGGGGCGGTCCTAAAAGGGGCCGCCCTTGTTTCGTTCACAGAATAAATACAGGATTTATGCTTTAAAATTTGAGTTTTTGATTATAACAATAGTCAATTTTACGATCATAAGATTTTAAGACAAAGGATCAGTTGAAGATTTGTCAGCTTTGCAAAGTTCTTCTTCCTCTTATAACGACAATTGACATATTTACAAACTAATAACAGTGGTGAGATAATCACGATTGCAAGCATGTATTACTAAGGGGGATGGGAGATGAAAAACAAGATCAATGCGGCAGTCTTTTTATCTTTATTATTCACAATGCTTTTCTTTTCCGCATCAGCAGACGCACAGAGCACGAAATTTGTTCGCGCGTACAGGGACAGCAGTTACGACATGTATGTCAACAGGATGGACATCATCAGCAACCAGGGTGTCATATCTTTCTGGGTCAAAAGCATATACTCGGATTCAGGAAAGGCTTTAGTGAAAAAAGAGCTCCCTCAAAAACTGCAAAACGCACCTGTAGCGTACGGGCTGGACTATTTCGTCTTTGACACAAAAAAGGGTAAGTATAACATTAAATTAGCCTCTGTGTATGCAAATGAGAAGGAGATCTACCGTGAGGGCAATAAAAAGTGGCTGCCTGTAACACAAGGAACTGTAGCAGCTGCATTGATCAACGAAGTCAACAAAGTACTTGCCGAAAAGAATAAATAACGAGAAAGAGATGTGAGCCCAAAATGAAGATCAGGCATAGAGCACTGTTGTTTATTTTTATCTTTTCCCTGGCGTTGACCTCTTTTGCTTCTTTTGCCGAGGCTGCACTTTCTTCAAAGTATGAGTCTCCGGCCTCAGGAGGAATTTCCGCGGCTGCAGCTCCTGCTGCCGCCCCCTCAAAACCGGCTCCTGCAGCAACTGTAAAAACAGGCCAGCAGGTAAAAAATAATACCCAAACGACCGCGCAGGCTCCCGGCGGAGAACAGGTCACCACATACAAACTCCCCCAAAAGTATCTTGACGCGATAAACAAGGAACATGCACGCTTCTGTAAGGCAGCTGTGGATGCCGAGATGGGACTCCGCTATTTCTTTAAGACCGGATATGATGCGACAAGAGGCAAAAAGGCACCCAGCCAGGAACAGATAAAGGCAATGCGCTTTGAGATCCAGCTCCTGATGAAAGATCTTAATTCCAGTGCGAAAAGGTATGCGAGAAACGTTGCATTTGCAAGGGCTGCACTTGATAAGATGTCCGATGAGGAGCGTACCTTTTTTGCGATAATCTTCAGTCATATCACAGCAACACCCGCATTTGCGGACGGACAGTCGCTTTCTTCATCAATGGCGAATTTCGAAGCCAACCTGAATAATGTAGGCGTTCAATCATCAACTGTGAATGTAGGAATAAATAACATCAGTCCGTCGGACTTTGGCAAGATACCTGAGGCAATGCCACAGACCGCTAGCGCCTGGGAAAGTTTTGCCAGCAGCAGGGGAGCGCACATAGGAGCCGCGGGAGCAAAACTTCTTGCAGGGACAGCCCTTACTATTGGAACCATTTTCGGAGGTGCTGCGTTGGTTTCGACCGCTCCGGTCACAGGTGGAGTAATGGTAATTGGCGGCATACTTGCAGGCGGCTTTGAATTTGTCAGCGCAACGATAGGTTTTGTAGACGCAGTTCAGGGAAAGGAAACTGACGAAAAAAGCTTGGAGTCGATCGAGAAAGCTTCGAAATATATCAGCCTTCCTGTGGCGATAGTTAATCCCGGAAAGGGTGTCGTTGAAGGCGTCACGACCGTAGTCGAAGGTACAAAGGATTTCTGGGTCCCCTGGATGACCGAAACGGAAGAAGATGACTGCCCTGGCGAAGACGGCGTAGATGCCGTTGAAAAAGCTTTTAAATCTTCATCTGAAGGCAGTAGCGGCGGCGGTGGCGGTGGCTGATAAGATCTAAACATAGGCTCGGTGAGCCTAACTTAAGAAAACAGGGGCGGCGATCGGCCGCCCCTGTTTGTGACTAAATAAGCATATTATGAGCAGTTATTTCTTCCTGCTATAAGGCGTATACTCCAGCGGAAGGGAGGTCCTGAATATCCCGTCCCTGTTGTAGTAGGCAAGCTGGATGGCGGGAGCACCCGGGATCGCCGCTATCTCTCCTATCCCCTTTGCACCTCCTGCAAAACCATCTTTTGCCTTGCCGATAACTATGCTTTCTATATCAGGCACCATGTCGGCCCTGAAAAGCCCAAGCGTCCCGAATTTGGCCTGGGGAACGCAGTCTTTGAGCGGATAATTTTCTGTCAGGGCATACCCCATGCTCATTACGACCCCGCCTTCGATCTGCCCCTCGACGCTTTTGGGGTTTATCGCCCTGCCGACATCATGGGCCGCTGTGATCTTTTTTATCCTGCCGTCGTCATCCAGAATTACAAGATGGACCGCATATCCATATGATATATGGCTCACCGGATGGGGCTTTTCCGATCCCATTTTATCTGTGACGCTTTCGAATTCTGCGTAGTATTCGCATCCTTCCAGTTCATGAAAGGAGGCCGTTTCCATATCTTTTTTCAGCTGTCCGGCAGCTTTCCTCGCAGCTTCTCCTGTGATGACCGTCTGCCTTGATGCGGTAGTATTACCAGAATCCGGGGTAAGAAATGTATCGGCAGGATCGTGTACGACAAGCTCCGGAGAGATCCCTGTCACGTCACATACCATCTGCGTGACTACGGTGCCCAGCCCCTGTCCGATGCATGAGGCGCTTGTGGCTATGTGGGCCCTGCCACCCCTTACGCTTAGCCTGCACCTGCCAAAATCAGGGACTCCCACGCCCAATCCGGCATTTTTCATTGCACATGAGATACCGGCTTTGGGATTCTTATCATAGTCATCTTTAACAGCCAGAAGGGCTTCTTCGAGCGCTGTCGTATCATCTGCGATCTGCCCGTTTGGGAGCTCGTCTCCGGGCCTGATCGCATTTTTGAAGCGGAACTCCCAGGGAGAGAGTCCGGCTTTTTCAGCAAGAAGGTTTATGTTGCACTCAGTCGCGAAACAGCTCTGAGTCACGCCAAACCCCCTGAATGCCCCGGCAGGCGGGTTGTTCGTATATACAGCAGTTCCACTGATGTCGATGTTCTGGTAATTGTATGGCCCTGCCGCGTGAGTGCAGGCTCTCTGAAGGACCGGCCCCCCAAGGGATGCGTATGCGCCGGTGTCTGAGACTATTATGGCTTTCATGGCAGTGAGCCTTCCATCCTCATCGCAGGCTGTGGTCATCTCTATCTCCATCGCATGCCTTTTGGGATGGACCTTGATGCTCTCTGCCCTTGTAAGGGAAACTTTTACCGGACGTTTGGTCAGATACGTAAGCAGCGCGGCGTGATGCTGGACACTCATGTCTTCCTTGCCTCCGAAGCCTCCGCCTATGATCGCAGCAGTCACCCTTACCTTCTCATGAGGCAGGCCCAGAGCTTCAGAACACTCCTTCATCGTCTGGTATACTCCCTGATCAGCAGAATATATCCTTACCACACCGCCGTCATCCATCAGCGCGACCGCTGTCTCAGGTTCAAGAAAAGCATGTTCTGTAAAAGGGAGAGAGTAATGGTTTGTAACGATGTGTTTTGAATTTTTGATGACCTCTTCCGGATTGCCCCTCTTAAGGTCAACTTTTGACATGATATTTCCGTTTTCATGTATTAAAGGAGCTCCCTCTGCAAGCGCTTCAGTCGGCGACGTTACCGGCGTCAAGACCTCATATTCTATTCTTATCAGTTTTTTTGCTTCTTCCATTATCTCCGGGGTTTCGGCCGCGACAAGCGCAAGTGCGTCTCCAACATACCTTGTGCAGCCACCGACGGGGATCATTACGTCCCAGTCCTTTACCAGGTGACCTATTTTTTTCTTGCCCGGAATGTCCTCTGCCGTAAATATCCCAACAACTCCGTCAAGTTTTAGGGCTTCAGAGATATCTATCGATCTGATCACCGCTCTCGGATGTTCTGTCCTGACCGCTGAACCGTATATCATTCCGTCTATTTTGATATCAGCTGCGTATTGGGCAGTTCCCAATACTTTTGATACTGCATCTGTACGTGGAATATTCTCTCCAACTGCACCCGTATAGTGTTCACTCGGTACCGGGATATCCTCCCTGAACATTTTAGCGGCCAGCAATATCGCCTCTTCGATCTTCCTGTAGCCCGTGCAGCGGCATATGTTATTTTTTATAGACGCTTTTACCTCTTTAATGGTCGGTTCCGGTACTTTGTCGATAAGGGCCTTGGCGCTTATCACCATTCCGGGGATGCAGAATCCGCACTGCACGGCTCCTGAGACCGAAAAAGCGTAAGAGTAGACATCTTTTTCCCTTTGACTAAGGCCTTCAACAGTAAGAATATTTTTGCCCTCAAGACTTTTCAGCTCCTGCACGCAGGCCTTGCATGCCCTTCCGTCGATAAGTACCATACATGTCCCGCAGGCACCCTCTTTACACCCGTTCTTCACAGAGGTCAGATCGAGGTCTTCTCTTAAAAAATCTATAAGTTTTTTGTTTGTTTCAGATATTTGGATATTTCCGTTAACATGCAACTGATACATAGGCAAACCCCCTCAGATCGGAATACTGTTCCGAGCCGCTTTGATCATCTCTGCAACTTCTTTCGGCAGCTTTTTATCTGAAGGATCAAGGGAAGATGTAAAAACTTTCCCTTCCAGCCTGACCTTGAATCTGCCATTTCCCATGTCAAAAAAACCGCTGTTTTTGCTTTCGTTCAGATCCTTTTCCCTTGAGAAGTATGTGAACTTGTCTTTATAAGGCGCTCCCGTCCAGGGACAGAACGTTGAACAGTTGCCGCACTCGTTGCAAAGGTCGTCTATGTGTATTATCTGAGGTGATGATGATCCCGCAACATGAACTGAAATATTGGCTCTGTTCGGGCAGACGTCTACACAGTTCTCACAGAGGACCCCGCATTCAAGGCAGCGCTCAGATTCTTTTTCAGGAGACTCACAAAAGACAAGCTTGCCCTTTTTTAAGCGAAGACGATCAGTGTCGCGCTTGTTCTTTTGAAGATCATTGCTTTTGCACAGTCCTTCCCTAAATGCGATATTATCAGCAACGCGCTTTGCATCGGCTATGGCTTCGACCACTGTTCTGGGGCCGCATCTTGCGTCGCCTGCAACGTAAACGCCCTTGATGTTTGTCTCATAACTTTTTCTGCACGTTACTGCCCGGCCCTTGTGATCCACAAATATATTATTGTCAGTGAAGAGATCTGAATCAACGTTTTCTCCCACAGCCTCTATAAGAGTATCAGCCGGGATCATAACTGTTTCCCCGGTGGGTATCGGTGACCTGCGCCCGGAGGCGTCCCTCTCACCCAGTGTCATGACGGAACAGAGAAGTTTCCCTTCCTCGTGCGAGATCGGCTGAAGCAGCTCCCTGAATATCACGCCGTCTTCCATTGCCAGCCTGAGTTCCTCTTCTTCTGCAGGCATGAACATAGCTGTCCGCCGGTATACTATGCTTACCTTTTTGACTCCCCTGAGCCTTTTGGCTGCGCGGGCGGCATCCATTGCCGTATTGCCTCCGCCGATAACGGCAACATTCCTGCCTAAATGTATTTTTTTCTCATCTTTTTTATACGAGGCAAGGAAATCAAGTGCGTTGACCCTTTTTTCGCTTTTTATGTCAAGCTCCCCATGCTTCCATGCTCCTGAGGCAATTACAATATATTTGTAGCCCTTTTCCTTTAGTTCATCTACAGAGGAGATCTTTGTCCCCATGATGAATTCAGCACCGGTATTCTTTACGATCTCAATATCCCGTTCGATGGCACTGCTCCCTATCCTGAAGTCTGGGATCACATGCCGCACTACTCCTCCCGGCTCATTTTCCCGTTCAAATATTGTGGTGCCGATACCGTACCCCTGAAGGAAATATGCTGCGGCAAGACCTGCCGGACCTCCGCCTACCACTGCGGCCTTTGCTTCTGTCATGCACCTGGCCGGTATGACTTTGTCAATGATTGTTTTAAAACCTTCTTCGGCTGCCTTGAGCTTCACATCCCTGATCGCTACTGACTCTTCATAGTGGTTTCTCGTGCAGAATGCCATGCATCGGTGCGTGCAGATCGTTCCTGTAATGAAGGGAAGCGGGTTTTTGTCCAGTATCACTTCCAGTGCTTCGCCGTACTTTTTCTCCCCGACAAGGGTGATGTATTCCGGCACGTCCTGATGGATAGGACATCCTTCTGTACATGGCGCAATAAAACAGTCAGTCAGAGGCAATTTATCTTCTTTAGCAAAAATGTCCCGGTGCTTGATCGGTTTCCTGTACCATTCATCCGTTTCAGCTTTTTTTACGAGGGCATCCAACATTACCTGGTCAACACCATTAAATCCCCTATTTCCCGCCCCGGCAAATGTTTCCGCTATCTGCCTGAATCTGTTGTAGCCGCCGGGCTTCAGAAGTGTTGTTGCCATTGTGACAGGCCAGATGCCTGCGTTGAAAAGATCTTGAATATTTGTCTTGTCTGCTCCGCCGGACCAGGAGATACGCAGTTTGCCTCCAAACTCTTTTGACAGGAGACCTGCCGTCTTCGCTGTCAGTGGGAAAAGGGATCTGCCGGACATGTACATCTCTTTGCCGGACATGATGTCGCCCGGGTTATCTACAGGCAGGGTATTTGTAAGCTTTACTCCGAATGAAAGACCGGCACTCTCTGCCGCAGCCATGAGGCGTCTGATCATCGGCACGGCATCTTCAAACTGCAGGTCCTCCCTGAAATGGAGGTCGCCGAATGAAACATATCCGAATCCGATCGAGTCCATCGTTTCCCTGGCCAGCCTGTATCCGAGAATGGTCGGATTTATTTTGACAAAGGTGTTCAGTCCTTTTTCTTTTATCAGGTATGACGCGATACGCTCTATCTCTTCCGGCGGACACCCGTGCAGTGTCGAAAGCGTGATCGAGCTGCAGACCTTAGAAGATATTCTGTCTATATGGCCCGCGTCGATATTTTCAAATTTTGTGATATTTGCATGAGTCCATCTTTTGCACTCATCCCACACAGAGGATACTGAAGCATCCTTAAGTCCCTCAATGAACCTGTCGATCTTTTCCGACTTTATCCCCAGGAGATCATAGCCGACGCTCATATTGAATATGTACCCATCCGGATCTCCAAGTCTATATTCCTTTGAGATCAGCTTGACGGCAAACCAGGCTTTCACATACTCTTCAAAGGCTTCCGGGACAGTAAGTTCAGTCGACCACTCTACGTTGTAGCACTCATCTCTGGCGTCGATACAGGGTTTCGATACGGGCAGATCCTCTCCGTCAAGCGTCTGGACAGTCTTAAGTTCAAAAAATCTTGCACCCGCGACGTAGGCGGATATTATGTTCTGAGCAAGCTGCGTATGGGGGCCGGCAGCAGGTCCGAACGGGGTCTCAAGTTTTTCTCCAAGAAAAGGAAATACTCCGCCCTCATGCCTGTATATGGAACTGACGCCGAAGATGCGCCCGCTGCGTTCTTTTTCAGAGAGTATCCACTCCATAAGTTTCGAAAAAGGAATTGGTTTCATCCGGTCGCTCATTTCATGCCCCCCCTAGTATTTCTGTACAACAGCACTGTTCTAATATTATATATGTAGAATCGGCGACTACAATGGTGGAACTCCGACAAAAGCTGTCGCGTGAAGCTATCGGAAAGACAGGCAAGCAGTTGGCAAGCGATTGGCAAGCAGTTGTTTTAAAACATAGCTAAGCAATTGCTAAGCCGTTGCTAAGCGGTCGCTAAGCTGTTGTAGAATCTGAAAAATCCTTAAAAACCCCTCGCCCTGATTTGCACTACATTCTCCGTCATCCCGGTATGCGTTCGAGCACTGAGGTTAATTTAAAAGTTTTCCTGACGGAAAACAGTGCTCTCCCGATGTAAGTATTCGGGGAGATGGTAAGGGGAATGGGTTTTCCGGTTTTAACAACCTCTTACCGCCGGAGGCTCTTATCGGCGATGAAATCACCACTTCTCGCGGCATTTTACGCCGCACTTCGCTATCGTAAAGGCAGTTGACTAAGTATACGGCTGTGTTATATTGAATCGGTGATCATGGGGTCATATAGACCTCCAAGCAGCTTATACGACCACATCGGAGGGATTCGGGCATGGATTTTGAAGCTATCAAAAAGGCAGCACAGGGCTATGAAAAAGAGATGACAAAATTTCTTCGCGACCTTATTGCTATACCTGGTGAAAGCTGCGGGGAAGAGTGCGTAATAAAACGCATCGAAGAAGAGATGAAGGAACTTGGCTTTGATGATGTAAAGATAGACGGGATGGGCAACATCCTCGGGTATATGGGCTCAGGAAAGACTTTGATCGCATACGACGCACACATAGACACAGTCGGGCTCGGAGAACTCTCTAACTGGAAATTCGACCCTTACAGGGGATATGAAAACGAGACCGAGATAGGCGGCAGGGGCGCTTCGGACCAGCTTGGAGGCATAGTCTCTTCTGTCTACGGAGCTAAGATAATGAAGGATCTTGGCCTGCTTTCGGACAAATACAAAGTTTTGGTCACCGGAACGGTCCAGGAAGAGGACTGCGACGGTCTCTGCTGGCAGTACATAGTCAACGTGGACGGTATCAGGCCTGAATTCGTTGTCATAACAGAACCCACTGACGGAAACATCTACCGCGGACAGCGCGGAAGGATGGAGATACGTGTTGAGGTCAAGGGAGTATCCTGTCACGGATCGGCACCGGAGAGAGGCGATAACGCCATTTACAAGATGGCTGACATCATAAAGGAAGTACAGGCACTTAACGACAGGCTGCACTTCGATCCGTTCCTTGGCAAGGGGACTCTTGCCGTATCAGAGATATTCTACAACTCTCCCTCACGCTGCGCTGTCGCTGACATGGCCGCTATATCGGTCGACCGCAGACTGACGGACGGAGAGACTTGGGAGATGGCACTTGAAGAGATACGCGCCCTGCCCTCTGTAAAAAAATACAACGCGGAAGTATCAATGTACAAATACGACAGACCTAGCTGGACAGAGCTTACATATCCCACGGAGTGCTATTTCCCCACATGGGTCATCCCGGAAGATCATCCCGCAACAAAGGCGATGGCTGAGTCTTACAGGGGCATGTTCGGCGAGCCCGTGGTCGACAAATGGACCTTTTCGACGAACGGTGTCTCTGTCATGGGACGGTTCGGAATACCCTGCATAGGATTCGGACCGGGTAAAGAGGCACAGGCCCATGCTCCCAACGAGATCACCTGGAAGGCAGACCTTGTGAAGTGCGCCGCGGTCTATGCGGCACTGCCCGCACTTTATTGTGAAAACAAGAAGTGATCAACTAAAATGACAATGGAGGAATCGACAAAATGAGAATGGATCCCTTTGTTAAAAAACTGAACGGCCTGAATTTTTCAGATATGTATGAAAACGATTTCTTCCTCACATGGGAGAAGACCAGGGACGAACTTGATGCTGTCTTTACCGTGGCAGAAGCTCTCAGATGCCTCAGAGAAAATAACATCTCCCCTAAAGTCTTTGACAGCGGGCTCGGAATATCCCTTTTCCGCGACAACTCAACAAGGACCCGTTTCAGCTTCGCCTCGGCATGCAACATGCTCGGGCTGGAAGTCCAGGACCTTGATGAGGGCAAGTCGCAGATAGCACACGGCGAGACGATACGCGAGACTTCCAACATGATCTCATTCATGGCCGATGTGATCGGGATAAGGGACGATATGTACATAGGGAAAGGCAATGCCTACATGCACCAGGTCGTCGATGCTGTCAAAGAGGGATACAGGGACGGCATACTCGAACAGAGGCCGACTCTTGTCAACCTCCAGTGCGACATAGACCACCCCACGCAGGCAATGGCCGACATGCTCCATATGATCCATGAATCAGGCGGCATTGAAAAGCTTAAGGGCAAAAAGATCGCTATGACATGGGCATACTCCCCATCCTACGGCAAGCCACTCTCTGTCCCCCAGGGTGTGGTAGGGCTGATGACAAGGATGGGTATGGAAGTTGCACTTGCACACCCGGAAGGCTATGAGATCATGTCTGAAGTTGAGGATATCGCAAAGGAAAACGCAAGGGTATCAGGAGGCAGCTTCACAAAGACAAACAGTATGAAAGAGGCTTTTGATGGAGCGGATTTGGTCTACCCCAAGAGCTGGGCTCCATTCAAGGCAATGCAGAAGAGGACAGATCTTTACGGAGCGGGTGATCATGACGGGATTAGGGCTCTTGAAAAGGAACTCCTTGCACAGAACGCCCTCCATAAGGACTGGGAATGCACCGAAGATATGATGAAAATGACTAAAGACGGAAAAGCCCTTTACCTGCACTGCCTCCCTGCAGACATCTCGGGGGTCAGCTGCGAGGCAGGAGAGGTGGCCGCATCAGTGTTTGAGAGATGCCGAGTGCCCCTGTTCAAACAGGCAAGCTTCAAGCCATACATAATCGCTTCAATGATATTTTTGAGCAAGGTAAGGGATCCTCAGAAAGTTCTGTCAACCCTTGAAGAGAAGTCCTCACCCAGAAAGGCTGTATGATTTTGGATCCCCGCCTGATCAAAGGGGATGAGGGATACGGAGGAGAAATATCCTCTGAGACTAAGAAGCTCATTATAAACGGATCCCTGTGGGATCCGCGCTTTTATCCCGCATATACTCCAAAGGAGATGCTGGATATGGGGGTCTTCGGCGGAACATATCTTAACAGTGTAAGAGATCAGTTGCCATTTGAATGGTTTACCGGTGACAATGTACTGCCCAAAGGCAACAGGCCGGATGTTTCCATGAATTTTTTCAAGGTATCATCGGGAATGTCTCTTTCTGAGTGGCAGAAAAAGGGATGGATCATGACGGACAAGCTTGGCTGGTTCCAGTGGTACTGCAACTATTATCTTGGGAGACGGCTTGGTGAGGACGAGATCCAGATAAACCGCTGGCGACAGTTCTGTACCAGGCATTCCGCTCAGATACACAAAAACCCCTGGCAGCCAAGGCTGAGGCAAAAACAGGGACTCCTCCACTGGTCCTATGACTGGCGGGACAAATTCAACGAATGTAGGGATAAAAACCTTGCTCATATAATAAGTTCAGAATAAGATCAGACGGCCGGATAATTAGCGGCCGTCTGATCTTATTCTGTCTGATCTTAGTGGACTGAGTCTGAGTTCCCTATGTTTTTCTTACTAGAATGTCGAGTAGTCAGAATCCTTTGGGTCTGCTATGAACATGTGTCCGGGAGCATGAGTTATCGCAAATGGAGGCTTGCTGTTCATGACTACAGCCTGGGGAGTCACTCCGCATGCCCAGAACACAGGGACTTCACCCTCTCTTATTTCTACAGGGTCTCCGAACTCAGGCCTGTTGATATCCTTTATTCCTATTGCTGCCGGATCTCCAACATGTACGGGAGCTCCATGAACTGCAGGGAAACGTCCGGTGCAAAGTGCGGCCCTTACGACCTGTGAATGTTTGACAGGCCTCATGCTTACCACCGTTGGTCCGCTTAAGCGACCTGCCGTATGGCACTGCATGTTCGTTATATACATAGGGACGTTGCAACCGCATTCCATGTGCCTGATCGGGATACCTGCCTCCAGAAGGGCTCCCTCGAACGAGAAGGAACAGCCGATCAGGAATGCGACAAGGTCATCCCTCCAGTACTTCAGGACGTCTGTCGGCTCGTCCTTTAGTACGCCGTTTTCCCATACACGGTATCTTGGAATATCCGTCCTTACATCTGATCCCGGAGCTATGAGTTTAGCCTCGCCGTCGCCGGGCTCTGTTACGTCCAGTATCGGACAGGGTTTGGGATTTCTTTGGGCAAAAACCAGAAAATCGTAAGCCCAGTCTTTGGGCAGCACTATCATATTGGCCTGCACATGGCAGTGTGAAAGACCTGATGTCGGGTGAGTCCATTCACCTTTTCTGATGAGTTCCCTCATCTCCTTCGGTGATGCGTGGCGGTACGGTGCTATATCAAACGGCAGTGTCATCCCAGAACGACCTCCTTCAAATTTGTAACTTTTACGCCGGCAGCTTCAAGTTCTCTGCGGACGGTCTTCGCCATATCGACTGCCTCCGGCGTATCCCCATGCATGCATATCGACTGGGGACGGAAGTTTATGACTGTACCGTCAACAGCCCCGACCGTTCCCTCTGTGACCATACGCACAACACGTTTAGCGGCCTCTTCAACGTCGTGGATGATCGCTCCCGGCTGTGAACGCGGCACCAGAGAACCGTCAGGCATATATCCCCTGTCCGCGAATGCCTCCGCGGCGAATGGCACACCCATCTCTTTTGCAGCGTTCTCAAATTCAGAGTTTGCAAGTCCCATCAGTATAATGTTCTCACCCGAGTCCTTTACTGCACGGGCTATCGCCCTTGCAAGTCCCGGATCCTTCGCAGCCTGGTTGTACATCGCTCCGTGCGGTTTGACATGCTGCAGGGCCAGTCCGTTAGTGCGGCAGAAGGCGCTCAGTGCGCCGATCTGATAGAGACAGTCCGCATACTCCTCTTCGGGAGTACACTTCATGTTCCGGCGTCCGAAACCGACCAGGTCGGGATATCCGGGATGCGCGCCGACTGCAACTCCCTTTGCGGCGCAGTTTTTGATCGTTTTCTTCATTACGAGAGGATCGCCGGCATGAAAACCACATGCAACGTTGGCGGATGTTACCGCATCCATTACAGCCTCATCATCTCCCATGCAGTATGCTCCAAAGCTCTCTCCGATGTCACTGTTCAGGTCTATTTTGTACATTTATGCTCACTCCTTGTCACGATATTTCTTCACAGGTTATGTCGTAGCTCTTTCCGTCAATCGTCAGCTTAAAATGCGTCGGGAGAGTTGCAGAAGCAGGCACCGCGGCCTTGATACCAGAACTTGAAACGTGTGAGGCGCGAAGTTCCTTTACCTTCCGGACCGCATCACTGATCCTCTTCTGTTCATCGGCCCCTTCACATACTTCTGCCTTCCGGAAACGGACTCTGTTTCCCGGCATCTTCTGAACAAGGGCTTCAATAGAAAGCGGTGAGAGCACTCCTATTTTCGTGTAGCCCCCGGTCGTCTGGCGGTCCGCAAGCATTATTATTGGCATCCCATGCCCGGGTATCTGTACCGCTCCAAGCGGTATCGCGTCAGAAACTATGTCCGCACCCTTTTCCGTATGCCCGATCTTCGGACCTTCCAGGCGGCAGCCCATCCTGTCGGATTCCGCGGTGATAGTGTATTCCGACTCAAACAGCAGTTTTTTACCCTCTTCAGTAAACGCGTCCTCCTGGAGACCTGTGATCAACGCAAGAGGCGCTTCCGGATCCTGTGTCAGATGCAGTTCTTCAGGAATATGAAAACCACCCATCCTCTTCCAAAGAGGTGAAGGTTCCCCAACTTTTATGACATCCCCGTTCTTAAGGGCCCGTCCCTCTACTCCGCCGATCTTTGCTCGCATATACGTAGAACGGCTCCCCATCACCGGGATCACATCTATCCCGCCGGCAAAACAAAGATTCCCGCGGCATCCCTTCCCCCTGAGACCTTTAAAAGTTATCACGTCTCCGTCCTTCAGCAGAACAACGTTCCAGGATCCCTCTGCCTTCCCGTTCACACTGAATCCCAGATCCGCCCCGGCGAAGACTGCCGCTCCATCGCCTCTGACTTCTATCTCAGGTCCCAGGAGTGTGACTTCAAGAGCTGCGGCATTTTCCGGGTTTCCAAGCATCGTATTCCCCAGCCTGAGGGCAGGAAGGTCCATCGCTCCCGCTACAGGAACACCGCTCGACTGGTATCCCCAGCGTCCCAGGTCCTGCACGGATGTAAGCATGCCGGTTTTTCTGACGATCAGTTCCATAGTCATTTCGCCTCCGTTATGAGGGGTTTGTAGGACCCCGCAGCCACTTCGGCCTCGATTTTTTTATATTCTTCTTCCGACACCGGAACAAAGCGCACTTCATAGCCTGCCTCTATCAAAGTGGCGCGCGAGGCTTCAGGAGTGAAGAGACGGAGGGGCGTCCGGCCTATCAGCTGCCATCCTCCAGGGCTGTCTATCGGATATATCCCGGTCTGCTTTCCGGCGATCCCTACGCTTCCTCCTTTGATAACAGTGCGCGGGTTTGTCAGCCTGGGCGTGGCTATGCTCTCGTCCATGCCGCCAAGATAGGCAAAGCCCGGCATGAAGCCTATCATGTAGCAGTGGCATACCTTGGCGCTGTGTCTTTTTATTACATCTTCTTCCGATATCCCCGCATGCTCCGCTACGTTTAATATATCCGGACCATACTCTCCACCATAGCAGACCGGTATCGATATCTCAGTCATTGCCGTTCCGGCATCGGACTTTTTTGATATTGGAGCTTTCCGGGCAACCCTGACAACATCTTCCGCGCTGACCACAGTGGGATCGAAATAGACGGCAAGCGATCTGTATGTCGGAAGGCACTCTATTATCGGAATTTCATTCTGCCCCGTCACATATCTCTTCAAATCCATAACCGCGTCATTGGCTCCCCTGTCGATCTCATCGGCAAATTCCGCGACAACGCAGGATTCACCAGCCGTTAGGTATCTAGGTTCATTTATATATACAGGCACTTAAACCACCCCTTGTTTTCAAAATCAGATGGGAGAGGGCCCCCTCCCATCTGATTGTACATCTTCAGGAAAAAAGTTTTGCTATTCCGGTCAAAGACTTGAAGCCCATCCATGCAGTGAATACGACCATTATCCAGCCCAGCGCTGCCAGAACTTTCGGATGATGATAATCTGCGCCTACGATCTTCTTGTTGAAAGCTGCAAGCAGTGTAACTCCAAGTGATACAGGAAGAATCAGCCCGTTCAGTGAGCCAGCGACTATGAGAAGGGCTACCGGATTTCCCATGGTTGAGAAAACAGCCGTTGAAACGCAGATGAATCCTATTATCCAGTAGCGCGAATGCTGCTCTACTTTTGTAAAAAGCGTCCTGAGGAATGATATTGAGGTATAGGACGCACCAACGACGGAAGTGATAGCCGCGCACCAGAGGATCAGACCAAAGATACGGTAGCCTATCTGTCCGGCTCCGATGAGAAAGGCAGATGCCGGCGGGTTTTTGGGGTCAAGTACCGCTCCCGTGGCAACCACACCCAGTATTGCGAGGAAGAGGAGGTATCTCATGATCCCTGTGATCGAGATGGCCTTAACCGAACCTGAAGATATCTTCGGTAGATTCTCCATACCTGTTATTCCGGCATCGATAATGCGGTGGGCACCAGCAAAGGTTATATATCCGCCCACTGTTCCTCCAACAAGCGTAAGGATCGTCATCCAGTCTATCTTTGACGGAAGGACCGTCTCCTTAAGGGCCATTGCCACCGGCGGCTGGGTTTTGAAGACCATGAAAAGGACCATTGCGATCATTATCACTCCGAGCACCTTTGTAAAGTTGTCCATCGCCTTGCCCATTTCTTTGTTGAGGAAAAGGGCTATGGCTATGACCGCGCTCGCTATGGCGCCGGGCACCAGAGGCACCCCCATCATCACGTTGAGTCCCATCGCCGCTCCGCCGACGTTGCCTATGTTAAAGACAAGCCCGCCAAGCGCGACAAGAAAGGCGAGGAAATAACCCAGTCCCGGAAGGACTTCGTTGGCTACATCCTGTGCGCGCTTGCCTGAAACACCAAGGATGCGCCAGATATTCATCTGCACGATTATGTCAATAAGGATCGAAACCAAAATTGCGAAAGCAAACGCCGCTTTAAGCTTGTCCGTAAAGACAGCTGTCTGTGTAAGGAACCCCGGCCCTATCGCCGAAGTCGCCATCAAAAATGCTGCACCAATAAGAACACTTGCTGCTGAACCCGGATCATTTTTCTTTTCTGCCATAATTGAGCACCTCCATAGATTAGTAAGCTATAACGCCTAACCTATTACATGCAAAAAAGTTGCCATAACCGGCAGAAAATATGGATATACCCAAATAAGTTAAAGAAAATCTAATGTAATGAATTTTGGGTAGTTTTATTAGGGAAAAAGTTTATTTCGACGCTGAAAGAAAAGCAATATCTGAAGGTGGATATCCTCTGGGTTTCGAAGAACGTCTATGTTCTGTGCGTTTTTCGCACATCTGTAAAGAATGCACACATTTCTCACTGTTGTGCATATTCAACTATTTGACCTCTGCCTTCCGCAAACCCATTCTTTTTCTGTGGTATGCAACGGTCCTGGTAGGCAGGGAAAGGATCTCACCTATCATACGGTCATTTTTCCCATTTTGATTGAGGTCCCTGATCATTGACCTGAGGTCCTCCACGCTGATGTCAGGTCTTGAAGAGAGTCCCCTGGAAAAAAAAGCCTCCATTCTTATAGTCCTTCCAAAAGCACGGCACCTGGTATTGTTTATCGAACGGAAGACTGTCGAAGTATTGAGTCCAAGCTTTCGCGCGGCATATTCATAAGTCAGCGGGGAAGGCGTCTCTTTCTCGCCTCTGAGATACTCCGACTGGATATCCGAGATCAGAAGGGAAATCCTGATCAGAGTCCTGTATCTCATCCCCAGCCTTATCAGTGCGTATTTTGCTCTGGACCAGAGCGGGGAGATCCATTTTTCTTCAAGAATGTCGTTGATGGTCATAGGCATTTCGTCTAAGTTGTTCTTTATAGATGGCAAGTTCTGCAGCAGAAGTTTCGGGAGAGGGGCTCCCTTATTTATTACAAATTCTATTTCGGGATATACAGGAGATGTGGTCAAAAATCCAGATCCCGGCGATGGGTCCAGTTTTCTGATCCTTTCCAGCGCCTCTTCTGTCTCTTCCCTGGCACACCCCATTTTCTTTGAAAGCTCCGAGATACGGCCTTCTGCAAGCAGCTCATGACCATCCTTCAGTATCGACCACTGAAGGCTTCCCTTAAGACCTGCCCTTTCCAGCTGTATCAGCAGACATTCCCTCAGATCCGATGCAAAGAGTCCAGGCGGATCGACATAGCCCTGAAGTGACGTGATGTAATCGATAGCCTGATTCCTGCTTACACCCATCATTACCGCTATCTCATCCGCTGAAGTGTTCAAATAACCTTTTCCGTCAAGGAACGAAGACCAGAATCCTGCCGACGAAAATGGATGGGAAAGGGTGCCGACTTTGGGACATGTAGCCGTCTGAATGGAGAGGTGTTCTTCAAGGCTCTGCCGAGCAGGGAGAGCGTTTTCATCCAGTTCGTCTATATCCACCGCGCTGCTCTGCCATCCCGGGGGGACAAAACTAAAGAATGGGTTTTCCCCAAGGATGTTCCGGCACTTTTCGGTCAGGTCTTCCAAGGGCACAAAAAGCAGGTTTGCCCCAAGCATTACTTTTGGATCAAGCCTGCCTTTTACACTTAACTTCGGCTTCTGTACAAGCCTGTTGTCAGTCAAGTCCGTGCCTTTGCATCCTTCTTAGGAGTGAGAACCTTGAAATACCCAGTTCAGCTGCGGTCTGGGTCCGGCTTCCCATACACCTTGCCAGGGCGGACTCTATCATTTCACGTTCTATCTTGTCCATCGTTTCGGGAAGAGATCCGCAGCAGAGATGGGCCGCAGGAATGCCTGCCGTGCCTTGCTGCTGCATCTCAAGCATTTCCGCCGGAAGATCCGCAAGGCGCACCGTGCTGTCTGAATTTTCCTTAAGGATGAGTATCCTCTCGATAAGGTTCCTGAGTTCCCTTACGTTGCCCGGCCAAAAATAATTCAGAAAGACGTCTTTTACATCATCTGTAAAGGCGGCTGCGCTCTTGCCAAGCCTTTTGGAGAATTCTGCGAGATAAAAGGAGGCAAGTTCAAGCACGTCTTTGTCCCTCTCCCTCAGAGGAGGTATCGTTATGGGTATGACTGAGATCCTGAAGTAAAGGTCTTTCCTGAACTTCTCTTCCCTTACATATTTCTCGAGATCTATGCATGTGGCACAGATGAGATTGAGGCTCACGTTCTTTTCCTTTGTGCTTCCAAGGGGTCTGAAGGACCTCTGGTCAAGGAACCTGAAGAGCTTGCTCTGAAGGCTGAGAGGCATGTCTCCTATCTCATCCAGAAAAAGTGTACCCTTGTCCGCTATCTCAATAAGTCCCTGTTTGTCGGTATCAGCTCCGGTATAGGCTCCCTTCCGGTAGCCGAAGAGCTCTGATTCAAGAAGTGACTCCGGTATTGCAGAACAGTTGAGCGCAACAAAATCACCCTTGCAGTTTGATGCGTGATGGATCATTCTGGCAGCCACCTCTTTGCCAGTTCCGCTTTCACCCTGCAGCAACACTGAAATATCCTGATGCCGGGCTATCTTCAAAATGGTATCCCTGATCCTGTGCATTTCGTTTGAGGAGCCGAGCAGCCGGTTAGGGCCTTCAGAAAGGAGAAATTCTGCCTGATTCCTGAACCTTATCGACTCAATTGCCCTTTCCAGCATGTTTTTTGCCGCATCAAACGGGAAAGGCTTATCCAGATAGTTGTATGCCCCCTCCTGTATAGCTTTCACTACCAGTCTTGAATCACCGAAGGCCGTCATCAGGATGACCTTGCATCTCGGATACTGCTGAAGTATCGCAGGCAGAACCTCTATCCCGTTTCCGTCAGGAAGGCGCTGATCCAGGAATATGACCGCCGGTATCTCGGCTGCGAGAAGGTGGTGGAGCTCATTTATCGATTTGACGGCCTTCGCGCTGAAACCGCTCTTTTCAAAAGCCTTTTTGAGCCCGTTCGCAAGATTGACCTCGTCATCAACTATCCATATGTTCATCTGTTCTCACCTCCATAGGCTGAAGGTCGGCACCGCATGGCACATCTTCTGCAAGGGGAATGAAGATATTGAAAATCGTCCCCTCTGAAGAAGTATCCAGTGAAAGTGTCCCCCCAATACCATCAACGATCCTTTGTACGATACTGAGTCCCAATCCGGTCCCATCCTGACGGGTCGTAAAGAAAGGGTCGAATATCCTGTGCTGTATTTCAGCGGGTATTCCCGGGCCTGTGTCGCTGACCCTTACCATTCCAAATTTATTTGTCCCTCGGCCTGTTGCCGAAGAGCCGGTGGCTATTGAAAGGACCTTCTTCCCTCCGGACTCCTGCGATGACATGGACTGGATAGCATTGAGGGAAAGATTCATTATCACATGCTGCAGCATTTCGTTGTCAGCCTGCACCGTAACACCGCTGTCTAACTTACGGGTAATAAGTTCTATTCCCTCTTTTTCCGCCTGAGGCTTCAGCATCGAAATGCACCATGGGAGAACGTCGTCCAGCAGGACCTTTGCCATCATTGGCTGCCTTGGCCTTACGAACGAGAGGAGTTGGGTCACTGTCCTGTTCAGCCTGTCTATCTCATGGTCAAGTATGGAAATATATTCCTTTGCATCGGAAATATCATTTTCCGCGTCCGATCCCCGGCTGTCTGAAACAACATCCAGCTCCATGCGCAAAAGATCCAGCTGTATCCTTATGCTTGCAAGAGGATTTCTTATTTCATGCGACAGGCCCGAGATCATCTCACCAAGCGCCGCCAGCCTGTCCATCCTGCTTACCTGCCTTTGGACCTCTTTCCATCTTTCCAGTTCACTTGCCATCTCATTAAAGCTGTCCGTAAGCTCATGGAATTCGTAGGGACTCAGCGCGTTGTGCCTTATTTTCACACGGCTTCCCTGTGCGATCTGCCTGCATCCCCAGGCGAGGCGCCTTAGAGGGCGGGTCAGCATATAAGATAAGAGCACTGCCAGTTCCACAGCTGCAATAAGGCCGAGCAGGCCTACAAGCATAAGATATCTTTCCTCTTCAACAAGAGCAATGATTATGCTTTTGGGGTCGAGATTGAATCCGAGCATCTCGCCTCCGTTATTGATCACCAGCTCAGGTTTTTCATCCGGCAGGGATTCCCTCCAGAAAGGTCCCAGCTGTCCCATCACGATCTCTTTTGGAAGAGAATATTTCCTTTCATCGTATATTACAGATAACTCTCTGCCGAATTCACCGGCAGTCTTTTTTTTCTCGGCATAACTCTGGTGAAGCCTGGCACCCAGCGTAAGCGCTACCATTGAGATAGCCAGTGACATGAAGATCCATTTCATCAGGGTCTCAAGGCTGTATTTGTTCAGCATGGCTTCCCTGTCTTTCCTGATAAGTAATTTCGCTGTCCATTTCCAGCGAGGAGCATTTGAACATTTTAAAGAGAAGTGCCTCCAGCATCAAAACAGCAAGCATGGCATTCTCGGGGCTGATCTCAGCGGCAAAGACAAAAAAACACTGGACCGAAAGTGCTGTACTCAAAACAAAGAACAGTTTTTCCTTTATTATCCAGGAGGGTAAAAAAAGCGGAAAGAAAAAACAGATAGCCACAAGTGTCCAACTTATACGTCCGAGCATCAGATAACCGGGCAGTCCGGCATGGGAAAGAAACAGCGCAGCCGAAGCGATGACTGTTATGGCTATTCTGTTTATCACAAGAAACCTGTCTTCATAATATTCGAGACTGTCTGTGCTGCCTTCTTCCATTTTGATCGGGAAAAGATCATAGCATAAGGAGCAGGCTGCCAGCAAAAGCTGCGAATTTGCAGTACTGACTGCCGCGGCAATTACCCCGACAAGAAGGGCTGCACTGGCAAATGGCGGCAGAAACTGCCCCAGTTTCGCGAATGAAAGGGTTTCCTCAAGGTTTGTGATGACGGGATAATAAGACCTGCAAACCAAAATGAAAAAAGTCACGCATATATATATCCATCCCACTATGAACGGAGACGCAGCTATGGTCTTATATGCATCCTTTTCAGTGCGGCATGCCAGTATTCTGACTGCGTACTGGGGGTTTCCTGCTACTCCGAGTCCCCATGAGAGCATTATGGCAAAAACAGAAAAAATCTCAGAATAACTCAATGATTTCACCGTATCCAGATGGTCTTTCATCAACAAAACGTCTGCCGCTGCGTTCAGAGAAAAACCCGAAGGCATGGAAAATGCCGCCGCCGCCGTCACTCCCAGGATTATTAGGAAAAGATTGAGAATATCGCTCCTAACAACAGAGATATATCCCCCGAAAGTCGTGTAAAGCACGAAGAGGTATATGAGGGAAGTAGAAGTGAAGCCTGAAGGTATATCGAGCATGTATGAGACTATTATACCGAATGCCCTGAACTGGATCACCAGATATAAGGTGTACAAAAATATCATCGTAAGCGCAACGAGTTTCCGGACCCTTATGTCTCCGTATGTTTTTTCAAGCCATTCGGGAAGAGAGAGGACACGCTTGAGCCTGAGCCTTTTGACTATGAACGGGAAAAACAGCAGCCCAAGTATCCATCCGTTGACGGAGGCAAGAAACGCAACATAACCATCGCTGTAGAGCCACATGCTGTATCCTACCAAAGAGAGCGGACTCATCCACGTGGCACAGAAGGTCGCTGTGGTAGGGAAAGAGGAGAATCTGCGACCCCCCAGATAAAAAGAAAGCCGTGTTTCTTTCCAGGCAAAAGACTGTCCCGTGATCAGAATTATTGAGATCGTATATGCTCCGAAAGCAAGCAGGTAGTATATCAGCGGCGACATCAGCAGCAAAATGCTCCTGTCAGGATCTGCTTTTCTTTCGCCCGGAAATAAGGAACGCTATAATACCGGGAGAAATTACAAGCACTACAAAGGTTAGCCAACTAAAAAAAATGAGACTCATAGCATCCTCTCCCAAACCTATTTATAAAACCTGATAAAAGGTCAACTGGTCTGAACCGCCTCAATGTAGTAACATATAAGGAGTTCGGAACGGATATTTTATACGGAGGCAGTGACATTATGGCAAAACAACAACCCGAAGGCGTCTACCTTTATATCGATGACAGCGGTTCAAGGTTCATTGCAGTAGTTGACGCGTTTGGCGTTGCAAATATGCTGCCGTGGAAACAGCCCGGAGAGTTCAGCAGTATCCAGGAAAAGAGCTGGAACCTCCAGGGAGAGTTCATCAGACTGAAAATATCCGACTGAAGGAAGATCCAACTCTTTCCCAGGCAAAACGCAGATCAACGATGCATGCTATGTTAGAATAAAATCCGCCCGGATAATTTCCGGGCTTTTTTCATCTCGATAAGGACATCCGGTGTTATCCCCAAGATCTTCTTCAGATATTAAGGCTAAAGTCTGAAATCTTTCGAAACCACTCTTTTGCCTCTGCTGCATCCTTTTCATACCCGCCGCGCCCCATCAGGCCGTAAGTGTATTTCTTCCCCTGCTCGACACCGGGCTGGTCAAAGGGGTCTATATCCATCATCTTTCCGGTCATTGCTGTCATAAACTCGTAATAGAATATCAGGGCGCCAAGTGTCAGAGCATCCATCTTTCGCATTTCTATCCATACCAGCGGACGTCCCGCCTTTACAATGGCCGCAGCGGTGCTCATTGCTTCAAGTCCGAGCATTTCGCCTATCTCGGAGTTGTCAAGGTAGGAGAGGAGACTCAGCGCCTCGCAGTCCACCGGTGGAACACATATCTTATCTCCGTGGTCTTTAATATTGATTATAGTGAAAAATTTGTCGTCGGGGCCCTCTGTGTAGAGCTGTACCTGTGAATGCTGGTCTGTCGCCCCAAGCGCTCTTACGGGCGTTGTTCCCCTGCCCTCTTTTCCAAGGCTTTCGCCCCAAAGCTGGGCGAACCACTCCGCGAAAAAGGCCATCCTGCTGGAATAGGGCATAATTACTGCCATGGGCCTTCCCATTTTTTCGTGGTAATAATGCAAAGATGAAGCCAGCCATGCCGGATTGCTCTCTATGGAGGTATTTTCAAGAAGTATCTTTTTCATAATGCCAGCGCCCTTCAGAAGGGCGTCTATATCGATGCCAACTGCCGCAGCGCTGATAAGTCCTGCTGCGGATAGGACAGAGTACCTTCCTCCCACTGAGGCGGGAAGGTCCATCACCTTGCACCCCGAGCTTCCCGCGAACGAGCGGAATATGCCCTTTTCCGGGTCGGTTATCACAAGTATGTCATCGTCGGCCCTGCCTCTGAGTATGGTCATTTCATTCCTGAACCACAGGAACTGGGACATGGTCTCAGCCGTTGCACCGGATTTGCTTACCCCCACCAGTGCAACTCTTCCGCCCTTCACTTCTTCCCATATGGCGCGGGCCTTTGTCGGGTCCGGGTTGTCGGCAAGATGGAATTTGGGCTTCGCCCCCCCACGGTTATAATAGTCGCCAAGCAGGGTCTGGTTCAGCATCAGGTTTCCCAGTGCAGAGCCGCCTATGCCGACATGGATGATCGAGTCATAGCCTTTCAGCCATTCTGCAGTTTTTTTGATCTCTGTCGTATCTGTCTCCGGAAGGTCCATCCATCCATGACCTTCAGTTACTGAAGGGGTCACTTTAAGCCATTCGGCGGCTTCGGCACAGGCTCCTTCGTTTCTCTTTTTGAAATCCTCAAAAGAGGGGCCGCAGCAGCCCAAAGCCCCTCCGAAATTATACGATATCGACAGCTTTTCCATGAAAGCACTCCCTTTTGGGGCCAGTATTGTCTTTATTTCAGCAGCCCGGCTTCTTTAAGCGCATCGTTGATCTTAAGCTGATCAAAACCTACTATGTACTTTTCTCCGACCTGTATCACAGGAACTCCCATCTGTCTCGTCTTTTTAACGAGTTCCATCGCGGCAGCCTTGTCACCGGCAACGTTTATCACATCATATTCGACGTTGAGCGACGAAAGATACTCCTTCGCCTTATCACACCACGGTCAGGTATTGGTAGAAAACACTTTAACTGCCATTCGGTACCACTCCTTTTATGGTATATAGGTAAAAAGGTAACTGTAAATTATTATAACGCCAATCCCTTGAATAATTCTAAAAAAGGAACGACTCTTTTCCCGTCGCCCCGATATCCGAAAACCGATATCGCGACCTGGACCGGAATGCTGTTGTTTTTGATATCGCAGTTCGTGGCCTGATTTTGTGACTCCCATACCATTATTCCATTTTTTCTCTTTTGGGTGGTTTGTTTTTGTCCGCTTTTAGATGTTGCAATTATTCACAAATTGAGATAGATTTAACGGCGTCTGTTTATAAATTTACAAAATAGAGTTTTTTTAAAGAAACTTTAGAGGAGGTACGTTATGTTCAAGATCGTTTCTAAACAAAAGATCGCACCCAAAGAATTTGACATCTGGGTAGAGGCCGCGCGTATTGCAAAGCACGCTAAGGCCGGCCAGTTCGTCGTTCTTCGCGTTGACGACCACGGAGAGAGGATCCCTCTCACGATAGCTGACTATGACAAGGAAAAGGGGCTTATCCGCCTCATATTCCAGGTAGTCGGCAAGACTACGGCTGCAATGTCATGCCTCAACGTCGGCGACTGTATCAAAGACATCTCCGGTCCGCTCGGGACACCCAGCGAGGTAGAAAAATACGGAACAGTCCTCATGGTCGGCGGCGGGGTCGGCATCGCCGCGCTCTACCCTATCATCAAGGAACTCAAAATGGCCGGGAACAAGGTCATAACGATCCTCGGCGGACGTACCTCCGAACTGGTGATAATGAAGGAAGAATGCGCTGAATACTCCGACGAACTCATCATCACCACCGATGACGGTTCAGAGGGCATGAAGGGCGTCGTTACAGAGGCCATGAAAATGGTGGTCGAGCGCGGCGAGAAGATCGATCGCTGCTGGTGCATAGGACCTTCGATAATGATGAAGTTCGGTACAAAGGCGGCAAAGGAACTGGGTCTTCCCATAATAGTATCCCTCAACCCACTGATGGTAGACGGCACAGGAATGTGCGGATGCTGCCGCGTGACCGTAGACAACAAGATCTTCTTCGCATGTGTTGACGGACCTGAGTTCGACGGGCACAAGGTCAACTGGGACGAATTCATGAGCCGTCTGCGCCAGTATAAGGACGAAGAAAAGATCTCCATGGACAAATTTGAAGCTGAAGTAGGTGGACCGTCATGGCAGTAACATTTTCCAAGTGGAAGACCCCGATAAAGGAACAGGATCCGGAGGTACGCAGAAGCAATTTCGGAGAGGTATGCCTCGGCTACTCGGTCAAGGAAGGCATGAAGGAATCAGAACGCTGCCTTCAGTGCAAGACGAAACCATGTGTGGCAGGATGTCCTGTAGCAATAGACATCCCAGGGTTCATCAAATGTATCAGGGACGGAGATATGGCAGGGGCGGCCGAGGTCCTGGACAAGTATACGAACCTTCCTGCCGTCTGCGGGCGCGTATGTCCGCAGGAGACACAGTGCGAGGAGCTTTGCACCGTAGGCAAGATGCCCGGTTTTGAGCCCGTCGCCATTGGAAAACTTGAGCGTCTGGTCGCGGACTGGAAGTACGCACAGGAAAAGGCAAAAACAACAAACACTCCCGTCTCGGCCAAAGGCAAAGTAGCCGTGGTCGGCTCCGGTCCCTCCGGCCTCACCGTCGCGGGCGATCTTGCCAAGAAGGGCTATGAAGTTACTATTTTTGAAGCACTCCATGCGGCCGGAGGAGTCCTCATCTATGGGATCCCCGAATTCCGTCTTCCAAAGAGCATAGTAAAGATGGAGATAGAAGCGATGCAGGATCTTGGTGTTAAGATCGAGTGCAACGCAGTCGTCGGGAAGAACATTACAATGCAGGAGATCATGGAAGAGTTCGACGCATGCTATATCGCAGTCGGAGCAGGCGCACCGCACTTCCAGGGCGTTCCGGGCACAACCCTCAACGGTGTCTACTCGGCCAGCGAATACCTTACAAGGATCAACCTCATGCACGGCTATGAGTTTCCCAATTTCGACACCCCGACCAAAAAGTTCAGAAAGGTCGTAGTGATAGGCGGAGGAAACGTTGCCATGGATGCGGCCCGCTCGGCAAAGAGGTTAGGTGCCGACGAAGTCACGATCGTATACAGGCGTTCCCTTAAGGAACTGCCTGCACGTATAGAAGAGTATCACCACGCGGTCGAAGAGGGGATCATCTTCAAGTGGCTGACGAACCCCACAGAGTATGTAAATAACGGCGAAGGCCAGCTTTGTGGAGTTAAGTGCATACAGATGGAGCTTGGAGAGCCTGACGCCTCCGGACGCAGGCGTCCCGTACCGGTCGAGGGAAGCGATTTCTTCATCGAAGCTGACTGTGCTATCGAGGCTATCGGACAGGGATCGAACAAGGTCCTTCTCTCAACGTTCCCCGAGATGAGGCTCAACAAGTGGGGATACATCGAAGCAGACCCGAAGACCGGCGCCACATCGGTGCCAGGAGTCTACGCCGGCGGAGACATAGTGACCGGAGCTGCCACCGTCATCCTTGCTATGGGTGCCGGCAAAGATGCTGCCGAGGCTATCGACAAGTACATCACTGAGAAAAAATCAAGGTAAGGATAGGATAGTATCTCCTTTGTAGAAAATGCCGGACACTCCGAAAAGGAGGTACGGCATTTTCTTATATCTGCTGCTTTGGGCACTTCCAGAGCGGCATCCAGCATAAAAACTGTACGGCGGAAGATGTGACAAGCACGAACATGCCTATCAGCCTGAAGGCTCCTGCAGCTCCAAAAAGGGGAGAGATAAAACCGAAGATCAGCGGTGTGATGACCCAGCCCAGATCTATCGCAAGAAGAAGAGAACCGGTAGCCTTCGGGTGATACTCTATTGAGAGCAGGTCGCCTATGATCGAGAGGTCGGTGGGAAAGCCCGCTCCTATGCCAAGGCCGAAGAGAAGACCGAATAGAACGAATGATACCCAGCTGGAACTGAAGGAAAGCCCCAGCATTGAGAGGCCCATCAGCCCTGCGGCGGGAGCGGCAAGAAGGATCCTGGGGATCGTATCCATAGTCCTGAACCCGACCGTCCTTATTATCACAGCAGCTACTGCGACTGAGATCATGAACCACGAGACCGGAACTCCCCTGTCTTCTGCCAGCGCCGCGGCACAGAGAGTCGCCCCGTCCGCAAGGGACATAAGAAATGCCGTCAGGTAAAGCGGCTTCACCCCGGGGCGGCAGAGCATGTTCCAGTAGGTGCCCCATACCGGTTTTTCGTCTGTCTCTCCTGAAATATCCCTTATTCTGACGCTTATCGCAAGACAGATCAGCGCCACTGCGACAGGCAGCCATAGATAAAGATCTGTATGGCTCTTTTTCAGCAAAAATTCCGAAAGAGGGACTACTGTAGCCATCGGCAGCATAGAACCGGTCGTGAATAGAGCAAAGCCGATCCCCCTGGATTTCGCGTCCATTATCATAGACTGGTAGGCTACCGTAGCTACGATGAAGATGCTTGCGCTTATACCGGATATCGCCCTGAATGATAGGAGCAGGGTGGGCTGTGAAAGTGAAAGCGATATGCCGGCGGCTGTCACCGCAGAAAGAAGCGAACTCCACATAAGGGCCCTACGAATCCCAAGCCTCTCCATCGTCCAGCTTCCAAGCGGCCTGCATATTATCATAGCCATGTAAAATATGCTGAGGAAGAGCCCGACCGCCCTGGGCGACGCTCCTGAAGCACCGTAGAAGGGGCCGAATACAAAATATACGTTTGAGAGGCAGTTTATCCCATAATATGCCAGAAATACCAGCAGTACCTGCTTTGATATTTTCATTTACGATGCATCCCCCGTTGTTACTGTTGCTTCTGATCTCCAAAACCCTGTTACCGGAAATAATAAAAGAGATTTCCGGGAGGGTCAACATAAAAGAGCGGGATCCGGGGACGCTTCTGAAACGTCACGGATCCCGCGCATATTTTTTCTGACGGGACTATGCCCAGTAGGTCCTTACTCTTCCTCTTCCACGCGCTCCTTCTCGGCAGCCTCAATGACCTTTCTTGCTATTTCACCCGGGACTTCTTCATAATGTGAATATTCCATCGTGAAGGTGCCTCTTCCTGACGTCATCGAACGGAGGATTATGGCATAGCGGAACATTTCAGACAGAGGACACTGGGCCTTTACGATCTGAAGCTTGCCTTCGCTGTCGATACCCATGATGCGGCCGCGACGGCTGTTAAAGTCCCCCATAACGTCTCCCAGGCATTCCTCGGGGACCTTAACCTCGACGTTCATTACCGGTTCCATCAGGACAGGCATCGCATCCGCCATGGCCTTCTTGAAGGCTAGGGACGCAGCTATCTTGAATGCCATTTCCGAAGAGTCAACGTCGTGGTATGAACCGTCGTATATGGCGCATGAGAAGTCTGTTGTCGGGTATCCGGCCAGGAAACCTCTCTGAGCGGCTTCCCTGAGTCCCTTTTCAGCCGCGGGGATGTAGTTCTTGGGGACCACTCCGCCGACCACCCTGTCTATGAACTCAATTCCTGAGTTCTTCTCAAGCGGGGCAAGCTCAAACCATACATCTCCGTACTGGCCGCGTCCGCCTGACTGCTTCTTGTGCTTTCCCTGTGCGCGGGCGGTCTTCTTTATGGTCTCCCTGTACGGGACTTTCGGAGTGCGGGTCTCAAGGTCTACCTTATAGCGTTCCTTGATTTTTGAGAGCATTATGTCCAGGTGCATATCTCCCATTCCCGAGAGGACTGCGTCGTTCGTCTCCGGGTTCTTGACGAATGAAAGTGTCCTGTCTTCCTTGAGGGTCTTGGCGATTGCAGTACCGAGCTTGTCTTCGTCAGCGCGGCTCTTGGGCAGCACCGCAACACTGTAAACAGGCTGCGGGAACTGTATCGGGCGGAATTTCAGCACTTCGCCCTTAGTTCCGAGCGTATCTCCGGCTGTCGTGCTTTCAAGCTTCGGAATGGCAACTATGTCACCAAGCACGATCTCTTTTTCCTCGGTGCTCTCCTTGCCTTTCATAAAGCGGAAGGAGCTGATCCTCTCCTCTTCGCCCTCCGTAACATTGAAAACCGTCTGGTCGCTTGTGAGGGTCCCAGAGAAGACCTTCACGAAGGAGAGCTTGCCCACGTAGGGGTCTACCATTACCTTGAATACAAAGCCAAGGAAAGGTCCCTTTTCATCGGGAGCGATCTTAACGGCCTCTTCTCCCCTAAGTGCGGCCCTGTTGAGCATGTCCTTCGGCGATGGCATGTAGTCGGCTACCATGTCCATAACCTGATAAACTCCGATGTTGCCCGTACCTGATCCGGGAATTATCGGGAATATGGACCTGGAGCAGACGGCTTTGCGAAGGACTCCCTGCAGTTCATCAACTGAGATCTCCTCCCCATCAAGGTAGCGCATCATCATCTCATCGTCCGCTTCGACTGCCCTCTCAACCAGTGTTTCGCGGGCTGAAGAAACTGCGTCGGCCATGTCGGCAGGAACATCGCCTTCCGTAAAGTCCTTGCTTCCGTCGCCCTTGTACATATATGATTTTCCGGTAAGTACGTTTACCAGCCCTTTGAAGTTAAGCTCGCTCCCTATAGGAAGATAGAGCGGTACCGCCCTGTCGGAGATGTTTTCCTGTATATCGCTGACCACGCTGTCAAAATCGGCGTTTTCGCGGTCAAGCTTGCTAATGAAAAAGATAGCGGGGGTTTCAAAATTCTCTGCAAAAGCCCACACGCTCTGAGTCTGGACCTCTACGCCGGCAGTGGCGTTTACAAGGACGAGTGCGCCGTCTGAGACTCTCATCGCGCAGCGCTGCTCTCCGACGAAGTCTGCAAAGCCCGGGGTGTCGAGGACATAAATGGTTTTATTTTTGTATGGAACAGTCGCAAGAGAAGTACTTATTGAAATTCCGCGCTTCTGTTCCTCTGAATCAAAGTCTGAGACTGTGTTCTTGTCTTCGATCCTGCCCATCCTTGAAATAAGGCCGGCATCGTAAAGAAATGCCTCGTTAAGCGATGTCTTTCCTGCTCCTCCGTGCGAAATCAGAGCAATGCTGCGAATATCCTCAGGTTTACGTGTCCCCATTTATTTCACTCCTTCTGACTGATGAAGCTGAATATGTTTTTTCATGGTTACAGGGTGCTCCATAATTCATCACAACCTATTGATGATAACCTTTGAGGCACCTTTAAGTCAATCTTTGCCTGTATAAATAAAGAGGTGAAGAGAACTGCCCCTTCACCACCGAACGCTTATTCAAGCATAGAATTCACAAGAGAAGCCACCTCAGCAGGGTCTGCTGATCCTCTGGTCTCTCTCATTACAAGCCCCTGGAGGAATTTCACCTTTGCGCCCTTCCTGTCATTTCCTGCCCGCACTGTTTCCACAGCCTCAGGTTCGCCTGCGAAGACCTTTTTGATGATCTCTTCAAGAGCAGGGCCCGTGACCTTGCCTCCGGAGACTCCGCATGCCTTGATCGCTTCATTGATGGGCAGCCCCTTTTCGGCCATGACCGCAAGAACATCCTTGGCCTGGGTGTTGGAAAGTTCCTTCTTTTCCACTCTGATAATAAGTTTCCCGAGCTCCGAAGCATGAACGGGGAAGTTCTCTATCAGCAGGTCCTTCTCACGGAGCAGCCGCTGCACCTCCATGCGCATCCAGTTCGCGCATTTAGCGGCCGGGGCACCGGCGGAGACGCATCCTTCAAAGTAGTCGGCAGTCTCCTTTTGTTCCGTAAGCTGCCCGGCCTCCTCTTGAGAGAGTGAATAATCGCTGATGAACCTTTCGCGTTTTTCCCGCGGCATCTCAGGAAGGCTCTTTTTTATCTCCTCAACGTATTCAGGACCGGCTGAGATCGGAGCAAGATCCATCTCCACATAATACCTATAGTCACGCTCCCCCTCTTTGCTCCGCATAGACCTCGTTACGCCTGCGACGTCATCCCAGAGACGGGTCTCCTGGACAAGACGCCCTCCTTCGTCAAGGACCTTGTTCTGCCTCGCTATCTCGTACTCAAGAGCGCGCTCGATTGACCTGAGAGAGTTCACGTTCTTGATCTCCACCCTCGTCCCGAGGCTCCCGTCGCCATTTCTGAGCGATACATTGACATCCACTCTGAGTGACCCCGACTCCATCTCTCCGTCAGATACCTCCAGGTAGCGAGCCAGCTGCCTGATCTGCGTTATGTATGCCAATACCTCTTCGGCTGAATTCATGTCCGGCTCAGATACTATCTCCGAAAGGGGCATACCGCCGCGGTTGTAGTCGACTAGGGAGTATGAGGCTCCGGTGAGCCGTCCGTCGGAAGTGGGATGGACCAGTTTGCCCGCGTCCTCTTCAAGATGTAGATGGTGTACCCTGATCCTCTTCTCTTTTCCCCCTGTAAAGATGTCCACATATCCCCTGACGGCTATCGGATGCTCATATTGAGTTATCTGGTATGCCTTCGGAAGGTCGGCGTAGAAATAGTGTTTTCTGTGGAACCGGGTATTGTCGTTTATCGAACAGTGAAGTCCCAGCCCTATCCTTACCGCCAGTTCCACGGCACGGTCGTTGAGTATGGGGAGTGTGCCGGGGACCGCAAGGCATACCGGACAGACGTTAGTGTTGGGAGTTGCTCCTATGTAGTCACTGGAACAGCTGCAGAAGAGTTTGGTCTTCGTCTTCAGTTGAAGGTGTATCTCAAGTCCTATTACGGGCTCCCTCATTCTCCGCAGCCCCCTTTCTTTTCGATCTCAGCAATAGCCGGAGAACCGGCTTC
>Ga0228535_1000413_pt1 | contig 123593 bp, 100 predicted proteins | sample SJ1metagenome_FD_168457 | JGI IMG/M metagenome (GOLD analysis project Ga0228535, IMG submission 168457) | Enriched culture of PCE-dechlorinating microbial communities from Ithaca, New York, USA - SJ1 | ecosystem: Engineered > Modeled > Simulated communities (microbial... > Unclassified... | reverse complement strand
TGATTCCGCCGTAGAGACCGAGGAGGAGGTTTGACATGGCCAGGCCGAGGAAGCAGGAGAGCATTGAGAAGAAGATACTGGACGTCGAGACCCGCGTGGCAGCCCTGAAGAAAGAGTATGAAGAAGCTCTTTCACAGCTGAAGGACCTGCGCGAGCAGCAGAGACTCGTGCAAGCCCAAAGGCTCCTGGATGCCATGGACAAGAAAGGCAAATCCTTCGAGGAAGTGCTGAGGTTGGTCAACCTTTGATGTGGTCAAAACACCGTATTTCGGGTTTGAGTGTTAAAAAACGCGGAAGCTAACGTTCAGTCATATTTCCTTCTCTGTGTTCGTATATACGAACGACGTTCGGCTATACGTATATGATACACCAAATCTGCTTCTTGTAAAGAATATTTTTCCGTTTCCATGAAAAAAGGCAACCAACACTGGTTGCCTTCATGAATCGGGGCGAAAGGACTCGAACCTTCGATATCCTGCTCCCAAAGCAGGTGCCCTAGCCACTGGGCTACGCCCCGAAACTTTCTGGAGTATACGCACTTGAGAAGCAAAGCGTCAAGGGGTACCATAGGAAGCCTATGGACAAGAAACAACGCATACAAGAGATATTTACCGTCTTGGACACACAGCTTCCCTCTGACATCCAGTTTTTGGAGCAACGTGATCCCTTCCGCTTTCTTATCAGCGTCATTCTCTCGGCCCAGACAACCGACAGGATCGTGAACATCGTCGTAAAGGAACTGTTTGCGAAGTATCCTGACAAAGCCTCGCTCGCTTCTGCTTCAGCTGAAGATGTAGAATCCATTATCTATCCTACAGGGTATTTCCGCAACAAAGCAAAGAATATCATCGCCTGTTCGAAAGCCTTGCTTGGCCGCGGGCTTCCCGACACCATGGATGAGTTGATCAAGCTGCCTGGGGTAGGGCGAAAGACCGCCAGTTGTGTCCTTGGCGACATCTACGGAAAGAGTGCCATTATCGTGGACACGCATTTTTCACGGGTGGTCAATCGCTTGGGCTTGGTTGAGACCAAGGATCCGGAGAGAGTAGAAAAAGAGATAGCAGAACTCTTGGAAGAGGGCAAGCAGTACCGGTTCTCCATGACAGCCAATCTATTTGGTAGAACAACCTGCCATGCCAAGAAGCCCGAGTGCGAGGATTGCCCGCTCAGTTCTCTCTGTCCGAGTCGAGATGCCTTTCTGAAAGCACGTTCCAAAGGGTGAGGTCCTCTCTCCGTTCCACGGTGAGAACGGCCAGGCTCACACTTCTGATCGTAAAGCTTTCACTAGGTACCGACACATGATCCGTGCCGAGGTGGATGCCGGAAATCGGATACTCGGTTCCCAGTGCAGTGCGAATGTCGGAAAGAATTGTTGGATCGAGGGGGAGAAAGAGCTGCCCCTCCTCATACCTAAGCGTTCCATCGATGGTTATCGGGAGCCGGGGACAGGGCACAAAGGGGAGGGTGGATGAACAATCGCAGGGACCGAGGATGATGCAGGGCTCGAGACAGCAGAAACTGCCTTTACCGCTTATCTCGAACAACTGCGTCCTCAATTTCATCAACTTTGTTCTTAGGTCCTTACCCAACCTGAGGATGTAATAGCTTTCCATACCATAAGGATAGTCAAGCAAACAAAGCTCGACAAGGGAAAAAGTAGAAAAGATGCACCCTTTCTCTTTACACAAAAGCCGTTATCTGGTAATTTGGCAAAGGTTGAAGTCTCCAATGCGATAACCTTGTGGAACTGCTCACGGACAAGAGGTTGCCCGTACAAGGATAGCCGTGACTTTGACAGGCCTCGGTTCGGCCAACTAACGAATTATTAAGACAAGGTGGATATAGCTATGGCTCGTAGATGTGAGATTTGCGGAAAAGGAACGGTAGCCGGAAACAGTGTTCCGAGAAAAGGTCAGGCCAAGAAGCATGGTGGTGTAGGTCAGCACATCGGTGTAACCACGAAGCGCGTATTCCGCCCTAATCTCGTAACGATCAAGACTTTGGTCAACGGAGCTCCCCGCACCATTAAGATTTGCACTCGTTGCTTGAGGAGCGGAAAGGTCGAGAAGCTCGTATAACAGCAGTTGTTACGCAATCTCGATCGACAGAGAGCCCACTTTTGGGCTCTTTTTGTATATTCAGACGATACATTTGTTCAGTGAGTTGTTCATTATCTTGAAATGGGGGTCGTTGCTATGAGCAGTATCCGTGTACATGCAGTAGAGAGTGCCAACCTGGTATCGAAAGAGGGTTGTGAGAAACTGTTGAGAATTTTCAGACTTGGAAAGGAATCTCGGCAGATTTTTGTCCTGGCGCCACTTCGCGATACAGCCTTCGAGCTCTCAAGCCTCCTGATTTCGGCTAAAGAACACGACGAACGGCTTTGGTCGCTGCAGGAACAACGATTCTCCAGCTGGACGGAGTTGGTTGAGAACATTTTGACCGTCCCGGCCGGAAGAAGCGTCATGGAGCGCATTACCCAGGGATTTGCCGATATCGAGGACATTCTCCGCTCTGTTTGGTTGGTGGAAGAGGTCTCTTCCGGAGTGCAGCGCTATCTGGAGAAACTCTGCGACAGCTGGATCGCCGACCTTCTCTGTCACTATGCAGTCACGAAGGGTTTTACCGCCAATCTGGCCGAGTACGCAACCCTGAATGCCGGCACCCCGATCTCTGCGCAACTGCTTTTTGTCTACGGTCAACTTCCCCAGGCGGAAGGCAGCGTCCTGCGGGACGGGAGAAGTGAATATGCCGCCTCCCAGCTCGCCGGAGTGCTCAAGGCGCAGGGCGTCACCTTCTGGAACAACTCCTCGTTGCTGAAAAACGCCGATAGCAATGAAGTCCCCTCGGCCTTGGTCATCCGCTCTCTTTCATACTCCGAGGCGACCGAGCTCTCCTTCTTCGGTGCCCCGGTCATCCATCCGCAGGCCCTGCTTCCCGCCATCAATGAATCGATCAATGTCCATCTGCGTTGGTGGGGTGATGAGAAGGATGAAGGAACCAGCATCAGCAAGGATGGAGAGGCGGAACAGCTGAATAAGGTAAAAGGATTTTCCATTATCCACGATATAGCCCTGATAAATGTGGAAGGTGCAGGCATGAGCGGGGTGATCGGCATCGCCAGCCGGCTGTTCACCGCCATGCGTGAGGCTTCCATATCGGTGGTGCTTATCAGCCAGGCCAGCAGTGAATACTCCATCTGCTTCGCAGTTCCCGCCAGCCAGATGGAACGAGCTTGCATCGTTGCAAGGGAGGCCTTCTCCCACGAACTGAGCGAGCACCTGATCCAAAGCATTGAAGGAGAGTCGGGTCTGGCCATTCTTGCCGCTGTCGGCAAGCAGATGACCGGCCAGGCAGGAATTGCCGGCAAGTTCTTCTCATCCCTCGGCAGGGCATCGGTCAATGTGATAGCGATCGCCCAGGGTTCAAGCGAAACCAACATCAGTGCGGTCATCAAGGGCAGTGACTCCAAGAAGGCCCTTAGGGCCTTGCATGCCCGCTTCTTCCTCTCCAAGCAAGCCCTCTCCGTCGGCTTGATCGGGCCGGGCAATATCGGCAGCACCCTGCTTGAACAAATTGAGTCCGAGAGCCAGAGGCTGAGAGAGCAGTTCGGGGTAGACATCCATATCCGCGGTATTGCAAATTCCAAGAAGATGGTGCTGGACCAGGATGCAATAGACCCGGGGTCATGGAAAACTCGTTTCGAACAGGAAGCGGTCCCCTTGGACCTTGACCTTTTCATCCACCACATCGGAGCCACCTATTTTCCTCACTCCCTGGTAATCGATTGCTCCACCAGCAGTCAGCTTGCCCAGCAGTACGACAGTTGGCTTGAGATGGGAATCCATGTCATCACTCCGAACAAGAAGGCCGGCACCGCGCCCATGGCCTACTACAACAAGCTTTTTGACACCTGCCTGAGAACCGGACGCCGTTTCTTATATGAAACCACCGTCGGTGCGGGGCTTCCTGTCATCTGCACCCTGAAGGACTTGGTCCAGACAGGAGACAGGATTCATCGCATCGAAGGAATTGTCAGCGGAACCCTGGCTTGGTTGTTCTCCACCTATGATGGTACGGTTCCCTTCAGCGCGCTGGTCAGACAGGCCAAAGAGATGGGCTACACCGAACCTGATCCCCGTGACGATCTATCGGGAATGGATGTCGGACGCAAGACGGTCATTCTTGCCCGTGAGATGGGGTATGAGGTTGAGGTTGAGGACATTCCGATCCAGAGCTTGGTTCCAGAGGGGATGGCCTCGCTCTCTATCGAGGAATTCATGCAGAACCTGGAGGAGCTTGATGTACACATTGAACAGGCATACCATGATGCATGCGAGAAGGGTGAGAAACTCCGATATGTAGGCATCGTCGATGAGAAGGGAGCCTGCAGTGCGTCGCTTGCCAGCTTCAATGGTGATCATCCATTCGCACAGACGAGCGGGACCGACAATGTGATCTGTTTCACCACCGACCGGTATTTGAGCCAGCCTTTGGTTATCAAAGGACCGGGGGCGGGCAGGGAAGTGACGGCAGGTGGAGTGTTCTCCGATATGCTTCGTCTTGCTGCATATCTTGGTGCAAGGATTTAGGAGGAAGAAAAAATGAAGTTTGTTTCAACCCGTGGCAAAGCGCCGGCGGTATGTGCCAGTGAGGCGATCATGCAGGGACTCGCACCCGATGGCGGTCTGTATGTACCGCAGTCGTTTCCTCCTCTGACGCATCTTGCAATCCATGAGATATCGAGCTATCCCGAACTTGCATTCGAGGTTCTCGCTCCCTTTTTCGAAGATGATCCACTGAGGGAAGATCTTGCAGAAATCTGCATGGATGCCTTCAACTTTCCCGTTCCCTTGGTCACACTCAGGGAGCAGGAGACCGTCCTTGAACTTTTTCACGGACCTACGGCCGCGTTCAAGGATTTCGGTGCCCGGTTTCTTGCTGCGTGTATGGAACGGATGCTTGCCAAGCAGCAGCGCAGGTTGACCATTCTGGTAGCAACAAGCGGCGATACCGGAGGGGCGGTCGCTGCAGCGTTCGCCAACCGCAAAGGCATCGATGTAAAGGTGCTGTATCCAAAAGGAAGAGTGAGTGGAAGGCAACAACAACAGCTTACCTGTTGGGGGGGGAACATCCAGGCCTATGAGGTGGACGGATCCTTTGATGATTGTCAGAAAATGGTCAAGGAAGCTTTCATGGACAAGGATATTTCCCTCCAATGGGGACTATCCAGTGCAAACTCCATCAACTTGGGACGTTTGCTTCCACAGAGTGTGTACTACGTCTTTGCTTCGCACCTCTACAACCAGGCGTTCGGGAAGAAGCCGACCATCATTATTCCCAGCGGAAATGTCGGCAACAGCTGTGCAGCATTTTGGGCTCTCACGATGGGCGCCCCCATCGAGAGGATAGTCCTTTCGGTGAATGAGAACAGAACCATTCCCGACTTTCTCTCAAGCGGAACATACCAGCCCCGCGACTCGGTGCAAACCTTGGCTAATGCCATGGATGTTGGAGCTCCAAGCAACATGGAGCGGCTCTTCCACCTGTATTCTGATACCGATACCCTTGCACGAATGCTCACCGCTTACTCTGTGGAGGACCCGACCATCGAGGCGACGATCAAGGAAGTATATGGAGAGCTTGGATATATTCTCTGCCCGCATACTGCAACAGGCGAGCGTGTCAGACGCGATTACTTTGCCGGCCAACCAACCATTGTTGTATCGACAGCCCATCCTGCCAAGTTTGAACAGGTGGTCGAACCTTTGATAGGTACAACCATAGAGGTTCCTGAAAATCTGGCGAAGCTGCTGGATAAGAATGCTAGCTTCAAGGCGATAGGGACCGATTACAAGGATTTATTCAATTGATAAAGACAGGGCAGCGTTCGCTGCCCTGTCTTTCACTACCATCCAACCTACTTGCTGAATACTCCCTTCACCGTCAGTGTTGACGTGATTGCATCATCACTGTCGTCAAGCAGTGAATCATAGAAGCTGACATCGAGGTTCGTGGAAACGGTAATCAAACCCAAGCGTTTTTCCAAGGCGAACGAGCCGGTAACCTTATACGCTTCAAGTGACGCCCTGAAAGCTTGGTCGAAGGATGCGGTAAAGTTGACTGTATCAAAGAACGTCTCTTTAATACCGAACTTGGCATCATATCCAAAAGAAGTGAGTGAACTGGGTTCCGTACTCCATGTTTGATCGAAGCCCAGCGAGAGTGTGTACCGACTGAAGTTCACGCTCCCCGAGAGTGCATAGCCAAGCTCCCAGAAGGTAGTTCCATCCGCTGTTCCATCGACGGTGTGTTTGGTAACATAGGAATCCTTGGTTTTCGCCCCGAAATTTGTCGTAACAGAACCAATCTTGTACCGAGCGCTGCGCCATCGCAGTTCCCCGGTATGAGATAGGGTGGTATCGTTGTCGGTCGAGGTTTTGATGGCCGTCTCGGTCGCTGCATCGGCCGCATCCTTTGCCAGGGCTTTAGCATTGGTAGTCTCATAGGCAAAGGTGTAATCGAAGCCCAAGGTTCCTAAAAGCTTGTGCTGCGGAGTATCTACGCCGGCTTGCACGGTATGAACGATGTTGGAGATATCGGCTGCAGTGGGCGTAGAAGTCGGAGCCAGATCGGGTTTGACCAAGGCAATGATGTCGTTGAACAGGATGTCGGCGATATTGTCCATCTTGAAGGAGTATCCTCCACGGAAGGAAAAATCCCCATACCGTTGCTCTACCGTTGAGCCGAAGGTGAACTCATCGGTGGCCAACGAGGAGCCCAGGCTCTTATAGGTGGCGTCGGTCTTACGGATCCAGGCTTGGATGCCCAGCTTCGGCACCTTTGCCTCCACTCCGTAGCTGATGCCCCACAGGTCCTTGTCGACGATACCCGAGACCAACCCATTGGAAGGCAGGAAGTAGTCGAGAATCGGGAATACGGAGTGGATCTTGTCCAGGTACCCTACATAGGTACCGAGGTCGGGGCCTCCCTGGTTTTCAAGGTCGGTTGCCAACTGATTCACATCAACGATGGTCCCCGCATTCTCATTGTACAGACTCAGCGAGAACGAGGCATCCACACTGAAGTACTTGTTGGCGTGGCCTGTACTCAGCCCGAACACCATGTTCTGATCGGGAAGAATGCCGCTCAAGTCATACAAAGTCCCGATATCCGATGTTGCTCCGCTCTGCTTCAAGTCGGTGTATCTGCCCTGCAAAGCGCTGATGAAGGAGAGGTTGGTCTGCAGGTACCAGGCTTTCTTGACCTTGATCGCGAACTGGAATCCGAAGAAGTTCTGCGGCCAGGCAACCTGATAGAGTCCCAGGTCTGTCAGGCCTTTGCCTACCTTCAACTCCAAGAAGCCCAAATCAAGGCCGATCGACGTTCCCCGGAAACCCAGGTCCTTGATGGTCTCCTTCTGGAATGTTGTTTTCTGGTCACCGAACTGGTACGTCAACGCAGGGCCGAAGAACGACACCTTGACCAGGAACTGGTTGTCGTTGTCGAACTTTCTGGGCTCCTCGCCGGTGTAGTCGAACTCGTTGGCGAAATCGATGGGATTATAGAGATTGAGAATGTTCTGCAGGTCGGCCTGCAACGTGTTGGGATAGGCCTCGGTGATATCGAACACTGAAACAGTATCCTTCAATGTTCCCAGTACCTCCAGCCCTACAGGGCCGGCCTTGAGATAGGCATCGCCTCCCAGTTCGAACGTAAGGTTCAGCTGGTGGACCTGATCGTTCAAGACTGTGGTGATATCGCTCGTATTAGCACTCTTTCCCAATCCAAGAATGTACTCAAGTTCCACATTTGTCCTATAGTCGCCGCTAGCCATGAACATTGGAGCTTTCTCAGCCTTGACGGTGAATCGGATTTCTTCTGTGGAGGTATTCTCATATCGGTCGGTCATACTGATGACCGCAATGCTCTCCTCCTTGCCCTCGGGAGTGACGATAAAGGAGAGATATTGGTTGAACACTCCGCTTCGGGTTGCTTCCTGCCCGTCGAGGGTGATGGAGAAATTGGTCAAGGCGCTTTCATCGATGACCTCGAAGATCACCACCTGCTCCTTGCCCAGTACCAGATCTGCACTTTTCGGTGAAACAAGCTTGAGCTTGGGTGGTGTGGTATCGTGCACCAGCCTTGCTTTCTGTTCACCGATTTGCGGGGTCCGGAATACCGTGCCGTCCGTATTCTGCATGACTGCGAAGTAGACAAGCTCTTCGTCGGTGAGATACGTATAGGGGATGTTGGCAACCCAAATACCACGCTCCTCGTTGAATTCACTATACAAAGGTTCTCGCTTGCCGGTTTGGTAGAAGAAGAAACGAGCCTCCTTGACCGTGCCTTCACTGGGTCCCGGCGTGAGCTTGACCGTAAGATTTTGATAGGCGGGGATCTCATTCTTCACATCGAGTTCCAATGCAGGCAGCAGCAAGGATGTCAACAGCAGTACCAAGATCAGGATTGTATGTTTATGTTGCATGCTCTTCCTCCTTACATCCCGAAACCTGGCATCGAAGCGCCGAATCCACCACCGAAGAACGAATTCATGTACCCACCCAGGCCTGGATCAGGGGGGCCTCCTCCCATACCCGGCCCGAACGGATCCGGATAATTGGGTGGCATAAAGGAATCAATGGGTGTCCCCATTTCAAAATAGTTGGGTGGTGCAGGCGGCGGTGGAGGAGGAGCATTGAATCCTCCCGGAACCAAGATCGTTTGACCTTGTATCGGTGCAGGCGGGCCTGAGCCTGCGGGTACGACGGCTGGCTGCGGTTTTGCCTTTATGTGTACAGGCTTCATAACCGATACAGCAGATCCATCGCTATCAAGAGCTTCGGCGGTAATGATATGCTGCCCTTCACTGATGTTCTGCAGATTCTTGAATGCCAGGGTGCCTCCGGTGCCGAGTATTCCATCAAGATGTGAACGCCATGTAATGGCGGCCTCTGCAAAGGGCTGCCCGTTGCGACTGAATCCCTGTGCATGCAGGCTTGTGTCCGCTCCCTGTTGGAGTACCAACGGTTCTTCTCCCTCAAGCAGGGAGAGTCGCAGACGGTCGAGCACCTGTATGCGAATTGTCGTTTCGGCGACCAGATTGCTGCCGGCATATGCCTCGGCTGTGATTGAACGCTCGCCGGCCTTCAAGTCGGCCTTTCCCAAGTCGAGTGAGAAGCCGGTTGCTATCGGATCCGGGAGAAGATCACTCTTCCACTGCACCCGGTCTACACCCGTCAATTCGACCAAGGTGGCTGAGAGTTCTCCCGTGTCCACAGTTTTATCGAAGACCTGGGGAGCATTCTCGATGAAGATTCCCTTGCGGCTGGTAAAGAGGTTCAAACTGGTACCGGCTGTTCGCTTCAACCCTTGTTCTTCTGCTTGAAGCACCACCTCATAGACTCCTTCCTTGCTGAAAAGAGTGGTAGGAATCGTGGTTGTTGCTTTTCTTCCAGCTTCCGCAAGTTGCCAGACAAGGGCCTGTGCGACTCCGTTGACTGAAAATGTGAGAACCGGTTGGCTGAAACCGGTCAGCGCAGCTTCCATCGTTATCGCCTCTCCAACCCTCAGGACGGAGTCTGAAAGCGGACTGACAATGGCGAGCGTCGTCTCCGAGGTGAAGGTGAGGGCGAAATCCCTTCGCATCACCTCGATTTGTTCGGTCTCCTTTCCACTGCTGTCGGAAAGGATCATGGTAACCAAGGCAGGCTCACGAAGCAGCTGGCCCAGTTCGGTGAAAACGAGGTACGTTTCTTTACCGGTTTTCTCCAAAACACGGTTTCCTTGCCTGATTCTCCATGTCACCTTGGGATCCTGCCCTCCCTCAAATACTGCTTTCAGGGCCAAGGGAGGCGAAGATTCTGCGATCAGATAGGAGGGGAGATTGTTGTTCACCACAGCTTCGATGAATTTCAAAGGTTCATAGAAGGAGACGGTCACAACAGCGGTTCCCTTGCTTTGGTTCGCATCGACGGCTTCAGCCTGAATGGTCTGTTTTCCACGTTGAGTCGGAAGATAGATGAGTGGATTGCCTTCTCCGATGACTTTCTGGTCGCCGGTTGTCCAGCGCACCACGCCGGTAAACTTCTGGTCGTCCTCAACGGCTGCCGAGAGGATGAGACTCTGTGCTGTTTGATACGCTGTGCCTTCCTGCAGTGACGTGATCGTTACCTTAGGCGGAGTGTTGACAACGAAGTCGACGGAGGCTTGGGTGCTCGTTTCCCCCTCTGTATAGGTTGCAACGAGAGTGTAGGGACCACTCTGAGAGGGTGCGGCAAACGCCCTGATGTCTGGGACAGGATTGCCGTTAAGCGTCCATCTGACCGATTCGGCCTTTGCTCCCTGGCTCAGTCCGAGCAGCGTCGGACGCAAAGGCGTCCCTGCATTGACCACGCTGCCGTGCAGCCAGTTGATGCCAAGGGCCATCGGTTCATTCTGGACCTCGATGATGATGCGCTTGCGAGCCCGTTCCCTTCCATTCGCATCGGTATGCAGCGCCGTAATTTCAACCTTGCCTGTTGCTTTGCTGGTAAAACGGCTTTGTCTGCCGGTCAAGCTCTCCTTGGCGAGGTTCGGGTTGTCAAGGTATTGGATTTCCCAGCGATAGGTTCCTCCCTCCTCCGCTACTGCAGAGGTTATGAGAGGTATCTCCACGGTGCGGAAATAACTCTTTCCCTCGACCGGTGAGAGTATATCCATGGCAAGCGATGACTCTACAACACTGAATAAAACACTTGCTTTGGTGCTCTCTCCCATCGAGTCTGTGGTCGTGGCAACCAAGGTATGACGTCCCACATCGCTTGAGAGCAGTTCTCTGGCGGCATTTGCTGCAAGGGAGATCCCATCCAGTGTGTAGGTGATGGCCTGGTTGGGTCGTTTGTCCTCGACATCGAAGGCCGAAGCCGACCACTTCAGCAAATCGGTGGTGTACTGAGGGGATGGGACGGTTAACGTAAGGCTGGGAGGAGTATTCCTGTTCAAGGTGAAACTCACCCGGCGTTCACGGCTTCTCCCGAAGGCGGTTGTCACCAAGGTAAGCTGCAAGGTGCCTGTCAATCCATTTGGGTTGAACTGGGTTTGGTTTCCCATGGCGATGACGTTGTCCCCAAGCTTCCAAAGGAAAGCAGCTCCCGGTTCACCGCTTGCCTTGAGCTCGATCGGTTTGCTGTCTGTATAGGTAAGGCTCTGCCCGTTGGAGGGTGAAAGGATTACCGGTTGGGCGATGTCCCGTACCGTGATTCTCAGCTCTCCGCTGGTTCTCTGCATGCCCTCGTTGGAGTACCTGCTCTGGATCGTGTAGGTTCCTGCCGTGTCCGCCTTGAACTCGTAGGAGAGTCCGCTTGCATTCGTATTTTGATTGTTCACATACCAGCGTATGTGTTGGGCGGCATCGGATACATTCACCGACGAGCCGGTGGTTTTTTCCACTCCAACCAAGCAGATGACAGGATTTCCCAGCACGACTTCCATGGAGCCGGTATTTCCCAGCAAGTTCAGCTGGAAGTCACTCTGCACTTCCACCTGTACTTGGGCGGATACGGTATTTCCCCCAGGGTCACGTACGCTGGCGGTGATGGTATGCCGTCCCGGTGCAAGCTTTCCAAGATTGCCCGTGAGGAAATTGCTGTTTGCAATCACCCGGTTGTCCACACGCCAGGTGATGAGATCCTGTTTCCCGCTGAGAACCTGCAGACTGCCCAAAACGTCGGCGTCAGGGGAAATCCGCTGACCGTCCTTCGGGCTTGTGATGGCAACATTCAGAGGTTTGTTGACCGAAATGGATTTTTCGACCAATTTGACGGTTCCGTAGATGTCGGTCGAGCGAACTCCCAGGAGATGATTGCCCGGTGGCAGCGAAGCAATGGTATAGGATCGATTTGCCGGCATGCGTTCTTCCTGATATACGTTTCCATTTACCAGATAGGTAAGGGACGTTGTCAGGTCTACACTCTGCTGCATGACCAAATTTGCTTTGACCGTGATGCTCTGGCCTTCCAAGACACTGTCGGGAGCCTCGATGGAACCTACATAGGGCATGGTAACCACATCGAACTCACGACCCGTGATACCGTTGGTGTTCACAGGAAGGTAATCGCCGATGGTGGCATCAGGCAGCCGCACACCGGTGGCATATCCCTCCACGTCGATGGTGTGTCTTCCCGTGGGGAATGTGACATTCGATGCTGTGTAGGGTCTGAAATCAACCCTCCATGCAACCCTGTCTATATCCCTGCTCTCATATCGCAAGGGCAGGCTCATTCCAGCCGGATAGAGATTGTGCTGACGTAAAGCATCAGGGGTGATGATGCTGATGTACGGGTCCAGAATCCTCAGGTTGAACTGCTTCTCAACGGTAATGCTGTTTCTTTCAGCACGAAGCGTGAGCACCACCTGTTTCTTATCGGAAGGGAACTTGTAATCGAAGCGATTGCCGCTGCTTTTGAGTGTTCCGTCCACAAGCCAGGAGAATGTCTCGTTCGCTTCACCTTGGGCGGTCAGATTATACTGAAGGCCGGCGATCAGACGATCTCCGTCAGCAATCCCGTTGACCTCAAATTTCGGTGGCGTCCTGTCGACAACGCTGAAGGTCACGCTCTGTGCTGCAGTCTGCTGAAGATCGGTGCTGCCTGTAATGCTGTACGAACCGGTGACAGCGAGTGTGTGCTGACCTACAGAGAGCGTGTTCCAATCAAACTGATCGGGTATCGGTTTGCCGTCGAGCGTCAGATTAAGAGCACTTACATCGGTACTTTCGATGGTAGGCTTTGAAACCAGGCCTTTTGCAAATTGTGTCCCGGTTTTTGGATTGGTAATGGCCACCGTCGGGTTGATGATTCTCACCCTCCATTCCTGGGTGGTTTTCTGGCCGAATACATCAGAGACTTGCGCACGTACCGTGTAGAGACCGGGCCCCCAGCTCTGATGGGAGATGCTTGCAGCTGTTACCCTGCGCAGTTCCGTATCACCTGCATGAATGGTCCAAACAGGAGAAGCGAGGGCGTTGGCACTTGTACCTTGTACGGAGAATATGACTGGCTTGTTCTGGACCTGGCTGATCAAGGAGGCCGTAGGAGAGAAAGAGGTGATGACCGGTGGTTTGTCACTGTAGATGGTGAGGCTGTAAGCATCGCTTGAAAGAGCGGTGAAGGTCGTTTGGCCTCCGTTGGGATTCAGCGCCTCAACCTTCCAGCCTGCACGAATGGTATGGCTGCCGGGTTGTGTGAGGATATAGTTCCAATTTGGGACCTCTACGTTGTCCACCTGCCAGAAGAGCTCGGCATCGACAGCAGTGGCGGAAATGGGAATCCTGCTTCCCACCACAAATTGGGTTGCAGTCGGCTTGGTCATATACACAGCCGGATTGATGATCTGCAGCTGTATTGTTTTCTTGCTGCGTACGCCGTCCCGGTTGATGGCATGATAGGTTGCATCGATGCGTTTATTCTGCAGGGATGCAGCGGGAGTATAGACGTTGCCAGTCAAACGCACCCCATCCACCTCCCAATATTGGGATGTAAGGGGGGAAGCGGAAGAGGCTTGAGCCGACAAGGCATACGACTTTCCTGCAAGCAGGATTGAGCCGGCCTCAGGGGCGTTGATGGTTATCACAGGAGGCTGGAGGTCCTTTATGGTGATGGAGACCGGATTGGAATTCTCCCCGTACTCCTTGGGATTGCCCTGCGGGTCTACAACGTTCCAGAAGGCTCTTGCGTACATGGTGTAGGTTCCAATGCCGATAGTCGAGAGATCGAGTGAAGATCCTTGGATGAGCCGGCTGTTGAAGAACCAGGTGATGCGATCTGCATTCGGTGCATTGATGGTCGGGGTGAGTATTGAAGCAAGTGGATGTACGGACTGGGTCTGCGGTGCGGTGATTGCAATCTGTGGATCGATGACCAGAACCCTCAATGATGCACTGCTGGTTTTCTGATGAATATCGGTAGCCGTCAGTGTCAGTGTATACTCGCCTGCTTGATTCGGATTGAAAGTCGCCTGTGCGGAAGACGTCCCCAGTGACCCTGAGGCGGCGCCGCTGTACGTCCATTGCGTACTCTGCATGCGGTTGTCCCCGCTGACCGTCGACTGGAGGTTAAGCGAGGTTCCCAATACTATTTCGACTTCATTGACAGGCCTGGTTATGGTTACGATGGGACCGCTGCCGATTACTGTTATGGTTTGATTGGGTGACTGTACGGTTTTGGTATTGCCGTTGATGTCTGAAATACTGGTGCCACGAGCGAAAAGGGTGAAGGTTCCGCTCTGGTTGAAGTTGTAATTGAGGGTGTTTCCTTCGCCGATGGGACTGTTGTCCAAGTACCAAGTGACGCTTGCCAGGTCACGGCTTGCCTGGGTGTCGAGGGCAAGAGTAAGGGATGCCTCCTTGGCTACGTTCCGGGAGGTGCCTCCTTGAATCGCGATAGCCGGGTCGAGCACGGTAAGGTAGAGCTTGGTGGAATCCTTGCCAAGGTTGAAGCTGTCAATGATGTTGATGTAAGCCAACAGGCTGTTGGAAGCGTAGCGGCGTGTCGGCGTGTAGCTGATGTCCGTCCCGTTCTTGGTTTCCGTTCCGATTCTCCACTGGGCGCTTTTCTGGGTTGCATCATCGCTGAAAACCGGAGAAGCCGTAAAGGTATACGATTGGCCGACTAAAAGCATTGCGTTGTTCGTTGGGAACTCTACATCGATGGTCAGGTTGGTATGTGCCTTTGTGGTAAAGCTCTTGGTGGAAGCCGTACTGAAGAAAGGCGATCCATCCTTGTTGATCGGCATGACATACCAGGTGTAGGTGGTGCTGGGAACCAAGGCGGTGGAAGGGGTGTAGCTCTTTGAGGTTGTGTATCCGTAGTACTGGCCGTTCAGATAGATGCGGTACTCTTTTACCCAGGATTCATACTCGTCATTAAAGTCCCAATAGAATTCGGGACGATACGGGGAGGAAGTATCGACTGATGCAATGAAATTCGGAGTAGAGAACTTCATTGTGTCCTTCTTGTAGGCAATAGAATAACTGGAGGCATCAAAATACTCGAATTCCAAAGTATATGACTCGCCTGCACGGAAATTAATGGCGGAAAGGTCATAGGTGACCTCCCCGTTGCTCAAATCCCCAGGATACCCTTTCATGGAGGATCCAATGGAGGCTGTGATGCGGCTGTGGTTCTTTGTAAGGACTTGTGAGACTCCGGGGCCGGTGATGGTAAGCTTGGTGGAGGTGGTATTGGGTATGTTTGTTTCACTGTAGTAGGGGATTTCGGGTACGCGGTAGGTTACCTGCTTGGAACCGACTGAAGGATTGCTTACCAAGGCAATGCTTCCGATGGTCATTACTTTAAAGGTGACAGGAGTGGAACTGTCTATCCGGCTGGCCGCTTCGGTTCCTTTCTTATAGGTGAAATTGGATTTGATATCCTCGGGGTCTGAAAGAACAATCTCATACGCTTCCAAAGAAAGAGAGTATGTACCTTCAGGAACATTCACCCCAGAAGTGAGGAATGTGTCGGTGATGGAGTCAAGACTTGTTATGCCGAAGGCATCCTTCAATCCATCGGTTGCCGAGCCTCCTCGTACATTGCTTGTGTAATTCAGTATATCCTTGTTGGTGAAGGTAAGTGACTCGTTTGAAGCAAACCTTTTTACTATTTCCGCCGTTGCCGAAGCATCTCCATCAATACTATCGGATGAAACGGACAGTCTTAGCTTGAGGAGAAGGAAAGCCTCAATTTCATTATTTCGAATGGTGAGGGAAACCAAGGGAACATCGAGGATGTCTCCAAGCCTGAAGTTTGCCTTTCTCGTGGTGGTGATGTCACCCGCTGGTTGCAGAACCCTGGAAGTGACACGTGTTACTTTTGCAGTAACCGGCGTAACTACAACACAAACAAGCAGCATGACGCAGAGAGCAATACGAAGGATATTCCGTTTCATAGCAACCTCCAACCCCGTTCAGAGCACGATATTTCCAAAACGTCTTCAAGGCGTTTTACGGAAAAAAGAAGTTGGCTCTGCCGCTTGCTCTCTTTCGAGCTGGGTAGGGCTGAAGGTCTTTGTCATCAGGAAGGCAGGGAAGTGAGGGCTGAACAAGGAGTGCAAGGTATCCTGCATGCCACATGACGTTCCTGATTACATATTCATGTTCAAATGCAATATATGATTTGTCAATATGGAGGATATGTCTAGGAGTGAAGAAGGAGTGACTCTAAGTTTTTTTAATTGGCGTATTGTTTATGGATTGCTCAGAAAATTTTTAGAATTATTCGTATAAGTCCAACATAATGGTGAATATAATGAGAAAATCCTTGAATTGTACGAAAATCTACGTTATGTATGCACTTTTCAGGTTCAGCATGAGGTTTTTATTGAATCTGGACAGCAAGCAGGCCGGAATTCCGGCCTGCTTTAAAGGTGGTTTCTCAGCTATTCAGCTATACAGCAAGCAGGCTTGCTTCGTACCGCTATCGGGGTGACACTGCCCTTGCCGAATACAGCCTCCATACCTTGGATGTATTGATTCAGCTCATGTTCTCGTACGTAGGCTTGGATGGTTCCGGCAAATCCACCGCCGTGGACTCTCACTGTGGCTTCGCTGCCGAGCAGGGACTTGGTCATGGCAATGGCAAGACTCAAACCCTGCTCCTCGGGGAAGAACGAGGGGTAGAGATTCTGCAAAAAGCAGAAGGAACTTTCACCGCTCTGCCTGACCAGGGACAGGTAGGAATTGATGTCATCGTCGGCGAGTGCCTTGAGCATGTTCTCCACTCTCGCATTCTCTTGGAAGAAGTGCATAGCCCTGAGGAGACAGCGATCGTTGCTGAGGGTCAGTCGAAGTTCGGGCAAGGCTTGGAAGAAGGTGTTCCGATCAACTTGCCGCAGGTGGTCTTTGCCAAAATATGCTGCCACCTTGCGCATCTCGATAGGGACTGAAGCATACGCGGGAGTGAGGTCGGCATGGTTCCCGCCGGTATCGACGATGCACAGGTGATAGCCTTGCTGTGAGAACGAGTATTGGATCGGCTCGATGACAGGCTTTTGTTCATCGGCAAAATCGATGCCGATGATTCCCCCATAGGCGCAGGCCATCTGGTCCATCAAGCCCGAAGGCTTGCCGAAGTATGTGTTCTCACTGAACTTGCCGATGATGGCCAGGTCGACAGGAGAAAGGGCATCGTCGTTGTACAGGTGATTGAAAATGGTACCGCACAACACCTCTACGGCTGCTGAAGAGGAGAGCCCGGAGCCCTTGAGCACCCGGCTGGTGGTGTTGGCCTGCCAGCCGCCTATGCGTAAGCCTCGCTTGGAAAAAGCAAAGGCGATGCCGCGGACCAACGCCTCGGTTGTGTTCTTTTCGCTTTCCACCACCTCCAGGTTGGAAAGGTCGACTTCCACTGCAGGATATCCTTCACTGGTGAGTACAATCTTTTGGTCATCACGCATGGTCACCGCGGCAATGGTATCGAGGTTGATGGTGGCCGCGATTACCCGACCCAGGTTGTGGTCGGTATGATTGCCTCCAAGCTCTGTACGGCCGGCAGTGGAGAACAGCGATGGCGAGGCTTGGGAGAACAGGCTCTGATGGGTCTCGACAAGGCGGATGAAACGTCGATCCATATCGGCCTGATCGAAGGCATCCCCATACAAAGAGGGGTAGATTTGGTGTAAAAGTCCTTGTTCAACAGCGTGTTTGGTTGCCATGGGTATCTCCTAATGTAGTATGCTGCGATAGTGGATATCGCTCTGTTCCCTGAGCTTTCGAGCAGCTTGCTCAGCAGTAATATCGCGTTGGGGCATTGCCATCATTTCATATCCTACCATGAATTTCTTGACGGTGGCACTGCGAAGCAATGGCGGGAAGTAGTGCAGGTGCATGGTATGAGCAGGGTAGGCTTTCCCATCGGTGGGTTTCTGGTGGAATCCCATGGAGTAGGGAAAGCTGGTTTGGAAGAGATTGTCGTAACGGATGCCCAGCTGCTGCATCGTCCAAGCCAAGTCGGTTCTTTCCTCATCGGCAAGTTCTCCAAGGCTTTGGAGATTGCGTTTGCAGGGAATGATCAGAGCCTCATACGGCCACACAGCCCAGAAGGGAACGACAGCCAGAAAATGTCCGCCCTGTACGATGATGCGTTCTTTGACTTCACATTCATACTGCGCGTAATCGAGAAGCATATGGCTCGCATGCGCTTCGAAGTAGCTCTCTTCGTTGGTAAGTTCCTTCACAGGAATGTCGGGAATGATCTCCTCGCTCCAAATCTGTGCATGCGGATGAGGATTCGAGCAACCCATGATCGCTCCCCGGTTCTCGAATATCTGCACATAGTTGATCATGGCGCTGCTGCCGAGTTTCTCATACTCGTCCTGCCACACGCTCAACACTTTTTCAATATCGGCGATATCCATGCGTGAGAGGGTGAGGTCATGCCGAGGTGAAAAGCAGACGACCCGGCATCGTCCCTTATCTCCGCTGGCCTTCAAGAGGCCGTTGGGCCCCTCTTCGATGCGGTCGCTTGGAGTGCTCGGCAGCAAGGAGGCAAAGTCATTGTCAAACACATAGACATCCTGATATTCAGGATTGCGCACCCCCCCTGATCGAACATTGCCCGGACAGAGATAACAGGTGCTGTCATATCGGGGCAGCTCCTCCAGATTTGGTTTCTCAACCTGACCGTTCCATGGGCGTTTGGTTCGGTGGGGAGAGACCTTCACCCACTCTCCAAGCAGTGGATTGTAGCGGTTGTGCGTATCGAATTGTAAATCCATAGGTGGTTGATTCCTCTTGCTTTCTTCAATGTACACGTGTACACTACACCTGTGATAACGCTTTGTCAACAAAAAATGGGGGGGCTGGATGCGGATAACCCGTGATAGCGTAGCGACGCTCGCCGATGTCAGCAGTGCGACGGTTTCCCGAGTCTACAACAATCCCGACTCTGTCTCCGAGGATTTGAAAAAGCGCGTGCATGAGGCGGCGAGAGTGCTTGGGTATGCGCCCAACACCCTGGCCGCACAATTGCGGCGCAAGGGTACCGGCACCCTCGCCTTCGTTGAGTTCAACAAGACAGGCAGACCCTATTATTGGGGAAGTTTTCCCAGCTTTGATTGGTTTTTCGGCAGGGCCGTACGTGGTGTACAGAAGGCCCTCGGGCAAAGCTCCTGGCAATTACGTTTCTATAAAGTGGGCCGTAAGGAGGAGCTGAAGGCGCTTCAAACGCAGTGCGACGGGATCCTCGCCTATGACGTTGACACACGTGAAGAGCTGTCCATGTTTGAGGGCATTACAATCCCGTATGTGCTTTCACACCATCTCGGTGAGACCGCCGGCGGATGCAGTGTCCGAACCGACAACCTGCATGGAGGCATGTTACAAGGCCGATACCTGCAGCAAAAGGGATGTGCGAAGCCGTTGTATATAACCGGCTATGGAGAGAGCGTCCAGCCTCATGCAAAGCGGTTGGAAGGCTTCTTAAGCGTCTTTCCCGATGCTGTGGTGATTAACACCACCATAGGTTCGCCCACTTGCATATCATCGATACTCGATCAGGTGGAAGCATTGCTTGCAAGAGAGGACATCGATGGGGTTGCCGCTGTAAACGACCTTACCCTTTTCGACCTGCTGATGCAAAGCACACTTGCTGTTCCTGCAGTAGGGTATGATGCTTCTCCCTTTTCAACATTACTCGGCAGCAAGGTGGCAAGCGTGGACATCCAAAGTTTTCAGCTGTATGAAGAAGCAACGCACAAACTGCTGTCCATGCTTTCAGGCCGGATCGAGCCGGGCACCACCGTTCTTCCCTGTTTGGTCATCGAGGGTGAGCAACAGGAACAATTTCTTCCATGAGAAAACCGGTTTCTGTGCTGGGGGTGTATGCTTGGGTTGCACCTGTTTCACCGGAAGGAACGGGCGGGGAAGCGTATGGTACGTTTTTATAGGTGTGTTTTCCTGTTCTTTTCGTTCCATACTTCAGCATTCGATACAACTGAAGCGAAGTCAAGAGCCGCCCATAGGCTTCATACCGAAGAAAGAGCCGTCTGTGACGTTTGGTGGTTCCTACTTTTCCCTCTGCCATTAAAAGATGCAGAGCCGATCTAACTTCCTTTTGCGTCCAGCCCGAAAGGGTTCGACTGAAACTGTTGTACGCTTTCTTATAGGAAAGCAGAGCCGAGAGTGAACTGGGGCTGTAGTGCAAGGGATGAACGGCAATGCACCGCAGCAGAGCGGCCTCTCCCTCGCGTTCGGTGTAAACCGAATGCCTGCACACATCACAACCATTGCAGAATTCGAGCTCCTCACCGAGTTCTGCGAGCAGGCTCTGCCGATGACACGCAGTGGTGGATGAAAAGAGTGTAGCCAGGCCGTCTTTCTCAGTTCCATCGAGCAGGATGACCGCCCGGCTTTGGTTGCCGTCACGACCTGCTCTTCCGCTTTCCTGCAGATAGGAGAGGGCGTCACCAGGCACCTCCCGGTGGATTACTGTTCTGATATTGCTTTTATCCACGCCCATGCCGAAAGCATTCGTTGAAAAGAGTACGCCTTCCTTTTGGTTCTCAAACCACACTTCCAAAGCTTTTCTCTGGTTTGCATCCAACCCAGCGTGATAGTACCTGCACGGGATGCCGGGGTGGGAGCGAAGAAACGCATTGCAGGCAAAATGCGTACCTTCGCGGGTGTTGCAAAACACGATGGCCGGACGTGAAAGGCTGTGCTCGAGCAGGGTGGAGAGGGTGTGGTCCTTGCAAAGAGTACGAAAGACATGGTAGCTGATATTCGGTCGATCGCTGCTGGCTCGAACCACATGGGGTTTGTGTTTCGTGAAGATCAGATGATTCAACCCTTCGACGACCCCATCGTCGGCGGTTGCGGTAAAACAGAGAACCTGTTTGATCGAAAGAAAGGCGATCAAGGAACCGAGGGCGGCTAGAGCCGGTCTGAACCCCTCTCCCCAACGGACGATGGTGTGGGCCTCGTCGATCACCAGCAGGCTGATCCGATGACGGGCGAGCTCTGCTATGACCGAGGCCTGGCCCAGACACTCTGCATTGGTGATGACTACCTTGCACTTCTGCAAGGCAAGGTCGTCGAACAACCTCTTTCTCAGTTCTTGAGTCTGCCCTCCCTGAATGGCAACACAACCAATTCCTTTGCTGGTGAAACGGCGTACCTGGTCGTTCATCAATGAGAGGAGGGGATAGACGATGACGGTAAGCCCTTCGACGAGCAGGGACGGGAGCATGAAGCACAAGCTCTTGCCGCTGCCTGTCGGGAGGGTCACCAACAACCCGCTGTGGTCAGCCGACTGCTGATCGAGTTCAAGAATCCGCTGGATGACGACATGCTGAAACGGTCTGAGCGTTTGGATGCTGAAAACCTCTTTGGCAAGCGTGTGGATGGTGTCATCGAGCTGCATACCCACTAGGTGGCGTCGACCCCGGTTTGCTTCAGCTTCTCTCCTCGGTGCGGTCGTGGGCCGGAGGCAGGGGAGGGCTGATCGTATCCAGATGCTTGAGTACTTCGCCGTTCAAAGGGTATGAGATTGCCTGGAGGGAGGGCATGAGCTGCTCTGGGCTGGCTGCTCCGAGAATAGGTGCGGTGACAGCAGGATTCGCCATCACCCAGGCGATGCCGAGGGTTGCCGGGTGTAAACCCAAAGAGGCGGCATATTCGGCAAAAGAAGCACCTACTTGTTCATAAAAGGGTCCTTCATACCGCACTTTGTACTTTGGATTCTCAACGAGGCGACCGCTGCTTTTTCCGTCGGCCTTGGCATACCTTCCGGTCAGCAGTCCTCCGGCAAGCGGGCTGTAGGTGATCACGCCCATGCCTTCGGCTTGCGCCATGGGAAAAAGTTCGACTTCGGCCATACGCTTGGCAAGGTTGTACATCGGTTGGATGCACTGCACCCCTACGAGATGTTTAACATCGCTTGTCCTCAGAAGACGTTCCACCTGATAGGCTGCATAGTTGCTCACCCCGATGCTCAATACCTTTCCCTCCCGTACAAATGAGTCAAGGGTCCTGAGCACCTCCTCCTCGCTTGTACAAGGATCGTAGTGGTGGAGGAAAAATACATCGACATAGTCGGTACCAAGGCGCTTGAGGCTCTGATGGAGGGATCTTCGCAGGTTTTTTGCCGAACAACCCTTGTCATTGACCCCTTCACCCATCGCCCCGTAGGCTTTGGTGGTGACAACGACCTTGTCTCGTTCACCGGCAATGAATGAACCCAGATACTCTTCTGCCACCCCTTTCTGATAGACATTTGCACAGTCGAAGAAGTTGATGCCACTCTCCCTGCACATGCTGTACATCGCATGGGACTGCTCCTTGTCTGCACGTGAGCCGAACGACATGGTGCCGAAGCACAATTGTGATACCATGATGCCGGTTTTTCCCAAAGGTTTGTAGTTCATCGCATCCTCCTGTTTCAGTCCAGCTCAAGAAGACCGGCCGTCAGTGAGACCGCCAGCTTCTCCAATCGAATTGTCTCGCGCTTGAAGAGTGTTTGTTTCTTGATCATCGCCTCAAGGGCGGGTGAGGGAAACACCTCATCGACCCAACGCTCGGGAATGCTTCGGTCTCCATACAGGCCTGCTGCAAAGCCCCCATAGAGGGCGCAGACAAGCCGGGCATTCTCCCCCCTCATGACCAGGGCCTTGATTCCCTCCTCGTATGAGTCGAAGGCTATGAGGGTGTGCATGACAACCAACAGGGTTGTAAGAACGAAGGAGCTTTGTTTTGCGTCATACACGGCAAGCGGTTTCTGGTTGAGGGCGGTGTGCAGGGCGGCGATGATACGCTCATCCAGACGGTTGCGCTTTGCCAGATCGGCCAACTCACCTACAAAGTGGAGAGCATCGTCAAAATCATCCTCGATCAAGGAGGCATAGCCGTAGGAGAACAGCAGCGCCGTCTGCAGGCAGAGGTCGCTGCTGCTGGTGATTTGGCTTTCCGCCTTGAAAAAAGCAAGCCATTTCTTCTGGGCCTGCGATGCTTTCAGAATCCCGTGGATCGGAGTGCGGATCAGCGCAAGGCTGTGATCGGCCTTGGAGGCTTCAGTTTGCAAAATGTGACGGATATGCTCGCCCGGTCCCTCGCCTTCCTGAATGTACTTGCGATAACTCGCTTTTACATGGTGCACATCACAGGCTTTGTTCGTTGCGATGCTGAGGGCGAGCAAGGCAGGCAAATCACTGACTTCGCTTGACATTCCGCACAATGGCCTGATTTCCTCGAGCGTATAGACTTCCTCTATCCCCTCGGGACACAAGGCCTCTACTTCGCTGTATTGCATGCCATCGGTCTGGCTGCCCATCCCATCACCTGTGAACCATCCTGTAAGGATTGCGATCGAGCGCTCTCTGCTGTCCATCACCTCACTCCTGAAATCACGATATAGCAATGTGCAACAAATTACGAGAGCTTTTGCAGCCGCTTCCCTTCAAGTTCGCTTTGCACCAGTTTGAGGTCCTCGGGAATGTTGATATGCTGCGGGCACAAAGGAACGCATTGTCCGCACTCGGTGCAGGAAAGAGGTCGCTTGTCGTTCTCCTTCGGATTCTCCCACTGGCTTCGTACCACCTCGTACGAGTCGAACATTCGAGCCTTGTTCCACAGGGCGAAGTTGCCCGGGATATCGACGCCGAAGGGGCAGGGCATGCAATACTTGCATCCTGTACATCCGTTGCCGACCCTGTCGCGCATGGTTTGGCCTATTGCATCGAGGGTGGAGCGTTCCACCTCCGTCAGGGGCTTCGGCGAATTGAATGTTTCCAAATTCTCACGAACCTGCTGCATGGTGGACATGCCGCTGAGAATCACCTTCACATTCGGATGATCGGCTACCCAGCGAAGTGCATAGGATGCACTGCTTGCACCAGTATTAAGTTCGTTCAATCTCGCTTCAAGATCGGGAGGAAGGTTGGCAAGCGATCCTCCTTTGATGGGTTCCATTACAATGACCGGGATGCCGAGTTTGGTACTCAGCTCATACCCTTTGTCACCCGCCTGCTCCTCGGTATCGAGGTAGTTGTACTGCAGCTGGCAGAAATCCCAGGTGCGGGAAGCGGCGATATATTCGAAATCCTCATAGATGGAATGGAACGAAAAGCCCAGGTGCTTGATCCTGCCGTTTTTCTGCTCCTCTTCCAGGTAGGAGACCACCCCGAGGTCGACCATGCGTACATACGCCTCCTTGTCGATGGAGTGAATGAGATAGAAGTCAAAGTAATCGTGTTGCAACCGTTCAAGCTGTTCGGAAAACAGTCGCTTGGCGTCATCAAGGGTATGTACAAGCCACTGAGGCAGCTTGGTTGCAAGCTGGTAGCTTTCCCGCTTCAGTTGCTTGAGAAATGAGCCAAGGAAGGGCTCGCTCTCGCCGTTATGGTATGTATAGGCAGTGTCAAAATACGTTACGCCGTTTGCATACGCTTCGCCGAGCATGGCGGTTGCTTCAACTCTATCGATGCTTCCATTCTCTGTCATCGGCAGGCGCATCGCACCGAACCCTAAAAGGGAAGTGCTCAAGCCTTCTGTATTCCACGTTCGTGTTTCCATCGATTGCTCCTTTGTACGGTATCTCATTCAGCATAGCATAAAACCTGAAAAAAATGGGTATATGATGGGTGGATTTCTTGTCAGCAGAGGCTTCTGAGCGTATGATGGTCAAGGTTTGCCAAGAAGGAGGAGGACTGTGAAATACAAAAGAAACATCGGTTTGGCGTATGTTTTCTCATTTTCTCTCAGTCTTTCCTTCACCCATGGCATCTGGATGATCTATCTTGCCGGTAAGGGTTTCTCCCTCGTCCATCTGGGTTTGCTTGAGGCCATTTTTCATGTCACTTCATTTCTCATGGAAGTCCCAACCGGATCGGTTGCTGATATCTGGGGCAGAAAGGCAAGCCGTATTGCCGGCCGCTTGTGTTACGGCTTGAGCCTCATATTCATGTTCCACGGTACTACGTTCCTTCTGCAGGTCGTCGCTTTCATGCTCAGCGCCCTGGGGTATAATTTGGAATCGGGGGCGGGGGATGCACTGCTCTATGACTCGCTTTTGCTCGATGGGGATGAAGGGCGGTACATCAAGGTGAAGGGAAACGATGAGCTTATCAACCAAATCGGTTCGATCCTTTCGTTTTTACTTGGCGGATACCTCGCTTCCCTGAATTTCGGCATCGCATTCTATGCAACCGTCGGCTCGGCCGTGCTTGGTTTCTTCATTGCACTCTTTTTCATCGAACCCGAGCTTGAGAAAGCAGAGATTCAGAGGAAAATGTCGTTGCCGGGGAGTGTGCTTTTCTCATTGAAGAGCCAGATTCTGGACAGCGGGAAAGTATTCAGGAAAACCCCTCGAATCGGCTTCTTCATTCTCTTCAGCGAGTCGTTGTTCGCCTTCATGGTCTGTCAGTTCTTTTACTTGCAGAATCATTGGACGAATCTGGGATACAGCCCGGCGATAATCGGTATGGTTTTCTCCCTGCATGCAGCCATTGCAGCGGTTTTTTCGGTGAAAGCCCATGCCATAGAAAAGATAATCGGCCAAAGAGGCCTTTTGGTATGCTGCCCGCTCATGCTTCTTCTCACCCTCTGGGGAGTGGCGCTCACCCCCTATTCGATGGTTTTCTATACACTCTCGGCTTCCATCGAAGGGCTGTTGATTCCCACCATCTCCACGTACCTGAACCAACTCATTCCCTCGAGGTTCAGGGCGACGATTCTCAGTTTCCAGAGCATGGCGTACAGCCTGTTCATGATCGCCATCTTCCCTTTGGTGGGATTGATCGGCAACCTTGCTTCTCTCAATCACGCCTTTACTCTGCTCTCCTCCATTGCCACGATGTTGGTCATCCCCTACTTGGTGATGCTTTCCAAGCAGAAAAGGTAAGTCTGTACTTCTTGGCAGGAGCGGGGCAGTCTGCTATTATGGGGCAATGAAACTGTCAGAACGCATGATCAACAGCCTGCTCAGGACATTCTTCAGGCTCTTTTTTCGTATCGACCGAAGCGAGCTTGCCAAGGTTCCCCAGGCCGGTCCTCTTTTAATGATGGTGAACCACACCTCGAATCTGGAAGGACCGATGCTCTATGCATTCCTCCAGCCTCGGCCGTTGCACGCACTTGCCAAACAGGAGTTGTGGGAACAAAAGTTCATGGCCTACCTGATGAATATGTGGAAGAGCATTCCCGTCGACCGGCAGAATATGGGTAGAAGTACCATGGATGTCTGTTTCAAGGTCCTTGAGGACCGGCATATTCTGGCCATCGCCCCCGAAGGGACGCGAAGCAAGGATGGAAACCTTCAAGAGGGCAAGGGCGGGGTGGCCTTCATCGCACACAAGAAGGATGTTCCGATGATTCCGGTGGCAGTCATGGGCTTCCCCTCGTTTTCCAAGAACATCAAGCGCCTCAGGCGCACTGTGATCACCATCAAGGTCGGAGAGGTGTTTGAGATCGTTCAAAAGGGTGGGCGCATTGATGCAGATACCCGCCAAGCCCTTGCCGATGAGATCATGATGCGTTTGGCGATCATGATGCCCAATGAGATGAGGGGCCACTACAAGGACAAGGATATTGTCTTTACACTTACGAGGACACTCAAGGCTTGAGTTCCCTGCTGGTTTTCTTAAGTCCTTGGTACACCGCTTCATGGATGAGGGACAAGCGCTTTCTGCGCCCGCCTTGCTGCGGACTATGCTTTTCAAAGCGTATAGGCTCTCCGACCAGGATTGTGGCTCGCTTCCCCCTCGGACTGTACCGTGTGTTGATCGAGCCTCCGCAGAGCCTGTTGTTGATGTCCAGGAGATTGAGGGCGACTTCGAAGAGGCGGTTTTCCTCCTCTCCTTCATCCAGATAGGAAGGATCGAGGTATTCAAGTATATCCACCACCTGACTGATTCGTAAAAAGTGACGGGCTTGTTCCTGCTCGTAGGCTGCCTTGGCCCCCTCGACCAAGGCGTGTGGGGTTTCCTCTTGGTTGAACAGCGTATCCTCACCCTGATAACGCAGCCTGAAAAGCCGGTCAAGGATGGTCCCTTGTCCTGCCTTCAGGTGCGCTTGCTCTTCTCCAAGTGCAAGCAACGCCTCACAAAGCAGATTCCTTCGGGTGATGAAGTCGGGATCTGAAGGGAGGACAAGGCCGAAGAACGATGCCACCAGGGCCAGACTCTTGTCGCAGGCTTCTCCCAATCGTTGCCGGTTCCCGGCCCGGGTTAGGTCCAGGCCTGTCTCCTTCTTCCAGCGCTCGAGCAGGGCGTCCAGACTATCCCTGTAACGATATCCGATTGCGATGGGAAGGATGCAAACATCCTTGCCGCTCTCCAAGGCCCAGGAAGCGAGGTTGGCCACTCCCATCTCAATCGGCTCACAACGATGGCAGTGATACGTCACCTGTCCTTCGGGGGCCAAGGCGATGGGCCATCTTCCCTGTTGCACTTCCCTGCGCAGATAGTGCATGCCTTCCTTATTGTTTCCTCGATTCTGGACGGCGACGAATCCGAGACGCGGGAAGAGGAACTTGGTGGCGTTGCCCGCCCAATTGAGTACATCGCGTCCGTATAGGAAGCAGAGATGACTCTGTTTCACCGCAACCAACAGGGCCGGGGCGTCCTCCTTCGCTGTATGCCTGAAGGCAAGGATGAGGCTCTGCCTCCCTTGCTTGAAGGCTTTGACCTCCTGCCCAAGCACGTGTGGGTTCGCAATCCTGAGCTCATTGATGCCGAGGGCCGACCTCACATACAATGCTCCTGCAATGCGGGTGAACCAATGGACAGGCTTTGAAAAGTGTGGTGTAGGGAATTGCTTGACTGTACTCACGGCGCTTCCCGTGTTGCAATCAAGTGCTCGTAGTAAGCCCGGTCGATGGGATAGGTTCTCAGAATCCAAAGTCCTGCAAGATACCACAGCAGCGGCAACGGGCCGCAGATGAGTATGATGCCGATTTGTGCCAGCTCGGTGATCTGTTCGCTATGATAGCCGAAGAGTGCAAGAATCCATCCGTTCAAGGCAAGGGCGAGTGCTTGTCCGAGCTTGCTGGAGAAGGTCCACAAGCTGGAGAACACTCCCTCCCGTCTTCCTTTGTTTCGTGTTACCGCATCGTACTCGACAATGTCCGGAAGTATGGAGTGGGGCATCACATAGTGGGTGGAAAGACCCACTCCTGCAAAACCCATGACGATGACTCCGAATGCGGGCCCGAGCGATTTGCCCAACAGGCTGAACAGCATGACCGCTGCGGCCATGATGGACATACCGATCATGTAGCACGCTTTCTTGCCGATGCGCTTGGAGATCTGAACCCAGATCGGTATGCAGAGCAGGCTGAAGGAGAGCAGGGCGACCAAGGCGAGTTGGAAGAGCCCTTCGTTGCCGAAAATGTAGGCGAAGTAGTAGACCAACGCCCCTTGGATCATTGAAGTGCCGGTGATGAAGAACGTCCAGGGAAGCAGGGCCGAGAGAAATACCTTCTCCTTCATCACCTCCATGAACGTGGTTGCAAATCCCTCCAGTTCACTGGTTCCGGTATATGTGGGTTCCTTGATGGCGAAAATCGTAGCCAAGGTGGAGAAGAGCATGACAGCTCCCATGAAGGTACCCATCATCGACCATCCCACGGAAACATTGCTGAACATGCCGATGATCGGCATCACCAATGCGGCCCCGACAAAGGTTCCCACCACCGCAAAGCTCATGCGGTAGCCGGTGAGAATGGTGCGCTGGTTGTAGTCCTCGGTAAGCTCGGGAAGCAAGGCTGCGTAAGGAATATTGACCAGCGTGTATGCCGTATTGAGTGCGCAGTAAAGAAACGTCACATACACGAACAGTCTCATTTGGCTGGAGAGCTGCAGGGGAGTGAATATAAGGCCCATGCAGAAGAAGGAGATGATCGATCCTATGAACATATACGGCCGTCGTCGTCCCCAGCGGGTGCGGGTGCGATCGGAGACATAGCCGGTGATCGGGTCGGTGATGGCATCCCAGATCTTGCCGATCATCAATGCGGTTCCGGCAAGAGCCGGAAGCAGACCCACAACGTCGGTGAGATAAAAAAGCAGGTAGAACCCCATGATGGTGAAAAACAGATTGCCGCCCAAATCCCCTACACCGAATCCGAGTTTGGTGCGCATGCTAAGCTTAGTAATGATGTACCTCCACTTTGTATGCAGTGTACCTCACCGAATGCCGCTTCTCAACTACGTTTTGTTCAAGGTTTCGGATTGTCCAGGACTCCCATAAAGAGCGGGATGTTCCTTTCCAAATCCAAAATCGCATAGAAAAAAGGCCTGTCGAACAGCAGTCGCAGTGTTTCTGTTGGTGCCATGCTGGTCGCCTTCATGATGACTGCGGTGACGGCGGCGGCTTCCGTTCCTGTTTCATCGACTCGGATGAATGTCTTGTGCAAGACCTCGTCGATGACCGCATCCGGTCTGTTTGAGGCAAGCATGGCCGAGAAATCAGCCAGACTTGCATCGAAGCAGCGCTTCATTCCCAAACGCTGAAGTTCATCGACCAAGCCGTCGGCATAATTGCTTTCGAATTTAGGAAAGGATAGGGTGATGTTCTCGTATTCTGCCTGCTGGAGATACGCAAAGAGGGAGGAGGAAAAGCCCGCTCTCTTTTGCGTATCCAAGAATGTGTACACATCACCGCCCTCATCAGGAAGAATCGCCGTCATCGCATACCGCTCGTTCTTGTAGGGCAGGTAAAGATAGGAGGCTCCATTTTGGTGCAGGTACCTGTAATGACTTGTCTGATTGAGGAATGGTGAACGAATGTCTCCTGTTTTGGCATGGAATGTCATATCCCGGGTAGAGCGCTCCTCGAATTCATTTCTCCATGCATCCTTGAAGCTGATGGCATTGATGAGGTAGAGAATCACATCGGGTTGAACCTGATCGATAATGCCGTCGATGGCTCCCCTTGTTGCGTCGCTGACCCAGTCGTTGATGACTTTTGTGCTCTTCTGTGTATGAAAATCAAGATTTCTTGCTTCAGCTTGGTAGTTTTTCCGTACACGGGAGAGAAAACGCGAAGAGAGATCCATCCTGTCGTTGACCCATAGGCTGTTGGCGATGCTCAGCTCCTTTCCCGCCGACTTCAGATAGGAAAGGCTCGCCTGATTCAAATCCTCGACAGTGAGTGAGGAATCGGTGAGGACTGCGAGCATTTCCTGTTGGGTGGCTCCAACCGATCCATTGGCGGTCATGCCGAGGGCGAGCAGTACCGACAAGGGGGAAATCATTCGATTCCGGCCGGCAACGTCGGCAGCGAAAAAGAGTTTGTCGGAGAATGCTTGAACCGATTGTGTAAACAATGCAGTCTGTTGCTCACCCGATAGGGTGGTTCCTTGTTCTTCCTGCAACGGCATGGCAATCGCGGAAAAACCGATGAGAAGCAGTAGAAGACTTAGGGTGCACGTGCGCATATGGCCCTCCTGTTTGAGACAAAGTGTAGCATACTCTGCATGATTTACCGAGACTGAAGCAACGCTCCATAGAATTCACACACTTGCGCCATAGTCTCAAACTACAGGAGCGGGTAAAACGTGAAAACTCTGAAGAAAAAGCGAGTTCGGATTCGGGCGATTGTGCAGTTGGTGTTCTTTGTCTGGGTGGTAGTGGTGATTTCCCTTGGAACGGCGGCAGAACGAGGAGTTTCGCTTCCATTCACCCCAAGTACTGCTTCTTTGCATGCAATCTGTCCATTCGGTGGAGTGGTGAGCGCATGGAATTTGATCACCGAAGGTACTTTGGTCAGGAAAATTCATGACTCATCCGTCGTTCTGGGGGTATTGGGCATCCTGCTTGCCCTCCTGTTCGGTCCGGTCATCTGTGGATGGATTTGTCCTTTTGGAACCTTTCAGGAGTGGGTGGGGCGCATCGGGAAGAAACTTTTCAAGCGTCGCTACAATACGTTCATTCCTTACAAGGTAGACCGGATTTTGCGATTGCTTCGTTATGTTGTGCTGGTTTGGGTGCTGGTGATGACCAGTGTTTCGGCAACCTTGGTGTTTCAGGCATATGACCCTTATTACGCACTTTTCTCCTTTTTACGCAGTGAATTCTCGCTTGCAGGAACCATTATATTGGGCATCGTGGTGCTGCTTTCTCTCTTTGTGGAACGTCCGTTCTGCAAGTATGCGTGCCCTTACGGAGCCTTCTTGGGGCTTTTCAATAAAATCAGAGTATTCAAGATCAGACGCAACGAGCCGACTTGCATCAGCTGCTCCAAGTGCAACCACGCCTGTCCGATGAACATCGATGTACAAGGCGGCTCGGTTGTGCGTTCGGCGCAGTGCATTTCCTGCATGGAGTGCACCAGCGACCGTGCGTGTCCGGTTCCTGAAACGGTGATGACCGGGTTGAAGTCCGACAAGGCTATGGTGTCGACAAACAAGATCGGATTGCTGACTGCAGGAATCTTGGTGGCAGGCATTCTCTTGTCTGTTGCATTGGGCTTTTGGAATACGACATCAAGCAAGCAGCCGGCACTGATAAAGAGCGGTGAATTTGCAGGCCTTGCAAATCCTGCCGACATCCGAGGCTCGTATACCTATCGCGATGTGCTCAAAAGCTTTACGATTCCCGAATCAGTCATTTTGCAGGCGTTCCAAAGCTCATCACTGGACGAACGGTTGGGAAATTTGGAAACGCTGTGGGCTTCGGTGATTCCCGAGGGAAAGGAGGTCGGAACCGATTCAATCAGACTCTTCGTCTCTCTCTATACAGGAATACCCTATGAAGCGGAAGAGACGACATTGCTGCCCAAGAGCGCCATCGAGGTGTTGATCAGCGAAGGCAGGAATACCGATCCGAACTTCGAGCGATACACCCGTGATGCCGTAGCCCTTCCTGCAGGACTCTCAACCCAGCCGGCTGCCGCCAAGACCGAGGATCAGGGTGCTGCCATTACCTTTACCGGCAAGACGACCCTCGGGGATCTTCTTATTGCAGGCTATCAACAGGAGGACATTGAGGCTATTCTGGGTCCGATGAAGAAGACTGATGCCATCAAGGCGATTGCAGAAGGACAAGGGTTGAGTTTCTCAGAAGTCAAAGCAAAAATTCTTGAGCTTTAGCCTGCCAAGGCAAATGAGAGGGGGATGGTCAGGACGCCCAACAGTGTGGATGTCAGCACCATGGTACTGGCGAACTGGTTGGGCAGCCCGTAGCGAAGCGGCAGGATGCTGGTGAACATAGCCGAGGGCAGGGCGGTTGAGACCAGCACCACGGTCCTTGCCAAACCGGTCAGACCGAAAGCCAGAACTGCAACATAGCCGATGAGGTACCCTCCGACAAAGCGCAGCAGAAGTGCTCCGATGAGATTCCATGAGAACGTACATTGTATGGTTCTTATTGAGACGCCAAGGGCGAAAGCGGCCAGAGGCGAGGCCGCTTCCCCCGCGAAGGTGAAGGTGTTCACCAAACTTTGCGGCATGGAAAGAGGTGTCAAGCGAAAGAGAAAACCCAATGCCACAGACCAGAGAATGGGGGAGTGGAGCATCGAGAGGAAGCTCTTTTTACTGAAGCCTCCGGTTATGACCATGATGCCCAGGGTGAACATGAACATCCCCTGCACCTGATCGTAGATAAGAATGAGATTCATGGCTTCCAGGCCTCCCCAGAGCTTCATCAGCGGGATGCCTAGAAAGCCCGAGTTCATGAATACCAGGGGGGGGACTGCACTTCGGATGTCCTCTTTGGCGAGCTTGGCCCAAAGGAACGCAGCGGCAAACAGGAGAATGCATACCACTGCGGAGGCTTTTGCCATGTCGGCGATCGCTTGTCCACTGAGGTTGCTCTCTGTCAGGGAGATGAAGATGAGCGCCGGCAGAAAGAAGTCGGAGACTACCTTCACTAAATCCTGCACCTTGATGGAGTACAGTCCGCTGACAAGATATCCACCCAGAACGACCAAAAGTATAGGGAGCATCTGAAGAAACGATTCGGCTATCATGGGAGCAACTATAGGAGAAAGGGCACAAGCTTGCAAGCTCTTTTAGTCTCTTCACAGAAATGGGAATCGCCGATGTTTTTACTGCGTGTTTTCAGGGCGAAAGGGTGATTTCTCATAAAAAATGCATGCACATACTCAATGGTTTCTTGATTCTCGGTTCTCTTCGGATATACTGAACCCACACCGATGGTGTAAGGAGCATCATGCGAAGCACCCGCTCATATCGCACGTGGAAGGCACTGCCGAACAAAGGTGTGCATACGCAACGTAAAATTCATGTTGCCTTGCGGCTCATGCTCTTGGGTCTTCCTATCGTCTTGATTATCATCCTGGCATTTTTTCTCTTCTATACACGTCTGTATTCCCTGCTGGATGCAGAGAAACAGACCCAATATGAGAGCCGTGCCCGCCAGTGTGCAAACCTCATCACCTACCAGATAGCGTCCGACCAAAACAGGCTGGCATCACTTGCCCATTCGCTCTCAAATCTCACGATCCAGCAAAGCCTCGAGATTGTGGAAGGCTTGGACAATGCAGCTCTCACCCTTATCACCGAGAATATTCCATCGGAAGTGATGCCTTTCGCCGTTGATGCGCTTTCCGTCGTTCACCGCTTCGCATTCCTATCGTCCGATGGAAACCAGGCACTTCTGCAACTCAAGCTCGACCCGATTCTCTACCAAGCGATACTCGAGTGCCCGGAACATGCAAAAGCTTCCCGTATGATCTGGGCGAACGAGCGCGGCGAAATTATCTGGCAGTCCAAGTCAGAAGAGCAGCTGTTTGAGGACAAGACGTTGGCGACTTTGTTTCCCGCTTGGTCGGAAGGGATGACGCAGAGTTTGCTGATGAAAACCGATTCATCGTTTGTCGCCATTATCCCGCTGGGAGATGGAAATGGGTACTTTGTCCTGGAGAGCCACGACCGCTTGCTGGAAATGGCCTATCTGACCATTCTGCAGGCCTCGCTCTCCATGGCCGTCCTTGTTTCTCTACTGTTGCTCTCACTGCTGTTCTATCTGCTCTACAAGGACTATGTATACGAGCAATCGCTTATGCATCTTGCGTTTGAGGATGAGCTGACCGGACTGCCCAACAAGAACCATTTCGTCCAAGAAGCGGCGCAGCTGCTTGGGCGGGCACGTAGTCCGTACGCCGTCATTATCCTTGACATCGGCAAGTTCAAACTGATCAACGACCATTTCGGATACGCCTTCGGGGATTCCATGTTGCTGCATTTTTCCAAAGTCCTGCCCCGTTATACCACCAAGGACGGTGTTTGTGCTCGACTGAGCGGAGACAAGTTCATTCTTTTGTGCAGTTACCGGGAGAAGGAGACCTTGGAACGGAGAATCAGCGTGATAACCGAAGAACTCAAGCGCTTTTCATTTCCCGGCTCTTCGCCCTTCCAACTGGATATTTTAATCGGGATTTCCCTGATTGAAGGCAATGCGATTCCTATCAATGCAGCAATCGATAGGGCTCTCTTCGCGCTTTCAGCCTTGAAGGAGCGTCAGACGAGCGGGAGCCTTTACTACGATGAAGTATTGCGTTCAGAGCTGCTTGAGGAGAGCGAGCTTGAGAAGGTCTTTGCCAAAGCAATCAAGGACGGTGAGTTCTATGTGGTGCTCCAGCCCAAGTACTCGCTGCAAACCCGCCGGCTGGTAGGCTGCGAGGCCTTGGTTCGATGGGACCATCCAGGCAAAGGACGTTTGGCTCCCTCTCAATTCATCCCGCTTTTGGAGAAACATAATCTCTTGGTGACCTTGGATATGTTCGTGCTGGAACAGGTCTGCACCCTGATCAAGGGGTGGCAGAACAAAGGACTGCCGATTTTCCCGATCTCGGTCAATCAATCGCGCTCCTACCTCTTCAATACCCATTATGAGCGTACGTTGGTCGATTTGATCGACCGCTATGGAGTTTCCCACCAACTCATCGAATTTGAGCTGACCGAGAGTCTGTTCCTCAACGATGTGAAGCACTTGTCGCAGGTATTGGCTTCTCTGCGCAGCCACTCCTTCCTCGTTTCCATAGATGATTTCGGCAGCGGGTACTCATCGCTTACCATGCTCAAGGATGTGGGCATCGATGTGATCAAGCTGGACCAGGGCTTTCTCAAGGGGACCGATGAGCACCATCGGGGGAAGGTGGTCGTACAGCACGTCATCGCCATGGCAAAGCAGCTGGGCATCACAACCGTCGCCGAGGGTGTCGAAACAAGTGAACAGGCACAGATGCTCCAGCTGCTGGGCTGTGATGTGGTGCAAGGGTACTTCTTCAGTCATCCTTTGGAGATATCAGAATATGAGGCGTTGCTTATCGATGACCGTCTCCCTTCCTCCTGAACAAGGAGAGGGTTCCGAATCCACCTATGATTGCCGCATAATACCCGAACTCATACCACCATCCGGCATTGTTTGCGGCAAACATGCGTACGGCGGGATTGAATAGGCGGACAATGAGTGCTATCGGAGCCATCCAACCATGCCAGACGCCTAGAAAGAAACCGGCTGCCTTACTGGTGGGAGTCATTGTCTCAGTGGCAAGACATCCTGAAAGCAGTACAACCAATCCAAGAACAAGAACAATTACCAACAGTGATTTCTTCATGGCCGACCTCCTATGATGGCAGCGATTCTTTTTTGTGCACGGCGTGCTTCAGGGATGGGGAAGAGCGGGTAGTCATGATTCATGCGTTTCCCCTCGTGGTATTCGAGCATGGTCGCCTCCTCTTTTGCCTTCCTCCAGAAAGAGCGGGCATCGGCAAGGAAAAGCTCATGCGTTCCGATGAAGAGGGTCGTCGGCGGCAGATCGGCAAGAGAGCCGAAGAGCGGACTCACCCGCCAATCCTTGGCATCGGTGTCGCTTCTCCAAGCCTTTCCATAGCGCAGCAGTTCTTCTTTGCTGAGCATGGGATCTTGCTTTTGAAGGAATGACGTGGAGGGATTGGTAAGCTCGATATCCAGCCAAGGTGAGATGAGAATGAGGTGTTCGAGGCTTCTTTTTTGTTTTTCATCCATACTCTGGGCGAGAGCGAGGGCAAGTCCTCCGCCCGCCGAATCGCCCATGAGTGTGATGTGCTCACTCTCCTGCATCAGGAAGAGACGAAGCAGGGAGGGAAGAACCTCATCGACATGATGGTCTGGAGCCTTGGGATAGATGGGGACGATCATGCGACAACCAGAGAGGCGTATCAGCCTTTCCAGAAAAATCCAGTGTGCAAAGGTGGGTTGCTCAACATATGCGCCGCCATGCAGGAAGAACACAAGATTTGCAGCTTGAGCACTGCCGAGACTGAAGACCTGCATATGTTCGAAGGTAAACTCCTCAACGCTGACAAGCAGGCTCAATCCAAGGGGAAGGGTATAGCTTTGGCGACTGATTTGTGCCAGTTCTTCAAGACTTTTATGGACAGGAACCAGGCTTTGACGGACTCTCAAATAGAGCAGTTGCTCGCTCATGAAGCTGGAAGCACTTCGCTTCTCCCTTACTCTCACAGCAATGGAAAAGGCTGTCAGAATTCCAAGGAACAGCAAGAGAGAGCGGATATCCATAGGTCAGAGGATGAAGAAGCGCAGCAACGCTTGGTTGAAAAGATGGGTGAGGGCATGAGCGAGCATCGCGTATTGCAATCCCTTCTTCCAGTACAAGAGACCGAAGACAAACCCCAACACCCCATTGAGCAACAAGGTGCGCATCAGCAAAAGGGAGGTAATCTCGCCGAAAGCCATTTTGGTTGCAGGAAGGTGACCGAGGGCGAAAAGCAAGGCGGCGATGAGGTTGGCAATCAGGTAGAACCAAGCAGGAATCGGCTTCTGTGCTCTGGTTCTTCCTCCCAACAGGTCCAGCATGAACACCAGCAGCGAAAGGAAGAAGAGTCTCAACATGATTTCCTCGATGATGCCGCCATACAGCATGGAGAAGAGCAGGGATACGAGGGTGAAGGATTCCTTGGCATAGGCCGCCTGTACCTGCGCTATTCTCGGTGCAAAGATGTAGTAGTCGCTGATCATCACCAAGGCGCAGCCGAAGCCGACCAGAATGGTGTACAGGCTCTCTTTTCGCTTGAAGGTAAAACTCTTGAGCAGTCCGGTTTTCTCGGCAAGCAGGTATCCCAGATAGGAAAGAACCAAGGTATAGATCAAGGCTATTTGGATGATGGAAGCAAAGATAAGGAGTGCCGTCGGTGCTTGTACGCCGGCATCTCGCATGGCGTTGATATTCGTCATGGCGAGATAGATGCTGCATACCACACCGACTGGCAGCAGTTTCAATCCAAAATGCAGGGCTTTCGTGTGAATTTTCATGACATTCTCCTTGGCTCTGACTGTATCCCAGCTTCCCTTCGATGGCAAGAGAAGAGGACTGCAGTGCAGTCCCCCTCTCTATGATTTTGGATGATCAGCGAACGAACGTGAAGGCATCGTTGGGAGCATCATACTCTTGTGAGGCAATGCCGTTTCTCTCGGACCCGCCAAAGAATGGGCGCATCGGCAGCATCTCCACGGTGACAGTGCCTCCCCCTGCAAAGGTCAGCAGGCCCTTATGGACTGCGGCGCTTCCAATCGGTGTATCCCCGGTATAGGGATCGGAGCCCCAGACTTCTTTCTCGATTCCGCCGGCAGGAAGGGTGACTTTCATTCGTTCAGCGGTTTCCAGTCCGAGCTCTCGGATGGAAGTGGACCACTCAATCGAAACTCCACCGGTTGCCTCCAAGGTGATGTGACGACCCTGCTCATCAACAAACACAAAGCTCAAAGGCCACGACTCATAGCTGCTCGATACCACTCCGTTGCGAAGCAAACCGCCGTAATGGGTACGCCCATCGGTGATTTCTATGGTTACCGCACCACCTTTTTGGAATGTGATCAAGCCCATGTGTACTGCTGCGGTGCCGATGCTGCTGTCGGTGGTGTATTCTCCCAATCCCCAGATGCTGCCTTCGAATCCGTTGGGGGGAAGTTCAAGCGTAACCCGGTCCCCGATGATATGGGTGAAGGCTTCCGGGTTCTGATCCCAGGCTGCCAGTGAAGGCCGTTCGCCCTTGACCGTTTGCGTTGGAGAGGCTTCTTCCTCCTCTTCAACCATCTCGGGCTCAGCTTGGCTCGCCTCCTTGGAAAATTCCAAATGCAGATTTGGTCCTCCCGGACCGATTTCAAACCCTCCGGACGTACAGCCGATGAGCAGACCGATGAGCAAAAGAATGCTCATCACCCTCAATGCACATGTTTTCATTCCTACCCCCTTACGTTGATGCAGGGCATAGCACAATTCACGATGCAGGGACTTTTTGTACCAAACCCCGACAATTGCTACTGACGGTATCAGCATACTCTGCAAATTCCAAATCCGAAAGAGTGGCAACTGCGCAATTTCAACAATTGTCCTTGATAGAAAGGTCGGTTTGCATCACACTTGTCCAAGGAGAGAAATGATGGAACTGATACACAACAGCGATGGACGACTTGAACAACTGAAACAGTATTTGGGACTTCTTTGTACCGGCACAACGAATAAGCAAACATATCTGAAGTATGCGCCGGTGTTGGAGAGCGCCACTGCTTTCGAGGCCAACAGTGCATTGGAAGCGGTACTTTCCCAAGCCTCCGATGTAACGGTGCACACAGTCGCAGTCGCTCGTTTCATTCGTTCCATCGGCAAAGGTTTGGAAAGCCAGAAGCTTGAGGTTTATCCAAAGGACTCGTTGTTCGCTGCTTTGGATGAGGAAAACCAGTTGATTGTGCATTCCATGGAGGCGTTGCAGCTTCTCGCAAAGGATCTGCAGAGTAAAAAGAGCACCGACCTTTCGCCTCTGCTTGAACGCACAGCCTCTTTCACCCAGATTCAAGATCATTATGAACGGATGCAGAATGAACTGTTCCCGCTCTTTGAGAAGGCGAGCACCGAGCACAGTTGTGTCAAGTTGATGTGGTCCATCCAGGACACGGCCCTTGGGTTGCAGAAAGAGGTGCTTGCCTACGATGGAAAGGACCTTGGCAAGCTTTGGAAGGTCTTCGGGCAGTTTTATGTACAGGTAGGAGTATTGAGTTATCGGGAACAGTATATACTGCTTCCAGTCGCATACCGGGCTCTTACCACACAGAAAGATGCCCCAAAAGAGCCTGTGCAACTCAACAATTTTGTAAGCAGGACCGGCTCCTTGTCGCAACAAGAATTGGAACGCATTTTCTCGGTTTTGCCATTTGATATCGCTTTCATCGGCAGCGATGACCGTCTGAAGTTCTATTCAGACCCTCCCCATCGCATTTTTGTACGTACTCCAGAAGTCATCGGGCGCCTTGTACAAAACTGCCACCCTCCCAAGAGTGTGGGCACCGTCCAAGCCATCCTCGACTCCTTCAAGGAAGGAAGGGAGGATTCGGCTGAATTTTATTTGATGATGAGAGGGAAGTTCATCCACATCCAGTACTACGCAGTGCGTAGTACTGATGGTCGGTACCTGGGGTGTATGGAAGTTACCCAGGATGCAACACATCTCAGGTCTCTTAGCGGCGAGAAGCGGTTGCTTTAGAATCGAAATATTCGGCGAGCAGTGTGCAGCAGGTGTTCTCTTGTGCCTTGAGCACACCCATTTCGCGAATGGCATTTTCCGGTGAATCGCTGGCATGAGCGGCATTGACACGGATGTTGGAGCCGAACTCGCGCCTGATCGTGCCTGCTGCAGCCTTGTTCGGATCGGTTGCACCCAGGATTGTACGAATCTTCTGTACAGCGTCCTTGCCTTCATAGACGAGAACCATGCACTTGACCAAACCGGGCTTTTCGAGATCTTCGGCTTTGCAATCGCTGGGCTTCAGGCCCGCCATGAACTCGACAATGCGTTCGAACTGCTCCTCGGAGTACTTGTCTCCGAAGCTGGTGGTCAGCATATCCTGCATCTGGACATCAAGGTGTACATTGAACTCATGCTCAAGCAATTCCCGCGCCTGCATGCCGTAAATCGGGGCAAGCTTGGCCTTCAAACCTTCTTTTGTAGGGCCGTAGAACTGCAGTGCCTGTGAAACAGACATTTTGAGGACCTTGATGCCGACGATTCTCAAGCCGCTGCGGCTGAACATATCGATGATCATTCCCGGTCTGCTCGACGCATACTTCCAGTTGTCCGGTTTGATGATGACCAGTGTACGCTGGACATCGGCATAGTACTCCGGTGGTCTGTTGATCACGATATTGCTCTCTTTTGCAAGCCAAGGCATGAAAAGGGCAAGGGTTTCATCCGCTTCGCCCTGAGTCTGGGCGGTGATGACGGCAGGTTCGAAGTATCTGATTTTCTCCTGGCTTTCGTCGGTGAAAATCAGGTCGGCATAGGTATCGCGGATTGATTCACCGATGACCGTCTCAACACTTCCGGTCTCTTTCTGAAAGGATCCGACTACCGTCGCAAGTTGTTCGCAAGGATTCTCACCACGGAACAACAAAAGCAGCGAGCGGTGACGTACACCAAGTGATGGACCCATGCTCTGTTCGATATAGTCAGAGAGTAGATCGGATATCTTGAAACCTTCAACTTTCTTTCTATTCTTGATGATTGATGCAAACGCCCCGGCGATGTGTTGATCCATTGCGACCATCTGGGCCCCAACGAGTTCCAGGGAAATGCGGGAGAGGAGTCTGGAGAGTACCCCGCCGGTTCTACTTTTCGCTACCGTGTAGGGTGTCACCAGAACATACGATAAGGACTGTTCCATGAGCAGCCTCCTTCTATGGATGTCTGTACGTCGTATCCTACAAGGCCGGTGGTGGTTTTGTCCATCGGGTTATGGGCAAAGGGACTAAAATACTTCTATTTGGCAGGACCTCATCGTCTCAAGTGCAGCCTTATGAGCCTGTATACTGGTTCCGGCGCAGCACGCCCCATCCACCAGCACCGTCAGCTCGGGTTGGAAAGCCTTGATCAGCAAGGCATTGGAAACAACGCAGATGTCGGTGCAGACACCGGCCAATTCAACCCGGTCGAGGTTTGATTGCGAGGCAATCCAGCCGGCAAGTTCGACTGACCCAAAGGTTGGTTTCTCAAAACAACGGGCATGTTCGAGCAACGGCTTGAGTGCGGGCACCAAATGGTGTCCCTCTTCTCCCTTTATGCAGTGCTCGACCGGCAGATGCCGGCCCTCGTTGGTTGCAAGGTAGTCGCTTTGATGGGTATCCAAGGTGTAGGCGAGCGGACCTTGATGGCTCTGGATCTTGGCCGCGATTCTGTCGACAACCAACTGCGCTTCCTTGCTGCCGAGGCTGCCGGTGACGAAATCCTGTTGCATGTCGATGATGACAAGCAGAGAATCAGAATGAGACTTTGAAGAGTCCGTGGACATTGCAGTAGGCATATACATCTCCATGATCCTTATCGGTGAATACCGTAGCAGCCGCTCGATTGCTCTTGATGTCGCTTCTCCTGACCGTTTGCTTTGTTACCAGGACGATGCAGGTGATTTGATGGTCCTCACTCTGCGGATGGGGTTTTTTACCCACCTCGACATACAAGAGACCGTCCCGACGTGTAATGACTGGCAGGTGATACTCGTCGGCTTGATCTTCCGTTTTTGCCGTAAGAAGTTGCATGCTTTGAGCGCAACAGGTCAGCGAGTGCCCACCGTTATCGATGAGCTCCACCATTGAGTGACAAACAGGACAGCGATAAAAAAGAAGTTTCTTTGCCATGCCTATAAGGTACTGAGGTTGGGCGAAAGAGAAAAGGGGGTGAGCTGTTTTTCACATTCAATGCTTTCTTCATACCCTTTGCATACTTTTCTCATATTTGGTCCCTACGCTGTAGCCATCACAGTTCCTGATATGGAGGAAACAATGAAGAAATTACTTGCAGCAATACTCGCATCGTTTGTTATGATGACGCTTCCTGTTTTTGCAGGAGGAGCAAAGGAACCTGAGCCGGTGCAGAAAAACACTTTCTCATGGGTTGAGGACGGGGGCGTCGCAGGTCTGCCTGGTGTCAACCCGCTGAAGGTCAGCGGAAATATCATCACCGCCGGAAGTTCCACCGTATATCCGTTGTCGGAACGGATGGCCGAGCGTTTCAAGCAGGAAGGATACAGTGGAGTAATCACCATCGACTCGATCGGCAGCGGTGCAGGTTTTGAACGGTTCACTGTTGCAGGAGAGACCGATATAGCCAATGCCAGTCGTGCCATAAAGGCCAAGGAAATCGAGGCGGCCAAGCAAATAGGCCGTAATCCCATCGAGTTCCGCGTTGGCACCGATGCTCTTGCAGTGGTCGTGAGCAACCAAAATACGTTTGCAAAGAATCTGACCAAGGACGAGCTTGCAAAGCTGTTCAGCACGGCTTCCACTTGGTCTGAAATCAATCCCGCCTGGCCGAAAGAGAAAATCCAGCGTTTCATCCCCGGAACCGACAGTGGTACGTTCGACTACTTCAGCGAAGAAGTTTTCAAGAACAATCCCCAGCCGATGCTTTCAGCGCAGAATCTGCAGCTCAGCGAGGATGACAACATTCTGGTCCAGGGCATCAAGGGATCTCCCTATGCAGTCGGATTCTTCGGATATGCCTACTACGCTGAGAATGCAGACAGCCTTACCATCCTCTCCATCAATGGAGTGGAAGCAAGCAAGGCCAACGTGGACAACGGAACCTACCCCTTGGCAAGGCCGCTGTACATCTACAGTGACGAGCAGATCATGAGAACCAAACCCCAGGTTGCCGCTTTCATCGACTTCTACCTCAGTTATGTGAATGAAGAGGTCATCGGGGTGGGGTACTTCCCCGCCAACGAAGACGAACTTGAGAAAGGCCGCCAGGCATGGCTTAAGGCGATGAACGGTACGTACTGAGCGATTATTCCCACTAGGTCCAAGGCCGCCTCAAGCGGCCTGCGGCCTTCTTTAAAAGGATGTTGCACCTATGCTGATAGATACTCCTCAATTTGGAAAGAAACATCGATTGCATGAACGGATCATTGAATCGGTCATGTTTCTCTTCGCCCTGTTTTCCATGCTCATCACCGTGGGCATCGTTGTAATTTTAACCAGGGAATCCTTTCTGTTCTTTTCCGACCCGAAGGTCAACCTGGTCGGATTTTTGACCGGCAGGGATTGGCAGCCGATGATCGATCAATTCGGCTTTCTCCCTTTGCTCAACGCAACGTTCACCACCAGCATCATTGCAATGCTGCTCGGCATTCCCGTCGGCTTGTTTGTCGCTATTTATCTGGCCGAATATGCAAACGACCGCATGCGTGGAATCCTCAAGCCTACCCTGGAAGTTCTCGCAGGCATCCCGACCATTGTATACGGCTACTTCGCCCTGACCTTCATGACACCCCTTTTACGGTCGCTGTTCGGCCAAAGCCGGGTGGAAATCTACAATACAGCGTCGGCTGGCCTGGTCATCGGCATTCTTGTCCTTCCCATGATCGCCACCATGGCCGAGGATGCAATCAGCTCGGTGCCCAAGGAGCTTCGCCTGGCGGCCTACGCCCTGGGTGGTACAAAGATAGAAACCACCTTCAAGGTGGTCATCCCGGCGGCGCTCAGCGGGCTCTCTGCAACCTTTTTGCTGGCTCTTTCACGTGCCATCGGAGAGACGATGGTAGTGGCTCTTGCTGCCGGTGCCGGGCCGAAGCTGACAGCCAATCCCTTCAAGGCCGCCGAGACTATCACCGGCTACATCGTGCGAATCAGCGGAGGGGATGTAAGTTACAATTCTGTTGATTACAACAGTATTTTTGCGCTTGGATTGGTGCTCTTTCTCATCACCTTCACCTTGAATCTGGTATCGAGAAAGGTTTCCACCATCTTTCATCAGGAGTATGAATAATATGCAAAGTTCCCTGGCATTCGGCAGTGAAGAGAACGTCCTCTCCTTGATGGAGAAACGAAGGAAGGTTTCATTGATTTGGCAGGTGGTGTTTTTGCTGGCCACCTCCCTGGCAATCCTCTTCCTGGTTCTCTTGTTGTTTTCAATCATCGACTCAACCTTCGGATATGCCGCCCTTGCATACGAGGTTGAACCTTCATCGCTTGTGGAGGGCAGGCAGCATCTTTCAGAGTTTTCCCGCCTTCAGTTGGAGGAGACAGCAAGAAGTCGGCTTTCAAGCGGAATCCTCAGAAGGGTGGAGTATGAAAAGCCCATCGCCGATCGTAGTGATAAGGATCTCACTGCACTTCTCGAGCAGTATGTTGTCAAGCCTAGTGTGCTCAGGACCTGGGGCCTTTGGGAGTCCTTGACGAACCAAGACGAAATAGAGATGTACCTGCAGGAGCAGGATCAGGCCGTTTTAACGTTCAAGAATTGGCTCACATTCGACTTTTTGTTCGCCGATCAGAGTGCGAACCCGCTCTATGCAGGTATTCGAACTGCACTGTTGGGCTCGCTGTGGATTATACTCATCACCTTCCTGTTTGCCTTTCCGATTGGAGTGGGTTCGGCAATCTACCTGCAGGAGTACGCCAAGCCCAACAGGCTCTCCAGGCTGTTGCAACTCAATATCTTCAATCTCAGTGCCGTACCCTCGATCATTTATGGTCTTCTGGGTTTGGCGGTCTTTGTGCGGGCCATGGAAGGGCTGACCAGCGGTTCGGTGTTTTCAACAACCGTCGATACGACCGCCAATGGAAGAACCATCCTCAGCGGCGGCTTGACGTTGGGACTTTTGGTGCTTCCCATCATCATCATAAACACTCAGGAAGCCCTCAAGGCGGTACCCGACTCGCTGCGAATGTCCAGCTACTGCATCGGGGCGACCAAGTGGCAGACCACCTGGGGCCAGGTATTGCCGGTGTCCATCGACAGGATTCTCACCGGGACGATTCTTGCACTCTCCAGGGCGCTTGGAGAGACCGCTCCCTTAGTGGTAATCGGTGCCTCGACCTTCATCAGTGTCGATCCATCGGGCATTTTCTCAAAATTCACGACCCTGCCGATACAGATCTACCAATGGTCGGCCCGACCACAAGGGGCGTATCGCAATGTGGCGGGCGCTGCAATCATCGCCCTCATGATCCTGCTGATGATTCTCAACAGCAGCGCAATAATCATACGAGACAGACTATCCAAAAAGAAAAGGATGGAAGCATGAATACTACCAACTTGGCAGAGAACCTGCTGACGGCATTCCCCACGCAGAGCATCGCGGAACCTGCCAGAACAATCATACGCTTGCAGGATGTCAACATCCGTTACGGAACCTTCCATGCAGTGAAGGATGCGAGCATGGATATCTACGAACATAAGGTTACAGCCTTCATAGGGCCTTCGGGATGCGGCAAGAGTACGGTGCTCAGGAGCATCAATCGTATGAACGATCTCATCCGCGGTGCAACCCTTGAAGGAAAGGTGCTCTTCAACAACGAGGACCTGTACAGCAAGGATGTTGACCCTGTACTGATCAGGCGACGCATCGGCATGGTGTTCCAAAAACCAAACCCTTTCCCCAAATCCATCTATGAGAACATCGCCTGGGGGGCTCGGGTGAATGGGTACAAGGGAGATTACGATGAGCTGGTGGAGACCAGTCTTCGTTCTGCAGCCTTATGGGATGAGGTGAAGGACAAGCTCAAGCAGAATGCCCTGCGCCTGAGCGGAGGTCAGCAGCAGCGGCTCTGCATTGCGCGGACCATTGCAGTGCAACCACAGGTGATACTGATGGATGAACCGGCTTCGGCTCTGGACCCGATCGCCACTTCCAGGATTGAGGAACTCATCCTGGAGTTGAAGCAAGCCTATACGATTGTCATCGTCACCCATAACATGGGGCAAGCCAGCCGGGTCTCCGACTACACCGCTTTCTTCATGGTGGATGCGAACAGGACAGGGTATCTAGAGGAGTATGAACAGACCGAGCAGCTGTTCCTCAATCCGGTGCACAAAAAGACGGAAGAGTATATATCGGGTAAATTCGGTTGATCGTAGGAGGTTTGAAATGGATGAGAAACATACCAACATGCTTGATGAGAAAATGCGGTTTTTCCAGGAGCTGTTGATTCAGATGGTCAATAGGGTTGAGGAGTCGATCCTTTTGGCTCATGCGGCATTCAGCAACCATGACGAGGAGTTGGCCAAGAAGGTCATCGCCAACGACTGGTTCATCGACCAGCTGCAGGAGATGGTGGAAAACGACGGGGTGCGCCTGCTTATCAGCGAGGCTCCCTACGGGCATTACATGCGCCATATCATCGCCGGTATGAAGATTGTGTCCAGTCTGGAGCGAATGGGAGACCATGCCGCACACATGGCAAAAATGACACGTGGAGAAGATTTTCCCAGATTCGCCCCGTTTGTCCAACGGATCAGCGAAATGGCCCTGCTGGGAGCAACAATGACCCGTCGTGCAGTGGAAGCCTTCATCGACGTCAAGGCGGAGAAAGCCATTGAGGTTGCTGCGATGGACGACCAGATGGATCGATTGCGCGATGAGTTGAATCGCGACCTGTATGCATTGAAGCCGGAAACAGAGCAGGAGATGGAACGCATTCTCAACCTCCACTACCTGACCAAGGAGATGGAGCGCCTAGGCGATCATGTGACGACCATCTGCCGTTGGATAGTGTATATGGAGAAAGGCCAACGGCCCAAGCTCAACGGACCGAAGTTGCAGAATCCAGCCATTCCTCGAGTCTGACGGGCTATTTGCGATACAACGATTCGCTGCGCTCCTCCAACCGGGGGAGCTCGGAGCCGCTGCGGGGCAGCCTCATGATGAAGAGGCTGCCTTTTCCCGTTTCACTGTGAACCTCGATGTTGCCATGGTGTAAAGCGGTGATGTGCTTGACGATGGAAAGACCAAGACCGGTGCCTCCCTGGCTACGGCTTCTGGCAGTATCCACACGGTAAAAACGCTCAAAAATCCGCTCTTGGTCTTCAAGAGGAATCCCGATGCCTTCATCCTTGACGGAGAAGGTGGCTGACATATCATCCACTTGACAGGCGAGCAGGACATGGGAGTGCTCGGGTGAGTACGTCAATGCATTGATGACGAGGTTCGTCAATGCCTGGGTAAGGAGCATGCCGCTGCACAAAAGCTCATAGCCCAAGGGGTTGTCAATCTGTGTTGAAAGGGTGCTATGCTTCTCTTCGAACCGGTAGTTGCAGCTCTGTACCGTCTCTTCGATGATTTGTTCTATTCTGGTCCAAGCCATAGTGGGATGGGCATTGGCCTGTTCGAGGCTGGAGAGCAGCAGCAGGTCGTCGACGATGCGTTTCATATTGCCTGCCTGCCTGTGGATTACCTGGGCGAAGCGTTGGTACTCCTGATCCGTCTTTGCCTGCAGCAGGGCTTCGGAGAAACCGGTTATCGAGGTGATGGGTGTTTTCAGTTCATGGGAGACATTCGCCACAAAATCCTTGCGTATCTGCTCAAGCCGTGTCAGTTCAGTCATATCCTGGATTGAAACCACCAACGATCTGGTTGTAGAACGGGCGGTTGAAAGCGGCGTACAGAGGAATCTGAGTGTTTTTGCTTTGCGTCTGCCAACCAGGACGGCACTCTCCCCATAGAGATGCTTGAACTGGGAGACGGTCAGCGAGGTGGTGGTTCCCTCGTCCTTGCACGCGTTGCAGGCTGCAAGCACCGCCGAGGATGCCACCACTTCACCAAGCCTGTACCCCGTCGGGTCGCCTCCAAGGAGCTTGGCCGCCTCCATGTTCGCCACTTCAATAGTGAGAGTTGGGTCGAGCAGGAGTATTCCCTCGTGCAGGTTGTCCATAATGGTTTGAAGACGGTTGTGAGAGGTTTCAAGGCGTTCACGATTGGTCTGAAGCAAGGAGGCCATGTGCTGCAGTGATGAAGCCAGGTCGGCCATCTCCCTTGGGCGTTGGATCGAAAGACGTTCGTTCAAACTGCCTTGGGCGTACTGCTTGGCCAGGGCTTGAATTTTCTTCAGTGGTTTGGTCAGCAGCATGATCGATATGGTGGTTATGCAGAGCAGAAGTAAAACAAGAACCGCCAGATTCCCTAAAAACATATGCTGATACGTTTTTCTATATCCGCCAAGCTGGTTCAGTGTTTTGGAAACCCTCAGAACGGCGATGGAGGGATGGTCTTGTATTGAACGTGCATAATAGAGGACTGGAAGATTTTCGGTGGTGCTCGAACGCTCACTGTATGCACTTCCCGCCGTCAGCGCCTGTTGCACTTCCTTTCTCCAGAGGTGGTTGTCCAGCTCTGCGATTTCGTACTCCGAATCGAATAGTACTTGTCCGTCCTTTGCGATCAGGGTGATTCTGGTTGCCGTGGACTGCGCATATGCATCGAAGTGGCCTTCCAACCATGGTTTTGTGTATTGTGCTGTCAAATTGGATAGATATTCGGCATTTTCCTCCAGCTCTGCATAGGTGGATTCATGAAGGGCTGCACTGAAAGCACGGTTGGAGAGACTGTAGCTGAGGGCGAGGCTTAAGGTGAGGATGAGAAGGGAAGAGACAAGCAAATTAGAACGGATGCTTGAGAATTTCATGGTACCAACTCCCTGGCAACGTAAGGATACTGCATGAAAATACTGTAGCAAGGATGTACAGGGGTAAACAAGAAGCAAAGCCGTAATTCACAGTTTTCTCATATCCTACACACACCTTCCTTCTTTTCTTGTTTCATGCTATGGTTTTCTGACAATAATTCCAGGAGCATGCGATGAACGTCAGTGTGCAGGAAAAAGAACCTGCGTACCTCTATGATACTCCGCTTTTGCATCAATCATCCTTTTGGTCACAAGTAAAACAAAAACAGGGTTTTGAAACGAGGGCTTTTGATATAAAAGTCCGTTCGGAAGACTTGCAAGGGTCTCCCGCCTCAGCGTACGTATTGGACGATGTCCTGGTGCAGCTGGTGCCGGTCAACAGGGAGCAGACCATCGGGTATGTGCCGTATGGTCCGGTTCTCAGTCCCCAAGAGGATCGGATGGGCCTCTTTTTGGAGGAGTTGTCGATGAATCTGCAGGAGAAGCTGCCCGGTCATTGCATTCTTTTGCGCTATGACCTTCCCTGGCGGACCATCTGGGAGGATGAGGATTTGAGTTTGCCATTGCAGAACCTCAGGTTGAACTGGGGAACCAGTCGGCGAAGTCTGCACAAGTCTGTCTCCAATCTGCTGCCAAGCGATACCATGCTCATCGACCTCAGGCCCAGTGAAGAGGAAATTCTTGCAAGGATGCACCATAAAACTCGGTACAATATCAACCTGGCCCTACGAAAAGGGGTCGAGGTACGTCAAGTCGGACACGATCACCTCGACACCTTCTACGACTTGTACCGCGAGACGTGTGAACGCAACCGCATCAATCTGCATGACCGCTCCTTCTTCGAATCCTTGTATGGGCCGACCGATGAGAGTGCAGGAGTCGTCCTGCTGATGGCCTTCCATGATGGAGTGCCGCTCTGTGCGATGTTCCTCAGCCGTTCAAAGAATCGGGCGACCTATCTCTACGGCGCCTCCTCTTCGCAGATGCGCAACACCATGAGTACCTATGCGCTGCAGTGGGGTGCCATCACCCTGGCAAAGAGCTGGAAGTGCAGCGAGTACGATCTGTTCGGAGTATCACCGTCAGAGGACCGTGACCATCCGATGAGCGGACTCTACTCCTTCAAGAAAGGCTTCGGGGGGAGTCTGCTGCATCGCATGGGTTGTTGGGATTTTGCCTACAACGCCGAGGACGCCCAGAATCTCTTCGCCTATGAGATGGTGGGCGAGGGATATCACCAGAGCTGAAAGAGCAGGCGAACGGATCCCCCGCAGATCATGCCCAGCTCAGAGGCTTTCGAATTGGACAGGTCGTACTCGATTACCGTATTCGAGCTGATCGTTCCTGCGTCCTCAATCGCCTTCGCTTCGACGGCTCCGCCTCCGACGGTGCCCTCCACCGTTCCGTCCTCGAATACCGCAAGCTGAAAGCCAACATCGCACGGGGCCGAGCCTCGCTTTGCGATGACGCGGACCAGACAGAACTTTTGTGTGGTATTTGCCAGGTGTACGAGCAGGTTTCGATCCAAGTGCACTACAGAAGCCCCCGTACGTGCTGTTTGAATGATTTGGGCGAGGATGGAGACGGCGATTTCCCCGGCGGTTACTGCGTTGATGGAAAGACCTATCGGAGTATGGACGCTGTCAAGCTGTGCTTGGGAGAAACCCCTCGCTTTGAGGTTGCCAAGGGTTGTCGCCACCTTCGCCTTGCTGCCGATCATCCCGACATAGCGATGATTCAAAGATAGAATTTTCTCCAGACAGAGTTGGTCGAAGCTGTGTCCGCGCGTTGCTATGACGAAGTAGGGTCGAATCCAACCGTGTTCCGCCTCCAATGCTTGTTCAAAAGGGAGGCACAGGCAGGTAGCCGAGGGAAATCGTTTTGGATTGCAGTACTGCTCCCTCTCATCGATGACGGTAACCCTGTAGCCCAGCCGTGAGGCGAATGCCACCAGTTCCAAGGCGATATGACCTCCACCGCAGACAACCAGCTCAACATCGGTCTGCAGCATTTCCTCAAGGATTTCTCCGCTCTCTTCTCTGCAGTCGCCGGCAAGCAATCGAAAGCCGCTGTAGAGTGCTTCACTGCCCACATGGGGACCGCTGATCAATGTTTTGCGCTTGACATCCCCGTTTTTCAGGGCTTGGAGCAACAAGGAAAAGTAAGTATCGGAATTCATCGGTACAACAGCTCCTTCATGGCTTGGATGGTATATTCAATCTCTTCGGTGGTAGTGGCATAGCCGCAGCTGAAACGTATCGTTCCTGTCTGCAGTGTTCCCAATGTTGTATGGGCAAGGGGTGCACAATGCAGGCCGTAGCGGGTTTGTATGCCGTACTCTGCATCGAGGCGGTAAGCGAGTTCGGCCAGGTCGAAATCCTTGACGGTGATGCTGATCACGCTGGTGCGCTCTTCCATTGTTGCCGGCCCGATGACCGAAATACGGCTGTCGGATAGAAAATAGGAGAGCAGCTTACTGCAACTGGTTCTGTCCATCATGCCCTGCGTATTCAAGAAATCCAATGCTGCAGAGAGTCCTGCTATGCCGACAATGTTCTGCGTCCCCGCCTCAAGCCTGTCCGGCAGCAGGTCGGGCATGGCAAAGCTTTCACTTCTGCTGCCCGTTCCTCCTCCAACCGAGGGAGTAACGCAATTTGCAAGATTGGATGAAAGAACCAAGCCGCCGACTCCCTGAGGTCCTGCAAGTCCCTTGTGACCGGTGAACGCAATTGCATCGATGACCCCTTCTTCAAGGCGGCAATCGACGGTTGGCGTCCCCTGGGCGGTGTCGATGCAGGTCCAGAGGCCCAGCCGATGGGCGGCTTCCCCCGCCTCCCTGATGGGCTGGATGGTTCCTGTCACATTGGAGGCGCTGGTAAGAAATAGTGCCTTGGTTCGGGCACCCACCAGCTCAGGCATCGCTTCGACGATGATACGGCCATCCTTGTCACAGGGGATGACCGAGTAAGGGATGCGATGCAGCACAAGAGCGCGCATCACAGCATTATGCTCCACCCCACTGACCAGAACATGGTCTTCCCGGGTGAGCAATCCTGCCATCAAGGTGTTCAACGCAGTGGTGACATTCAATGAGAACACCACATTTCTGCTGTCGGTGCATCCAAAGAGGGTAGAGAGCTTGCTTCGGCAAGCGATGACCAATTCCATCGCTTGCAAGGCATGGTTGTAACTGCCCCTTCCTGGATTTGAAGCGTTCTGAGAAAGGTAGGAACTCATCGCTTCAAGAACGCCGGGGGCTTTGGGAAACGAGGTGGATGCGTTGTCCAAGTATATGCGTCGCATAGGGGCAGTGTATCCCAATGCGGCGAATAAATCCATTGAAGTTTTAAAAAATTAATGGATTATGCCCGGTTTAGGAACCCGTCAAGCACTTCAAGCACAGCTCCTGCTATGGCATACGCCTTCTCACTGACGGTGGTATGGTCGGCCTCAGCCCCGCGTGGATCAATGTCGGCAACCTTGAAATGTTCGCTTACGTACAGCCCTGAATTGAGCAGACCCCTGAGTTTGCCGTCGATGGGTGCCGTGATAGGCTCTGTATCCACGGTTGCGATCACCTGGCCTGCATGCACCAACTCTCCGATGGTCAGATTGGAATTGAAGATGCCCGCCTTCGGTGAATGCAGCACTCGCTCCTTGCCAAAGCCGTCCACAAGGCCTGGGATGCCGGTATTGGGAATCGCACTACCGGCTCTGATGATGCGACCAAGACTGTGCCCTCGTTTGGTTTCGATGACTACATCCGCATCGACTCCGGCCTCGAATCCAGGGCCTAAAGCGATCACCAGCGGGGCATCACCGATGCTGGTTCCCAGATTCCGTTTTGCCATGATTGCATCCACCAGGCAAACGGGCTGAATTTCCTGCAGACACTCCATGGTCGGGTCGGCGAGGATGGGAATCTTGTTGACTTCAAGTAGATTGAAGGCCTCCTTGATGTTTGCACACCGTCTGCCCTGGATGTCTTCAACCACGACTGTTCCCGCATACATGGCCTGGGCGAGGCTGACGGTCGTGCGGATGACCGAGGGTTGCTCGGTTTCCAGGACGATTACACGATAGCCGCTTCGATGGAGCCTGAGAATTACACCGGTCGCCAGATCACCGCCGCCTCGTACCAGTACCACTTTCCTGCCCAGGTTTCTCAGGCTGCTTCCTGTCTTTTGGTGGAATACCTTCATGATTTCGGCGATGACTGAAACAGCGATTTCCTGGGGTGTTTCACTTCCAATATCAAGACCGATGGGACAATGAAGCTTGTGCAGGGCTTCGGGGTGTCCTGCGAACGAGGCTGCAAGTTTTTTGGCCTTATGGCGTGAGCCAAGTACGCCCAAATAGGTGATGTCCCGCTCGAGCAACAGTCTTGCAGACTCCTCATCGAAGGCATGACTGGCGATGACGCAGGCTGTGTGCCGATTGATATGCATCTCACTCAGCGCCTCCTTCAGCGTCGGTGCAACGATTCGGCTCTTTGCGAAGGGGAAGAGCTCTTCAGTGGCAAACGCACAGCGCGTTTCCACCACCTGCGTCGACAAGCCCACTGTGTGTGCAAGATGGGCAACCGCCTGATTGACATGGCCTCCTCCGATGAGCAACAGGTTGTGTGCTTTGACGGGTATGCTCAGATGACATGTCCACGAAGGGGTCTCGATATAGCGGGGGCTTTCATCCTCAAGGGCCTTCTTTGCCTGCTCCAAGAAATTGGGGTGCACCTCTCCGATGGTTGCTCCTCCTTCACACAGCCCCATGAGGGAAAGTGAGGGGTGAAGCTGGATGCCCATCACATGGTGAAGTTGATGCTCTTCCCACGAGCGGAACTGGATGAAAGCCTTCTGGAGGCTCTCACTCGTGCAGGCAAGGAGCAGCAGATGCACCGTACCTGCATCCTGAATCTCGCCCTGTTGGACGGTGAACATGAGATGGCGCGACCGCTCCTGCGTGGACAGGAGAATCAGTGCCTGACGTTGTGCGTAGGCTTCCGTTTCGCCTCCACCGATTGTACCGGTGATGGCACCCTCCCGGTCGACCACCATCGTGCCTTGGCTTCTGCTTGCCGATCCTTCGGTTTTCAGGATGATGACAAACACAAACACTTGATTGTGTTCACTCAAATATGCTGCTTGTTGCAGTACCGTAGTATTCATGGTGCCTTCCTAAAGAACAGGGTATTGGTTTGTAGCGATCCGAAGAACATGGGGATGGTATTCAGTGACCCTGAAAGGGTATGCATCGTCTTTTCCGATGTGTTTTCGGCTTGGTTGCAGAGAATCAGGGTTTTTCCAACCGCCCCTTTGAGGAATCCTCTCTCGTGGTGCAGCAATGTCAGGTAAGCCTCATCGTCGGCTACCCCCTGTTCGTCACGATTCCAACCGAAACAGCACTCGCCAAGTGCTTGTCCCCAACCGGACATGCCCACCACTATCAGGGTTGTTGTGGTGAAGTCGACAACGACCGGGTCGAAGTCGGTGTGAAGCTTCAACGGCATATGGCGGGCCCCATCGGCCTCAAGCAGGAGGACATCGTAGGTCTTCATGAGTGCTCTGAGATGGGCAAGCGGTGGGGCAATGGCTTTCTCTGCTTGAACGCCTGCATAGAAGACGCGCTCTGCACGCTCCGCTCTATAGCCGAGAATTCGGTCATCGGTGAAATAGGTGTCGCAACCGTAGGCGCGATGGGCTGGAAGCTCGAGCTTGGTGGTTGTGGAGACCAGGACCCGCTTGCCTTGACGTGCGTAATATCCGGCGAGCTCTATCAGGGCGGTGGTCTTTCCTCCGCTGCCTGTGATGCTGATGCACCGGTATGCATCATCGATGTAGGCGCATAGGGCGCCAAGAAGTGTAGCCATGGCAAAAACTGTAACACTGTCGGCCTATAGTTGCAATAAAAGAGGATTTCTTTCATCACTATTCGAATTTCGGTATCGTTGTATGCTTGTGGCATGGAAACAGAACCAAGAGAGATCGTTGGTGTCGATATCGTGGATACTCGGTATATGATGTGCATCCTGGACAGCCGGGGCATGGACCCCCGCTATTACCGTGGAAGGGTGGACACACCCCTCGGGCAGGCGAATTTTTTCAGCAAGGTCGGTGGCAGGGATGTGATCATGCCTTCCTCAAGTCTTGCAGTGCTGGCAATGAAACTGCTGAAAGAATCGCAACTGGTGGTCAAGGATGAGGACGAACACTATGCTGTGTGGGCTGATGCGGGAATAGAGCGGGGCGAGCGCATGGCACGTTTTGCAGCGCTGCTGTTGTACAGGAATCGTCATCCATCCGATTCGATCAACGACAAGCAACGACAACAACTCATGCTTTTACAAGACGCGGAACTTGCAAGTCTGCTTTCGGTGGTACAAACCAGCCAGACAATCATACAGGATGTGCTGTCGGGAAAAACGGATGGGAAAACATATGCCAAGGCATTGGGCAATGAGGTGAAGAGCCGTCAGGACCCGGTTATCAAGGCAGAAATCCAAAAGGAGCATGCATCTTCGCCGTTTGCAGATGGAGACTCCAGCTTTCTTGCAAAACTGTATCGAGAGCTTGATGATCTGCAATGAATTAATTTTCCTTATAGGAATACCCGATGCCCCATACGGTCTTGATCCTGCTGCCGTAGGCTCCCAGTTTTCTTCGTATGGTTGCAACCTGGACGTCGATGGATCGGTCGGTTACCGGGTAGTCGCTGCCTTTGATCCGGGTGATCATCTGGTTGCGGGTAAAGACTTGCTCAGCGTTGCCGGCCAGCAGGTACAGCAATGAGAATTCAGTGGCGGTAAGTTCGACCTCCTCATTGTCCACCAGACACAAGTGCCGGCTTTGGTCCATGACCAGACCGGCATGGTGTACGACCGAGGGGCTTTGCACCTGGTCCGAACGCCTGAGGACCGCCCTTATTTTACTGGTCAGGACATTCATGCTGAAGGGTTTTGTCACATAGTCATCGGCTCCAAGTTCCAGCGCGGTGATGATGTCGCTCTCATCACCTTTTGCCGATACAACGATGATGGGGGTGGTGTCGTTCATAACAAAACGAAGCGTCTTGATCAACGACAAGCCGTCCATGACCGGCATCATCATATCGAGGATGATCAAATCAACACTCTCCGATGAGAGAACCTCCAAGGCCTGCTTTCCGTGTTCGGCTTGAAGCACCGCGTAGCCGTTGTTCTCAAGGGTGTAGCGTTCAAGCTCTCGAATATCAAGGTCGTCTTCCACTACCAGGATTGTGTTCATACAGCAACGGTAGTACACAAGCCTTCGGTAAGGCAAGACAAGCAATCGAATTTCATAGATTATTCATATATGGAAACAGGACGCCCGAAAGCGTCCTGTCTCGAAATTATATGCTTTGCTTTAGCGCGGGATGGCCAAAATGGTGGCCAGCTCGGGATTCTTCTCAATGTTCTTCTTCAAGTCCCGTTCACGGCCCTTGTTCACATAGTCCTTCTCTTCGAAGGTGTAGTGGAAGTTGGTATGCACATCATACGTACCATTCATCAAGGCATAAGCGTCCTCGGTCATGACCAGCTCCTCATCGGTGGGAATGACCAGAATCTTGACCGGTGAATCATCGGTGCTGATGACAAACTCACCGTTTCGACTGAAGCAGACCTCATTCTTGTGTTCATCGAGCTTTGCCCCGATGGCCTCGAGTCCCTTGCAGGAGCCAAGGCGGATATGGCGGGCCATCTCTCCGACACCGGCGGTGAAAACGATGGCGTCGAGCTTGCCTTCAAGCAGGGTCGCGTAGCCGCCGATGTACTTCTTCAGCCTGCGGCATTCCATGTCGATGGCAAGCTTTGCACGATGATCGCCTTCCTGGCTGGCCTTCAATACATCACGTCTGTCGCTCTTGCCGCACAAGCCGATCAAACCGCTCTTCTTATTCAGTGCGGTATCCATCTCCTTGGCGCTCATTCCGGTATTTTCCATCATATAAGGAATGATGGCCGGGTCGATGTCACCGCTGCGTGAGCCCATCACCAGGCCTTCAAGCGGCGTCAGCCCCATGGAGGTGTCCACGCATACGCCGTTCTTCACCGCACAGACGGAAGCTCCGTTGCCGATATGGCAGATAATGACGTTGGTATCCTTGTTCTCCTTGCCCAAGACTACGGCTGCACGCTTTGCACAATAGAGATGGCTGGTTCCATGGAATCCGTAGCGGCGTACGTTGTACTTTGTGTACCATTCGTAGGGAACTGCATACATGAAGGCTTCATCGGGCATGGTCTGGTGCCAGGCTGTGTCCAGGACAATGGCCTGGGGAACATCGGGCATCGCCTTGCGGGCTGCCTCAATACCCATGATGTTGGCAGGCATGTGCAACGGACCGAGGGGGATGACCTTCTTAAGTTGCTCGATTACCTCGTCTGTTACCAGTGCGGACTGTTTGAATACCTCACCACCATGGAGCACCCTGTGACCTACGGCTCCAATCTCCTTCAGGTCCTGGATGACGCCGTACTCGTCATCGAGCAACATGCGGATGATCAACTCGATGGCTTCCTTGTGGGTGGGGGAGGAAAATTCAGCGTGGTACTCTTCCTTTCCGTTGGCTTTATGCTCAATAGTGGAATACTCCAGTCCGATTCGCTCTACGACGCCTACAGCAAGAATATCCTTGTTTGCCCAGTCGTAGACTTGGTACTTGGCAGACGAGCTGCCGCAGTTCAGGGTCAGAATTACCATGAAAGACTCCTATTGTTCGTATGGTTTACCTGTATGTATTGGAATGTTGATTAGTTCCACGTAATTAAATCACTATTACGGAGAATAATCAACCTGAAGCAAAACAGGAAGTGCTAGTTCTTTTCCTATCATGAAGGTAGCTCTGTTTTGTCTGTTGGTTTTTCCGATATCGAGCATTTTCGGCCGGCAGACGCTCGATCTGACGTTCACTCCACAGTCTGGATACTATAAAAGCGTGTATGCCTATCAGGCAAACGGTCTTTACTGGGAGAGTGAACTCAAAGCTGACCTGAAAAAGGATCGCTTTGAAGCGAGACTTGCCCAGGTCTCGTACCAAGGATTCTCCTACACCGAAAGTCGCAGCCTCGACGGGTATCATTTCCTGCCCGGGCAGGAGTGGAGAAGCTTTGCGTATGACAGGCCGAATATCTCTGTTTCACTGATGAGCGACGGTGATGCGCAGCAAGCGGTCCGCATCAAGGCAGGCTCTTTTACCGCTCTCTATCTCGATGGGCCGGATGCATTGCACCTCGATGATTTTGCCTTGGTGTGGGACAGGCATTTGCTAGGACGAAATCTCCTGGTACAGTATTGTTTTGAGTCGGAAGCAGCATCCTGCTTGATCGAAGGGCTTTGGGGGGAGTATCGCAGCTTCACTCTCTTTACGTCCATGGCTCTCAATGTGGGACCTGTGCAGTTGGAATGCAGTTTCAACGGTTCTTCTTTTCTGCGAAAGCTTGGTGCGGGCATTCAGGTCAAGAAGCCGGGCTTTGTCTTGCGTCATACTTTGTCTTCACAGCTTGGGCTTATGCCCATCCACAGCGGACACTCGCAAACCATGCATACTGTCTTGTCAACAGAAGCACAATATCTGTGTCTTGGTATGGGGTATGAACAAATTTTTTGGGTTGATGAGATGGGAAAGCGTGAGAAAGAAAGAGAGTTGTCCCTGTTCTTCAAAGGATCGGCGATGCAGATCGGCCTGGTTTTCTCTTCCGATGTCGAATCCAAAATGCTTCTGGACAGTTCCCTGTCCCGACTTTCGTACCAATCTTCCAACCTCTCTGCTGTGTTTGTCTTTCAGCGCAGATCCGGTTCAGTCACGCTTCGTTTTGATCCCCGAAAAGGGTTGTCGATCACGTATGCCTTGCGTCTTGCCATCGACCGACGTAGTGAATCTCCTCCTCCAGCCTGACATGGTGTTTCTCGAAAACCTCTTGTCTTACATGCTCGATGAGTGCTCGTACATCGGTGCTTGTAGCCTGCTTGTTGGGGTTGATGATGAAGTTTGCATGCCGGGATGATACTTTTGCCCCCCCGATGCCCAAGCCCTTGAGGCCGCACTCATCGATGAGCAGGCCTGCATGCATTCCTTCCGGGTTTTTAAAAATGCAACCGATGCTGGGATGTTCGTACTGGCCGTTCTGCTTTCGCTTTGCTTTCACCTCATCCTTGCGTTTTCTGGCTTCGCTGGTCTGCGTGATCGGAGTAAGCCGGAAACCCGCTTCATAGATGATGATGTCGTTTCGGTTGGAAAAGGGAGTATTGCGGTAGGAGAAATCATCGCGGTGAATCTGTTTTCGGTGCAGCTTCCCATCGAATGTCATGTAATCGACATAGTACAATACATCCGAGATGTGCATGCCGTGTGCCCCGCTGTTACCGGCGATCGCCCCACCGACCGTACCAGGCAGCCCGCCGAGCAACTCCAGACCGCCCAGGCCGTCCTCGATGGCCAAGTCGATGGCCCGGTCGAGCAGAAGGCCGCTACGCACACAGAACATCTCGCCTTGAACGTGTCGGCGCCTGAGGTGGGAGGTGATGATGGTAAGACCTTCGATGCCGTCGTCGCTTATCAGGCTGTTCGTTGCACCGCCGAGTATGGTGATCGGGATGGAGTATTTCCTTGCATGGTCGAGCAGAGCCCTGAGTTCCTCGAAATCAGAAGGGTAGGCGGCCAAATCGGCCTTGCCTCCGGTATGGATGCCGGAATGAGCGGCCAGTTCAACCTGCTCGATGAGCAGGTGGTCAAGGTTGATTTTTTCATCGCTATTGCGTACATTGGTATGCATGGAGTCATCTTACCCCCTTTTTCAGGGGTGGGCAACCTAAAGGAGCTCTGCATGTCTGTCCTTCTCTACAATACGATGAGCCGGCAGCTGGAACCGTTCCAGCCTATCAAGGAGTCTGAAGTAGGACTCTATTCCTGCGGCCCGACCGTATATAACTTTGCACATATTGGAAATTTACGAACATTTCTGTTCGAAGACCTGCTCAAGCGTATGCTTCTCGTCTCGGGTTTCAATGTGAACCATGTGATGAACATCACCGACGTCGGGCACTTGACCGGCGATGGGGACGATGGTGAAGACAAGCTGGAAAAAATGGCACATAAGACCAACCGGACGGTATGGGAAATCGCCGCTTTCTACACCGAAGCATTCTTCAAGGACTATGATGAACTGAACATGATCAGACCAGGCACCGTCTGCAAGGCCACCGACCATGTAAGCCAGATGATTGATCTGATCAAGCGGCTGGAAGAGGGCGGGCACACCTACATCAGCGGAGGCAATGTGTACTTCAGCATCGACTCCATCCCTGATTACGGAAAGCTCGCACGCCTGGACCTGGACGCACTCCGGACTGCTGTTCGTGACGATGTGGAGGTGGACGGGAACAAGAAGAACAGCAAGGACTTCGTCTTGTGGTTCACCAAGAGCAAGCACGGGGAGCAGGCGATGATGTGGGACTCTCCTTGGGGCAGGGGCTTTCCCGGCTGGCATATCGAGTGTTCAGCGATGAGCATGCACTATCTGGGTGAGTCGTTTGACATCCACTGCGGAGGCATCGATGCCATTCCTGTGCACCATACCAATGAGATCGCCCAAAGCGAGGCGGCTACCGGCAAGGGGTGGGTCAATTACTGGTTGCATGGCGAATTCCTGCTTGATGAAACGGGTAAGATGAGCAAGAGCAAGGGGGATTTCCTTACCCTGAGTCTGCTCAAGAGCAAGGGCTTCGAGCCTATGGACTACCGGTATTTCTGTCTCGGCGGCCACTACCGCAGCCAGTTGAAGTTCAGCTTCGAATCGCTGTCGACCGCTCGTACGGCCCGCCGCAACGTCTATGATCGGATCCAAAGTCTCTTGAATCAGGGAGCCAGACGGATTACGCTGGAGCGCGATGAGGCCTTGGCATACCGATCGGCATTTCTTGAGCACATCCAAAGTGATTTGAATACTCCCCGCGCCCTTGCCGACCTTTGGGGGGTTCTCAAGGACGATGGGCTGTCCATAGATGAGAAATACACACTTTGCCTGTTCTTCGACCAAGTCTTTGGCTTGAAGTTCGACTCCATCACCAAAGCCGAGGAACAAACCTTCCCTCCCGAGGCTATGGCATTGCTGCAACAGCGCCTTGAGGCGAAGAAGGAAAAGAATTGGGCTCTGGCGGACTCCTTGCGTTCAGAATTGGATGCAATGGGCTATGTTGTCAAAGATACACCTTCGGGAAGCTCTTTGGAAAAAAAGATGTAACTTGGTTACTGGTGAGTTGTTAACGTTATGGAAATACAGAGCAACGATGAGCGAGCGTTCAAGCAGGTCTATGTAGAGGTGTTCCCGATATTGATGCGCGTGGTCTACCATGTCACCAATAATCAGGACCTTGCTGAAGAGATTTGCCAGGAAGCTTTCATCAGGTTCTTTGACAAGGGGATGGAGTTTGCCACACTTGATGATGCCAAGTATTGGTTGATCAGGGTGTCGAAAAACCTTGCCATCAACCAAGTGAAACGGAAAGCCCGGGAGATGGGGATGGTGGAAAAACTGAAAAAGTTCCCCACCATACATGCCAATACTTCCGATGGCGCCCAGGTATTGGTGGAAAAGGAGACCCGCAAACTCGTACAGGAGGCAATAGACCAGCTTCCTGAGAAGTTCCGGCTTGTCATCGTGATGAAAGAGTATACCGATATGGATTACAAGCAAATCGCGAGCGTGCTCCACATTTCTGAAAGCAACGTGAAGGTACGAGTCTATCGGGCACGTAAAATGCTCGAGTCGATTCTCAGCCAGGAGTAGAGTATGTGTGTGGATGACGAACTGTTGAATACCTATCTTGACGATGAGTTGCAGGAGCCTTGGAAAACCCAGGTTCAGGAACATCTTTCCTACTGCAATGCCTGTCGCCAACGCTTGGAGCAGCTGCGCTCATTGCATCAGAAAATCTATGATGCCAGATTGCGTGATAGTGACATCCAGGCTCGCCAGGATCGGGTGCTGGCGTACTTTGAGAAGACGCGGTTTCCGTCCACGAATAAGAAAATGCACATTTTTCGGAAAAAGATTCAAATCAAATTGGTTCCGGCTCTGATTACAAGCGCTGCTGCGTTCGTGGTGGTGTTCATTGGTGCTTTCATGTTGTTCGGCACACAGCCCCAGATGGGACAGGAAATCCTTCCTGGGGTTGTGCAGCCGATAGATAGTGCTCACATTCGGCAGGTGACCGATGTTCAGAAACCTTCGCTCGATTCATTCAGTCTGGAGCAGATTGTTCAACATCTTGACGCAATGGGGTATGCTGTCAAGTTGGAATTGAAGGCGGTGACTCCTCTCGAATAAGAGATAAATCCTCTCGCTCTCATGTTTGAAGGCTCTACATTCACTTGTAGAGCCTTCCCTATTTTGCTACTATGAACAGACTCTTTTTTCGAGCAGGAGGCAGTGTGTGAAGGCAGTTGAATTGTCCAAAGCCTATGATCCCAAATCGTTTGAGGATCGGATATATCAAGCATGGATGGAGATGGGTATGTTCAAGCCCGTAGCAGGGCAGCAGACGCCGTTCACCGTGGTAATGCCTCCCCCCAACGTTACCGGCATCCTGCATATGGGACATGCGCTGAACAACTCCCTGCAGGACATCCTCACCCGCTACTACCGCATGACCGGCAGACCCACCCTGTGGGTGCCGGGCACCGACCATGCAGGCATCGCCACCCAGCACGTGGTGGAGCGCCAGCTTGCCAAGGAGGGCCTTCGAAGACAGGACCTTGGACGCGACCGGTTCCTTGAACGTACCTGGCAGGTGAAAGAGAAGCATCACGGCATCATCAAGCAGCAGCTGCAGAAAATCGGCTGCAGCTGTGACTGGGAGCATGAGCGGTTCACCATGGATGAAGGACTCAGCCAGGCGGTGCGCGAGTGCTTCGTCACCCTCTACGAACGCGGTCTCATCTATAAAGGCGAGTATCTGGTAAATTACTGTCCCAAGTGCGGAACAGCCCTGGCCGACGATGAAGTCGAATACCAGCCGGTCAACGCATTCCTCTACGATGTACGATATCCCTTCAGCGATGGAAGCGGGTTCATCACCGTCGCCACCACCAGACCCGAGACGATGTTCGGAGACGTCGCCGTCGCGGTCAATCCCGAAGATGAACGTTACACCCATTTGGTGGGCAAGCTGCTCGATCTCCCCTTGACAGACCGTAAGATTCCTATCATCGCCGACAGTTTCGTCGACAAGGTCTTCGGCACCGGTATGGTCAAGATCACCCCCGCCCACGACCCCAACGACTGGTTGTGTGGAAAGCGGCATAACCTGGAGAAGGTGAATGTTCTGAACCCCGATGGGACACTCAACGAGAACTGCCCGTACAAGTACCGCAACATCAATGCAAACGAGGCCCGCTCTTTGGTTGTTGAGGACTTGAAGGCCCAAGGCTTTTTAGTCAAGGAAACGGCCCACGACCACGATGTAGGCCATTGCTATCGTTGCAGTACGGTTATAGAGCCGTATCTGTCCAATCAGTGGTTTGTCAGCATGAAGGGTATGGCCGACAAGGCCCTCCAGGCGTGGAAGGATGAGAAAATTGTTTTCTACCCCAAGCGTTGGGAGAACACCTACAGCCACTGGCTCGAGAACATTCATGACTGGTGCATAAGCCGCCAGCTTTGGTGGGGCCACCGCATTCCCGTATGGGAGTGTCAGGAGTGTCACGAGGTTATTGCAGCCAGACAGGACCCGACCGAGTGTCCCAAGTGTCACAGCATCAGGCTGGTTCAGGAAACAGACGTCCTGGATACTTGGTTCAGTTCTTGGCTCTGGCCGTTCAGTACCTTGGGCTGGCCGCAGAAGACCTCCGACCTTGCAACCTATTTCCCAACCACCACCTTGGTCACGGCCTATGACATCATCTTCTTCTGGGTCTCCAGAATGATCATGGCCTCCTTGGAGTTGATGGGGGATGTCCCGTTCCGCGATATCTACATCACCGGTTTGGTGCGCGACAAGCAGGGCAGGAAGATGAGCAAGAGCCTTGGCAATGGCATTGATCCGCTGGAAGTCGTCGACCAGTACGGAGCCGATGCGATGAAGTTCACCCTCTGCTACATGGCTACCCAGGGCCAGGATATTCTCATCGACATGGACTCCTTCAAGCTGGGTTCCCGCTTTGCGAACAAGGTGTGGAATGCAGCCCGCTTCCTGTTGATGAACCTCGAGGGTGTTGCATTGGTCGATGTCTCATCGGTACAGCTTTCCACCATGGATAACTGGATCTATCACCAGCTCAACGAGGCTGCCCGGAAGGTGCAGGTCGCATTGGAGAGTTACAAGTTCAGCGATGGTGCGCAGGCTGTCTACGATTTCTTCTGGAATGATTTCTGCGATTGGTATGTTGAGAGCGCCAAACGTGGCTTGTACAGCGAAGATGCAGAGGTGAAGCAGCGTCAGGTTGCCTTGCTTCTGGACCTTCTGGCCGAGTCGATGCGGTTGATGCACCCCTTTGCCTCCTTCATCAGTGAGGAAATCTACCAAAAGCTGCCCAATGTGGAAGACCGGTTGATCAACAGTACCTATCCTTCCTACAGTGCCGATCGTGTCCATGGTGAGGATGCAATGAAGGTTGCAAGGCTGCAGGAAGCGGTCACCTCCCTCCGGGCATTGCGCTCCGACCTGGGCATCGCGGTCGATCGGAAGATCCGGGTGGTCGTCAAGTGTGACCCATCCTTCTTCGCAGCCTCCTTCTTCGAGGAGCAGAAAAGCCTGATGGCAGGCTTTGTCGGTGCCTCTTCGCTGGAAGTGGATGCACAGGCCGATACCGATAAGGCTTTTCCTGTCGCTGGTACCGGATATGAGATGTTTGTATTTGTTCGTGAGGCCATTGATGTTGAGAAAGAGGTGGCCAAGCTGAGTGCAGACATCGAGAAGAACCGCAGGAGCCTGGAAGCCGTTCTGGCAAAACTTTCCAACGAGAAGTTCATCTCCAACGCAAAGCCGGAGGCGATTGAAAAGGAACAAGGCAAGAAGGCTGAGTTCGAAGAAAAGATGGAGAAGGGTGAAAAGCACCTGGCATTGCTCAAAACATTCCTGTAATACATCCGGTGCTCCTTCGGGGGCACCGATTTTCTTTCTTGGCAAGGATGTAGCCATGGAATTTCATGCTGTTGTTGCGAAAAGACGAACGATACGCGACTTTATGCAGGTACATGCGTGATTGGAATGAAGAAGCCCCAGTCCAACAGGCCTGTTGTCGGGATGCTGTTTCCAAGCAGTATGTGATGCAACTGTTGTGAAACAGAACAAGTACTCCTTGGAAGAGAGAGTACATTGGAATAGGTGGTAGAAAAAATGGCGCCCAGCAAAGGACGCCATACAAAAGAGAGCGGTTTATTCGCCTTTCTCTTCCTGAATCTCTTTTCTGCGATCTTTGCAAAGTTTGGCGATTTCTGCGAGAGCCTTTCTTGCTCTTGCTGCCGAGACCTTTACTCCTTTCTCAGTGAACTTTTGGTTCTCTGCGAGGTACGCTTCATACTGCATGACAATCTGTTCGTGAATAGTCATTGATTCCTCCATGTGTCTAGGTTACCTAATTCTATCACGCTTTTAAGCGTGTGCAAGGGAAAAACCTGCATATAACGCGTTAATTTAGGGTTTTTTTAGGAAATAATACGTCCTTTCCATATAAAACCCTTGCCACTGAGGCGAAGAACCAGACCATTGAGGTACATCAGAACTACCAGCAGAATCGTCACAGGACCGAAACGGCCCGCCTGAGAGGAGAAGCCGAAGTATGTTGCACATCGTTTCCAGGTGGTGAACAGCAGTAAACAGCCAACCGTCGTACCAAGGAAGGGATACAGGAATGCCTGGTCCGAGCATGCAAGCACACCATACACCACACTGAGAATCGGGGCGAAGGAGAGGAGAAGCAACACAAATACGATAAGGAGAATCAATAAAAAGCCGAGCAGCCCTTGCTTGACCACTCCGTTGATGGAACGTTCAAGACTCTTCCAGCCCTGGGAAAAGGAGGTGAACATTTCACACTGCAGGGCACGCTGCATCGGGGCGAACAGTTGCCTGTGCCCCCGCTTGGCACATAAGCGGGCAAGCGCTACATCGTCGCAGATCTGGCCTTTGATCAATTCAAATCCTCCCAATGAAGCAAGTGTTTCGCGCTTGATCAGCAGATACTGCCCGATGGCCATGGAAAAAAGCGGCCACTGCAGCGTTGCCTGGAAGCGGAAAGGAACAAAGAGCGCAGGATTGAAGAGCATCACGCTGACCAACACTTCTATACTCAAGTTCCTTGCGATCTGCTTGGGATAGCCGCTTATCATCGCTCCCTTCTGGGAGTCGAGCAGGGCAAGGCCGTAGGAGATTGAGTCGGGGGTGTGGCGTGTGTCGGCATCGCTGAAGAGGATGTAGGAACCCTTGCTTGCCTCATACAGCTGTTGCATGGCAAAAAGCTTTCCACGCCATCCTTCCTCCAAGGGTTTGCCGCTGATGAGGCGGATGCGGCTGTCCTTCTGTTGCATGGCAAGCACCAGAGAGGCCGTTGCATCGGTGGAGTTGTCATCCAAAACCAAAATCTCCAGATTTCGGTGATTTTGTTTCAACAAGGATTGTACGCACTCCTGGATATGCAGTTCCTCATTGCGGGCAGGGATGGCAACGGTTACCAATGCTTCACAGTCAAACGCTTGCAGGCCTTCGGTAATCCGATTGAAATACCGTCGGTTGCTTGTATAGAGTAGAAACGACCAGAGCCCTACGATGAGGATGATGGTCGAGAGCAGTACATTCATAGCTTTGCTTGCACCTCTTTCAGATACGCGTCGAGAGTGGGGTCGAACCGGTAGAGTGCTTTCGCTGCATCCATGTATCCCTTTGCAGTACTCCACTCTCCACGCTTCATGCTGACCACACCGATATTGCTGTACAGGCTTGCCGTATCCCATCGTGAGAGAATCGACACTCCATCACGAAGGATTTCCAGATAGATTTGCAGAGCCTTGTTCACGTCTCCTCCTGCGATCGAGGGGGCATAGAGCAGACTGCTGGCCTTCATCAGACGGGCATAAACCTGGTCGGGATGCTGCTTGTATGCCTTGTTGATCTTGGAGTTGCTGCTGATGCCCTTTCCCAGGTTCCTCGGGTTGATGAGATAATGGATTGAATCGATTTCCGCCTCAAGGATTAGGCCGAAAAACGAGTTTTTTTCCAATGCCGTCAGTACTTGCTCAGCCTCTTTGAGCAGCTCTTCGGAGCGATTCAGATCCTTGGGTTCCACTTCAGTGTACAGGCGGGAAAGCAGGGTGGCCGCACGGATATCCAGCACCGTCTGTTTCTCCTTTTCGAGTCCGATTCCCGGCAGGCCCGTTCGAAGCTCCTCTGCTTTGCGATAATCACCTTCATTGCGCACCACATCGACATACTGCACAAAGGCGGGGAGATCCTTGAGGAAGGAAAATTCGTCGACCAGTGCCCCGCTTGCAAGCGGGCTGAGCATACAAAAGCACACTGCCAGAGAAAGCAAGGTTCGCTTCATATGTGCTATTTAACCACAGTTTCCCGACGGATGATATAGCCTTTCTCGATTGCCTTGTCGGTTTTCAAATACTGCATCTTTCCATGGTCGGCTTGATCAATCGATTGGAAATTCTCATCCAGTAAACAGAATGCATCGTCTTCAATGCGATAGACATCGCTTGCAATGTATTCGATGGTCATTCCTGTCCGTATTTGGTTTTTCAGCTCGAGGGCAAATACTCCGGGCTCGACCTGCTCTCCGATGAATCCGCAAAAGAGGTAGTCCCTCAGGTATCCTTGTTCGGTACTCTTGTCGATTCCCTGCCCCATGGTTGGATCAACAGGGCCATGACCAAAGAAAAAGCCGGTGGAATATTCGCGGTGGCTGATGTCGAACAGATCCTGACGGAACATTTTCCAACGCTCATCGCCGGTTTTCAGAGCGTCAAGGGCCTTGCGGTAGGCCCGTGTCACCACAGCAACGTAGTAGCTGCTCTTCATCCTGCCTTCGATTTTCAGTGAGTCGACTCCTGCATCAACCAGCTCCTTGAGATGGTCGATCATGCACAGGTCCTTGGAGGAAAGAATGGTGGTATATCCATCCTCTTCAATGACGGGGTAGTATACACCCTTGCGCTGCTCCTCTTCTAGTGCGAGCTCCCCGCTTCTCAACAGCTGATAATTCCATCTGCATGTATGGCTGCAATCACCATGGTTGGCGCTGCGGCCCGCCAGATGGCTGGAGAGCAGACAGCGCCCTGAATACGCCATGCACATCGCACCATGAACAAACACCTCGAGTTCAAGGTCGGGGTTGGCATCCTTTATGCGCCTGATATCATCAAGCGGGGTCTCCCTGCCCAGAATGACTCGGCGAAATCCCAGCTTGTGGTACATCGAAGCACTGCTGGAGTTCGTGCAGCTTGCTTGGGTTGAGAGATGCAGTTCAACCGATGAGCCCAGTGCATCACGCAAGATCGGCACCAGACCGATATCGCTGATGATGAAAGCATCGAACGGCCAGGTCTTGATCAGGGGAAGCTGCTCCTTGAGCAGGGCAAGATTTGCCTCGTCGAAGAGCATGTTCATCGTACAGTAAAGACGCTTGCCGGTTTCAGCCTTAAGGTTTCTTACCTGCGTCAGGTCGTCAGCAGTGAAGTTCTTCGCATTCGAGCGAAGGGAAAAGTCGGAAAGGCCGAGGTAAGCTGCATCCGCCCCATAAGCAAGGGCAAGACGCAGCTTCTCGAGATTTCCAGCCGGACTGAGCAACTCAACGCTCACGCAACGCCTCCCTGACAGCTTGTGCAACCGCTGCGCTGATGGCTGCGATTTCACCGGTGTTGGGTTGGGCAGCGAGTGCGCCGATGCTCTGCATGGGCTCGCGTTTCCCATCCTCGGGGAAGGCGAGTGCGAGCACCTCTTCCACTGAGCCCACCAAATGGAAGGTAATACCTTTCTTCAGGTTCTCGTCAAGCTTGTCAAGATCGCGCTTGTTGAATTGGGGGATGATGATCGTATCGATCTTGTTCCTTCTTGCTGCAAGCACTTTCTCTTTCAGCCCTCCGATGGGCATGACCTTGCCTTTGAGGCTCAGTTCCCCTGTCATGGCAAGATTGGGAGCCATCACCTGGCCGGTGACCAGGCTGTAGAGTGCGACCGTCATCGTAACTCCGGCAGACGGTCCGTCTTTGGGTGTCGCGCCTTCGGGTACGTGCAGGTGGATGGCATTGTGCTCGAACCAGGATGGGTCGATCTTATGCTCGGTGGCATGGGCCTTCAGATAGGTGTAGGCAATGCTTACCGACTCCTGCATCACTTCCCCAAGCTGGCCGGTGAGTTTGATCTCTCCCTTGCCCGGAGTGTTCTGCGCTTCGATGATCAGGGTGTCCCCGCCCATGCTGGTCCATGCAAGGCCGATGGCCATACCGGGGCGGTCGGCTTTCAGGATCTCATCCTCGACGAACACGGGCTGACCGAGGAACTCGTGAAGCAGCGTATCGTCGATGACGATCGGCAGGACCTCGGGCTTGTTTTCGATCAGGCGCAGGGCTACCTTGCGGTTGATCTTGTGCAGCGACTTCTCGAAGTTTCTCACCCCTGCCTCCCTGGCATACTCATCGGCAATCTTTCTGAGGATGGCCGGTGTGTATTTGATCTCCTCCTTGGTCAGGCCGTGCTTCTCCATCGACTTGGGCACCAGGTACTTCTTGCCGATGGCAAGCTTCTCGTCACTGGTGTAGCCCGAAAGCTGGATGATTTCCATACGGTCTAGCAAGGGGCGGGGAATGGTGTCCAGCGTGTTCGCCGTACAGATGAACAGCACCTCGCTCACATCGAAGGGGATGTCCAGATAGGTATCGCGGAAGGTCGAGTTCTGCTCGGGATCGAGGACCTCGAGCAAGGCACTTGCCGGATCTCCCTGATAGGAGACTCCCATCTTGTCGATCTCATCGATGAGGAAGACAGGATTCTTCGCCTTGGTGATTCTCAGGCCCTGGATGATCTTGCCCGGCATCGCCCCGATATAGGTCCTTCTGTGGCCCTTGATCTCGCTCTCGTCATTCATGCCGCCGACTGAGAAGCGGAAGTATTGTTTCTTCAATGAGCGGGCGATGGATATACCTACGCTGGTTTTTCCGACTCCCGGAGGACCCACCAGACAGATGATGGAACCCTTGGTATCCTGCTTCTTCTTGCGAACCGCCAAGAATTCCAGAATTCGGTCCTTGACGTCCTTCATGCCGTAGTGGTCCCGTTCGAGGATTTTCCGGGCGCTGTCGATGCTGAAGTTCTCCGGCTTCGGCTCCTTCCAGGGAAGGTCGCTGATGATCTCCAGGTAGGTGCGGCTGATGGAGTATTCGGGGCTGGACGGGTCCATTGCCTCGAGCCTGCTCATCTCGCGGTCGACAGTCTCCTGTGCTTCGGCTGAGAGGGGAAGTCCCTTGAATTTCGCCTTGAGACGGTTGATCAACTCAACCTTGGGGTTGGTCGATAAACCAAGCTCCTGCTGAATGGACTTCAGTTCCTCGCGCAAGAAGTAGTCACGCTGGTTCTTCTCAATCTTCTGGTTCACCCTGGCTTGGATCTTGGCCTGCACCTGGGCGATGTTCTGTTCGTTCTTGATGAATACCAGTACCTTCTCGATGCGCCTGCGTACCACCAGGGTTTCCAGGATCGCCTGCTGTTGCTTGCGTTCGACGTTCAGGATGCTTGCAATGAAATCGGCAAGCTTGCCCGGATGGTCGATATTGACCATGTTCAGCCGCATCTCCTCGCTGAAGATCTGGTTGTTCTTGGTAAGCATTTTCATCTCGGAAAGCAGAAGCCTGGTCCAAGCGCGCAGTTCCTCCGGTTCATCCTCGATGTCCTCCAGATATTGCACCTCGGCTACGAGATACGGTCCGCTGGGATAATACTGCTTGGTCTCAAAACGCTTGAGCGTCGAGATGAATATGCTGATGCCCCCGTCGGGGAGCTTGATTTTCTTGACGATCTTGGCAACGGTTCCCACCGTGTAGAGATTCTCATGGGAGTACTCTTCGTTCTCGTTCTCTTCCTTGACGAGGAGCAAGCCCAAAAAGCCACCGTGTTTGATGGCCTGGTTGACGATTTCCACATCCTGGTTGTCGGTTATCATCAACGGGGTAAACAGTCCGGGAAACACAGGGTTTCCCGTTACCGGGAGAATAAACAAATTATTGGGAAGCAGTTGCTCGATCGGCATCAGTTCCTGTTCAGACATAGCGCCTCCATATGACAAATACATTCGGGCAGGAAAGCCACCCGCCCGAACTAAAGGTAATCAAACTTCTTCCCAAAGGAAAGTCTCTACTTCTCTTTGGAAAGCCATTTCACCCCAAGATAACAGAACGGGGTGTCCAGAAGGGCGAAGAGAACCTTGAACAGCCAATAGGGAATGATCAGGCTGAAGACAAATGCGGCGGTGAATTTCGGAGTTGTCTGATAAAATGCAATAAACATAAATATCACGGTGTCAATGAATTGGCTCGTTATGGTACTCAGGTTGTTTCTCAGCCAGAGCCGCTTTCCCTTGCTCAGTTTCTTGAACAGCAGAAAAATATTGACATCGACTGTTTGACTGATGGAAAAGCTGATCAGGGAAGCAAGGCTCATGCGCATGCTCATGCCGAATATCTGACGATATTCGTCCTGCAGCTCCCAACTGGGGTGCGGCTGAATCTGCACAAACAGTGCCGTCGAGGCAAAAAGAACCACAAGCATGATGATCGAGTATCGGACGAACAGGGAGGCATGATCGTGGCCTTTCACCTCTCCGATGATATCGGTGACCAGAAAGAGGACCGGCATGAAAAAAATTCCCACCGAGACTCTCACCCCGAACAAGCTTATGATTTTACTTCCAACAGTGTTGACCAGTACCATACCCGTTATGTACAGAGCGAAGAGTAAGAGCTCCTTTTTATCCATTGCTGATGTCTGACTATCCATGCTGTCCTCACTTGGCGCAAGTGTAGCGGAAAGGAGGAACAGGGTCAAATAGGGACTTGGAAGGAAGCTTTTTTCTCAGTTTTTTAGTACACTGAAAGCCTGAGGAGACGGACATGAGATTAGCGAACAAGAGTGTGATCATCACCGGAGGAAACCGGGGTATAGGCAGAGCCATAACCGAGCTGTTTGCCGCCGAGGGTGCAAAGATTGCGCTTCTGGTACGAAGCGATGTTTCACCTTTCATCCAAGAGCTTACTGACAAAGGCTGTACCGTGCTGGCAATCAAGACGGATATCACCGATTACGAACAAGTCAAGCAGGCTGTTGATTCGGTCGTTCAATTGTGGGGAGGCCTGGACATCCTGGTCAACAATGCGGCGGTCATCTCACGCGAAGGGGTCTTGGAAATGACCTTGAAGGCGTGGCATCATGTGATGAATGTAAACGTCAATGCTGCCTTTTACTGCAGTAAAGCGGTAATTGGATATTTGAGTGAACAGAAAAGCGGTACAATTTTGAACATTTCTTCCGTTGCGGCAAAGTGCGGTGATATCACCGCAGCCCCGGCCTACGGGACATCCAAAGGAGCCCTGACCACCTTGACCCGCTCGCTCGCACGCCAGCTTGCACCGTACAACGTGCGCGTCAACGCCATAGCCCCCCATGCCATTGTCACGGAAATGAGTGCACAGTGGTCGGATGAGAAACGGAAACAGGTTGTCAGTGCCATTCCATTGGGTAGAATGGGTAGGGTTGAGGAAGTGGCCAATACAGCACTTTTTTTGGCAAGCGACGAGGCCCTGTTCATAACCGGGGAGACCATCAATATCAATGGCGGATACTTGATGGACTGAAAAAAAAGCGGGCACACCAACAGGTATGCCCCTTGCAACGAAAATGTCTTCAGTCCCACCCTTTCCCTCTTGATGTACCCTCTTATGCTCAGCTTGCGAGGTTGGGGGTGGAACCAAAGACAACAGTTCAATGTTCTAGGCCAAAACTCCCGCCTGGATCAAGGCCTTTTTCAAAAGCTCCTTGCTCTCGACGCTCATCGGGCCGACCGGTGCAAAACAAGGACCGGCGTCGATTCCGAGCAGCTCCAGGCTCTCCTTGAGGATGGTGGGGTAGGAACCCAGGTTGAAGGCCATTCTCACCGGGGCGATTTTATACTGCGCCTCAAGTGATCCAGCCACATCCCCGGCAACATACTTGTCGTATATATCAGCCATGAGGCGCGGGGCGATGTTGGCGCATGCCGTGATGGCCCCATGCCCTCCGTAACACAGACAGGCGTGGATCAAGGTGTCGCGGCCGCTGAGCACATAAAAAGGTTTTCCGCCCTGATAGGTATTACGGATGTATTCGCTGGTCAGGGTGAAGTCTCCGCTGCTGTCCTTGACTCCCACGATATTCTTGATCTTGGAGAGCTTTACAGCAGTATCCACACCGATGTTCACATTGGTCTTGCCTACGTTGTTGTAGAGCAGCATCGGCAGTTTGGTGGAAGCGGCAATATCGGCGTAGTGCTGATAGAGTTCGGCCTGGGTGACACTGATGAACATGGGCGTCAGCACACTGATTGCATCGGCCCCCGCTTCCTCGGCCATCTGTGCATACCCGATCGCCTCGGCGGTTGTGATACCGTTCACCCCTGCATAGACGGGGACCCGTCCCTTCGCCTCGTCGATGCAGATTTGGAAGGCGTCGCGGCGCTGTTCGGGAGAAAATCCGTAAAATTCCCCCGAGGTACCGACGACGAACAGTCCGTGCACCCCTCCATCGATCATATAGTTGACCAGCTTGCGCAGACCTTTCTCATGTATCTTATAGTCGGCTGTCAACGGGGTCACCATTGCAGTGATAATTCCTTTTGCCTCGAAATTCATAGGTGTATGGTACTCCTTCACTATTGCAAGAACTCTTCGTTCTTCTTTATTTCATAGGTTTTAAACAGATCGGTTCTCTTGATGGCCTCAATGAGGTTCTGTTCTTCTTCGCTCATCTGCAGGTCATCGAGAATGGAGGCTGAATCATACAAATGCTCCGCTTTTCCCGTTCCATAGACGATGGTGGATACCTCATTGAAGGAGAAAACCCACTTCATGGCAGCATGGGCAAGCAGTGTTTTGTTTTCAATTCCTGCTTCCTTGGCCATTTCGAAGAGGGCTCCTTTCATGAAAGCCTCACGGGCGACCACTCCCATACCGTTCTTCGCCGCTTCCTTGAGAACACGCCGGGAACCTTGATGGTCGGCTGCGTTGAAGTTGATGTAAACCACATCGAAACTGCCGGTGGCGATCTGCTTGAGGTAGGTGCTCTCCCCGCTGAAGGTGTCGGCGCATGCCCAGCGGATGAGACCTTCCTTCTTCAGATGGTCGATGTTACAGGAGATTTTCGCCAGGTATTCAGGATCGTTCTCAAGTGCGCTTTTCATGAACGCAAGGTTGAAGAAGTCGATGCTCTCGCGTCTGAGCAGCTTGAGGATTCTTACCGCCTCGGCCTTCAGCGTCTGGTAGTCGGCCATCTTCTTGTTGTGCTCGTCGTAGGTGTAGACAAACCCTTCCGGACGGGTCTGGATGTAGACAGGGTAGGGAGGGGGCAGTTCAAGGAAATTGCGTCCCAATGCATCCTTTTCTGAGTCGTGGGTGACGTCGTAGAGATTGATGCCCAAGTCGTAAGAGGCCTTGAGGATGTTCTTTCTGTTCTCTCCTCCGAACCCGGGGAAGATGTAACCGGGAGTGATGGCCTTCTCGAAATCCTCGTTGAATCCTCTGGACTTATGGTTGGGCAGATACTCATGGCCTCCCATGCTGATCATGGAAACGTCGATGCCGCATTTTCCAAGTGGTTTATATTTCATGGTTTACTCCTTAGCTGGCTACGCCATACACCAGGTTTGGCAAGAAGAGAATGACATCGGGGATAGCCAGCAGCAGGATACCCACGAGAATGACGACGACAAAGAACGGAATGCTCTCCTTGAGGTACTCGGACATCTTTACCCCTAGAATGCCGTTTACAATGTACATGGCTATTCCTACCGGGGGAGTGAGAATGCCCATGGTGACGATGATGCTGGTGACCACACCGAACAGGACAGGGTCGATGCCGACGGTTCGGACGATCGGCATGAGGATCGGGGTGAGCAACAGGATGACGATCGAGCCGTCCATGAACATGCCGAAGATGACATACAGAAGGAATATGATGCCCATGACCACGAATTGGCTGTTGGTGAAGCCGGTGATCAAGGTGGTCAGCTTCTGGGGAATCTGGTCCATGGGAATGCCGTAGGCGAAAATTGCGCTCATGCTGATCATGAACATGATGCCCCCGATATCCCTGATGGCTTCCTTGAGGGTGATGATCAGGCTTTTGATCGTCATCTCCTTATATACAAAGAACCCGACGATGATGGCATACACACACGCGAAGGCTCCAACCTCGGAGGGGGTGAAGAGGCCCAGTCTTAAGCTTCCGATCAGCACAATCGGGAAGATCAGAGCCCAGATGGTCTCTTTGAGCGAACCGGCGATCTCGCTCAAGGATGCACGATGCTCTCGGGCCCTGGGAAACTTGCGGATACGGGCGGTTATGGCAACGGTCAGCATGAAGGCTGCCATCATGATCAGGCCGCTCATAATGCCCGCAGTGAACAATCTTCCGATGGAAACCTCTCCCACCGTTCCGTAGAGAATCATGCCGACTCCCGGAGGAATGGTGGAGGTTATGAGGCTGGTGAAGCCGATGACAACGGCAGTATAGCCCTTGGGATAGTTCTGCTTGAGCATCTCAGGTCCCAGGATTCGGGCTTCCATGGCGGCGTCGGCATTGGAGGAGCCTGAACAGCCGCCCATGAATGTGGACAGTACGACGCTGACTTGCGCCATGCCGCCTCTCATGTGTCCGGCTACCTGCATGGAAAGCTTGATCAGGCGGCTGGTGATACCCGAGCTGTTCATCAAGCTTCCTGCGAAGATGAACAGGGGCACTGCCAGCAGCGTCACACTCTGGGTTTGGCTGATCGGCAGTTGAACAATGGTAGCCAACGGAAGCTCCATATGCTGGAGGAAATAGAATACTCCGGAGATACCCAGGGAAAATCCGACAGGGACTCCGATGAAGAGCAGGAACAGGAATATGAGTAAAACTACTATCACGGGTTACCTCACTTCTGCAGAGCCGGAGGCACTGTCTTTTTTCAAAAGATCGCGAATTTTCAAGCTGGTGGTGATAATCATGAAAACCGAGGGGATGGGCATGCTCAAGGTCGCCCAGGTGTAGCTGAGAAAGGGAATGCCTTGGAATGTCCGGAACCGGGATGAGTAGGCAAGGTAAAACCCATAGTAGACCATCAGCAGCAGGAAGATGAGGATGAGTATATAAATGAACAATTGCAGGATTTTCTTGGTTTTGGGTTTGAGGAACTGTTGGAAAATCTCGACGTTTACCATTTTGTCGTCCCTGAGGGCGGTGTCGGCTCCTACATAGACAGACCAGGTAAACATGAGCAAAGCAAGATCGAGCCCCCAGTTGATCGGAAAGCCGATCGTCCTGAGGATTGCTGCAAAGGTAAGGATGAAGACCGTAGAGATGAGCAGGACGGCTCCTACGGCAAGTTCGATATCGCAGAACTTCTTATAGGCTTTTGCTAAGCGGTTCATGATTGACCTCGTTGGGAAAAGATGACATTGGCCTGCAACCTTCGATTGCAGGCCAGGAAGACTATTGGAGCTTATTTGCCCAGTTCAGCGTAGACTGCGGCCTTTGCAGCATCCAAGCCCAGTGCCTTGTAGGCAGCTTCGCCGGAAGCCTTGAAAGCGGCAACATCAAGAGCGCTGTGCGGGATGTAGGTCATGCCCTGGTCGATCATGAACTGGCGGTCGGCTTCAGCATTCTTGAGCAGGATGTTGGAAGCAACCAAACCGGCCTTGTTGCACTCTTCGATCAGGATCTGCTGATAGTCGGCGGGAAGCTTGTTGAACCAAGCGGCACTGACGACCATGACGTTCAGCTGGAAGATGTGCTGGGTCTCAACAATGTACTTGGCGACTTCGTAGACCTTCAGCTGCTTTGCAGCGGCATAGGGGAGTTCGCAGCCATCGACAACCTTGGTCTGGATGCCGTTGTACAGCTCGCCGTATGCAAGGGCGACAGCCTTGCTTCCAAGGGAGTTGACGGTTGCAAGCCAAGCCGGGGCATTTGCAGTTCTGATCAAGCTGTTGCGCAGCTCTGCGGGGCTCTTTCCAGGCTTGTTGGTGAACACGTTGCGGAATCCCTGGACCCATGCGTAGGAAACGACTTTAATCTGGTGCTGCTTCTCGAGCTGGTCGACCCAACCCTGCACAACCTTGGATTCGAGCAACTTCTCTACATCCTCGATCCCTGAAAGGAAGAACGGCATGTACAAGATGCCCCATTCCTTGACATAGTTGCCAAGACGGGCGGGGTCGGTCTGCCAGCCAACGTTTGAGCCGAGGCGGATCTGTTCAAGAACGTCTTCCTCGACACCGAGTTGGGCGCTGGGGTAGACTTCAATCTTGAGCTTGCCGTTGGTTCTCTCTGCAACAGCTTTCGACCACTCCAAATACTGCTTGTTGAACGTGTCCTCCGGGGTGAGAACATGACCAAATCTCAGCACATACTCTTGGTCGGCCTTGGCTTCGACCGTTCCTTGAGCGAACAGCGGCATCAGCAGCAGGGCTGCAAGTGCCATGATCAGGATACTTTTCTTCATAATAATCCTCCACGATGTATTGTTAGGGCCATATAATGACCCTTGAAGCAGAATCTCAGGCGTAAAAGGAGGTGAGTGATGTAAGATAGGTGCCAGCCAATGCCTTTACCGTATTGTTCAGGTGCTGGTCCATCAGTTGTTCGCACAAATCTGCATCACGTTTTTCCAGGGCATCCAATATTTTCAAGTGATCTTGACGCGAATTCTCCTCGATCGACGCACGGTTTTTGGTGAGGTTTCTGGTGAGTTTCATCAACGATGAAAGCTTGAAGGTGAACTCCTTGAGGTAGCGATTGCCTGCAAGCTCGATCAGGTAGTCATGCACTTCATTGCCGACGGCAATCGCTTTGCTTCCCCCGTCTTTCTCGATGTCCAGGTTTTCAAGTTTTTCCCTCAGTTCCTTGATTCTCGCATCCATATCAGGACTTTTGGAAAAACAGGCATACCGGGCACAGGCCCCTTCAATTGCTCTTCTTGCATTAAAAATTTCCACCACATCCTGGAACGAAAACTGACGTACCTGATACCCGCGGTTTTTTTGGACTGAAATCAAGCCGAGTATGACCAGCTTGTTCAGGATTTCCCGGATGGGAGTCCTTGAAAGACCGTATTCACTGCTGAGATCGCGTTCAACCAGCCAAGAGCCGGGGAGGAACTCCTCGGAGATGATGCGTTGCTGTAAATCGAGTAAAACTTCAGCTTTGGTCATGGTCCCTCCTCGTAGTATCCCAGTGGTATACCACAAGAATACCATGGATATGCACGCTGTCAAGAAGTTTTTTGCGAAAAGGAAAACGTGAAGTGCCAACACAAATCTGTTGCATTTTGTTGCAGTCGTGCTATGATTGATGCGTAGACTCCATGTCTTCAGAGAGTAAGGAAGGAACCTTTATGGATAGCAAACTTATTGTAATCGCCATCGGTGGGAACTCGTTGATCGAGGACCCCAAGCACGTCACCGTCGAAGCCCAGTACGAAGCTGCACGCAAGACCGCAGCCCATATCGCCAAACTGGTGCATGCCGGCCACAGGGTGGTCATCGCCCATGGAAACGGTCCGCAGGTCGGCTTCATTCTCCTCAGGGCGGAATTCTCACGCTCCATCCTGCATACCGTCCCCCTGGACAGTTGTGTTGCCGATACCCAGGGCGCGATCGGGTATCAGCTGCAGATGGCATTGAAGAATGAGTTTACAAAAATCGGCATGAACCCCGAGGTTGCGACGGTGGTGACCCAGGTGGAAGTCAGCGACAACGACCCATCCTTCGGCAAGCCGACCAAACCAATCGGCTCCTTCATGACCAAGGACGATGCCGACTACCACAGCCAGCATGATGGTTGGGTCTGCGTCGAGGATGCCGGCCGCGGCTATCGCAGGGTGGTTGCCAGCCCCAAGCCGAAGGCCATCGTCGAGATTGAGACAATCCGCACGCTTTTGGGCAACAAGGTCATCGTAATCGCAGGCGGCGGCGGAGGGATTCCCGTAGTGCGTGATGAGGCGGGCATGCTCAGCGGACGGGAGGCTGTCATCGATAAGGATCTGGCTGCCGCCTTGATGGCGAAACAGCTCAACGCCGATTTGTTCGTCATCTCCACTGCTGTTGAGAAAGTGTGCCTGAATTACGGCAAGCCCAATCAGAAGAGCTTGGACACCATCACCACCGAAGAGGCCCAGCAGTATATTGCTGAAGGGCATTTCGCCCCCGGCAGCATGTTGCCCAAGGTTCAGGCCATCGTCGATTTCGTTCGCTCCACCGGCAATGTCGGATTGATCACAGACCCTGCCAATCTCTATGGAGCTCTTTACGAAGGAAAAGGAACGAAGATTGTCCGCTAAACAAAAGATGTTCCCCAACCTCCGCAGTGCAGTCATCAGCATTGCGGTGGTTGCTCTTCTGCTCACCTTCGCTGTGTTTGCAATCGATCGAAACAACGTCAACCGACTGGGAGGCTATCACAAGAGCGCTCTTGTCGAATTGCAGAAGGTTGAAGCACACCTGTCGCTTCGGCTTGGGTACGCAACAACGCTCTCCTCGCTGCTTGGGCAGGGAGAGAATGCATCGAAGCTGGCCTCTTTGGTTGCCCTTGCCGGACAAGCTCGGTCGGCCGGTGAGATAAGTGAAACCTATCTGGCAATGGATGCCGTACTCGCCTTGTTGCAGAAGGAGCTCTTTGCCGATGCAGACTATGGTACCTATGCACCGTACTTTGAGAAAATGTATGAAGAGGAGCTGCTGCTAACCGAGGCGTTGCTCTCCTATCATGCGAAAGCCGACTACTACAATCGTCAGAAGCACGCCTTTCCCGCTGTATTGACAGCCAACCGGATGGAAATGAAGGACCTACCGCTTTTTGCGTTTTCTGCGGCCTTGAAAGGACGACCCTGACAGGTAGAGAGGAAGCAGTACCGCGATGGTCCGGATGTTGTCCTGCTGAGCGAAGGCCGGCACCAGGAACTTAAGGACAAGCAGTACGAGCATGATGGCAGAGCAATAGGCGGCGAGCCTGGAGCCCTGCTTTTTTTGTATGAGCAAGGCATAAGCGCTTGCAAAGAGCAGCGGATTCAGAAAGAGGATGTTTTCATTGAAGTAGGTCATGTCCATGTCGGAGAAGAGCATCATGAAGAGCAGCAACGACCCCAGCACTCCCAAGGCAAGGAACAGCAAGCCCGATACGATTCTTCTCAGCGAAGGAAGTCTGCTTCCAAGGAGGAGCAGAAGCAGGGTGGAAGCGATGCCGAACAGCGCGTACGCCCAATCGTAGTTGACCAAATCATCCGAAACCGTGAAGCGGATGCCGCTGTCTCGCCTGTCCTGCAGCACCTGCACCTCGTCGACGAGCCTGGTTCCGTCCGGGTAGGTGAAATCCACAACCGCCTGGTGAAGTTTCTCAGGCAGGAACAACTCTTCATAGCGGTCCAGGCGTGTATCGATGATTCTGCTTTGCAGGGTGTCAAGCACCCAAAAGAGGGCGGGGCTGTGGATCATGTTCCTCGCAGTCAACTGACGGTAGCTGCCTTGGCCGGGCTCGTTCTCGGCCCATGCTCTGAACGCACCTCCGGTTGCAAAGTCGATGATGTCCCTGATTCTTGTCGCACAATTGTCATAATAAAAATGATAGAGATAGGTGCTGTACTCGGTTTTGATGTGTTTTTGCAGGAACGTGATGAGGGCGAACTTTGCTTCATCGGTGAGATTGAGCTCAACCAGTCGGACATCGCGCTCTTCATCGATTGCTTCCTGGATGCGCCAGGTCGCTTCGCTTGCCACGACATAGTAATACATCCTGCCCCGGGCGAAATTCAGATAGAAGTGTTCCTGTTCATAATCGAATATTCCCCAGTCATACATAATTTGGGTGCCCGACGGTTGCTTGACGATCAAGGCGGAGTGGCCGAACCAGGCATACAGAGGGTCTCCCGGTCCCACCGTCAGCAGCGATACCGATGTGCGGTCGACCCAATCCGCCTGATTGGCTGCCAGGGGTTTTGAAAAATCAACCTTGGAAAGTTCTTTGGTGCTGTCGAAGGGCTGCTCCACCTGCTGAGGCCGTATGCTGTACGCAGACAGCATAACCATGCAAAGCAACAACCATAGACTGAGGATTGTCCGTTTCATTGCCGACAGCATATCACAGAGCTGCACCACTTCCAACCAGTTGATTTTTTGCCCTCTTCCTTCTACTCTAGACGGTGGAGGGTCCATGGAGCGCAACGTATCGTCTTTGGCAATTGTTTTGCACAGTCAGCGGTACGGTCAGCTGAATCGGCGCCTGAAGTTGTTGAGTGTGGACTATGGCATCATCGATGTCATCAGCTATGGGGCGCGTAAATCTTTGAAGTCGGTGAAAGCCGAGGTGTTCACCGATGCTCAGTTTTTCCTCTATTATAATCCGGTGAAAAAGGACTATACGCTCAAGGATGCAGAGGTTGTTGCCACCCACGACGATATTCGCGACGATTTGGTTCGTACCTATTGCGCCCTGTTATTCTGTGAGCTGGTGCTCAAGACCAACGGAGGGGAGAGTGCAGGGGAGTATCAACTGCTCAGCACAGCCTTGGATCTGCTTTCTGAAGCTCCCTTGTACAGCGATCGGATCCTGATCCAGTTCATCCACCGGTTGACTGACTTGCTAGGCCTGCGCACCGATTTGTCCAGCTGTCCCATCTGCGAACGGGAGTACGGTCAGCAGGAGGTGCTCTCTTTCTCCTCCGCGCTCTCTTGTCCCTGTTGCAGCGAATGCGCTTCCCTTGAATCGAATATGCTGCTGCCACCGGGGGCTCGTCGGTACTTGGTGGCAACTTCCTCACTGGGGTATGAAGAGAGTGTTCTTGTCGAGCTCAGCCCGACCGCCACCAGTCGAATCAAGAATTATCTGCTCAGGTACGCCCAGATAATCACCGGTGGAACACTCAAGACCCTGTCTGCAGGCATCCTGCAAGGAGCGGCAGACCAATGATCGGCAAAATAAAAAGAAAGGTTGTATATACATGGTTTGGAAAAAATCACCCGTCTCCGCTCAGGAGATACGGCGTTTGCATGAACAGTACGGTCTGGATGTGCTCAGTGCCTCCATTCTGGTCAGAAGAGGACAGACCTCCAGCGAGCAGGTAAAGTTTTTTTTGGAGCAGGAGCTCACGTATCTGCACAATCCCTTCCTTTTCGATGATATGGAAGAGGTGGTCGACCGCATCAATGAAGCGGTTGCCGAGGGAGAGAACGTATGTGTCATCGGCGACCGCGATGTGGATGGGATCACCAGCACCGCCTTGTTGGTGCAGGAACTCAGGGACATGGGCCTGTCGGTGACGTACCAGCTTCCCGAGGGCGATGATCCCTACGGCATGACCATCAAGGGAGTCGAGAAGGCGCATGAGGACAAGGTGACGCTTATGATCACCGTCGACTGCGGCATATCCAACTTTGACGAAATCGCTCATGCCCACAGCCTCGGCATCGATACCATCGTGCTCGACCATCACATCAGCGGCGATACGCTGCCTCCGGCCTTGGCCATCATAGATCCGAAAATGCCGGGTTCGGGGTATCCTTTCGAGCATTTGGCCGGATGTGGTGTTGCAGCAAAAGTCATATGGGCGTTGCGCTTCAGCAAGACGGATTTCTACCGTGAGGAGTGCATTCTTCTGCACGCCCAACCCGGGCACGACACCATAATCATTCAGGCGATGCGAATCCAGAATCTTCTGGTCATCGACCGGGTGATCGAGGAAGTCAATCCCGGCTTGCTCTCCCCGTCGCAGAGCAAGGCTCTCTCCTTTCTCTCCTGCGGACTTCCCATTCTGGTTCTCGATGCTCAGGCGGAGTTGGTGCAGCTCAAGCAGGCTTTCGGGAAAAAGATCGATATCCACCTGGTGGAGATGAGGCCCCAGATGGAGGCGGTTATGCCGGTCATGAAGAACAAGGGTTTGTTCGCCCTTTCCAACCTGAGCCGTGCCATCAAGTATTCACCGTTCGGCAGGGATGAACTGCAGGTGCTCTACACCCTGTTTGTAGCCTACTGCATGAAGAAGCATCCCAGTCTGGACAGCGATTATGAATCGATTCTCGACTTGGTCGCCATCGGTACCGTCGCCGACCTGATGCCGATGGAGGATGAGAACCGCATCCTCGTCAAACGGGGTCTGAAGGTGCTCGCCCAAGGAAGAAGAGAATCCTTGATGCCGTTGTTTTCCATGCAGAACCTGTTGGGAAAGCAGCTATCCACCAGTGATATCTCCTGGCAGATCAGCCCGGTGATCAATGCATCGGGGAGAATGGGCAAGCCTTCGGTTGCCTTGGAGATGATGCTCAGCAGCGATCTTGGGCAAACCGAGGAGCTGGCCGGTCAACTTCTTCGGCTCAACAAGGAGCGGCAGAAGCTTGGCGAGGAGTCCTGGGATCGCTTGTTGAAAATGGCGAAGGACAGTTTCGAGGCCACCGGTTCCAAGCTGGTGGTGGTTGAGGATTCCACGCTCTCGCGGGGAATAACCGGGGTGATGGCAAGCCGATTGCTCAAGCAGTTCAACGCTCCCGCCCTTGTGTTGGCGACGGTCGCGGAAGGAAGGGTCAGCGCATCCATGCGAAGTCCCGACTCATTCAACGCGCGCGATTTCCTTAGCCGGTTCAGTGATTTGTTTCTTGATTTCGGCGGACATGCCTGTGCAGGCGGCTTTTCCATGGATATCTCGCAGCTTCATAGTTTCAAACAGCGGGTCATGGATGAGATCGACACCATGGACTGCCTGCCTGATGAGGTGGAGGAAGTCAACATCGACTGTACCCTGCCTGAGGCGTATATGACCCCTGACATCATCAAGGTTGTCGAATTTTTTGAACCGTACGGGGAGAAGAACCCTCCTTTGGTGTTGTTGATGGAAGGAGCGGTGATCGAGAACATCCAAATTATGAACAATAAGAACGGCTCGGTGCAGCATGTGAAGATGACTCTTGCCTTCGGCCAGTACAAGTGGCCTGCCCTGTATTGGAATGCCGCCGACCGTATCGGCAGGGATTTCGATGTAGGAACGGCGGTGGATATCGTCTTCAGACTTGGAAGGAATTACTTCAGGAACCAGGAAACGCTGCAAATTACTGTTCTGGACTTAAAGCCTTCTGTATAAAGGGCTGCTTGTACTTGACACGGTGAACGTCTTTCGGGCATTCTGATGCAGGTGAAAACGAACCCAGTAATCGGGAAGGGGGGTGATTAATATATGGCATTCGTAAAAGTAGACGACAATGAACCTCTTGAAAAGTCGATCAAGCGTTTTAAGCGCATGGTTGAGAAAGAAGGTATCATCCGCGAATGGAAAAAGCGGGAGTACTTCGAAAAGCCCTCCACCATCCTCAACAGGAAGAAGAAAGCGCTTGCTCGCAAGCAGATGAAGAAGGTGCGAAAGCTCCATGGCTCAAAAGGCTTTTAATCTTTAGGTGAACCGCCGGTCTCCGGCGGTTTCCTCATTTTGAGGGTACTGCATCATCTAGTTTCGTTCTGAAACACAAGCAATTCTTCCTATCCGGAAACATTTACCCTTAATTTTTATCAATACGTCAGATTTTGTAAAATAAATTAGACAAAATGCATATTTTTGGTGTACAATCGACTCAGACAAACGTTCAAGGGGTTCCTGCCCCTTAGTAAACAGCAAAGAGAGGAAAGTAACGCCATGCTAATTCTGATTTCTGATGCCTTTGATGCTTCACTGCCTGAGAAGCTCAAACCGTTCGGCGAAGTTACTACGGACAAGAATCGACTGAGTGAGGCACATGTCGTGCTGGTGCGCAGCAAGACCAAGTGCACGAAAGAGTACATCGACCAAGCCGTCAATCTTAAGTTGATCATCCGCGGTGGTGTCGGTATCGACAACATCGACAAGGCCTATGCAGACAGCAAGGGAATCATTGTCCGCAACACTCCCAAATCCTCGGCGATTGCCGTTGCGGAGCTTGCCTTTGCCCTGATGCTGAGCACTCCCAATAATCTGGTAGCCTATCATAATGGCATGAAACGCGGCGAATGGCTGAAGAACCTCAAACGCACCGAGTTGTATGGAAAGACCTTGTGCCTCTTTGGCATCGGCAATATTGCATCCAAGGTTGCCGAACGGGCAAAAGCATTCGGCATGACCGTTGTGGCGTTTGACAAGTATGTCTCCTCCTCTCCCGTGGCCCGGATGGTCGCCACTGCCGAGGAAGCAGTCGCTGATGCGGATTATATCTCGCTGCACCTTCCCTTGACCGATGAGACTCGGGGCATGGTGAACGAGAAACTGATCTCCCACTGCAAAAAGCAACCGGTGGTCATCAACACCGGCCGCGGTCTGTGTGTGGATGCCGATGACATGGTCGCAGCCCTTGAGAAGGGAACCGTCGCTTGGTACTGCACCGATGTCTACCCCACCGATCCACCCAGTGAAGACTATCCGATTCTCAAGGCCGAGCGGGTGACGCTCACCCCGCATGCCGGAGCCAATAGCGAAGAGAACCTCGGTCGTATCAGCGATGAGGTATGTGAAATCATGGATGAGTTGAAGAAGGGAGGAAAAATCTGATGGAACGTAAAAAGAATTATTTTGCCGGCCCCTCGGTAATGCCGGTTGAGGTGTTGGAAAAGCTTCGGGACCAAATGGTTGAATACAACGGCCAAGGGTTGTCAATGATTGAAGCAAGTCACCGTGGTGGCATGTTCGAGGATATGTACGATGAGTGTCTTGCCCTTTTCAAGGAGCTCCTTGGCATAAGCGACGAGTACGATGTCTATTTCCTCGGCGGCGGTGCCACCTTGCAGTTCACCATGATTCCGATGAACTTCCTCCGACCCGGGACTGTGGCCGATTACATCCGCAGCGGCACCTGGGCGAACAAGGCTGCCGATGATGCAGCCCTTCTTGGCAATGTACACTATTACTACGACGGCAAGGCAAACAAGTATACATCCCTTCCCGATCCGAAGACCGTCAAGCCGAGCAAGGATTCCAGCTATCTCTATCTCTGCTCGAACGAGACCATCGGGGGCATCGAATGGCAGGACTGGCCGGATACCGGCTCTGTTCCTCTCATTGCCGATATGTCCAGTGATATTTTCAGTCGGCCGGTTCCCGTTGACAAGTTCTCAATGATCTACGGTGGTGTGCAGAAGAACCTGGGACCCGCAGGGGCTACCTTCATCATCATGAAGAAGTCCATGCTCGAGAGGCAGAACTCCAACCTTACCGCCTACATGGACTACAGCCTGCACAGCAAGGAGAAGGGGTTGTACAACACTCCACCGGTTTTCTCCATCTGGGCGGTGAAGCTCGTGCTTGAGTGGATCAAGGCCAACGGCGGGACTGCGGGCATGCAACAGCGTGCCATCGAGAAGAGCAAGCTCATCTATGATGTCATCGACTCCTCTTCCTTCTTCCACAGCCCTGTCGATCCCGCCTTCCGCTCGAAGATGAACCTTGTGTTCCGTCTTCCCAGCGAAGAGCTGGAGGAGAAATTCCTTGGTGAAGCCAAGAAACAGGGAATGCTTGGACTGAAAGGCCACCGGTCCGTCGGCGGTCTGCGTGCAAGCCTGTACAACGCACTGCCGGTCGAGGATGTGGTTGCGCTGGCTCAGTTCATGAAGGAATTCGAAAGGAAGAATGGGTGATACGATATGAAAGCTAAGATGGACGAGACGAACAAGGCGATTATCAGACAACTGTGTGATGGACGCAAGCCTTTCAGTGCCATCGCTGAAGAGCTCAGCATCACAGAGAATACTGTTCGCTCCCGAGTCAATAAGTTGATCGATGAGGGGGTATTGCAGATTTCCGGCTTGATCAACCCTGAAACCATTCCGGGTCTTCAGGTGGTGATGATGGGTGTGAAGCTCAAGACGCTGGATCTGGAACGGAAAGCCAAGGAGTTTTCTGAACTACGTGGCGTAATCTCCGCTGCTGTGGTTACCGGTCGCTACGATCTTATCGTCCAGTTGGTACTCAGTGAGGAGGAAGGCTTGAGCCTGCTCGATTTTTTCAAGTTTGAGCTTGATAAAATCAGTGAGATTTCCGAAGTTGAAACCTTCGTTGTATACCAATCCCATAACTTCAGGATTCCTTATATCCTGTAGAAGTGCGTTTTACGGATGCGGGGTGTCCTTCGGGCACCCTTTTTGTTTGCCCTGGTGTCAAGAATGAGCAAGCTCACTGGAGAAAGAGTGATAAACATGGTATAGTAACTTCAACTGTGCCGGAGGGCACTGCTTAGTTGTATGAGTTGAGGAGAGAAGAATGGCAGACCTGTCTACATCATATCTTGGATTGAAGTTGAAGAACCCCCTTATTGCAGGAAGCAGCCCCCTGACCGCATCACTGGACAACCTCAAGCGTTGTGAGGACGCAGGTCTTTCTGCTGTAGTATTGAAATCCATTTTTGAAGAGCAGATTGACCTGGACAGCGATTCTGTTGTTGATGGAGCGCAGGATTACCTTGCCCATGCGGATGCGTACGGTTTTGTGAAGAGTGCAAGCATGGAGCGGCACATTGATGCGTATTTGACCCTGCTCGAGGATGCAAAACGTACATTGGAGATTCCTGTCATCGCATCGATCAATTGTCGTCAGAGCGGCAGCTGGATCGAGTATGCCAATCGTTTCGCAGCCTGTGGCGCCGATGCCATCGAGCTTAACCATTATGTGGTAGCCGCAGATGTTGAGGTCGACGGAACCGCCATCGAGAAAGAGTACCTTTCCTTGGTCAAGACCGCCCGTAAACAGATCAAGTTGCCCCTGAGCCTGAAGATGGGACCCTCCTTTTCATCCTTGGCAAACATGCTTCGTCGCTTCGACGAGCTTTCCATCGATGGGGTGGTCCTGTTCAATAGATTCTACAGCCCGGACATCGACATCGATAAACTAGCCTTGGTGCCTGCGCAGATGCTCAGCAACAAGGACGAATATGCACTTTCCTTGAGGTGGACCGCTCTGATGAGCGATGAGGTTCGCTACGATATTTGCGCCTCCACCGGAATTTATAATGGCGGCACTGTAGTCAAGCAGTTGCTTGCCGGGGCCAAGGCCGTTCAGCTGTGCTCCGTGCTTCTGAAGCAGGGGCTCTCCTCTGTAGCCAAGATAGAATCAGAGTTAGCACAGTGGATGGATTCACACTCCTACTCCAAGATTTCCGACTTCAATGGAAAACTCGCACAGGAGCGTATGCCCGATCCAGCGAAATGGGAGCGCGTGCAGTACATGAAGTCAATCCTGGACGCACAAAAGGGTTGAGCAATGGATGTAACAAAGTATAAGGATATCGCCCCCTATCGGGGGCAGGATGTTCGTGACGCAATAAAGCGCGTTCTTGAGAACAAGGATGCCATGTATAAGATGCTGGCATCGCTTGGTCCCGCCGAAACTGCGGAACAGCAGAAAAAACTGTCTGACAGCGCCGCCTACATTGCAGGTATCTTGGAAAAGGTTGAAACCTACGATGATTTCCAACAGCGTATCACTGCTGGCATATTCCTGCCCATCATCATTCAAAAGAGTGTAAACACCTTCTCGTTCAGCGGTACCGAACATACAAGCAAGGATCTAGCCTATCTGTTCATGAGCAACCATAGGGATATCGTACTCGACTGCGCCCTCATCGATCTGGCTTTGTTGAAAGGGGATCGCATGCCATGTGAAATGGCCATCGGGGACAACCTGCTGACCAATCAATTCGTCACCGACCTTTTCAAGCTCAACGGAGGAGTCACCGTCAGGCGGACCCTGCCGATGCGCGAGAAGTATCTGGAGTCTATCCGCCTGAGCTCCTATTTTGTTGAGTTGATTTCAGAAGAGAACAAGTCTATCTGGGTGGCTCAGAAAAGCGGTCGAGCAAAGGACGGGCTTGACATCACCACCCCGGCGATCATCAAGATGCTCCATCTCTCCCAGAAATCGAAAGGAAGAAGTTTCAGTGAAGTGATCAACAGCTGTCGCATTGTTCCGGTGGCGGTAAGTTATGAGTACGATCCCTGCGACCTGATCAAGGCAGGGGAGGAAGTGGCCCGCATCAAAAGCGGTGAACACACCAAGAAGCGGTACGAGGACCTTATCTCCATATCACGTGGGATGAAGGGGTACAAGGGCAACGTGCATATAGCATTCGGAAAGCCCATCCAAGGCGAATTTGAGAACTCTGACCAGGTTGCCCAGGAAGTGGACCGGCAAATTCACCAGCTCTACCGGCTTTGGCCCACCAATCTGTTTGCGTATGATTATCTGGAAGGCACCGACACGTTTGCCTCCTCCTATCAGGATTTCGACAGCGAAGCGTTCCTGTATCGGTTCAAGGGTGCACGGGAGGATGTCAGACTCTATGCACTGAATGCGTATGCGAACCCGGTGCGGTCCTTTCTTGCAAGCCAGGCATAAGACAGCGGCTCTCTTGCTGCTTCTCCTCCTGCTTGCTTCCTGCAGCAGGGAGGAGCTTGTAATGCTGAATCTGCAAGCCAAGGTGGAGATGCAGGTGCAGCCTGTACAAGAAAGCAAGGAGCAGTTGCTCACGCTCTCTTTTGCCCTGACAGGAGAGCCGAGTCAAAAACAGGTTCATATCGTTGCCGGCAATCAGAAGAGCTCGTGGGTGGTGAAAGCCCAGGGAGATGAAAAAGGCCGCTATACCATCGGTCCGCTTTCAATGGGCAGGGATGTCCTGCTTCCCCAAGGGCGATGGGACCTCTCAATCCTCAGCGAAGACGGACAGACGGTAAAAGAGTCCTTTGTTGTCAGCTATCAGACACCGAGAGATTTGGTTGCCTATGATAAGGCCACCAAAACCATTGCACTCGACGATGTGAGTGCAATGCTCACTCTCTATGGCGACACTGACACGCCTCTGTCGGTACAGCAGTTGGAGCCGGAAGCAACCTATGTCTTGGATGAAACCGTCAAAAAAGCCGTAGTATATTTGGAGCAACAAGAAACAACGTACATTATCAGCAACTAGGTACGATGCACTGCCTTCATCAGTTCGTTTTTGCCCAGCCGTACGACAAACGTTCTTCCGTGCGGACAGGTGGGTTCATCGAGGGCGAACACCTTGGTCAAAAGAGAGACGGCCATCATTCTGTCGACACTGTCTCCTGCCTTGATCGCCGCATGACAAGCCACAACAGCATACAGTCCTTTTTCAACTTCCTGGGCATCTCCGGTTGTTTTTTGGATGAAGGAAATTACGTGAGACTCGATGTTTCGATACAAGGCGGGAAGCGAAGTAATTTGCCACAACAGGTCATCCGTTCGTTCCAGCTTGATGCCTAGGTTCAGATAGACATCCTGACTTTCCAACAGATAGGCGTCGACGTCCCGTTCCACTTCGAAGGAGAGGGGTATCATCAACTGCTGTACATGCTTCTTTTGCCTGACTTCATCAAAGATCAACCGCTCATGAGCCGCATGCTGATCGACCAAAAAAAGGTCGTCCTGTTTTTGGGCTACCAGAAACAGGTTGAATGCTTGACCCAGATACACAAACTCCTGCTCGTCTTCCTGCTGCGCCCAGACATCATCGGTCTCGGTGCTTCTTGAAGCCTGCATGCGGTTGCCTTCAAGCAGTTCCTTCGCTTTCTGGAACCACTCGCTGTCAAGCGGTGCTTTCTGTGAAGTGGCCTCATAGCGGCCGGGACGCTCGCCTGCGTGGTTGCTCTGATGGGCTGCCGGCCTTGATTCATAGAGCGGGACGAGCAAGGGAGCGTCTTCTGATTCCATCTCCTGCTTTACCAACCTGGGAATGCTCCGCTTGATCTGACCGGCGATCATGCTCACCACCTGATGATGGATCTCGGCCTTGTTGCGCAGTTTCACCTCCCGTTTGGTCGGGTGAATGTTGAAATCCACCAAGGTTGGATCCACATTGATGAACAAATAACAGTACGGAAACGATCCACCGGCAAGCAACTCCCCATACCCATAGGTGACTGCCTGCACCAACGAGTACTCATCAATCGGTCGATTGTTCACATAAATCTTGATGTGAGAACGGTCGCTTCGTGAAAGGGCGGGTGAAGAGCAGACCGCATACAGGTCGAACCGCCCCGCCGTATCATAGAGCTCCAGCATCTCCGACGGTATAATGTTCTGATTGAGGGAAAGAACATCCAATACCCGTTGTTTCCTGGTTGTTGGGACCAAGTCGACACGTACCGTCTGATCGCTGATAAAGCGGAAGGCGCGTTCGGGATAAGCCAAGGCTTTTTCCAAAAGAACAGATCTTGCCATGGTAGCTTCGGTGGAAGGGCGTTTGAGGAACTGACGTCTGGCCGGAAGTTCCTTGAACAGGCCCTGGACGGTCACCATGGTGCCGATGCGCGGACCACCGGGAAGCACCGCCTCCTTTCTCCCGTTGTCTACGGTGATTTGATACGGGTCTTGGCCTTGGAAGCTGCTTGCTATGGTGATTTTGGATACTGCGGCGATGCTGTACAGTGCTTCGCCGCGGAAGCCCATGCTCTTGATGTGGTATAAATCATCAAGCTCACGGACCTTGCTGGTGGCATGGCTTTCGCACAAGAGAGGAAGGTCCTCAGGTTCTATACCTTCGCCGTCATCGATGAGCTTGATTTCCTCCAGTCCTCCATCGGTGACACTCGCCACAATGGTTTTCGCCCCCGCATCGAGGGCGTTGTCCAAGAGTTCGCGTATCACCGAAGCAGGACGTTCTATGACTTCCCCGGCAGCAATGCGTTGGGCTACCAAGGGGTCGAGCAGTTGTATCTTCATACCAAGACTCTATCACAGAAGAAGCACAAGCGCAAAAGCTAGAACGCCTTGCTCAGCTTGATTCGTGCACTAAGGCTCACCACCGGTATCGTATACGCCGCAGGTGAAGCGGGGTAAGCGGCTCTTGCTGAAAGGCTGAACGTACCGAAATCATACCCTGCATAGAGATAGCTGGTTGCATAGGTCCCGCCGAAAAGATCGGTCAGGGCAAGGGAACCTGAGAAGATGTCTTGAAGTGTTTCCAAAAGGCCGAGGTTTGCAAGGCCAAGACCAAAGGTAAGCTTGTCGATCTTGAACCCCAGCGAGAGTTGACTATAGTCGGCGTTGTGTCCTGTGCTCAGCTTGGCAATGGCAAAGGAGCCGGTGAACGGAACATTCCAGACGGCCTTTGTCTCGAACTTTGCACCTGTATACCGAATATCGGTAAGAATTTCAAACGCGGAGGAGTAGGAAGTGTCCATAGCGGTGTAGGCAAAATCATTCACCAACATAGTATGGTTTTTCCCGTCGTTCACTGAAGCAAGAATCTTTGCTGTGAACTGGTTGCGTTTCACAGCAAAACCCACACCCAGGGAGTAGTTGGGGAAGAAGGTCGCAAGCGAAGTGTCAATGAACTGATCGGTATCGATGGCAGGGTAGACGGGCAGGTACCCGTGAGCCTGCATGATTGCACTGAACTGAGTGGTTCTTGTGTTGATGACCGGAAAGCGGAAACTCAACAGGGGATAGAGATTCACCGTCCAGGACGGATTGTTCTCAACCTTTGCAAGAGCTCCTACGGCAATGGAAAGTGGATACCCGTTGGAGGTGTACTGCAGGATGGAGGAGCCGAATTGTGCTCTGCTTGCCAGAAGATTTGTAAAATATAAATCATCGAAGGCGGTGATCAAGGTGAAAGGGCCTGTCTTGATCTGACTTTGCAGGACCAACTTGCTGCTCTCTCCGAATTGGGGTGCAGTAAAACTGGTCATATCGCTGACGATGCTTCGATTATGGTCAAGTGCCAGATAGAAACCTGATGTACTGTAGCCGATTCTCAGTTGGTCGAAGTAGGAGAACATATAGCCGATGCGACCAAGAGTTGAGACAGGAAACGGGGTTGCATTGCTGGTCAAGGCGGAGAAATCCTCTGTCTGCACATACGACTGCAGGGAAATGCTGAAGGGCCCTTTGGTGTAGAAGGGCTTGATGGTCAGTCGATGGCTCAGAGTATTGGAGTTTGTTCCATCAAACTGGAACCGATAATCGGCTGTCACACCGAACGAACCCTGCAGTCGGTTTGCATCGGAGGAGGAAATAAGGCTTGAGGAGGTGATGGAAGCAGGAGCTGTGGTAGTGACCGGCGTCTCTATGACAGGCTCTTCTTGTTTCTCTTGCTCGACATTCTCCTGTTTTACATCATAGGTGAGCTGCAGATACTGCTCATCGGATGCCTGGACTCCAATGATCGCCTCCTCAAGCTCCTCGCTCTGTTTTTCCTCGATGGGTATCGTTGTGTCCAGTATCTGCTCGACCTGACTTACCGAGGCGATTGTCAGCTCGGGCTGTACATCCAAGGGGATGGCTACCTCAAGTGTCTGGGTCTCGGAAGTTTGCTGGACAATTACAACCTGGTCCTTTTCAGACACCACCTTAAGCTGTGACGGTATGGAAGGGACCTGGACGGCGATACTCGCCTGTACGGTGGATGGGATCTCGGGGACCATAGGTCGTACAGTAACGACGATTCTTGAAGATGGGGCCTTGAGTATGCTGGAAGTGATGGTTCGTACCTTCTCTGGTACGGGAATTTTCTGTACATCGACAGATATCACCTGCACCTGTTCTGGAATAAACGGCTTTTGCAGGGCGACAGTCAAACTGCTGACAGGTTCGGCCAAGGGGGCGACCACAGGCATCTCAACTTGCGGTTGCTCGATCACCAATGGACTGGATTTTGCCTTGGCTGCCAGCGGGGTAGGGGCGATGATGGGCTTGGAGAGTTCCTGAACTATCTGTCGGGCAAGCATCATATCAGGATACGTTGCGTAGGTCAGATAGTAGCCGATTTCAATCTGTTGGGGCCTGGCGCTCTGCTCCTGCATGAACAATTTGTCAAACGGACGAATAGTGCGGGTGAAACCCGTCAATGAGTTGTAAGAAGAGACGGTTCCGGTAAATGCAGTGACACTCTCCTCGTTCTCCGATGTGATGACCAGCATCTCTCCGTCACCTTCCAGGCGGTGTCGAGAAACAGGGGTGGAAACGGTCAGAATACCGCTATCCATATCATACGTATTGAAGGTTGCCTTTCCTGAGACGAGATAGATGTCGGACTGTTTGCTGGTGAGATTGCCGGTGACCAGCAAGGACCCTTCGTAGACATTGATGGTTCCGCGGGGGGTGATGATGAGAATGGGGGTGTCCGGATTCTGGATGATCCATCCTTCTCCGATTTTGCTGGCGTTTTCACTGGTTGCGTCAAGCCGGTTGCCTTGGCTGTCATAGAGCTTCAGTGCGCTGATGTCACCATCACCGATGAAGACTGAATCATCAGCATACAGGTTACCGATGAGGCAGGCGGCCAAGAGAAGCAGACCAACATGCTTGCATAACCGATTCATATACACTCCCTACACTGAAGTTACAGGATGGATATCCTTACTGCAGTATCTAGCTTATACGTAACTTGGGCTTGTTCATCGTATAGAATGCTCAGTCCAAGATCAAAAGAGTACGGTTTGACTTTGACTACTGCAGTGGCGGAAAGCGTTACATTGTTGAGTGTCCGCAGGCCCTCGAAGAACCGTTCTCCTGTAGTTGTAGGATAAAGCTTTTCATAGCTCAAGTCCAGCGAAACGATGTTGAATAACCGCTTGTCTATGCGTGCATTTGCAATAAATCGATAATCATGGTAATCACCTGATGTATAATTACTTATCATTTTTGCCCTGAGGTAGACACCCTCACGGACAAAGTTCAGGCCCAGCATCGCATCCAGGCGTGACGTTCCAAGCTCAATGACCAGTTTTTCCAGATCCTGGGCGGTTCGCTTCTCAAAGTTCGAGGAGAAGTACTCTGCGTAGTATTTGCCGAAGGTAGGAACCGTTACACTGGTATTAAAGATAAAAAAGCTTTTGGTATGTCCCCACAGGCCGTAGCGATACCCGAAGGCCGGTTTGCTCTCTCCTATTTCAGGTGTCTGGATAAGGATGTCGGTGAAGAAATCCATATTGAACCAACCCCATGAGACAACCGGCAGCGAAACATCCATGGCGATGAGTTTTCGTCCCAATAACTGCCGCTGTTGCTCATCCAGTATTTTCGGGCTTTGGGCGAACGAAAGGCCGATCTGTAGGTCGGCGATCGCCTCGTACTCGGGAAATTCATTCAGTGGTCTGGAAAACAATCTCCATGCCGTGAGGGTAGGTTTGAACACATCGTTGGTGATGAACTGGAATCCTGCATTGGGGATACCCAGCAGTCTTCCGTCAAGCATGAGCTCCAAGCCCGGGCGGGTGCTGCGAACCGCAACACTATGGTCGAAATACCCGTTTACCAGAGCCCCGTCGCCGAGTGTGATGCCCAGCAGCTTGCCGAATCTCAGATAAAGCGAATCGTAGCGCTCCCCGTACTGGATAGTACGGATGAAACGGCTGTAATGCTTGAGGACGTCGACTGCATATTCGTCAAGGCTCTGTCCTTCGCTTCGTGCAGGGGCTTTCCAATCGGAGAAATCCAGGGAAACCCCAAAAGGTTCTGTTTCATAGGCGCCTTTTATCTTCACATCGAACTGGAAGGTGAATCTCCCTATGCTGAAATCGGGCATGTAGGAAAGGGCGAAAAAACCATCGCTGGTTGCCACACCTTCAAGCAGTCCGGTCGAGCCTTCGGTTCCTGTGATCGGCCATGAACCATCGGTGGTGGAATACGAGGGAGCCTGGTTCTCAGGTCCGCCGGGAATCACTGAGCCCTCTACAGGCGTGACACTGTCACCCTCGCTTTCAGCACTCAACGGGAGGGTTGCAAGCAGGATCATCAGTAGAAGCAGACCAAGGCGCTTCAGCAAAATATCACCCCTCCTTCCTAGCTCTATCATCACATATACTTGGTATGGATGTAAACAGGCCTGAGAGTCACAAGTTACAGCCTGCCCGTAAATTGGTGGGCGTGATATATATGCTCACGGCTTAGTTTGTCCAGACGACAGAGGTCACCGATGATGGGTTTGAGACGTGCTCTTATATTGGTTTGGTCGTAGGGACAAACGGGCTTTACCACCGGCAGGTCATAGGCATCGGCCAGGCGTCGGGTGACAGCCTCATGTATCTCTATCATTGGCCGGATGATATGGATTTTCCCATCGAAAAACGGCTGAACCGGCTGCATGGTGGAGAAGTCTGCACGGAAGCAGAGGTTCATCAGGCTGGTCTCCACCAAATCGTCGAGGTGATGTCCCATTGCCACCAGCTCTATATTGTGCTCCTCGCAGTAGTTGAAAAGGACTCTCCTGCGATTTCTCGAACAAAGGTAGCAGTTGAACTCACCGTTGAAGGATGCAGGATATTGGTGTTCATCAACTATGGAAAAATCGTAGCCCAGGTCGGTAAAGAAGGTTGTAAGCTTCTCCCGGAAGGCCTCGGGGATCGGATGCTCTATCCAGTTGATCATCAACGCCTTCAGTTCGTACTTGATCGGCAGCCACGTTCGACGAATCGAAAGGGCCAGGGCCAGGGCGAGACTGTCCTTCCCTCCCGAGGCGGAAAGCAGTACGGTGTCATGTTCGCGAATCATCGAGTAGGTATTGATGGCCTTGCCGGTGTGTTTGATGAAACGCATCACCCAGGGGGGGATGTCGCCATCGATGAGGGTGCGATACGAAAGTGTATTCATGCAGTCAGAGCTCCAATGCCTCCAAAACCGCTTGCCGCGGAATGGAAGAGGGTGTGAAGATTCTGAATTTTCTCAGGCTTTTTGTAAAGACCCTACCGATATCATAGGAAAATATCTGGTCCAAATCATGGAAGTGCTTAAGTACGCTCCCTTCACAGAGTATAGGAATATCGGATTCGAAGGAGATGGGTTCGGGGATGTCTACAATAATGTGGGACTCGGGCACGCCAAGCCTTCCGGCAAGCTCTGCTTCAAACTCCATCCGTTTTGTCAGGTCTTTCGTTTGTTTTTCCAACTCCCCCTCAGCTTCGAATGCTTTTTCGTAGCTGAGGCGGTACAGGCGATTATCCCGTACTGCAGCGAACAGTGAAGCATTGGACGACGGCAGCAAAAAGAACTGCTCGTCATCCAGCCCGTAAAGGTCTTCTCCATTGAGACTTCCATCTGCGAAGGAGAGCAGGATGGCTTTCTTGATCATGGCTGTCGCACTTCGGGTGGTTTTATGCCAGTACACATTGCGATACATCAGGTACTTGCTGAACAGCAGGTGTTCCACCGAACCCATTGCCTGCTCGCTGACGGCCAGCTTTGTATCGACCACTGTAAGTTGGTCGGTGATGTAGGAGACATCCTGAGTCCCATAGGGGACGCCGCAGAAGAATGCATCACGGTTTAAATAGTCCAGCTTGTCCGGATCGAGGGTGCCGGAGAGGATGTTGCGGTACAGCTCGATCTCCTTGTCGTCGCACGGCAGCCGCTCATCGATGATGAGTCCTACCTGTTCACCCTGAATGCCTGCCTGCCTGATCGCCTTGTACAATGAGCCCTGTTGGCGGATGAGGCTGTCAGCGATGGCTTCATGGCTTTTCAGCGGCAGCTCCTTCAAGGAGTGTGCGAAGGGAAAGTGACCGATATCGTGGAGGAGGCATGCACAGAGGAAGGTTTTCATGCCCTCTTCGGTACAAGGGAGAACCGATTTCCCGTACATGGCCTGCTTAAGGAGGCTGGAGAGGATCAGAAAACCGACATGGTAGACTCCCAGGCTGTGGTCAAGCCTGGTGTGCACTGCACCGGGGTAGAGGTGAAAGGCCGGGCCGAGCTGCTTGATCCTTCCCAGCTTTTGAAAAACAGGGTCGCCGATGATCGGTTTGAAGGAGACGGGAAGGCGGATGTCCTTCCACAAGGGGTCGCGGATGCTGAACTGTTGTTCGCCGTAAAGGCTGCTGAGCAAGGAAGTGTAGGTGCGCTGCATGCCTAGATAGTAGAACAGTGCTCTATCCGTGTAAAGCGAAAGAGAAAAGAGTGGCATCGCAGGTGCAGCTCGGATTAGAATGATTGCATGTATAGTACGAGGAGCTGTGTATGCAAACCTACTTGATCATCGCCGATGACTTTACCGGAGCCAATGATACGGGGCTGCAACTTGTTCGCCGTTCAGTCAAGGTAAGGGTGCAGATCGGTCGCCCCGGACTGCTTCCCCCGTCTTACTCCTTGGTCCTCGACACCGAATCGCGAAACCTATCCCCGCAACGGGCCAGGGAGGCTGTACAGGCCTCGCTTCTTGATATGGATATGGCCTCATTTTCAGTGGTGATGAAGAAAATCGACTCCACCCTCCGGGGCAACATAGTCGAGGAGGTGCGCGAGGTGGCAAAGCGTATGCAGGCCAGTATCATTGTAGTTGCAACAGCCTTTCCCGACATGGGGCGCATCTGCAGGGACTCGGTGGTCTACGTCCATGATAAACCGCTGCGAGAGACCGAACACGGCAAGGACCCCCTCAAACCGGTGACAGAGGATAATCTGTCAAATCTCTTCAGCCCGTTCAACAGAGTGGTCCATCTGAGTGTGGATACCATCCGAGCCCGTTCCTGGCCGATGCTTCGCGACGGAGTGGTGGTATGTGATTCCACCACCAATGAGGATTTGAACCTCATTGCCGGGTGGGCGCTCTCCTTGAACCGGAAGGTGCTTTTCGTCGGAAGCGCCGGCCTTGGTGAAGCCCTGGTCAACCAACACTACCCATCAAAACCGATACTTGGCTTGGTTGCAAGCTTGAGCGAGGTGACCCGCAGGCAGGTGCTTTATGCCCAGAACCGGGGTATCTCTACAGTCAGTGTGTCGGTGTGCGACCTGCTTGTGCAGAAAGGCATCCACAGCTATGCCGAACTGGTCAGACTCTTGCTCTCCCAGAACAAGGATGTTCTTCTGATTGCCTCCTCCGTATTGGAACCCTCGGAGTATAAGGCCTCGATTGAAACAGGCCGTGGACTTGGGCTCAGTGAAAGCCAGGTGGGCAATGCAGTCCGGCTGGCTCTGAGCACCATCGCCAAGGAGGTGATGGAAACCCATGAGTTGGGCGGACTCTTCCTCACCGGAGGGGATACTGCCTTTGGCATACTTGAGTTGCTGAAGATCAGCGAAGTGGAGATCAAGGGTGAGGTTCTGTTGGGTCTTCCCCTGCTTGAAGTAGTAGGGTCGAAGTATGCTTCGCTCAAGCTTGTGACCAAAGCCGGAGCATTTGGGGGCGACGATGCGATCGCCTACGCCCTGCGGGTATTGCGGGAGCTATAGGAGTGACTATGAAACGATTCGGAATAACCATCGGGGACCCCTGCGGGATCGGTCCTGAGATTACGTTGAAGGCATTGCATGCTTCTTCACAATACCAGCAGCAAGCCCTGCTGTTTGGCAGCCGCGCCATCCTGGAATACTACAACAAGGCCCTCGGATACGGATTCGCATTCAATGCCATAACCACCATCGCAGAGTGGAAGGAAGGAGTTGTCAACATCTTCGACCCGATGCCGCACGTGAAGGCCGAGGACATCGAAATCGGCAAGGTAACGGTCCTTGGCGGGGAGCTGGCATTCCAAAGCGTAATCTCATCGATTGAGTTCGCCCTCAGAGGGGATATATCATCGGTGGTCACCGCTCCCTTGAATAAGGAAGCCTTGCATCTGGCTGGACACAAGTTCGCCGGCCATACTGAAATTTTCGGCGCATACACCCATGGGCCATCCTACGCCATGCTCCTGTGGAGTGAGAAGCTGAAAGCCATCCATGTTTCCACCCATGTATCGCTTCGACAGGCGTGTGACGCCTGTACCAAGGAGCGGGTGCTCACCGTCATCCGTCTGGCCGATGAAACGCTTAGGAAGGCGGGATATGAAAAGCCCCGCATTGCGGTGGCAGGGCTGAATCCCCATGCAGGGGAGAATGGCTTGTTCGGCACGGAGGAGCTTGAGCACATCATCCCTGCCGTTGAAACAGCGAGGGCCCAAGGGCTGGCCGTGGACGGGCCCATCCCTCCTGATACCGTGTTTCTCAAGGCCATCAAAGGCTCCTACGATGTTGTGGTGGCGATGTACCACGACCAGGGACACATTCCTTTGAAAATGCTTGCATTCGACAGCGGGGTGAATATCACCGTCGGCCTGGATGTCGTCAGGACATCGGTCGACCATGGCACGGCCTTCGATATCGCCGGAAAGCTCATCGCCAGCGAAAAGAGCCTGCTTGAAGCAATCTCCATCGGGATGAAGCTTTAGTACTGCAAGCATAGAAAAACAGAGAGAGGGGCTCCTCTCTCTGTTTAGGATGATTCGGCCTTATTTCACATATGGAATGGAGTAAGGACCATCGCTGAGCCAGATGATCTTCAACGCCCTTCCGTTTTCACGCTCTCTGATGATTTGGAGCAGTGTTTTCACCACTTCACTGTACTCCTTGCTGTCAGTCAAGGTTGCGGCATTGATGCCAGGCAGTCCCGGACCATCGGCTTTCGTCAGCTGGGGGGCAAAATAATAGTAGTGATCCAGAGGTATCTTTTCAAAGACCGGCGCCCACTTCTGAACCTGCCACTGGTCGGGAATGAACGGCCAATCCTTGCTGTGCAATACCTGAATCAAAGCCTCAGCCCCGCAAAGGGAGAGAATCGCCAACACGGTCTTGTACGTGATCGAGCCGATGATGTCCTTCTTGTCGGTGAAGTTTGCGATGCTGATCAGATACCCATCCTTCTTCAGCGCTCCGATGGAGGCAAATGCAGCCTTGGCACTCTGGTAGTGGTTTATGCCGACAAAACCGCCGTGGGTGATGACAATGTCAGCCTCCTCGGCGATGGGTACCTTGGCATATCCCTTGACCATTTCGAAGGCCGCGAGATGGGCGGCCTCAAGATCGCCGGCATACACTCCGGTAATGGCAAACTTGTGGTCGAGTGTCACATTGACGATGAAATCGACCCCTGCCATCTTTGCAAAAGCCAACGACTCTTCATGGACGGGGTTTCCTTCCAGGTTGAGGTCGCGGGAATCCGGATGGCCCATCAAATCCGCCCCATGGAAGAGGAAGGTTCCGTGTTCGCTGATCAAGCCGGGACATACAGACTTTCGCCCTCCGCTCACCCCTGCCATGAAGTGACTTTCCACCAATCCGGTAAGAATCTTCAAGTCGGCGTTCACATAGCTGCTGTTTATCTTCACCTCGCTGCCACGCTCGGTCTTGCCGAGGTAGGTGAGAATCGACTCATCCTTGCAGTCATGGTTGACGACGGCGATGCCGCTCTCAAACACCGAGGGATCGATGATGCGCTCGATTTCTTCGGCTGTCATCGGACGGTGGGTGCCCGTGGCGATCAATACGGTGATATGCCGGCTCTTGTATCCCGTTTCCAACAATGTGGTGAGAATAGGAACCAAAATGTTTCCTTTTCCCTTGTAGGGTACCGGTCTGGTGTTGTCCGAGATGACAATGACGGCAGTGGCATCCTTGTTGGCATCAAGCTTCTCCTTGGCAATGACCGAAAGGGGCTTGCTTTTAATGGGAGCATTGAGTGCTTTCTGAATGGCAGCCTCGGGATCAGAGAGGGCAGGGGGGGCCGACATCCCGTAACATACAGTGGTATCGGGAAGCAGTAGATCCTTGTTTGCGGGATCTATCGGATTGTGTACATGCATAAGGTCCTCCTGAGACTAATAAAGACGAGCAGATGCTCGTCTTTATGATTAATTGTATACAAACGAGTGCCTATAGCTTAAAGCTGTTGGCCTGCTGCGTCAACCTGAACGGAAGCGGTGATTGCGTGCTCATTGACAAGCCCGCGTTTCAGCTCCCAACGGTAGAAGAAATCCACCAGGAACGGAACCAGGATTGCGGTGACGATGATGGATGCTGCTACCTGCACGGTTGCCTGCTCGGCAAACGGCAGCCAGGACGGATCGACTGCTGCAATGGCTGCAGGAGTAGCAATGGAGTTGCCTGCCGAAGTACCGATGGCCGCTCCTACTGCGGAAGTTCTTCTCATCTTCTTGGGTACCAACCACTTATACACAAAATAGGAAGGAACGCCGGTGACGATAAGGGTCATAAGACCAAGTATAATGCCGGGCACACCAGCCTTGACGATGGTCTGGAAGCTCAAACCTGCTCCGAGCGGGAAGGAGAAGGTGAAGATCGCAATAAACATACCGGGCTTGAGGAAGTCGCGGAACTTGTCATCAAGATTGCCCAGAATCATACCTGCGATAATGGGAACGATGACGGCGACCAAGCTCATCAAGGGAATGGTGGCAACGCCGGCGATTCCCATGAACATCATTTCGAAGAAGGGCCCGTCGTTTGAAGAGATGACTGCGATGGCGCCGACATCCGATTCATCGCCGTATTTGGAAGCAAGAGCGGTGAAAAGGCCGCCGTTGGAGTTGGACATGGCCGAGATCATGGCGAGCGGGGTAACCCCAAGCAGTGCTGCGCCGGGTCCTGCAACCTTTGCAAAAAGAACACCGATGATAAGACCGAAGAACACCTTGCTGGTGTTCAATACAACACCTTTGTACAGGGAGATACCAGCTGTTTTCAGATTGATCTGGGCTCCACTGCAGAAAAACAGAAGCGCGATCAAGGTCAGTGCCCCGGTTTTAAAGAAGGCTGTTGTGAAACTGCCTATATTCAATGCTCCTGGAAAGAATGTGTTGAAAATTACGCCTAGAACCAAAGGAACCACCATCATGCCGCCAGGAATCTTGTTGATCGTGTCAAAAATCGGTACTTTTCCCATCTTCATGTTTTGCTCTCCTGTTTGTTTTTGTTGTCTCATTGACAACTTTGTGTATACAATAGCATGTGACTGTATAAAGTCTACAAAAATGTTCTAGAAGTTTGTATTTTGATTCGGGAGTATGCATGGAAAGCTTACATGTGTTGAAAAATAATTGGCTGAAAAGAGATTGTATACTGCTTGCAGCTCTATTCTTTTCGTGTTTTCCTCTTCTCTCAAGTCCAATTCCCCTGCTTCCTCTCGACCAAAACATCGGACAGGTTATTGAAGCCGAACCGAATAGTATAGAACAGACGGCAAAGACGGCACTGAGCCAAAGCTACTCCCTCTCCTGGATTGAAACCTACATCCCAGCCTCGATGAGGACGGGCTTTGTCTTCACGTATGACCGTCTTCTGGCCTCGCTGCTTCCGCTTAAGCAGCTGCAGGTTGCCGCCTCCATACAGCGGGGCCATCTCTTTGAAATCCCCTTCTGCTACCATGAACCGACCTATGGCTATGGCAGCATGACGTGGATGCTGAATGAGGACGGGCATTTTGTGCTTCTCTCTCTATCGGTGCATGAATGAAATTGTAATCACTTTCGTAAAATCCTTTCCTTGCCTGCCTCTCAATCAATGGTAGAATGAAGTATAGCTTTCTCTAGGAGGTTTTTATGAAACAGTTTCTGGTAAGTGCCTTATTGATCCTGTGTCTTCTCAGCCCTCTTGCAGCCCAAGGGTCCAAGGAGGATGGGCAGGCGGCAAAGGAATTGGTCGTGTATGCAAGCGTTGATGAGGCGAATGCAGTGAAGATCCTGGATGCCTTCACCAAGGATTCGGGTATCAAGACAAGCTTCGTCCAGCTCTCAAGCGGACCCGCCCTCACAAGAATCCAGGCCGAGAGCGGCCGCCCGCAGGCTGATGTCTGGCTTGGTGCTCCGAGTGACAACCATGTGATCGCCAAAACACAAGGTTTGACGATTCCGTACAAAGGCGCGGCCTTCGAAGCACTTGGTGCAGAGTTCAAGGATGCCGAAGGGTATTGGAGAGGGTTCTATATGAATCCGCTCTGTTTCGGTGTGAATACCGTTGCCCTTGCCAAAGCCGGTGCATCGATGCCCACCAGCTGGGCGGACCTGCTCAAGCCCGAGTATAAGAATCTTATTCAGGTTCCCACCCCCCAGGCGAGCGGGACGGCAACCACCATGGTCTACAGCCTGATTGAGATCATGGGAGAGAACGAAGCGTTTGCGTACATGGCGAAGCTGAATGCAAACATCCAAACGTACACTTCAAGCGGAACCGGTCCTTCAAAGGGTGTGAACGTCGGTGATGCCGCCATCGGTATTCAATTCTCTCCGGCATTCTTCCAGATGAAAGCCAACGGGCAGCCGATTGAGATTGTCTTCCCGAAGGAAGGTTTCGGATTTGAATTCCCCGCAGCCTCGATTCTCAAGGGGGCAAAGAACTATGAAGCAGCGAAAATCTTCATGGATTGGCTGGTAAGCAAGAAAGGCCAGGATGTCTTGAAGTCCACTGGCACCTACTTCTATCCGGTCATCGATGATGCCGAGATCGATCCTGTCATGCCTGCATTCTCCACCCTCAATGTGGTTGGCGTCGATTTGGCCTACTACAGCTCGCGCAAGGCTGAATTGGTCGAACGCTGGGTCGGTGAAGTACTTTCTGCCAAGAAGTAAGTCTTTTCACGTTCTCCGGTGGTTTCCGCCGGAGAACCCTGATTCGAGGTTTTCATGAAACAACGGCTCATCTCCTCGTGGCATGATTTCATACGGTTAAGCAAGGACCCCCTGCTCTTGGGGGTGATTCTTCTGCTTTTAATCTCCTTGGTCCTGTTCATCATTTATCCCTTGTATAAAGTCGTCGTAGTGAGTTTTCAAGTCGATGGGTCCTTCTCCTTCAAGAACTTCACCGATGTGATGACCTACTCCAACGGCTACTACCTCAAGGCCTTGTTCAACTCACTGTGGATGGGAGTAGCGACGGCGATTCTTGGAACCTTCATAGCCTATATATTTGCCTACTCGTTGACACGGGCGAACATCCGGGGCAGAAAATTCTTCAATCTGATCGCCACCATCCCCATTATCAGCCCTCCGTTCATCGGGGCTTTGGCGGTGATCATGCTCTTCGGCCGCAATGGCTATGTAAGCTCGACATTGCTTGGCATGCAGGATGCCAATGTGTACGGCCCCAAAGGCCTGTTGTTTGCCCAGGTGCTGACCTTCTTCCCGGTTGCCTACATAACGCTGCGCGGTGTTTTGGAGTCGATCAGCCCGACACTTGAGGATGCGGCCATGGATCTGGGAGGCAATCGCTTTACCATATTCCGCAAGGTCACCCTCCCGCTCTCCATTCCTGGAATTGCCAGTTCAATGCTGGTGCTCTTTGTCGAGTCGCTTGCAGATTTCGGCAACCCACTCGTGTTGGCCGGCGCCCAGTTTCCAATCCTCAGCGTCCAGGCCTATCTGGAAATCACCGGCATGGGAAATTTTGCCAAAGGGGCGGCTCTTGCCTTCATTTTGCTCGTTCCATCGGTTTCAGCCTACCTGTTGCAAAAGTATTGGGTAAGCAAGAAGCAGTATGTGACGGTGACGGGAAAACCGACGCAGTCCAGCAATGACGTGGTCAGTCCCAGGGCCCGTTGGATGTTGTTTGCCGTCTGCTGTCTCATCGCGGCATTCATCATCCTCGTCTATGCGAGCATCATATGGGGAGCCTTCGCCGAGTCGTGGGGAAACAGCAACAAGCTTACCCTGCAGAACTTCATCTATGTGTGGCGGGTTGGCTTTGAATCGGTACTCGACACGCTGGCAATTGCCGGGCTTTCGACTCCGCTTGCAGGAACGGTGGGCATGGTCATTGCCTTCCTGGTTGTCCGCAAGCGTTTCTGGGGCCGCAAGTTCATGGAGTTCTCCTCCATGCTCAGCTTCGCCCTTCCGGGTACTGTGGTGGGTATCGGGTACATCCTGGCGTTCAACAAGCATCCACTCTACCTTACCGGCACGCTGCTCATTCTTCTGCTTAACTTCATTTTCCGGTATCTGCCGGTAGGCGTGCAGGGCGGAGTCGCCGTTCTCAAGCAGATCGACCCCTCGATCGAAGAGGCTGCAATCGACCTTGGAGCGGACAGCAACAAGACATTCCGCAAAATAACGCTTCCTTTGATGATCCCTGCCTTCTTCAGCTCCTTGATCTTCAGCTTCGTACGGAGCATGACAGCCATCAGCGCCGCAATTTTTCTGGTCTCGGCGAGGTGGAAACTGATGACGGTGCAGATCATGAGCCAGGTGGAGAGCGGGCGCATCGGGGCGGCGGCTGCCTTCAGCCTGATACTGGTTGCCATCATTTTGGTGGCCATGGCCGTCATCAAGCTGATCCTGCGCTTGAAGTATCACACCACCAGCTCTATTCTCAGCCATTAGGAGTCCTCAATGAGTGTAACCTTAGTAAATGTAACGAAAATTTTTACCGATCAGGATGACAAGAGCAAAGAGTTCACTGCGGTGGACACGGTGAATATTGAGATCAAGGAGGGTGAGATGGTCACCTTCCTCGGGCCCTCGGGCTGTGGAAAGACTACAACGCTGCGCATCATCAGCGGATTTGAGAAACAGACCAAAGGCGATGTCTTCATTGACGGTCAATTGGTCAACGACCTGCCTGCCAACAAGCGCAACTCCTCGATGGTATTCCAGTCGTATGCAATATTTCCCCACCTGACGGTGGAACAGAATATCGGCTTCGGGTTGGAGTTGAAAGGTATGAAAAAAAGCCAGATCAAGGAAGAAGTCGATACCATCATGGCAACCATGGGATTGTCCGCCCTGGGTGCACGTCAGCCCAGTCAGCTTTCAGGCGGTCAGCAGCAGCGCGTCGCCTTGGCAAGGGCCATTGTAACCAAACCCAGGGTTCTTCTGTTCGATGAACCTCTCTCCAATCTTGATGCGAAGCTTCGCGATCAGATGCGTACCGAAATCCGCAGGATTCAGCAGCAGTTCGGGATTACCAGCATCTATGTCACCCACGACCAGGACGAGGCGATGACGGTCAGCGACCGCATCATGGTAATGGACAAGGGGAGAATCCAGCAGTTGGGAACTCCGTTTGAAATTTACAGCCGGCCCACCAACCACTTTGTCGCCGATTTCATCGGCAGGGCGAATTTCTTCAAGGGGATGGTCAAGAAAATCGATGCCGAGTTGACTATGGAGGTCAACCAAAAGGAGTATCGTTTTCCCTCGTTCAACAAGGATGTAAGGGTGGGAAAGCGTGCAACGGTGGTCCTGCGACCCGAAGGCTTGAAAATCGAGCAGCCCAATGACCAAGCCTTTTTCAACGGGGTGGTGCAGGAGGCAGTCTATTTGGGATCTACGGTGGAGTATGAGATAGCCGTAAAGGGCAGAACCGAACCGATTGTAGCCATCTCATACAATCCTGTCAAAGAGGGACTGCATAGGGTGGGGGACCAGGTCGGGGTAAGTTTTGATGCCATCAGTGCACATGTGATCAGCTAGCCGTTACTCCTGTTGCTTCTGAATGACCAGCACGAACTCACCGCTCTCTTGAATCGGTTGGATGTGCTGGTTTTCTTTTTCACCCAGATAGGCAAGCAACAACGCCATGTCCGCATCCAGTTCATCAAGATTGAGGACAATGGTGGTGTCCCTGGGTTTCACGATGATTTGTACATGTTCCATATCGGCTTGGTCGAGCAGGGGGCCTTCCCATTCGCTCTGATCGGGGTTGACAGGAGGTACTTTGCTGTAGACACCGCAACCAGAGAAGAGAAGGGTACAGATACATAGCAGTGCAAACATGTGCCGTATTGCATGCTTTTTGCGCTTCATCTGCTTCCTCCCACCTTTAGAACATTCCACTCATTGTTAAAACAATCAGGTTTCCAAAAGATTACAAACAGAATTGAGGTGGCCAGAGCCGACAAAATGCGCTACAGTAGAGCACTATGCGGAGGGGGATATGGCACTGATTCGGCTTGATTTTTTCTCTGATGTTCTGAAGGTTGACACTGCTGTGCAGGTGATAGTACCGCAGAGATGCGAGCGCAGCCCCTCCATAGGGCAGCCGCCCTACAAGGTGCTCTACCTCTTGCACGGCCTGAAGCAGAATGAGACCAGCTATCTGAGAAACTCCCGTATCGAGAGGTATGTGCAGAACTTGGATCTTGTGGTGGTAATGCCGTCGGTGGGGCGCAGTTTCTATACCGACCAGAAAAAAGGCTATCCGTATTTCACCTACCTGACTGAAGAACTACCCCGCCTGCTTTCAACACTGCTTCCCATCAGTACCCAGCGTGATGATACTGCCATAGCCGGCCTTTCGATGGGAGGGTACGGGGCACTGAAAGCGGCCTTGACCAACCCGATGCAGTACGGCTATGCCGCCAGTATGAGCGGGGCCCTCGACCTTGTCTCATTGGCAAACCGTATGAAGGATGAAACACTGCCGTTTCCAGCCGAGTTCGAGAACACCTTCGGCCCCTTGGAGTGTCTTGCAGATGGCCAAGACGATTTGTTTGCGCTTGCTGCAAAGCTTGGAAAGGTGCGGCCCCGCCTCTATATCACCTGTGGGACCGAAGACTTCTTGTATGAGGACAACATCCATTTTGTGAAGACATTCGGTGAACGCCTGGATATACGCTATGAAGAGACGGCCGGCTCCCATACATGGGCTTTCTGGGATGCAGCGCTGCCTGGGGTGCTCTCAAGCATGTTGCAGTGAGGGTATGACTGTGTAATCGACCCAGCGGTCGTCGAGGGTGAAGATAATATCGGCTTCACACCAGCTGCTGTAGGTGTACAGGGCTTTGAGGATTTCCAACCGTATCGCATCAAGCTGCAGCAGCGGCCGCTCCTCCTTCAGGTATACATACATCAGTACGTTCAACGTTCTTCCCTGTTTCGATGCATAGACTTCTGCTTTCAAGAAATCGTGTCTACGCACAAACTTGTAGGCGATTTTCTCCAGAGCAGATTGAGTCGAACGTGCAGGCGCCGCCCCCAACAGCTCCTTGCTGTATTGGATCAGATCCTTGCCCAGAAGCGGAATCATGCAGAATAAGAAGGCCAGGGTCAAGGCTGGATCGATGTAACGCATCAAGGCACTGAGGGAATATTTGGAGGCAATGTAGGCGACCAACATCGCCAGCAGGGAAGCAAGACTGAGCAAGGTATCGAGCAGCCACGCTTTGCTTTCGGATCTCAATACGGGACTTTTCAGGATTTTCGCCTCGCGTTTGAGCATTGCATACACCACGGCGCAGACCACAAAAGAAAGGCCTGCGATCGGCAGAGCGATATCCACAGATATAACGTATCCACCGGAAAATAGTGAGAGAAAGGCCGAAGACCCGATGGTCAGGACCATGATCAACAGTGTCAGCGAGCGCATCACTAAAAAGAAGGGTTCAAAGGCCGCAAAGCCGAAGGGGAATCTGGCATCGTCACTTTTAAACAGCAGTGATACAACATACCCCGAACCAAGAATGAACAGGCTTTGAATGAGTGAGTAGAGTCCGTCGAGCAACAGGGAGCGTGATTGGGCCAGCTGTGAAGCCACTACTCCTAGAATGCCGAAGAAAAGACACACAAAGGTTGTGATGCGTAGGATTGTAATTTCTCGTGTTTTGGTTTGCATATGAGTTTTTCATAGGCCCGGCACAACCATGCATATTCCTCTGAATACCAAGTCTGGACACGCAGTATTCCTGACAGAAAGCGGGAATAAGGAGGTGATGTGCTGAAAGCTATATAACTATTATACGAGAAACTTGTCGATGCAGCAAGGTCCCGGCACCTCGATGAGTATGAGTTGAAGAGGCTTTATGTCTTGCAAAATTAAATAGGAAACAGTATATTTATTGGTAACAATTCCTAAAACTTCTTTCTCCGAGGTAAGTATGCACCACACTCGTTCGATTCGTTTGCTTTTTGTGCTCATCGGAATTTTATTCATAACCACATCCTGCACAAAACAGGAAGAGCAACCTCCGCTCGTGGTAGAGGAAGTTGCTGCAGCAACCGATTACACCCAGATTGTCTCTTCAGCTGTATCGGTACAGACCAAGGCCTTGCGTGACAAGGTGGTTGGCAGCGCAGCGATTCAAGGGCAGCAGGAAGTGAGCGTCAAAGCCAGAACCAGCGGAGAGATCAAATCGATCCACGTCGCCTTGGGCAGTACGCTCCAAAAAGGTGATGTCCTGATCGAGCTTGATGACAAGGTGGCCAACCTTACCTTGAGCCAGCTTGAGAAGCAGAGCGAGAACGCCCAAAAAGAGTTGGGAGTCAACGAACAACTCTATGCGAAGGGCGCCATTTCGCTCTCTGCGCTCAATCTCTCACGATCGGGCGCCGATGGTCTCTCGGCCCAATTGCAGAATGCCCGCAACAATCTCTCCAATATGAGTATCACAACTCCGATAGACGGGAGTGTTGCAGAAATTTCCAAGCTGGTTGTTGGGGATTTGCTGCAAAGCGGTACCCAGGTCGCCCGGATTGTCGACCTTGCCCACCTGCGCGTTGTTTTGGCGGTAGGGCAGTCCCAACTCTTCTTGATAAAGGAAGGGGCGAAGGCTGAAGTGGTCATTTCCACTCCCACCGAGGATATCACCGCTGAGGGTACGGTCAGTGCCATCAGTGCCTCCAGTGACAGCAGGACCGGCAGCTGGACGGTGCATGTTGACTTTGATAATCCAAGAGTAGATCGAATAAAAGCAGGTATTACTGCCCGAGTAACCATCTTCAACCCCGACGCTCCGGTCTACACACTGGTTCCCAATGCGGCTATCGTCAATAGGAATGCCAAGACCTATGTCTTTGTTGCAGAGAATGCCACGGCACAATTGGTGGAGGTTCTGATCGTCGACCAGTTCGGAGACCAGACTGCTGTACAGAGTGTGGACGACACCTATGATCTTTCCGATAAAAAAGTGTTGGTCAGTGCACTCTCACGTCTTGTCGATGGCAGCTCAATCAGCAGCCAGAGCTTGTAGGAGTAGTGTATGGACGACAATATCTCCCGCTTTACCATTGGGAAATTTTCTGTGACCAAACCAGTGCTCATCAATATCTTGATGATCACCGTATTGGCTCTTGGTCTCTTTTCTCTGATCTCCCTTCCCCAAGAGCAGTTTGCCGAGGTCCCCTTCTATTGGGTCAATGTCATCGTCCCGTATCCGGGAGTCGCTGCCGAGGACATGGAGGCCTCGGTAACCATCCCTGTGGAAAATGCGTTCCAGGGCATGGATAGACTCAAACAGATAAGCTCAACCACCAGTGAAGGACTTTCTGTGGTGCGAGTAGAATTCGATGACGGCATCGACGATCAACTCTTCAAGGCCTTGTTCCAGGATGCCCAGACCCGATTCAGCCAAGTCACGTTACCCGACGGCACCCTGCCTGCAATTCTCGATGACTTCTCATCTTCCGACTTCCTGCCGGTCGTCGAGGTTATTATCAGTGGTAATCTGCCCTATCAGGAATTGAGGGAACAGGCTCTGGCTTTGCAGAACGAGATTCTCAAGGTCGGCGATGTCGCCGATGTCCAGATTATCGGATTGCCCGAGCGACAGATCCAGGTTCAGCTCGATCCGACCATGCTTGCATCCTTGGGTTTGAGTGTAAATGAAGTAGTCCGCTCCATTAGCGAGCAGAATCGTTCAGTGCCCAGTGGAAACCTGACGACCCAAAGCCGTGAGTATCTGATCAGGACCCTCGGTTCGATTCGTGAAGTCGATGACATAAACAGTGTAATCGTACGGCGGTCCAACCAGGGCGAGGGAATCATCAGAGTCAGCGATGTCGCCCGGGTTGTCGACGGATTCGAAAAGGATACTCCCTTCAACCGGTTCAACGGCAGCCCCTCGGTGAGTCTGAGGGTAACCAAGGTGGTGAAGGGCAATTCAGTGTCGATTGTCGACAGGGTACGTTCCATCGTGGAGGAACAGCAACAGGTCAGCGGGGCCAAACTGACGCTCTTCAACGACTCCACCGTCCAGATAGCCTCAAGTCTTTCCGTGCTTTCAAGCAACGCCCTCATGGGGTTGGCACTCTTGGTGATCATCCTCGGGCTGTTCATCGGAGTACGAAACTCCTTGATTACTGCCTTGGGCATTCCGGTGACCTTTGCCTTGACGTTCCTTGTCCTCGACCTGCTTGGGGAGACGATAAATACCAATACACTCTTCGGCTTGGTCCTTGTGCTCGGCCTTATTGTCGACCATGGCATCGTCATAATTGAAAACTCCTATAGATTGCAGACTTTGGGCATGAAACGCCACGAAGCGGCAATTCTTGGAGTCAATCAGGTGATCTGGCCGATCATTGCCGCAACCGGCACTACCGTTGCAGCCTTCCTGCCGCTGATGATCATTCCCGGTACCATCGGCAAGTTTCTTCGTGTCATCCCCCTGACTGTCACCATCGCCTTGATCGTAAGTACGTTCGAAGCACTCTTCTTCCTCCCTTCCCACTATGCTGAATGGGGACCGAGAGAGAGAAATATTGTACGAAAACCAAAGAAAGATAGGTTTGGAATCTTTGTAGGGCGATATCGGATGTTTTTGGAAAACCTGTATAATCGCAAGGGTTTGTACTTGGTCATCCTCCTCCTGATCACTGTTGGAGTGTTCTCTTTGGTCGGAACACTCAAGCAGGACTTGTTCAGTGCCGAGGATTACAGCTATTTCAACATTGAGATCACTACACCGCTTGGTTCGACATTGGACCAGACAAACCGTATTGTGCAGAGCTATGAGGAGGTACTGCTGGATAAGGTGGGCAATGGTGAGATACTCTCCATCAGCAGCAATATCGGTGGGTCCGGCAACTCACAGACAACGACGCAAGCCCTGATTACTGTCGATTTGGCCGAGAAGGACCAAGGCCGGCAGAGAAGCATCGAAGCCATCATCGATGAATTGAAGAGAGAGACCTACTACCTCAGCGGCTCGGAGCAGGTGCTTTTCACCAAGGCTCAGACCGGGCCTCCCACCTCAGCTGATTTCAGCTTCAGGCTCTCAGGCGACTCCTACCAGCCGATCATCAATGCAGCTGCTGCGCTTTCCAACGCGCTCGCCTCGATCGAGAATGTCTCGAACGTGCAGAGTGATTTCGTGCCGGGTAATCCGGTTCTCCGTGTTGAAGTCAACCAGGATCAAGCAAGCCGCCTGGGCATTAGTGTCTCCACCATCGCCGGGTATCTGCGTTCCCGCTTTGACGGCGTCACCGTAGGCACATTCTTCCTGGAGAATGAGGAGATAGACATCATCGCACAGTTTGCCGCCAAGTCAGCCGATCGCTTCGAGGACCTCGAACAGATTCTTATTCCCACCGACGATCTCAGATTGGTTCCGCTTTCAAGTGTGGCGACCATCAAGCTCGACAACTCTATCGGTTCCATCCGCCGTGTCGAAGGCAAGCGTGAGATCACCATCACCGCCGACGCATCGGGTGATGTCGATCAAAAGGCGGTCAACTCACAGATTCGGCAGCTTTGGGATACGCAGCTTGAAGCCCGGTATGCAGGGGTTGACTTGGTCGTGGGAGGGGAGTTTGCAGACTTCTCAAACCTCTTGATCGATATCCTGAGGGTCTTTGTCCTGGGTATATTCTTGATGTATCTCATACTGGGGGCACAGTTCAACAGCTACAGCCAACCGTTCTTGATTCTCCTCTCCGTCCCCTTCGCCTTCATTGGAGTCGTGCTCTATCTGTTTGTATCGGGAACCCCGCTCTCAACTACAGTCATCTATAGTGCCGTTGCCCTTGCAGGCGTTGCGGTCAACGATGCAATTGTTCTTATCAGTTTCATCAATGATCTGCGCTCTGAAGGCAAGTCGGTACGAGAAGCTGTCTTCGAATCGGCAGTCACCAGAATTCGACCGATTCTGCTTACCAGCTTGACCACTATTGCAGGTTTGCTTCCAACCGCCATCGGTATCGGAGGGTATTCGGTGGTCTGGTCGCCGATGGCCAGCACCATCATGGTGGGCCTTGTGTTCTCCACCCTCAGTGCCCTTTTGATCATCCCCTTGCTCTACGGCGTTCTCTATGACCGAAAACCCAGGAGTGCAGCATGAAAACTAAATTTCTAATTCTCTTGATAACCAGTCTTGTATGTCTGCCTCTTCTTGCAGCCTATCCCGACCTGTCGGTACAAGGACCTCCCTTGTTGTCCTTGCCTGGTCTCGAAGAACAAAACCTTGAGGACTTTCTCTCGGTTTGGTCTCCCTACCAAGGGCCTTCGCTCCAAAGCCTGGCACCAACCTTGCAGACTTTGGTACAAGAGACAAGCCTCGATGCCAAACAGCTTGCTACGGTGGTAGCCATCCAACAGGCACAGCTGGACTTCGCCCTTGAAAATAGAAAGCCGAAGATCGGCATCTCGGCAACCCCGTATTCCTATACCGACTCTACTACACCCACAGGACCCGGTTTGACACAGAGAACACAGAAGCATACCTTTTCTGTAGGCTCCTCCCTTACTCAGAACCTGAGCACCGGTGGTTCTGTGAATCTGAGTGTGAAGCAAAGTTCGGCCTATGAGGGATTTACTACTTCCGCCTGGACGCACACACCCTCTGTTTCACTCTCCGTCTCGCAACCGTTATGGGTGGGGGAGACGATGTTGGACACAGGCTACCAAGCCAAGCAGCTTGAGAAACAACAGTTGGCTCTTCAGACGACGCAGGGTTCCTATAAGGCTCTTTCTTCGGCCATGGTCCTGCAGAATCTGAAACTGCTTGCCTTGCGCCAAAATCTGATGGAGAATCGCTATCTTATCGCGGAGCGGGCAAACCTTGCCTATGAACAGGTACAGCGAGCTGAAGAGGACCTCAAACAGGGCCTGATCAGCGCTCAAGCCTATGAGAGCAGGTTGTTGTCCTACTACCAGAGTGTTTCTGTCTATCAAAACCTGAACCATGAGATCGCAGAGCTGGAGAAGACCCTCACCCTGACGTGGGCGGATGCGCTGCCAAAGGACCTGACGCTCACGCAATTCAATCTCGAATCCATGATCGACCAGGCAACCAAGACAGATGTGATGCTCACCAGATATCTGCTTGAGGATGCCGATTACCAGAAAGCAGTGAAGGAACTGCGTAGTGCAACGTTGGACAGCGGTTTCTACGCTCTCTCTGATGCACCTCAAATCCAACTTTCCTTCCAACTCTCCCCGTTCTACAGTCCTGCCGCCAATACATCGTTCTTCGAATCTTTCAGCTCAATGTTCTCTGATTCCAAACCATTACTCTCTTTTTCCATCGGCTTCAGTGCGACCGACCTTTTCCGCCGTTCCTCCGATCTGCAGCAGAATAGTGCCGAGCAGGCACTGCTCTCAGCCAAGGCAAAGGTGGAGCAGGCTTACAAAAATGCCGAGGCCGAAGTGAGAGCCATACAACAGGATATGTTGACCTATCGGATGAATCTGATTCTGCAGTTGAAAGAGTATGAGCATAAGCAGGTTGCATTGGAGACCGAGCAGATACGCTACTCTGCAGGAATTTCCGATTCATCGGCTGTGCGTCAGAAGGAACTCGATGTCATGCAAGCTGCATTCACCGTACTTGGAACGCTGCGTGAGTTGGAGTACCTGTTCCTAAGGCTGTCTCTCTCAGGAATGTTCTCGTAATATTTGGCGTTGTTCGCTCTTGTTACGGTACATCGCTTCATCGGCAAGGTGGAAGGCTTTTCTCAGGGAAATGCCTTCAGCCTTGTCGCTGATGGCATATCCGTAGGCGATGGAGATGGGATGGACTCTGCTTTCATTGGCCAGGGCAACAGATGCAAGGAATTTTTGCTGAAAGAGATCCGGGTCCGGCTTCTTGGAAAGTGGAAGAATGACGGCGAACTCATCACCTCCGATGCGAAACACCTTTCCCTCGGGCTCAAAGAGTTTGGTGAGAATCTGCGCAACACAAAAAAGAAGGCTGTCCCCTTCCTGATGACCCCAAACATCATTCGTGCTTTTTAGGTTGTTCACGTCGAACATAAAGATGGCACTGTCCCTTTCATGGTATTGGCGTGAAAGCAGCTCCTGTTCGAAGGCCTCACGGTTACGCACTTGTGTCTGCATGTCGTAATCGAACCGTGCTTCCTGGACGATGAGATAGTATAAGAGCAACGAAACACCAACGGTACTGAACACATAGATTTCGTCCCGTGTAGCCAATTGAATAGTCGTGGATACAATCGGCAGTGTGTACACAAAGCCGAGGAGAAATTTCGAGGGAACCACCCGTGTTTTGTTGATCTGCAACAATCGTATCAGTATCCATCCATAATAATAGGCTGAGAAGGCGGTGACAAACCAAAAATACGGCCCCCTCTGGTAGGTGTTGCTGGTAAGTATGGTGAAATACCAACCGCTTTGCATGGATAAGATGGAAATCAGGATATTCACAACCATGGGAACAAACAGCCAGAGTTTCTTGGCAAACGACCACGCAGAGCAACCTAGGTAGAAGAGGATGACCATGGGGACAAGCGGAGTGAGCGCATAGCCCAGGGCGTAGCTCAGGTAATGTACGGCCAAGGCAATGTTGCCTGCCTTCGAACTCATCAGTCCGGCTATGATTTCCATGAACAAAAGCATGATGGTGATGACTGAGGCAAAGATATAGTACCAATTCTGACGGGACCCCGAGAGATGACGTTTCGCCAAATAAATGGTGAAGAGCAGGGGGAACATACTGAAGACGTTTACGATCACCACTGTTTGCATGCAGGAGTCCACCTGCTCTCATCCTACACAAAACAATGGTATTTGCCTATGAAAAACGTGAGGCAGGAATTAAAAAAAGGCACAAGAGAACGCTCTCTCGTGCCTTTTCAGTGGATTGTAGAATTACATCTGCCAGTGAAGACCTGCTGAGAAGGTCAGTGATGCAATATTGTTCTTGGTGTAGGGCAGGACATTGTCGGTCCAGGTATCCCCGACATTCTCACTTGTTCCATTGGCTGTTCCACCGAAGAAACGGGCGTTTGCAAACAAGGAATATCCTTCTTTAACCAGATAGCTCATTCTCAGCGATGCATCGAGGATGGAGCCTTCGAACTCGAAATCAGCGCCGTTGATGATGGCCGAACTAGCATAAGATCCTGCGATGTCTGCACTGAGGGAAAGACCGAAGGGGAACACATATTCACTGTAGATGGCGAGGGCGGGTACGAGGCCTACATTCTGGCTGACATACATGTCCACGCCTTTGACTTCTTTGAACTGAATAGAAGCATTTCTAATCTGCAGACCCAATCCAACTCCCAGATATGCATTGTCATACCTGCCCAGCAGGTCATAGGTGTAGGTCATGCGGTAGAAGGGGAAGCTGTAGGTCAGTTCCATGGGAGTATTCGCTTCAAAGGTTTCATTCCCAATCTTTACTTCATTAACAAATTCTACTGCTGTCTTCAGCTCCAACGGCTGGTAGGTGAACCAGAGCCTGTGGTTCTCTTCAATGGTAGCACCCACTGTGTACCTGCTGAAGGGGTAGAGGTTGTTCTGGCCTCCCTGCTTGATGAAGTCGAACTCCGAATTATTTGCACCGTTCTGGTAGGTATGGTGCACCAAGGCGATGGTTCCCTGTTCTGTCTCTACAAAGGGTGTGAAAGAGAAGGCGGGAAGCGAGAAAGAGATGAGGGCGAGAAGCAAGGCGGTTGTGATAAGTGTGCGTTTCATAGGTCCTCCTGATTGATTGGTATAAATATAGATTATTATAATATTGTTGACAATATAATAGAGGTAAATAAGTTGCATTGTGTTGGATAATCATTGCTTGGTATTCATCTTTGCTCATTCTTTTAGCTATATAGTGGTGATGCATGAAAAAAGATTGAGAATCATCAATCGATGTTGTATGCTACAGGTAATCGAAACGATGATTTCTTCCCTCCTGGGGTACAACTTTGGTAGGAGAAGGTATGAATACACATCACGAGAAAGAACGCGTACAAAAGACTACCGTGGTATATCTGGTAGTCATGGCTCTCGTTGTCGTCTTGATTCTCATTGCGATTCCCAATCCGACATTCAAGGCAATAGCCAGCATCCTGGTTGTTTTAATCTGCGCCATAGCAATCATCATCCAATGGATGTTGTTGGGCAAAAGGCCTGAAAGTGACCAAGCAGCGGTAAAGCCGGCCGAGATTGTAGAGCAGCAGAAAGATGAGCGTGTCTCCATCCAAACCGGTGCCCCGTGTGAAGTCGGCGGACAATACCACTGCAGCGAACATCCAGAGCGCAAGGTGTCCATGGAAGAGGGCAAACGATTCCCACCCTGCAGAGGAGATAACAGAGGCCACTCAGCCACCTGGATTCTGGAAGCTTAGGCTTTTCTCCAAACGGATCTTAAAAAACAGCGCTCCCGAAAAGGAGCGCTTACGTACGTCAAGGAAGCTACTAGGCTTGCGGCACAGCGTTCTGTTTGACTTTTTTGCCTGCATGCCGCTGATAGAGCACTATGACTACCAAAAGAGTCAGGCCGATTGCATCCTGCACCACGTTGGCGGTAATCAACAGCAAGGCACCTGCAAATGCAAGAATGCGCAGAATATTGTTCATATTGGTGAATAGATACCCTTCGGTCGCCATTCCGATCATACACACGCCGATGACTGCGGTGATCGAGACCCTTATTGCAATGAAGGGTGTGGTGTCGATGAGCAGCAAGGCGGTGTTGTAGATGAACATGTAGGGGACGATGAAGCCGGCGAGCGAGAGCTTGACCGATTGCAGTCCCGTCTTCATGGGGTCGCCTCCACTGAGGCCTGCCGCTGCAAAGGATGCAAGGGCCACCGGTGGGGTGATGTTGGCGAACATTGCAAAGTAGAAGACGAACATATGTGCAGCCAGCGGGGGGATTCCCAGCTTCACCAAGGCGGGAGCCGCCATGGTTGCCGTGATCAGGTAGGCGGGAATGGAAGGAAGCCCCATACCCAGTATCATGCAGGTCACCATGGTAAGGAGCAGGGTCAGCATCAAATTGGATTGACCGAGCTGGATGATGGCATTGGCCATGTTCAGGCCGAAGCCGGTAAGGCTGACCACTCCGATGATGATGCCTACCACGGCACAGGCAACCGCCACCGAGACTACCGATCGGGTGCCCTCGCTGAAAGCATCCAGGATTTGCTTGAAGGTCATCCGCGTGGACTTGCGGGTCATGCTGACGACTATGGTGGCGACAATCGCCCAGAATGCGCTGAAGATGACCGTCGCACCGCTGAAGAGCAGCATGTAGAGCAGAAATGCGATGGGGATGAGCAGGTGTCCGCGTTCGCGCATGACATCGCCTACCTTGGGGAGATCTTCCTTGGGAATGCCTTGCAGGTTCTTCTTGGACGCCCTGAGCTGGACCTGTACGAGGATGCCCAGGTAGTAGAGGAGGGCGGGAATCGCTGCACTGATTACAATGGTTCCGTACTTTACCCCCAGCATTTCCGCCATGATGAATGCTGCAGCCCCCATGATCGGAGGCAGCAGCTGCCCTCCTACGGAAGCAGACGATTCAACTGCACCGGCAAACTCCTTGCTGTAGCCGGTTTTTTTCATCAGGGGTATGGTAAAGGCGCCGGTGGTGACGACGTTCGCTACAGCGCTTCCGTTGATCGAGCCGAGGAATCCACTTGCAATGACGGCGACCTTTGCAGGTCCGCCCTTGGTGCTGCCGGCGAATGCCAGGGCGAGGTCGTTGAAGAACCTTCCCATCCCGCACTTGTTCATAACGGTGCCGAACATGATGAACAGGAAAATATAGGAGGCGGCAACATCGACGGAGGTGCCGTAAATGCCTTCGGTATTGATGAAAATGTGGTTGACCAAGGCTCTCCAATTATACCCGCGATGCATGAAGATGCCGGGAAGATTACGACCGATAAGTCCATAGAGGAGAAAGAGCAGGCTGAGTATCACCAACGGCCAGCCAGAGATTCTTCTGCTGGATTCCAGCACCAATACGATGAGAATCGTTCCCATCACGACGTCCATCGTGTTGGGACTGCCCATGCGGTTGATGAAGTTGATGTAATCACCCCAGACATAGACGGCAACCGATACGGATAAGAGGGCGAAGAGAATATCGTACCACGGGATGGTCTTTCGTGGTGCCTTCTTGCTGAGCGGATAGAGAAAGAACGTCATGAACAGCATCATCGCTACATGCAGCGAGCGGTGCAGGTGCGTTGCCGGGTAGCCGATGAAGGAGGTGATGAAGTGGTACAAGGCGATGCCGATGGTCAAATAGTAGACAAGCTTGATCAGCAGGACATGGTCAAAGGTTCTGGTCTTTGACTCTTTCTCAAACTTGCCAAGCAGTTCTTCCTGCTTGGCTTTCATATTGGGATTCATTTCGTCAAGCGTAATCTTGGCCATAGTGTTCTCGTTCCTTTGATAGAAAGTGCTACCGGAAGGTGATGCCCAACGTCCTCTCCGGTAATGAAAGTGTTGGCTCCCAGTGTAATGGAAACCAGGGCTGTTTGGGAATGTATCCATCGAATGGCATCGAATCGCTGCTGGATCGAGCGCATGACGACCATGCCGTCTTCAACAGTAACCACACCCTTGTTCTCCGGGATACCCGCGCCGAAACCAGCGACCGAGATGGTGTGCAAAAGAAATGTTTCATTCGCTTCGATGGTGTACTCCTCGACCCATGGGATATGTTCGAAGGAGTGGATCCAGTGAAAAGAAAGCTCATCGCCCTCTTGTACCGGTTGGGAAAAGAGGACCTGTCCTGTCTCTTGGTCACTGAGGACAAGGCGCAGGTCAGGTCCCTGAAAGAAGTATGAGAAGAGCAGAATCCCCATCACCAGGATGAGGAGAACAAGCAGTGGTGCAAGCGCTCTGCTCTTCATCGTCAAATTTACATGCCTACTTCGCTGTAATAGCGCTTGGCCCCTTCATGGAAGGGAATGTCAACACCGATGTGACTGTTTGCAAGGGTGATGTGCTCCTTGGCCGTTGCATGGGCTGCCTGGATGTCGCCGATATTCTCGAATACACCCTTGGTCAGGTCGTAGGCCACCTCTTCATCGAGGCTTGCATTGACGATCATGATGTTGCGAACCGTAGCGGTGACTACATCGCCCTTGGTGTCATAGACATCGGCAGGGATGGTTGCCTCGACAAAGAACGGATACTTTGCCTTCAGGTTGGCAAGGCCTTCACCTTCGATGGGGATGAGGACGATCTGGCTGGTGGTTCCCAGTTCCATGATGGTGGCGTTGGGAATACCGCTGGTTACGAACACTGCATCAACGAGGTTGTTCTTCAGCTGTGCAATGGCTTCACCATAGTTGAGGTAGTCGACCTTGCTGTCGGCATAGGTCATACCGTGGGCTTCGTACATCATTCTAGCGTTGAGTTCGACGCCGCTGTTGGGGGCTCCGACTCCGACTCTCTTACCCTTCAAGTCGGTGAACTTGGTGATGCCGGTGCGGCTGGTGGTAACCAGCTGTACGTAGTTGGGATAAAGTCCGAGCAGCGCCCTGAGCTCGGTGGCGGGCTTCTTTCCCTCGTATGCACCAAAACCCTGATAGGCCTGCGCGACGGCGTCACTCATGGCGATTGCCATCTCAGCACGCTTTTCAAGGATCAGGGTGATGTTCTCAGCCGAGGCTCCGGTAGCCTGGGCCGACGATTTGTAACCGAGCTTATTCTGGAAGACCGATGAAAAGGCTCCACCGATCGGGTAGTACAATCCACTGGTAGGACCGGTAGCGACGGTAATGAAGTGCTTGCTGCGGTCCAAACCCTCAGTTTTGGCGGTTTCAGCCTGGCCGGCTGCAAAGATGTTGACAGCCAGAAGCAGTACCAAAATGGTGGTAAGGAACATGTTCTTTGTATTCATATCATTCTCTCCTGTTGGTATGATTGCAGGGAAGAAAGGCCTGCTCCTTCTTGCGTATCTTGAAATCATGATTATAAAGATGCATAGAGTTTGCATCAATATGCAATAGTAAGAATACTGGTAAGATTATTGGGAAATCAAGCGAAAAAGGAAGGCCAGTGGTAAAACAAGACGCAAATCGCTACTATTGTCGCATGACTGTACAGCAATTCATGCACATCGTAGAGATGCGTACTAAAATCCACACTTTTGCAGTTGCAGAAAGCTGCCTGAGTAAATAAGTCCTTTCGGCACAACGCCGGGAGGATATTTTTTACGATTTTTCAAAAACATATATACGTATTGTGTTGTATAGCGTATAGAGATATGGTATGCTTATGGACAGGAGGCTACCATGTTCCTCGTGAAGATACCCAACAAGAAGACAGGCAGGGTGTTCCTGCAGATTTCCGAGTCCTACCGCGATGAAGCCGGCAAGCCCAAGCAGCGGGTGGTCATGCCCCTTGGACACCTGGACGAGCTGCAGGCCGAGTACCCCGACCCGGTGGAGCACTTCACGGCCGTCGCACGACAGATGACCGAGGACAGGAAACAGACAAAGCAGGAACGGGTGGTGAGGCTGGACCCGTCCAGCCGGCTGGAGAAGGCCGAGACGTTGGCACCCGGCGACGTGCGGCGCAAGAACATCGGCTACGCAGCCCTTTCGGTGCTCTACCACCAATTGGAGATAGACTACCTGCTGAACAACCGGCGCCGGTACACGAGGTTCGGGGCGAACCTGAACTCGATCTTCAAGATGCTGGTGTTCAACCGCGCCCTGTATCCCGACTCGAAACTGGGGGCGTGGGAGGGACGGGGCCGTTTCTTCGAGGACGGCGAATACTCGCTTGACGAGGTGTACCGGTCGCTGGACCATTTCCTTGCATGGCGGGACGACCTGCTGGTGCACCTGAACACCCAGGTGTCCAAGCGCTACGGGCGCGACGAGTTGCTGATGTACTACGACGTGACGAACTACTACTTCGAGATAGACGAGCCCGACGAGTTCAGGCGCAAGGGGGTGAGCAAGGAGAACCGCTGCAACCCCATAGTCCAGATGGGGCTGTTCATGGACGAGGCGGGGCTTCCGGTGACCTACGACCTGTTCCGGGGCAATGCCAACGACTGCACGACGCTTCCCGAGATGCTCGACGGCACGGTCGCAAGCCTGGGGCCGAGGAACATGATCGTGGTGGCGGACAAGGGCATGATGAGCGGGAACAACATCTCCAAGATCCGCTTGGCCCACAACGGGTACGTGATCAGCTATTCGGTGCGGGGGGCGGACAAGGCCTTCAAGCAATACGTGCTCAGGGACGAGGAGACAGACCCCGAGCAGCAGCGCTACCATGCGGTCTACGACGAGAACGGCAGGCTGGTTTTCAAGCACAAGAGCCGGCTCACCCCACGGCAGATCATCGTAACCGACGAGCAGGGCAACCAGAAGAAGACCGTCGTCAACGAGCGGCAGGTGGTGATCTACAGCGAGAAGTACGCGCAGCGGGCGCGCTGCGACCGCCAGGCGGCCATCGACAAGGCCCAGAAGCAGGTCCTTTCGATGTCCAAGGATGCAAAAGCCAGCAACTACGGGTCGGCCAAGTACATCGTCAAGGTGCCGGTGGACAGGAAGACCGGGGAGTGCAACACGAAGGCCGACTACGTATGCTTCCTGGACGAGGAGAAGATAGACGAGGACCAGAAGCTTGACGGCTACTACGTGGTGTGCACCAACGTCATCGGCCTGGGCGAGAACGAGAAGCCGTTCAAGGGCAAGCACCGTTACACCGCAGACGGTTACTTCCAGCTGAACCGGGTTGTGACCGACCAGGACATCCTGGACATGTACAAGGGCCTGTGGCGCATCGAGGAGACCTTCAAGGTGACCAAGAGCGAGCTGAAGGCAAGGCCTGTGTTCGTCTCTACCAAGACCCACATCCGCGCCCACTTCCTCATCTGCTTCGTCACGCTGCTGCTGATGAGGCTGCTCGAGTACCGCATGAGCTGGAAGCATTCGGCGGGCGCAATCCAACAATCGCTTGCAGCTGCAAGCGGGACCCGTGTTGCGGACAACCTGTATGTGTTCGACCGCTATGACGAGGTGCTCGCCGACATCGGGAAAAACCTGGGCCTGGATTTCTCCAGGCAGACGCTCACCGCAGGGGAGATACGGCACATGATGGCCTTTGCAAAGACGAGTTCATGACACACTACAATTAAATGTTTCTTGTTTTAGGTTGCAATTACTTTTCTATAAGGTAATTGCAGCCATTTTTATGGTTATTTGGTGCGAAAGTCAGGATAGTAAGAATACTGGTAAGATTATTGGGAAATCAAGCGAAAAAGGAAGGCCAGTGGTAAAACAAGACGCAAATCGCTACTATTGTCGCATGACTGTAC